>ENA-UPSM01002221-UPSM01002221.1-activated-sludge-metagenome-genome-assembly--contig:-NODE-2221-length-23886-cov-8.764215_pt1 | contig 23886 bp, 16 predicted proteins | sample MGYA00238181_ERZ773283 | MGnify/ENA primary metagenome ERZ773283 (study PRJEB29023, sample SAMN05720199) | activated sludge metagenome | isolation source: Anaerobic digester | place: Japan...
TTTCTTTGGCCCAAAAGACGTCAAAAAAATAGACATTGCTACTGTCTGTTGACAGGGAGGATCCCCTTAGACTTTGGCCTCTTTTGTCTCACGGGATAAAGGTTAATCAGGAGACGTCCCGGGAGTCGCTCCCCCGGCCCCCTGAGCCCATTTATCCCGGACGGCGCGATAGACCGGCGCCAGGGCCTCTTCCAGGGGCTCATCCCCCCGCCATAGGGGGAAAGGTCCCAGTTGGCGGAGCAGGGCGGCGGGGTCCCCCTTTCCCAGGGTCTCCGGGATGGGAGGAAGGGGGCCGCCCTTCCAGAAGGCTTCTCCGTCGTTCCCGGGCAAGGTCTCCAGAGAAGAAGGCCCTTCCTCCGGGGCGAGGCCTTCCACTCCCACCCGGCGCAAGATCTCCCTCCGGGGCATCCCCTGGAGCTCGAAGATGAGGAAGGGATCCTGATCCAATCGCTCCCCCAGGAGGTATACCACGGCGGCCAGGTGCTTGCAGGGCACGGAGGAATCCGGGCAGGAGCAAGCCATGGCCAGGCGGTCTTCCTGGAAGGGGAAGAGGGAAAGGCCCTCCCGCCGCAAGGCGTCTTCCAGCTCCGGAGGGACGCGTCCCCCGAGGAGGGCCGCCGCCAGATAGGCGTGCTCCCCCACCACCCTCCTCACCCTTTCCCAGGTGTCCTCTCCCCAGGGGGTGATGTCGATACAACATCGATAGGGGCGAACTCGGGTCCCTTGGACCCGGGCCTCCACCGTCCCCCCTCGCACTTCCAGGGAAAGGACTTGACCCCGCCGGGCATAGTTCTTCCCCCGCGCCCATCGGGCCCCGGCGGGAAGGCTTTCCAGCGCCTCAATCCAACCACTTCCCCACCAATTTTCCGCAAAGTCCCCCCGACGCGAGGCGGCTTTGATCCCTCCCCGGGCCTTCCGGGGAGCCTTGGGGGCATACCATTCATCGTATCCCATTCCTACCCCTCCAGGGCGCTTTTTTCCAGAGCCAGGAGATGGCGCAGCTCCTCCGGTGACAGGGAGGCCAACCATCCCTCCCCCGACGCCACGGAAAGGGACGCCACCTCTCTCTTGCGCTCCAGCAGCGCGGCAATCTTTTCTTCCAGGGTCCCGATGCAGAGAAAGCGGTGAACCTGGACGTTGCGATTTTGGCCGATGCGAAAGGCCCGGTCTACGGCCTGGGCTTCTACGGCGGGGTTCCACCAGCGGTCGTAAAGCACCACGTGGTGGGCCCGGGTGAGGTTGAGCCCCGTGCCCCCCGCCTTGAGGGACAGGATGAAGACCGAAGGCCCCTGGAGATCTTCCTGGAAGCGCCTCACCATGGCGTCCCGGCGGAGCCGGGGGACTCCGCCGTGGAGGAAGAGGGCCTCCTGGCCGAAGCGCTCCCCCACGTACCTCCGGAGCAGCTCCCCCATCTCGGCGAATTGGGTGAAGATCAGGACCCGATCCTGGACGGCCCGGACCTCCTCCAAGATCTCCCCCAGGCGCTCCAGCTTGCCGGATCGTCCCTCCAAGGGGGCGTCTTCCTTCAGGAAGTGCGCCGGGTGGTTGCAGATCTGCTTGAGCCGCGTGATGGCCCCCAGGGTTACCCCCCGGAGCTCCGGGCCCTGGAGTTTTTCCAAGGCCTCGGCGGTTTCTTCCGTCACGGCGCGGTAGAGGGAGGCCTGCTCCCGAGTGAGGGGGCAGAAGACTTCGCGCTCCACCTTGTCCGGCAGGTCCTCCACCAGCGATCGGTCGGTCTTGAGCCTCCGGAGCACGAAGGGGCCCGTCAGGCGCCGCAAGCGCTCCGACGCCTCGGGGTCCTGGCCCCGTTGGATGGGCCCCAGGTATCGTCGGTCGAAGGCCCCTCGGCTCCCTAGAAGACCCGGGTTCAAAAAGGCAAAAAGGGACCAAAGATCCCCCACGTCGTTTTCCACAGGAGTGCCCGTGAGGGCCAACCGGAAGCCCGCCGACAGGCTCCGCGCCGCCTGGGCCGCCCGGGTCTCGGGGTTTTTGATATTTTGGGCCTCGTCCAGGACCACTCCCCCCCAGGGATGGTCCCCCAGCACCGATAGATCCCGCCCCAAAAGGGCGTAGCTCGTGATCACCACGTCGGCGGCGGCGCAATGGCGGTGGAAGGACTCCCCCTTTCTCCGGCCGAGGCCGTGATGGACCAAAGCTTTCAGGGCGGGGGTGAAACGCCCCATCTCTCGGCGCCAGTTTTCCATGACCGAGGTGGGACACACCAGGAGCACGGCCTTGCCCCCGGCGTTTTTGTGTCTCTGGATGAAGGCCAAGGTCTGGACGGTCTTCCCTAACCCCATGTCGTCCGCCAGACACCCCCCCAGCCCCCACCGGGCGAGAAAGTCGATCCACCCTAAGCCCCGGCGCTGGTAGGGTCGCAGAGATCCGGCAAAGTTCTCCGGTTCCGCCAGGGGATCCGGAGATCCTTCCGGGGCCATCCCCTCGAGGAGCTTCGCCAGGGGACCCTCCCCTCGGACGCCCTCGAAATCGAGATCGCCGGGGGGAGAGGTCGCCCCAAGCTCCAGGTGAAGGATCTCCCGGAGGGAAAGCCTTTCCTCTCCCTGACGGAGGAGCTCCAAAGAGGCCTCGAGCTCTTGGGGAGACAGGTGCACCCATTCGCCGCGAAATCGCACCAGGGACCGTTTGAGGCGCGCCAGATCTTCCAGCTCTTTCAGAGTCATGGAAGCCGATCCCAAGAGGACTTCCCATTGCACCTCCACCAGGTCGTCGATCCCCAGGGCCTCCGCCCCCACCGAGCTTCGCCCCCTCACCCGGGCCCGCACGCCGAGGCGCCTCCGGGAGCGCCCCCGGCGCCACCACCCCGGCGTCAGCACGACAAAACCCGCCTCCTCCAGAGCGGGGGCCTGGCTTTCAAGAAAGGCCATCACCCCAGGCATCGCCAGGTCACACCCCTCCAGACGCCCCTTTCGCAATCCCTCTTCCACGGGGGGGCACCATCGCCCCGCCTGCCCCAGGGCCGTGAGGACGTATTCCCGCAACTCCACCGACCTTCCGAAGGGGAATCCCTCTTCCCACGCCTCGGTCACCGGCACGAGGAGGCTGGGGTCCTCCAAAGACTGCAACAGATATCGCACGTTCCAAGGATCCGAGCCGCCCGCTTCGGGCTCTTCCAGCCGAAAGGCCAGACGCCAGGGGGAAGAGGCCATCACCTCCAGGGGATGGCGCCACTTTCGCAGCCTGAGGGCCAGATCGCTCCTTCCCTCTCGTCCTCCTCCCAGGGTGGGGTCGTCGCTGCGGCAGAGGCCCGCCACCCACGAGGCGTCCGCCGATGGGGCCTCTCGGGATCTCCCCGGGAGAAGGGCGCATCGCACCAGGCCGTCCACCGCCTCCGCCAGGAAGGCCCGAAGGACCTCTTCCGCCGAAGGAGCCCTTTCCCCCCTTTCGGGGGCCCGGATCCCCGGGGGAAAGGCCCGAACCAAGCGGGCCCACGCCCCTCGATCCTCCCCGGTGAGGACGGGAGACCATCGGGATCGGGGACCCCCGGGACACGACAGATCCAGATCGGGGGCGAAGCGCCCCCGCGCCACCAGGGACCGGACGAACCGGGCGGCGGCGGCCCAGCACGCCACGTCGCCCCCCAGCACCGTCCCCCCGAACCCGGGAAAGTCCGGAGCGAGGGCCAAAAGCCAGGGAAGGGCCTCTCGAACCCCCTGGCTCAGCGTGGTCACCTTCCAAGGGCGCAGGCGCACCACCGCCCTTCCCCGGGCTGGAGGGAAGTCCCCCAGGAGGGGGGATGAGGGAAGGGGGCTCCGGGGAAGGGAGGGCAACATCAAGACCTGCTCCCTCAAGGGGATTTTTGGCGCATCCTCCTGTCCCAGCCCCTTGAGGAGGTGGCGCCACCCCTCCCCCAGGGCCTTTCCGGCTTCGAAGGGATGACGGGGGGGCAAAGCCCTCCCCCTCTCGGGTTTCGTCACCCCCGGGGGACCTTCTTCCGCCAAGGTCCCCCGGGGAGCCTCTCCCCAAAGCACCAGGCCGTCATCGCGCCAAAGGACATGCAAAATTATCATAAAAAGCTTTCCACCCTCTCCAAAATCTTCGCGAACTCTTTCCCCACCATCGCCTGAGGGCTCCCTCGCGACCGCCGCCCATCCCCGGAGTATACCTTTTTTCCGCGATGAGGTCTCGCCCGGAAGGCGGCGAAGGGGGCGCCCTCCGGCCGGCCCCTAGCCCGGAGGGCTCGGGTCCCGGGGAGCTCGCTCCGGCGCCCTTGAGCCCCAGACCAGAAGAAGAAGGCGCAAAAACCCCTGGCGCCGCGTGGGCAGTGCGATGGAAGCTTGGGGGAGCTCCCCGATCTCACGCCGGAGAAGTACGGTCCTCATGGGGGCAAACCGGAGAAAGGGCCCCTACGAAATACGGCGGAACCGGCGGGCCCACCTGGCCCGTCGGAGCCCCCCTGTCTTCTTTGGGCAAAAAGGTCTAGAATAGGGAGTCCTCCCATCTCTCCGGCCCCCGGGGTCATCCTCTCAAAGGGGCCTTCTCCGAAAGGGGAGCCCATTAGGGCGATGATTGGAAAAAAGGGGTGTTTTTCTTGGAAGCGAAAGCAAAGCACATCTTGCTGGTGGAAGACCAACGGGTAGCGGCCCTGGCCCAGCGGGCCATCCTTTTTTCCCTGGGATACGCGGTGGACATCGCCCTTTCCGGCCCCGAGGCCCTGGAAAAACACCGCCATCACCGCTATGACCTGGTGCTCATGGACATCGAACTGGGCACCGGCATGGACGGGGGCGAAGCGGCCCGCCAGATCCAGGAAGAGCGGGAGATCCCCGTGGTCTTTCTTTCGGCCCACACCGACGCCCCCACCATCGACCGCACCCGAGTGACCTCCCACTACGGTTACGTGGTCAAGGGCACGGGAGACGCTCTGCTCCAGGCCACCCTGGAGACGGCCCTGGCTCTCTTCGAGGCCCGGAGCCGCCTCCGGGAGAGCGAGGCCCGCTACCGCCTCCTCATCGAAAACACCCACGACATCATCTACGCCCTGGATCCGGAGGGCGTCTTTACCTACGTCTCCCCCAGCTGGACCAAGATCGTGGGGCATGCTCCGGAAGATGTGGTGGGCACGAGTTACAAAAAGCACGTCCACCCCGAGGACCAGGAGGCCTGCAACGTGTTCTTCAAAAAATTCCTGGACGGCGCCTCCTCCCTTTCGGGGGTGGAGTACCGCGTGCTCCGGCAGGACGGGCGCTGGGCCTGGCACACCTCGAGCGCTACGGCGGCCCGGAACGGGGAAGGGCGCATGACCTCTTTCATCGGTATATCCCGGGACATCTCCGAGCGCAAGGTGTTGGAAGAGGCCCTGCGCCACCAGGCCACTCACGACACCCTCACGGGGCTTCCCAACCGCACCCTCTTCCTCGACCGCCTGGAACACGAACTCGCGGTGACCAAGCGCCGGGGCCGGGGGGGAGCGCTGATCTTTCTCGACCTGGACAACTTCAAAAACATCAACGACACCCTGGGGCACGACGTCGGAGATCAGCTTCTGGTGGCGGTGGCCCGCCGCCTCAAAGCCCTGGTCCGCGAGGCGGACACCGTGGCCCGCATGGGGGGAGACGAATTCACCATGCTTTTGCCCGAAGCCGGGGGGGCGCCCCAGGTGGCCGACGTGGCCCTTCGCATCTGTCAGGCCCTCCACGATGTTTTTCTGCTGGACGGCCAGGAGCTCTTCGTTTCGGCCAGCATGGGCATCAGCCTGTACCCCCACGACGGCACCTCCGTCACCACCCTGCTCAAGCTCGCCGACATGGCCATGTACCGGGCCAAGGCCGCCGGACGCAGCACTTACCGTTTCTGGAGCGGGCCGGATCCCACGCCCCCCGAGGCGAGATGAGCCCCGCACGATAGCGTTGGGTCCATCCCCTGATCTCGGGCGCCGAAGCCCCAGGGATCGAAGAAATGTCCCTTCCGCAACGACGTCAATGGGGTTGCCGCCTTCGTTTCCCCGGGACATCAGAGGATCGCCCCTTCCCCGAAGCCCTTTCCGGGGAAGTTTAATAAACCTAAGAGTCGGCATCGCCGACGGAAAGGAACGGAGATCATGGAGAAAAAAATAGGCCTTGCCGTGGCCTGCCTATGGTGTTTCGCCGCAGGAGAGGCGGGGGCGGCGCTGTCCGGCGACGTCCCCCTCCGGAGCGCCCAGGACCCCGCCACCCAGTGGCGATTGGAAGATATCTTCCCCGACGGCGACGCCTGGGAGAAGGAACGGGACGCCGTGGAGGCCCTGCTGCCCCGACTGGCGGGTTTTTCCGGAAGGCTCGGGACCTCCGGCACCGAGCTCTTGGAAGCCCTACGCCAGGAGGATGAAATCGGAGAGCGCCTGGGACGGGTCTACGCCTGGGCCCACATGAAAAGTCATGAGGACACGACGGACCCCGGGGCCCAGGGACGCGCCGACCGAGCCACCCTTCTTTCCGTGAAGGCCGCGAGCGCCGGAGCCTTCCTCGCGCCGGAGATCCTGGCCCTCTCCCCCGACGTGCTGGAGGGATTCTTTCGGGACGTCCCCGCCCTGGCCCCCTACCGCTTCGCCCTGGATCGCCTCCAGCGGGTGCGGGATCACGTGCTGCCGGCGGACCAGGAGCTCCTGCTGGCCCAGATGGGTCAGGTGGCAGAAACGCCGGAGACGGTCTTTTCCCTGCTGACCAACGCCGACCTGAAGTTCCCCCGCATCCAGGACGAGGAGGGGCGGGAGGTGGAGCTGTCGGAGGAGCGCTACGGCCGTCTCATCTTCTCCCCGCACCGGGCCGTGCGCCGCGACGCCTTTCTGGGGCTCCTCACCACCTACGGGGGAATGAAAAACACCCTGGCCGCCACCTTGGCCGGGAGCGTCAAGAAAGACGTCTTCTTCGCCCGGGCCCGGCGCTACTCCTCGTCTTTGGAGGCCTCGCTCTTTCCCGGAGCCATCCCCGAGGCGGTCTACACCAACGCCATCAAGACGGTGAACGATCACTTGGCCCCCATGCACCGCTACATGACCCTGAAGAAAAAGGCCCTATCGCTGGACGAGCTCCACATGTACGACCTCTACGTCCCCTTGGCCCCCGAGCTCCGCCGGGACATCCCCTGGGAGGAGGCCCAGCGCATGGTGCGTGAGGCCCTCGCTCCCCTGGGGGAGCCCTACGTCCGGGAGCTGGAAAAGGGCTTTTCTGCGGGGTGGATCGACGTATACGAAAACAAAGGGAAGCGTCACGGGGCCTACTCCTGGGGGGCCTACGGGGTGCACCCCTACGTGCTCCTGAACTATAACGGCACCCTACGGGATGTCTTTACCCTGGCCCACGAGATGGGACACGCCATGCACCGCTTCTTCACCCAGGCCACCCAACCCGTGACCTATGCGGGGCACTCCATCTTCACCGCCGAAGTGGCATCGGTGACCAACGAGATCCTCCTCCTGGAGTACTTGCTTCGCACCACCTCGGACCGGGAATCCCGGCTGTACCTCCTGAACTACGCCCTGGAACAGATTCGCACCACGGTCTATCGCCAGATGCTCTTCGCGGAGTTCGAACTGGAGACCCACCGCCGGGCCGAGGCGGGGGAGGCGTTGACCCCCGATGTCTTGAGCCAGATCTGGCGGGGGCTCAACGAGCGATACTACGGCCCCGACGTGGTGGTGGACCCGGAGCTGGAGATGGAGTGGGGGCGCATCCCCCACTTCTACAGCGCCTTCTACGTGTACCAGTATGCCACGGGGCTTGCCGCCGCAGCGGATCTGGCCCAAAAGATCCTGACGGAGGGCCCCCCGGCCGTGGAGCGCTACCTGACCTTCCTGAAAAGCGGGGACTCGGCCTACGCCATCGACCTTCTCCGGACCGCCGGAGTGGACATGGCAGGGCCCGAGCCCCTGGAGGCGGTGGCCCGGACCTTCTCCACCCGGCTGGACGAGCTCCAGGCCCTGCTGGAGGGGAACTAGGGGCATGACGGCCTCCGTGTTCCGACGCCCCGGGGCTGCAGCCCTGCTCTGGATAAGGCGGGAATGGCGCGACCTGGTGCCCATCACCCTGGGGGCGATCGTCGTCTCCGTGAGCTACATGGCCTTTCTCCTGCCCAACCGCTTCCCCGCCTCGGGCCTCAACGGCCTGGCGGTGCTCTCCACCTACGTCTGGGATATTTCTCCCTCCTGGATCGTGGGGCTGGGGAACGCCCTGCTTCTGGTCTTCGCCTGGAAGGCCCTCTCTCCCAGCTTCGTGATAAAGACCATCTACGCCGTGGGACTCATGACGGTGCTCCTCAAGGTCTTCCAGGGCATGCCCTATCCCCACCTGGAAGAACGGCTCCTGGTGGCCCTCCTGGCGGGGATCTTGAACGGCATCGGCGGAGGCCTGGTGTTCCGCCACGGCGGATGTCTGGGGGGCACGGACGTCCTCGTCATGGTGCTTCGGGATCGTTTCGGCATCGAAGTGGGGACCTTCAGCTTTCTCCTGAGCTCTTCGGTGTTCGTGGTGGCCCTACCCGTGGTGGGGCTCGCCAACGTCATCTACGGGGGCGTGGTGCTCTACGTCACGGGGTTGGCCATCGACGGAGTGCTGCGGTCCTTTGACCGGCGGAGCCAGGTAATCCTCATCACCGCCATTCCCACCCAGGTGGCGGAGTTCGTCATGAAGGAGCTGCACCGCGGGGTCACGAGGATCGCCGGAGTGGGGGCCTATACGGGGCAAGAGCGCCCCATCCTCCTGTGCTACCTGGGGCCTCGCCAGGTGGTGGAGCTGCGCCGCTTCCTCGCGGCGCACGACCCCAAGTCCTTCATGGCCCTTTCCGAGGCCGCCGAGGTCCGGGGAAGGGGCTTCAAATCCTGGAAGGGGCTATAGCCCCGGAAGGGTCTGGGCAAAGCCCCCCCGCCTAAGGGGCGCCCCTTTTGCAAGAAGGGGGCCCCCCGGATCCGAGGGGCCCCCCGGATCCGAGGGGCCCCTGGATCATTGGCACTATAGCGGTTCCGATAATCCATCTTCGGAGCGAATCGTCCCCTGGTCCAGGCGGAAAAAGGCCCGCCGTTCGGGGGGGAAGGCCTCTTCCTGCGCCATCCGGGCCAGCAGGCGCGTGGTGCCTTCATGGCAGGAGAAAAAGAGCACCTGGCGATGCCGGGCCTCTTCCAAAAGCACCCGGGCGGCCCCCTCCTGGCGCCCCTCGTCGAAGCGCACCAGGATATCGTCCAGGATCAGGGGCAGGGCTTCGGCCTTGCGGCCAAAGAGTCGGGCCAGACCGAATCGCAGGGCCAGGTATACCTGGTCTCCCAGGCCGCTGCTCCAGGCCCCCTCGCCCTTTCTCCGGCCCGTGGCCCGCTCTTCCAGCTCCACAGTGCGGGCGTTATCCGATCCCGTGGCCATCAGGGCATAGCGCCCCCCGGTCATGACCTGGAGGGATCGGTCCGCCTCTCGGATCACCTCGGGCTGACGCTCCCGCTCGTGGCGCCGCCGGGCCTCTTCCAGGCAGAAACGACAGATCGACGTCACCAACCACTCCCTCACGGCGCCCCGCAAGCGGGCCTGGAGGCGGGAAATCCCCTCCCCCAGGGAGATCTGGCGCTCGTCGCACCGCAGATCGGCGATTTCTTTATCCCGTACCCCGAGGAGGCGTCGGGCCTCGTCGATTTCCTGTCGAAGGCGGGGAAGGCGCCCCTCCCCTTCTTCCTTCTCCTGGGCCAGGGCCGCCGGGGACCCTTGCCGGATCTCCTCGCCCAGCGCGTCGATCCCCCCCCGGTGTCCCACCAGTAGGACCAGCTCCCGCTCCCGGCGAAGGCAGAGCTCCCGCAGCTCCGAGGCTCGAAGGCAGCGCTGCGCCATGGCGAGGAACTCCGTCTCATCCCTGAGCCCCACCTGGTCGAGGAGGCGATCCCGCTCGTCCTTTCTCTGCCTCAGGGTCTCTTCCTTCAGCCGTCGATTTCGCCCGATTTCCTCCAGCTGGCGGTCCAGGTCGGCCATATCCCTCTGACGCTCCTGGGCTCCCTCGAAGAACTCGAGCAACGCCTCCAGGTGGGCCGGTTGGGGTAGGGCCCCCTCGGGGAGTCCCCTTCCCGCCAGGCCCAACAGGTGGGCCACGCGATCCTGCTGGGTGCGGACGTAGGTGGCGGCCTCCTCCAGGGCCCGGCGGGCTTCCTCCAGGGCCCGGAACTCCCCCCGGGCTCTCTCCACCCGGGCCACCAGCTCCCGGAAGGTGCCGGGGCGCACCCCGGAGCCGAATCCGTGGGCCTGGAGCCAGGAGTCCCACTGATCCTGGGCCTTTCGCACCTCGTTCCGCCGATCGTCCACTTCTTCCTGCAAGCCCTTGAGGGCGGATTCCGCCTCGTCTCGGCCCCGCAGGGCGACGGCGCAGGCCGCCTTGGCGTCCAGAAAGGCCTTGAGCTGCTCCCCCCGGGCCTCGAGGCCTAACACCTCTCGTTCCAGGGCTTCTAGGGTGTCGGGGACCAGGAGACCCGCATCGTTCGCCAGCTCGGTCACGAGGCGATCCAGGGTCTTCAGCTCCTCTTCGAAGGCGTGGATGCGCTCTCCGAATCGCACGACATCCCGGTCCTTTTCTTCCATGTCCTCCCGCCACTGGCGGTACTGGATCTCGTCCCGGGACATCTGGCGCCAGGCCCGGAAGCCCAAGATCAGGGAAAAGGCCCCCGCCAGGGCCGCGAGGAACCACAGGAGCTGTTCCCCAAGGTAATGGGCCCCCCCCGCCGCCCCCAGGCCCGCCCCCAGGCACAAAAGGGCAAGCCACAGGGGAAGGGTGGCCGTCGCCCTGGGGCGGAGGTCTTGCTTGCGGCGCAGCTCCTCGGAGGCCGCTTCCATCTGCTCCCGGGTGAGGTCTTTGCCCATGACGATGGGAGCCCGCTGGGAGAAAAACACCCGCAGGCGCCCCAGACCCTCCTTCTGACGCTGGAGTCTCTCGGGGTCCTGCACCTCGGGGATCTCCATGCGAGAGAGTAGGGCGCTGCGCTCCATGTGGAGCACCTCCGCCGCATCCAGGCGCTTTCGGCCTTCGTCCGCGAGGAGCTCCACCCGGTGTAGCTCCTCCTGCCGGCTCATGAGCTCTTCTTCCTGGCTATGGGCCTCCTGGAGCGTGTCGAAGGCCAGATCCACCCGGAAGAGGCGCTCTTCGGTCCAGTCGGGCCCCGCCTGCCGCAGGGCCTCCTGGAAGTCCTTCTCCCGATCCGTAGCCTGCTGCTTCCGTCGCGGCAGATCGGCCGTCAGGGCGGCAAAACGCCCCCGCTCTCCTCGCACGGCGGAGATCAGTTCGGCGTTCTCCAGCAGGCCCCGGGGAGTGACGCTATCCACCTGCCACCGGCGCACCGCCAGGTCCTTCAGCAGGGCCTCTCCCTCCCGGATTTCCGCATCCAGCTCCGCCACGGCGGCCACCAGGGCCGCCATGCGCTCGCCTCCCTTCTCGGGGAAGTCCTCGGGGCCGTGGAAGGTCGCAAGCTCCTGCCGGGCCAGATCGTACTCCCCCCAGGCCCCCCGAGCCTTTTCCAGCATCTCCAGGTGGGCCATCCTCCGGACCAGGAGTCCCAACTCCTCCTCGTCGCGCCGGAGTTTTTCCTCCAGGGACTCCCGGTCTTCCACCGCGCTCCAATAGCGGGACGAGACCCCCTCCAGCTCTTGAAGGCTCCGCTCTCCGGCCCTCAGCTCCTCCAGCAGGACGTTCACCGTCCCCTTGCCCCCCCGGCTGCGCCCCAGGGCATAGAGGGACTTGCGGGATTGGTCCAGTTCCCTCAGCAAATCCGGCAGGGCCACCACGCCGAGGCCCGCTCCTGCGGCGAAGAGGCGGCTTCCTATCTGGCGCCCCTGAAGGGCCTTGAGCCCCTGGAGGTCCTCCAGCCCCAGACAGAAGATCCTCTCGAAGGTCTCCTGGTCGATGTGTCCCATCAGGTCTCCCAGGGTGCGCCCCGAAGGGGTTTCCCGCAAGGAGACCTGGCGCCCCCGCATTTCTATGGTATACGAGGCCCCGTCCTCGTCCGATTCGGTGCGGAAAGTTAAAGTGGCCCGGTGAGGGGCGCCATCGATGGGGGCGTAGAGATTGTTGCTCCCCGCCCTGCGGGGCAAGCCGAAGAAGATGTACCGGAAAAAGTGCATGAGGGTGGTCTTGCCGCTCTCGTTCTTGCCCGCAAAGACCACGAGCCCCGGGGGGAGGTCGGTCCCCCGCTGGTCCACGAAGATGCCGAAACGCGAGAGGGAGAAATCGGAGATCCACATGGCTAACCCTCCTGGCGCAAGAGGCCGTCGAGCCCCCGGGTCTTCACCTGGTCAAAGATCTCTTCCGCCTCTTGCCGGAGCAGCTCCTCCACCAGGGGCACCACGTTCCGGTCGTTCCATCCCGCCCCTTCCGGGTCGGCGTCCAACAGAGCCGTCACCCGGGCCACCAGATCCTCCGCGCCCTCCAAGGCCTCCACGCTCCGGAGAAAGTCCCCCACGAAGTGATCCTCTTGGCTCAAGGCCTCGCGGTTTGCCCAGGACGCGGTGCGATCCTCCAGGGCCTCGGTCCAGACAAAGTCCTCCCGGAGTTCCTCCCCCTCTCGGAGGTGGAGCACCAGGTCCGTCACGATCCCCGGACGGATCAGCGTGTCGTGGAGCTCTCCCCTTCCCCGGAGCTCCACCCGAAGCAGGACCCCGCGCCCCCCGTCGAGACGAACGTCGTTTCGCAGGGCTTCCAGGGCCCGCACCAGCTCCTGCTCCGTGCCCAGGGAAGCGATGTCCAGCCCTCGGCGCTCCCGGCGGACGAGGTCGGTCTCCACGAACTCCAGATCCGGAGCCCCCCTTCCCAAAGTCACCACGTAGCACCCCCGGGGCCCCGTCTCATGGGCCCGACGCCCCTGGGGGATGCCCGGATAGACCACGGCGGGGGAGGCCTCTCGGAGGACCCCCGGGGCATGGATGTGTCCCAGGGCCCAGTAGTCCATGCCCGAGGCGACGAGGTCCTCCAGGGCACAGGGGGCGTAGTCCCCGTGCTCCCGCCGATGGCCCACGTTGGCATGCAGCAGGGCGATCTGAAACCCCTCCCCCGAGGGACGCAGGAGGCGAGCCACGTTCTCCTCCACCCGCCGCTGGGGGTAGCTGTATCCCGTGACGGTGGCCACCGTCTTTCCCCCCCGGACGAAGGGGAGGCTCTCTGCGGTTCCGCCGAAGCGGTACACCCCCGGAGGAAAGGGCAGACGGGCCTCCCACCCCGCCAGGGAGTCGTGGTTGCCGCAGACGATGAAGGCCCCGATGCCCGCGCCGCTCAGTCGCTCCAACCCCTTCACCAGGGCGAGCTGGGCCCGGAGAGTCCGGTCGACATCGTCGAAGAGGTCTCCGGCCAGCAGCACGAAATCCACCCCCCTCTCGATCGCCAGCGTCACGATCCTCTCCCAACAGCGCAGGGGGGCTCCGTGAATCGCCGGAGCCAGCCCCCCTGGGATGTCCTCCAGACGGTCGAAGGGGGCGTCCAGGTGCAGGTCGCCGCAGTGGACAAAACGCACGATGTCTCCCGCCATACCACTTTCCTCCCTCTCGGACCCCTCGGGCCCCGATCCGACGATGACTCCCGTCCCGGAGGTATTGTACCGCCATCGGAGCGACCAGGGAAAGGGCCATACCCCGGGGGGATCGCCCCTTCGTGCCCTCGGCGCCCTATGCTATAGTAGTCCCGGAGGGTTCCCCTCTTTTCTACAAAACCACCTAGAACGCGAGGAGCGATGCTCCGTGCCCCTTCCGGAAAAAACCACCCTCCCCCCCTCCTCCGACCCCTTCGAAGGCCCCGGAGCCCCGGGGCGCCTCGTGGGAGCCCTGGGGCTCCTGGGGGGAATCTTGGCCCTGGTCCTCTCTCTGGAGGGGCGCTCCCTTTGGGGGGCCTGCTCCGGCTTTTCCCTTTGGGAGGGCGACATCTGGAGCGCCTGTTGCTCCCAGCGCCTCCTGGACCCTTATAGTTTCACCCATGGACTGCACGGCCTGGTCCTCGGCGGAATCCTGGCGTGGCTCCTTCCCCGGGCTTCCCTGTCCCTCCGAGGACTGGGGGCCCTATCCCTGGAGGCCCTCTGGGAAGTGGCGGAGAACTCCCCCTTCATCATCCAGCGATACCGCGAGGCCACCATCGCCCTGGGATACACGGGAGATTCCATCATCAACTCCCTGGGGGACGTCCTCTGTTGCGGCGCGGGCTTCGTCCTCGCCCACCACCTGGGGTGGAAGAAGGCGGCCCTGGTCTTCATGGTCACCGAATTGGCGATGCTATTCTGGGTGAGGGACAACTTGACGCTCAACGTCCTCATGCTTCTATGCCCCATCGACGCCATAAAGGCCTGGCAGATGGGACTTTGATCCCCCTCATCCCCGAGTCCCCCGCCGGACTCGGGATGGGAGGAGGGAAAAAAGCAAAGGGACGAGAGAAAACGGTGAAGCGATCGCCCCTTCGACGAGGCCCCGACGACGACACGGGGCGAGGAAGAGTTCTCCCTCGTCGTCTCCGCCCTTCCCCCCGACCCCGTCCGATCAGGGGGAGTGGTGGCGGGTGCCAGGGGGGAGGGGCCCCCCTGGCGTCGCTCCTGGGGCTCCCCCTGATCCTCGTGATCCTGAAAAGATCTCGAATAATCTAAAGGCCCCGAGGCCGGGCGAGATGAAGGGGGTGTTTCCCGGGCCACCGAAGAGGCGCGCCCGGAAGGGCCTCCTCCGAACTCCCCTGGGGAAGGGGCCGTGCCGCCTGAACAATTTGGATTTCTCCTTGGGGTGGCGGGGGCCACGGTGTGGTCTTTTTTCGTGTTCCTGGCGGGTAGGCTTTCCGAGGATCCTCGCTAAAAGAGGCTCTTCCCCCGGGGACTTTTTTTCTTTCTTTCGCTTTTGGAGTTGTGCGTTGATGGAAGCGTGCTACAATGGGATCAATCCTACGCTAGGAGGTGTTTCCATGCGATATGCGGCCACGGAAGAGATCATCGCCATCCGGCTTTCCGAAGGGGAGGAGCTCCACCCCGCCCTGAGGCATGTGTGCGAGGAATTCAATGTGGATTCCGCTGTGGTGGTGGGAGCGGTGGGCATGGTACGACAGGTGACTTTCGGATGGTTCAATGGTCAGGAGTACCTGAAGACGGATTTCGACGGGGTCTTCGAGCTCCTGGCCCTGAACGGCAACGTCAGCATCAAAGACCAAGCGCTCTACCCCCACCTTCACGCCGCCCTGAGCCGCCCGGACCACACCACCGTGGGGGGGCACGTGCTCCGCGCCGTGGCGGACCACAACCTGGAGATCTTCATCAAGCCCCTGGCCACCGTCCGGCTCACCCGGCAGTTTGACGGCTGGTTCGAAGCCATCGTCCCCGTAAGGCGATAGGACCCCGGACCCCCACCGGTGGGACCACCCCTCCGGTGGGGGGTTTTTTATGCCCCCGGGGGCAATCCCCTGTCCCCATCCCCGGGGGTCCTTCGTGCCGAAGGAGGCGCCCCGCTGCGGGTGGGGGCGGGGCCTACCCCGCTCCCAGAAGGGAAAAGCGCTCCTCCCACTCCTCCTCGACCCGGAGGAGAAGCGGGAGGTGCCCTTCGAGGCGGGGGTCCTCTTCCGACAGCCTCCGGGCCTCCTGGCGGGCCATCTCCAAGAGGGCCCCGTCCCGCCCCAGATCCGCCACTCGAAAGTAGGCCAGGCCGTGCTGGCGCACCCCCCCCAGGTCTCCGGGCCCCCGGAGGCGCAGGTCTTCTTCGGCCAAAAAGAAGCCATCCTCCGAAGCGCACAGGGCCTCCAGGCGTCCCCGCCCCTCGGGGGTGGAAGGATCTCCCACCAATAGACACACCGAGGCGTCCTTCCCCCGCCCCACCCGGCCCCGTAGCTGGTGCAGCTGGGCCAGACCGAAAGAAGGGGCGTCTTCCACCACCAGGACGGTGGCCCCCGGGACGTCGATGCCCACTTCCACCACCGACGTGCTCACCAAAAGAGCCAGGCGCCCCGTGGCGAAGTCCTCCAGCACCCGGGCCTTTTCCCGGGAGGGGAGTCTCCCGTGCAATAACCCCACGGCGTGCCCGGCGAGGACCTCTTGGAGGGCCCGGTATCGCCGGGTCACCGCCGCCACGCTCCGGGAGGGATTTTCGCTCTCCTCCACCAGGGGGCAGATCCAATAACCCTGACGCCCCGCATCGAGCTCCCGCCGAAGGACCTCCAGGGCCTCGTCCCGTCGATCTTGGGGGATCCAGCGCGTCACCACCGGCTTCCTCCCCGGGGGCTTTTCATCCAACACGGAGACGTCGAGGTCGCCATAGGACCCCAATAGGAGGGTGCGGGGAATGGGGGTGGCGGTCATCACCAGCACGTGGGGCTCGATCCCCTTTCCCGCCAGGGCGGCGCGCTGGAGGACGCCGAAGCGGTGCTGCTCGTCCACCACCACCAGGGCGAGGTGGCGAAAGGTCACACCTTTGGCGATGAGGGCGTGGGTCCCCACCACCACCCGGGCCTCCCCCGAGGCCAGGGCTTCCCGGACGCGGCGCCGCTCCTTTTCCGCCCCGCCCCCCAACACCAGCAGGGGCTCCCATCCCAGAGGGGCCAGAAGCTGGCCCAGACGATCTCCGTGCTGACGGGCCAACGCCTCCGTGGGGGCCAAAAGCACCCCCTGGCTCCCCGCCGCCGCTGCCGCCGCCAGGGCCGCCGCCGCCACCACGGTCTTTCCCGACCCCACGTCCCCCTGGAGCAGGCGGTGCATGGGCACCGGCCGCCGCAGATCTTCCCGGAGCTCCTCCCAGGCCCGTCGCTGGGCCCGGGTCAGGCGAAAGGGCAGCCGGGAGAAAAAGTCCTCCTGCCACGCCCCATCCCCCGCCAGGGGAAGGGCGGCGGCGGCCCTCCGCAGGCGGCGGCGCAGGGAAAAGGCCACCTGGAGGAGGAAGAACTCCTCGAAGACCAACCGTCGCCGGGCCTGGCGCCATTCCTGGTTTCCCCGGGGAAAGTGCATCTCCCTCAGGGCCTGATCCAGGGACACCAGGGCCAAACGGCGGCGCAGATCCTCCGGAAGGGGGTCGGGGGGAAGGGGGGCTCCGGGGGCCAAGAGCCCCTGGATCAAGTGGCGCAGGCGACGCTGGGAGAGCCCCGCCGTGCCGGGATAGAGGGGTAGGATGCCCCCCGAAGGAACTTCGCCGGGGGCAAGGACGTCAAAATCCGGGTGGACCAGCTGCCCTCCCCCGGTTCCCGCCTCGCAGCGGCCGTAAAAGAGGGCCCTCGTCCCCGGAGGAATCTGGCGCTCCAGCCCTCGGCGGGAAAACCACACCGCCGATCCCCGGTCTCCCCGGTCTCCCACCAGCGTCGCCCGGACGAGGAGCAGCCCCTCCCTGCGGGTGGGGACCCGTTCCAGGCGCTCCACCCGGGCCAGAACCGCCCCCCGTTCCCCCGGCACCATCTCCCCGGGGGAACGGATCGTGCGCCGATCCTCGTACTTTCGGGGGAAAAAAAAGAGCAGGTCCCTCACGGTCCGCACCCCCCGCCGGGCCAAAAGGGCCCCCAGACGCTCCCCCACGCCCCGCAGGGAGCGCACCGGAGCGCCAAAATCCTCACCCCGGGGGAGCGGCGGGGCAATCCCCGGAGGATGGGCTCCCTTAGGGGGCATCACGAAGGTTTGGCAGGATCCGGACAGGCCCCCGGAGAGACCGCCCAGGCCGCCTCCGACGACCGGGCGATCTTCTCCTGGGCGTCGAGCACCATGCCCAGCTTCGACAGGAGCTCCCGGGTCTCCGCCACCGCCTGACGCCGCAGGCACACCAGGCGCTCCAGCTGGCGCGCCGCGTCCTCCTCGCCCTGGCGCAGCCGAACCACCGCCCCTTGGGCCTCTTCCCGGGCCTCGGCCAGGATCTTTTCCGCCTGCTCCCGGGCCTCGGCCACCAGAGCTTCCCTCTCCCGCTCGGCTTTTTCCCCGATCTCCCGCGAAGTCTGCTCCGCCAGGAGCAACGCCCGCTGGAGGGCCTCCTTTTGCGTGGCATACTCCCGCAATTCATCTTCGGAGGCCCGCCAGCGCCGCTCGTGCTCCTGGACCAGCTCGGCGTACTGCTGGAGCGTCTCCGCCACCCGGTCCAAGAAGTCGTCCACGTCCCCTCGATGGTATCCCCGGAGCTCCCGGCGAAACTCCTGATTCGCCACCTCCAGGGCGGTCAGGAGGGTCGTCATATCGTCAGCTCCCCGTCGGTGGCCAGGGCTTTATCGGACCACTCCTCCACCAGGGCGCGGTGGGACATGGCCAAAAAGACCCCGGGCACCACCCGCATCACCGCCCCCTTGGTGCCATAGGCCACGCCGCAGATGAAGTCCAGGGCGCTCTGTCCCAGGGCCCGCTCCACCAGGCGCAGGTCCACTAAAACCAGCTTTCCTTGGTGCAACGCCTCGGCGACCTCCTCGCGCCGGTGCACGCACTGCAACCCCCGCACCACCACCAGCACCGCCTCGGGGGGAGCGGGCTCCAACACCCGGCGCTTCCTTTCCTTCCACTGCTCGTCGTCCTCTTCGAACTCCTCTTCCACTTCCTCGAGGATGCCCAACCGGGCCAGGAGCTTTTCAAACACCGTCCCGCCCTCCTTTTTATTCCTTCGGCCGAGCCAAAAGGTCTCCGTCGTCGCCCCCCCGGCCTTCCGGGGGCCCGAAGATCGCCGATCCCACCCGCACCAGAGTGCTTCCCTCCTGGATCGCCTCCGGGTAATCATCGCTCATCCCCATGGACAGAACCCCTAGGGAGAGCCCCGACCCCTTCGCCAGGCGATCCCGGAGCTCCCTCAAGGCGGCGAAGGCCCGGCGGCGCTCCTCGACCCTGTCGGTGAGGGGGGCCATGGCCATGATCCCCTCCACGGCCAGGAGGGGACAGCGGCGCTGGACGGCCTCCAGCAGATCGGCCGCCGCCCGGGGATCGGCCCCCGTCTTGGCCGATTCCTCCGAGATATTGACCTCCAACAGCACCGTCACGCCCCGCCCTCGCTCCTCGCAGAGCCGCTGGAGGGTCAGGGCCAGGGGCTCCCCGTCGAGGCTCTGGATCGCGTCGAAGATCTCCAGGGCCCGGCGGGCCTTGTTACGCTGCAGATGCCCCAACAGATGCCAGGGCACCCGGGGTGCGTTCGGGGGCCAGGCCCGGGCCTTTTCCCCCGCCTCCTGCACCCGGTTTTCCCCCAGCAGGTCCACCCCCGCCTCCGCCGCCTGCCTCATGGCCTCCAAGGGGTGGTATTTGGACACCGCGCACAGGCGCACCTCCCGGGGATCCCGGCCGCAGCTCCGGGCTGCCTCCTCCACGCGGGCCCGCACCCGGGCCACCCGCTCCCCCAGGGGCGTCGCCGCCGAGAGGAGTCCCTCCCTTTCGCTTCCACCGTATGCTACCACAGTTTCACCCTCCCCTCCCGGGCTCCCTCCGCCTTTTCCAGGACCAGCTCCCCCGCCGCCAACCCCTCGGTGACCAAAAAACGCCCCCCCGGCAGGGGAATGCCCTGCACGTCCCTCAGGCGCAGCTCCGACCCCGTCACGACGAAGACCACCTGCCTTCCCCCCGTGAAGGTCACGGCCTCCTCGGGAATCGCCGTGCCCTCCTGCTCGCGCCCCAAAAGGATCACCGCCAGGCGGCGGCCGGGCAACATCCCCGGGGGAAAGACCGGCAGGGTCCCATAGATCTTCTCCCGAACGCCGTAGGTCTGGTGGGCCCGGAGTTCCATCATCACCGGCCGATCCCCCGAGGCCAGGCGCACCTTCACCCTTCCCCGCCGGATCTCTTCCGCCACGGCGGGGGTAAGGGGAAGGTAGGCGATGCAGCGAAGTTCCTGGGGCTGGTAGACCAATTTGCCCACCCCCTGCCCCCGGGTCACCGGAGACCCCTCGGCGATGGCCTTGGGGGAAGGGGGGTCGGGGAGCACCCCATCCCCTCGCCACAGGGAAGAAAAGCCCCACTTCCCCTCCTGGCCGTCCAGGTAGGGGACAAAGTATCCCGGGGCAGGGGATCGCACCACCACCGCGCCGCCCCCGCCCTTTACCGTGGCCAACGCATCTCCCCGGGCCACCCGGCATATGCGCCCCTTCCCCGCCAGGGAAAGGGTCCCCGTCGCCGGAGACGGGATCACCTCTTCCCTCCAGACCAGGGCCAGTTCGGCCAAGTGCTCCTCGGCGTAGCGCTCGGGACGCCCCCAGGTCACCCGGGGGTGGCTCTCCTGGTAGTGACGAAACCAGGAGACGTAGACCGCCACCCCCCCGGAGACCATAAAAACCACCATCGCCAGGTAGGCCCTCATCTTCCAGGAGAGACGGCGGGGAGGGGCCTCCGGAGCTTTCCCCCGGGATCCCCGGGGGAGCAATTTTTTTAAAAAAAACCGCCCCAAGCTCTCACCCTCCCTAGGCCCTCTAAAAGCCCTCTGTCCCCTCGGAAAAGCCCCCAAGCCCCGGCCCGGAAAGCTCCCCCTCCCTTCGCGAAGGGGTCCGCCGAGGCGGGGCTCCCCAGGGCTCGGATCCCCCCGGGCGCCGCAGGACGATGGCTGAGGTTCTAACGTCGGTCACCGGTCCCCGGGGGGATCTTCGCGCTCAAGAGAGCCCCAGATACGTCAGGACCGCAGACAAGGACGACACCACCCCGTGGGCCCCCGCCTCCTCCAGCTCCCGGGGGCCAAAGGATCCCTGGGCGATCCCCAGGGCCCCCATCCCCGCCGCCCGGGCGGCCCGCATGTCTCCATCGGTGTCTCCCACGTACCAGGCCCCCTCGGGAGAACGGGAAAGAATCTCCAGGGCCCGCAGAAGTAGATCGGGTTCGGGCTTTCCTCGAACTCCATCCTCGAGCCCCACCACCACGTCACACAAGGGTAGGATCCCCACCCGCTCCACCACGCGCCGGGCATAGCGCCGGTTCGTCACCACCCCCGTGCGCATCCCCTCGTGCCGCAGGCGCGTCAGCACCCCCGGGGCATCGGGAAAGAGTTTCATCCGGGAGAATTCATCCTCTCGGTAGTGGTCTCCGTACCACGCGAGGAGCTCGGGATCCCCGCGCCCCCACAACCGCATACAGGCCTCGGTGAAGGGAAGGCCGATGGTGGCCCCCACCTCCTGGGAGGTCACGGCGGGCAAGCCCTTGTCCTCCGCCACCCGGTTGAAACAGTACGTGATGGCTTCCACGCTATCGGCCAGCGTCATATCGAAGTCAAAAAGCACCACTTGGGCCTTCATGTCCCCTCTCCTTCCTTCTTGGGAAAGCCCGGCAACCCCTTTAGGGCTCTAGAGCCCCGGGAGGCGCCGTTGCTCTCCCCCCTCCTCGGCGGGGGCCAGGCCCAGCATGCCCTTCAGGAGAGCCGCCCCCCGCACCGCCCCCTCCCCTCCACAGTTATTGAACATGACAAAGACCTTGCCATCTTGGGAGGCCTGGGCCCACACCCGGTCTCGCCAGGGACGGAGCTCCTCCGGGGCGTAGAGGTAACGGAAACGCTCCTCCACCGAGGCCCCGGGACGGCTCCAGGCCTCCGCCGCCCGGCCGTGGAAGCGCGCCACCGTCCCCCAGGAGGCGGTGCGGGGCCACTCCGGGGGCATAGTCCAGGGCAGATCGGGCTCGTCCACGGCCACGTAGGCCACGTTCTCCCTCCGCAAAAGGTCCAGGAGGCGCCCCCGGTGGGGATCGTCCCACCAAGAGCGGTGACGCACCTCCACCGCCAGGCGCAGGGGACGGGCCAAGGAGGCCAACCGCCGCACATAGGCCTCCAGGCGCCCCCCGGGGCGCACCCAGGGGGGAAATTGAAACAGAAGATACCCCATACGCCCCATGCGGTGCAAGGGGGCCAGGGCTTGGACGAAGCGCTCCCAGAGGGAAAGGCGCGTCTCCCGGGGAAGGTCGTCCAGGGTAACCTGGGAAGCCCCCGGGGCAAGCCCCTCCCGGGCCCAGAGGGGGAGGGCCCGCACCGGCACCCGGTGCCAGGTGAAAAGGCCAAAGGCCTTGATGTTGAAGAGAAAGCCCGGGGGGGTGCGAGAAACCCACCGGAAGATCCATTCCTCCCGGGGGAGGGCGTAAAAGACGCTGTCCACCTCCACCGTGTCGAAACGCTCCGCGTAGTATCCCAGCCTCGCCCCCGCATTCCGAAGCGGCGCCGGATACCACCCGGACCCCCGTAACCCCCGGTCGTCCCAGGAGCACACCCCCACCCGGATCTCCCCCACGCTTTACTCCCCTTCGCTCGATGCGTGCCTTCCATTATAGGTTTCTTTGGAAAAGGACGCAAACGCCCCCTCCCCCGGGACGGGGGGTCGCCCTCGGATCGCCTCCCTCTGCGGGGAAGGGCGCCTCGCCCCCCAAGGGTCTTGCCGGAAAATCATCCAAAAAATGAGCTAAAAATATCTGTATACGACCTTTGGAGGAGGTGCGCTTCAGGGGATGCAAAAAACCCTTGAAAAAAATGCCCACCTGTGGTAAAGCTCTCTCCTGGGAGGGGCGCCAAGCCCCCTCGCCATCATCCTTATCCCCATGGGGGGTTTGCCTCGGTGAACAACGGAAAATCGGAAAAAACAGAGCGACCGGCGGAAATCTTCAACAAACACGTCTTCTCCCAGGCCGCCATGGCGGAACGCCTGCCCCGGGAGGTCTTCGACCGCCTCCGGGGCGTCGTGGAGGGGCGGGAGAAGCTCGACATCCACGTGGCGGGCATCGTGGCCATGGCCATGAAGGAGTGGGCCGTGGGGCTCGGGGCCACCCACTACACCCACTGGTTCCAACCCCGAACGGAGCTCACCGCCGAGAAGCACATGGCCTTCCTCAACGTCAATGACGCAGGCCTGCCCTTGGAGTTCTTCTCCGGGGGGGAGCTCATCCAGAGCGAGCCCGATGCCTCGTCCCTCCCCTCGGGGGGCATGCGGTCGGTCTTCGAGGCTCGGGGGTACACGGGGTGGGATCCCTCGAGCCCGGCCTTTGTGGTGTCCCACTCCCGGGGGGGGACCCTGTGCATCCCCTCGGTGTTTTGCTCCTACGACGGCACTCCCCTGGACATGAAGACCCCCCTACTCAAGGCCATCGGCGCCCTGGAGGAGCGGGCCCTGCGCATGATCCGCCTCTTCGGCAACCGAGGGGTACGCTGGGTCCACGCCACCGTGGGGGGAGAGCAGGAGTTTTTCCTGGTGGACGAGGCCCTGGCCTCCCGGCGTCCCGACCTGGTCTTTTGCGGCCGCACCGTCATGGGGTGCCCCCCTCCCAAGGGACAGCGCATGGGGGACCACTACTTCGGGGCCATCCATCCCCGGGTGCTGGAGTTCATGGAAGACGCCCAGGACGCCCTGGCCCGCCTCGGCGTGGCGATCCGCACCCGGCACAACGAATCCGCCCCGGGGCAGTTCGAATTCGCCCCCCACTTCGCCGAGGCAAACCTGGCGGCGGATCAGAACCAGATCACCATGGAAACCCTCCGCACCGTGGCCCGGCGCCACGGCTTCCTCCTCCTGCTCCACGAAAAGCCCTTCGCGGGGCTCAACGGCAGCGGGAAGCACATCAACTTCTCCCTCCAGGACAGCGAGGGGCGCAATCTACTGAAACCCGCCGGGGGGAACGAACGCCGGGGACTCCAATTCCTGGCCTTCCTCACCGCCCTGCTGCGGGGGATGAGGGACCACGGGGGGCTCCTCCGGGCCTCCGTGGCGGGGCCGGGAAACGTCCATCGCCTGGGGGGGCACGAGGCTCCCCCTCCCATCATGAGCGTCTTTTTGGGCTCCGTCCTCACCCGCCTCCTGGAGGACCTCGAGGAGGGGGTCCAAAGTGCCATCGACCCCCGGGGAGACCTGGACCTGGGGCTCTTCCGCCTTCCGGCCCTGAGGACGGAGAACACCGACCGCAACCGCACCGCCCCCGTGGCCTTCACGGGGAACAAGTTCGAGTTTCGGGCCCCCGGGGCCTCTCAATCCATGTCGGGGCCCCTCACCGTGATCTTCGCCCTCTGGGCCCGGGGGATGGATGTCGTCATGGCCGCCATCCAG
>ENA-UPSM01002225-UPSM01002225.1-activated-sludge-metagenome-genome-assembly--contig:-NODE-2225-length-23846-cov-19.416334_pt1 | contig 23846 bp, 18 predicted proteins | sample MGYA00238181_ERZ773283 | MGnify/ENA primary metagenome ERZ773283 (study PRJEB29023, sample SAMN05720199) | activated sludge metagenome | isolation source: Anaerobic digester | place: Japan...
TCTGACTATTGGCAACATCTTTCCGAAAAGGCGGTTCTTGGTAGCGCTGGTGTAATTGAATTGTTTTTTAAAGAAGTAGCGGCGGAAAAAGAATCTCGCCGCTTATTTGATTTGAACAAAAGTTATCTGGAACGGTTCTTGGGTCGCTTGGCTCAAGGCGCTAAAAATACCTTGGCCATTTTAAGTTTTTGGCGAACAAGCCCAAACAATCCACAACCGACATTGGTGAAAGACATTTCCGATGGCGCTGAGAAATTGGAAAACTCCCAACGGTCTGTTCCAGAGGAGAAAAGTCAAGCTAACAAAGGAACAGAAATTAATCAAGCTGAGCTTGCTCGTCTGATGGCGGAAGTTCAGGCTCTCCAAAGGCAGCTCGCAGAATACCAGGCCAAACTAGCGATAGAAACCGGCACCAACCAGGAGAAAGTTCTTGGTGAACAAGAAGTTAAGGAAATTAAAGAAGATGGCCGCCGGGTCCATACCAGTGTTTCCGGTTTTCTTGGCGGCGGTTCCAGCGGCAGTTCGGCGGATGAAAATTTAATCAGTGATGAGGATGAGGTGGTAATTGCCGCCCCAAACATCTTGTCGCCTGTGGATTTTTCCGCGCCGTTCTCTACCACGACAATTATTTTTTCCGGTACCACTACGCCAGGCCTGACCGTCTTTTGCGATTTTGGCCATAACAACACCACGACGAGCGAACTTGATACCGGCGAGTGGGCTTTGGAAATTATTGATTTGCCGCAAGGCACCACCACCCTAAACTTTTTCGCGCGGGATATAGAAAACCACATCTCTGCGCCGGTGGCGGTAGAAATCTCGGTTGATTCTCTGCCGGCCGTTATCAGTTTTGAAATTGAAGAGTGTGAAAATAGTTTTTTTGACGACCATTGTGTGATTTCACCTGTTGAAAAACTTAATATTTCTTGGCAAGCAAGCAAGGGTGAATACATTTCTTACGAACTTCAAGAAATCTGGGAATTTTGGGAGGAGGCGGGCGAAGAGGTTGATATAAAATTGGCCACGACGGCGAGCACTAGTTTGGTGCTTGATTGCGACTATCCGCTTTATTATCCTGTCGGATGGCGTTTGGTTTTGACAGCTGAAAATTATGATGGAGAAAAGATTCAATCAGAACCTTTTGAAATTTGGTTTGACCCCTGGCCGTTAATTATAAATGAAATTGGTTGGACTGGCACAGCCGCTTCTTCTACTGATGAATGGTTGGAACTTTATAACCCCTTGCCGTTTGAGGTTAACCTTGAAGACTTTTGGATTGTTGGTCTTGACGATAAGCCACGAATTGAATTGTCGGGTTTAATTGGTGGCCAGAGTTTTTATTTGATAGAAAGGAATGATGACTTAGTTATTTCTGACTTACCGGCCGACTTGGTCGCCGGCTTTGGGGAAAACCCCGAAGCAGAAGGCCTGCCGGATGATAATTTGCAGTTAAAGCTGGTAAAAAAAGTGGGGGAGACTGAAGTTGTTTTTGACCAAACGCCCTTATTTATTCCATCTTATTATTGGCCCAAAAGTTCAATTGAGCGGAGGTTGTGGCGCGTGAGCGGAGAACTTCAGTCAAACTGGATCGAGGCTGTGACTTCTAAACAGCAAAATGGGCTTGACCGTAATGGCGAAAAGATAGGCGGAACGCCCAAACTGGAAAATAGCAGTCGAATTTTTTCACTAATATAAAAATTACAAAATTTTTTATGTTTTTAAAACAAAAGATTTTACTTGGATTATTTTTAACCGTTTTTGCCTTTCCATTTTTAGTTGAGGCCGATGTTATTATCAACGAGGTTGGTTGGTTGGGAACAGTTGAGAGTTCTTATAATGAATGGATAGAACTTTACAACAGCGGAAATGAAGAGATAGACCTGGCTAACTGGGCGTTGTATGAAAGAGATGAATCTGGCGCGGATGTTCAAATAATAAAACTTACCCAAAAAATCGCTCCTCAGGATTACTATTTGGTGGTGAGAGTCACCGCTAGCGCGCCTAACCCATTTCTCGAGGCTGAAGAAGCGGGCACTTTTAAAGGTGGCGGTATTCTAAATACTGGCGAGAATTTGGTTCTCAAGGATTTAAATGGCCAAGAGGTTGATTCGGTTTTAGCTTTGGGCCAATGGAAATCAAGCGACAGAGACGGGAGAACAATGCAGAAAAATGACGCCAATTGGATAATGGCAATGGGGACGCCAGGGGCGTCAAACGCCACAGAGGCGATATCGGAAGGTGATGGTGAAAACGATGACAACGATAATTCCGGTTCCGGATCAAGCAATAATTCCAACCTGTCTGCCCATTCTGGCCAAGTTGAAATCAGCGACTATGATCCCGATGACGTTGAAATCAGCGCCGGTCGGGCCAGGTTAACAAATGTAATGACGCCAATAGAGTTCAAGGTTGAAAGCAAGAGCACTCTTGCCGGCATTTTTGAGTGGTCGTTCGGCGATGGTGAGTCAAAGCGCGGCGCGAAAGTCAGCCACAAATATGACTTTCCCGGTCAGTATAATGTGGTTTTGAATTATTACGCTGGTAATGATGAGGCGGTCTCGCGGACGACGGTGACGGTAACTGAACCAAATTTTGATTTGGCGGTATCTCCGGCCGAGAAATTTTTAGCTATCAAAAACTTGGGTGATCGGGAAGAGAATATTAATGATTGGACCGTAAAAAATGGCAGTTCCACCGTTTTTACTTTTGCCAAGGATACTATCATTGGCGCCGGGAGCGAACTCAAGATTTCTTTGTCAAAAGAAATAACTACCAAGTCCTGGAGTCTTAATTGTGCCGACGGCTCTGTGGTGGCCGAAGTCAAAACGGAAATCAGCTCGGGTAAATTGGACAAGCCGATTTTATCTGCTTCAACCACTGCCAAGGTGGCCGAACTTAGACAAGAGTTGGTCAAGGCGGAAATGACGTTGTCGCGAATTCAAAAAGAACGAGCTCTCTCTTTGGCGGCTGTCGGTTCCGCTGGTTTGACCAAGCCGAAGCCATCAGACCAACAAAAAATCGAATCCTTAACCTCGGCTAATTTATCTCCAAATTCTACTGATTCTGATATAATAATCATTGAGAGGGAGGCGGGGGTGGTGACAAAAATTTTAAAAGCATTTAAAGAATTTTTTTAATGTCTAAATATCTGAATTGTAATTTTTGGCGGATGTTAATCGGTTTTTTGGCAGTTTTGGCGGTGGCGGTTGGCGTTTTGTTTTGTCTTGGGTTTATCGACAATACGGAGGAGCCGTCCGGTCCTACAAATTTTGCCGGTCTGGGAGAAGAAGAGTGAAAATTTATAAACGCAATAATCAAGATGAATCTTGTGGTGATGAGAGATTCGCCTTGCTTCTATTTACTTAAATTTAATTTGTGATATAATAAAACCTGGATAGAATAATTACGGAATAGAGGCAAGCAAAAAAAGGAGGAGAAGCTATGGGCAATGAATATAGTCCGGTTTCTCATGCCTCAACTTGGTCTTTTGTCGTGTGGGCGAACGGGGAGATTGATTTTGAAGCCCGAAGCGCGCACGACTATTGCCTTCTCAGAAAAGGGAAGGCAAAAAAGTGCCGGCAGTGCCGGCGACCAATTTTGGTTTCCAATCTGGAAGCAGGTCTTTGCCCTGACTGTGACGGCCGGGGCGATGTCCTGGGTTTAAATCGGGGGTAAAAACACCCCGACCAAGCTTTGCTTGGTCGGGGTCAATTTTTTATCCATAAATAAAAAAAGATTTTCCTTGAGTTTTTTGCGGCGCAAACCAGAATCTTGTTTGTATTGGGCTGTTTGACTTTTCTCTAAAAATGGTCAATAATCTAAACAGCCGTAGACAGCAGGTATCGCAAGAGTAAAACCTGCCGAGGGGTCGCCGGGAATACTCGGTTGACGTGTCGATCCAAGCGGCTATTAGCCGTTTTTTTATTGTAGAAAATTAAGGAGCGAAGCGACTATAATTTTCACAACCCCGCCTTTCTTAAGGGTGGGGTGGCAGAAAAGAGTATGGCGAAGCGACTATAATTTTCACAAAAAATCTGTTATGGCAATAACCAAAGATAAAAAATTAGAAATTGTTGATAAGCTCAAAACTATCGCCGATAAAGGCAAGACCATTGTTTTTGTAAACTTTCATGGCTTGTCGGTCGGTGGCGTTAACGATTTGCGTCAAGTTTTGCGCCAAAAAGAAGTTGGTTACTATGTGGCCAAAAAGACTTTAATCAAGCGCGTTCTGGATAGTGCCGGTTTTTCCGGTGAAATGCCGGAATTGGAAGGTGAAATCGCCTTAGCTTATCTGACCAATGAGGCGGGGGATACCCTTTTGCCGATTAAAGAAATTTATGATTTCCAAAAGAAAAACGCGGAAGTCATGAAAATTGTGGGGGGTATTTACGAGGGAGCGTTTGTGGGCTCGGACTTTGTCATTCAAATGGCCCAGATTCCGAACCGCGAAACCCTGTACGCGCAATTTGTCAATCTTATTAATTCGCCAATCCAAGGTTTGGTCATGGCGCTTGATCAGATTGCGCAAAAGAGAGAGACCGTTTAAAGCAAATTTAGAAATTATTAAATAATTTAAATTACTATGGACGAAGAAAAGAAAGACGCGACCGCAGAAGTCGAGTCGCAAACGCCGGAAGCTCCGGCCGAAAAACCAAAAGAAGAAGTAAAAGCCGATGTTGTTGTTCCGGCCAAATTCAAGGCCTTGGTAGACCAAGTGGAATCAATGACTGTTTTGGAACTTCATGAATTGGTTAAATTATTAGAAGAGAAATTCGGGGTTTCCGCCCAGGCCGTAATGGTGGCTGGCGGTGCCGCGGCTGGCGGCGAAGCGGCCGAAGTGAAAGACAGCTTCACAGTCACTTTGACCGCGGCTGGCGACCAAAAGGTTCAGGTCATCAAGGCGATTAAAGACAAGTTGGGTCTTGGTTTGAAAGAAGCCAAAGACTTAGTTGATGCTGCTCCGTCTGTTCTGAAAGATGGCGCCAAGAAAGACGAAGCCGACGAAATCAAGAAGGCAGTTGAAGAGGCCGGCGGCAAAGTGGAGGTCAAATAATGTTTTTGAAACAAAAACGGCCCATCTCAAGATGGGTTGTTTTTGCTTTATTTAGAAAGCTCTAAATAAGAGTTCCCATTTTTTATCGGTCAATTTTTTGATTGCCTAAGCTTCTTCTTTGCGGTATATTAAAAATATGGAAATATTGCCAAAATTATTTGGTGGCTCTAATCAAGTCAAGTTGATGCGTCTTTTCTTGTTTAATCCTGACAATTTCTTTTTGCTGAAAGAGCTTGGACAACGAACAAAGATAAAACCTGGTCAAATCAAAAAAGAAATCGCATTGTTGGAATCAATTGGCTTGGTAAAAACCAGAAAAGTGGCGGGGGCGACGCCAATCAAAAAAACCAAGAAAACCAAAAAAGGTCAGAAGAAAAAACCGGCGCGAGAATCTCTGCGAAGCCGTTTGTGGGGTCTTAACTCGGAATTCTTTTTTGTCGATCATTTGCGTTCGTTGTTTAACGCCGATTTCTTTGTTAGCCGTGATGAATTGGCGCAAAAGTTTAAGAATTGCGGCAAGATAAAATTATTGATTTTGTCCGGGATTTTTGTTCAGGAGGGAGGGGAGAGGGTTGATATGCTTATTGTGGGCGATGGCCTAAAAAAGAAGTTAATCGAAAAAATCATAACGGGCATAGAGTCGGAAATCGGACGCGAATTGACCTATGCCATTATGGATTCGGCTGATTTTGCCTATCGCTTCCATTCTAGTGATAAATTTTTGCGAGACATTTTGGACTATACGCACAAGAAGATAATTGACAAAATAGGCGTTTAATTGCCCGTTGGGTCCTTTTTTGATATCCACAAAATTGCTAAATATTTCATTAATTTTGTGTTAAGATAATGATAAGGTTTTACCGGTTTATTAGTCGAACCAGCCTCGTGATATTTGCCAATAACGAGGTCAATAAACCAAAAATTATAAGCAAATTTATTAATAATACTTAGATATGTATCTACAAAATTGGAGTGATGCTTTGGCGGGCTCTTTCCAAGAATTGATCACGGGGATTGTTACCTACGTGCCCAATCTTGTGTTTGCCATTATTCTCTTCATCATTGGTTGGGTCTTTGGTGATTTCATTGGTCTGTGGGTGGCGAGGCTCGTGCGAGCTCTCAAGGTTGACCGTATTTTGGAAAAACTTGACTTGCATCGCTTGGTAGAACAAGCCGGCTATCGTTTGGATGCCGGAAAATTTCTCGGCTTTTTGATCAAGTGGTTTATCATTCTCGGTTTCTTGGTCGCGTCATTGAACGTTCTTAAATTGGATGAAGTCAGCAATTTCTTGGGTGAAATCTTGGCTTATATCCCAAGTGTCATCATTGCGACTATTATTTTGATTATTGCCGCGGTGGTGGCTGACGTCTTGCAGAAGGTGGTTGTCGCTTCTGCCCGCGCCGCTCGTGTCAGTTCGGCCGAATTGTTTGGCGGTATCACCAAATGGCTCATTTGGATTTTTGCCATCGTGATGGCCCTGGAGCAACTCGGTATGATGGGTCCGTTCTTGCAAATCTTTATGACGGGGATTGTGGCGACCGTCTCTATCGCGCTCGGTCTCTCGTTTGGTTTGGGAGGCAAAGAAGCAGCTTCCAATTTCATCAACAAACTGCGTGGTGAAATTTCTAAAAGAGATTAAGCCTAAAAGTTCAACCAAAACATTAAAAAATGCCCTAATTTAGGGCATTTTTTAATGTTTTGGTTGGGGGTAACAGAAGCTATCCTTTGAGCTAAATTCTTGTTTGACATATATTTTTTATTCGTATATACTATTAACTGTCAGTATGGATATTAAGAAAAATTCCAAAATTAAGCGGAAACTGTAGCCCGATTGTTTTGGTTTGGCTCCAGACCGCTTGAGGCAAGCGGTTTTTTTGTTCAAGTATTACTTTGAACAATCCCGAATGACTGAACTTTGAAAATTGAATGCCACCATCAGACAAGCGAGGGGTCTTGCGGTTTGAGAGGTGGAAAAAAGGTAGATCTGCGCTGGTGCAAAGAGCGCAGAACACAAAATGTAAGTATAAAGTAAATAAAATGGTTTTTAAATTTCCTAATGGGAAATTTGAAGAGCATAGGGTGGATGCCTAGACTCTAAAAGGCGATGAAGGACGTGGCTCGGCTGCGATAAGCTTCGGGGAGGTGCCTAGCAACCTTTGATCCGGAGGTGTCCGAATGGGGAAACCCGATATGGCAAAACCATATCATTTGATAACTTGATTATCAGATGCGCACCCGGGGAATTGAAACATCTTAGTACCCGGAGGAAAAGAAAAAAAGTCCCGCTTTGCGGGAAACATTCTCTTAGTAGCGGCGAGCGAAAAGAGAAGAGCCCAAATCTCTCACCCAGAATGACTTTGTTCCACGTTGTTTATTGAAAGTTAGAAATTAATTTTCAATATTGGTGATAATTAAAATTATTGCTCAACGTGAAGTGGAACAAAAAACAACGAAGTTATTCTGGGTGAGGGAGGTTGTGAGACAGCGATGTAGTTTACTAGAAGAGTTACAAAATATTTATTTAATTGAATTTGCTGGGAAGCAAAGCCATAGAAGGTAACAGCCCTGTAAGTGAAAAATAGATATCTCTTTTATCGCTGATCTCGAGTACTTCGAGGAACGACAGCCTTGAGGGAATCTGGCAGAACTAACTGCTAAGGCTAAATACTTTTAGAGATCAATAGTGAACAAGTACCGTGAGGGAAAGGTGAAAAGTAGCCCGGGAGGGCGTTGAAATAGAACCTGAAACCCTATGCTTACAAGGAGTCGGAGTCTCTTACCCAGAATGTCTTTGTTCCACGTTGTTTATTGAAAGTTAGAAATTAATTTTCAATATTGGTGATAATTAAAAATTACCGCCCAACGTGCAGTGGAACAAAAAATAACGAAGACATTCTGGGTGAGGGATGACGGCGTGCCTATTGAAGAATGAGCCAACGAGTTTATGCATATTGCTTAGCTAAGCCTCAAAAGGGTGGAGCTGTAGGGAAACCGAGTATGAAAGTGCGAACTTTAGAAGTTGGAGGTTGGAAGTTAGAAGTTGGGTTTCCCAACGTCTAATATCTAACTTCTAATTTCTATTTTCTGTAATATGCATAAGACCCGAAACTGGGTGAGCTTGCCATGGGCAGGATGAACCTCGCAGAAATGCGAGAGGAGGTCCGAACCGGTTAGCCGTGCAATACTATCGGATGACCTGTGGTAAGGAGTGAAAAGCTAATCGAACTCAGTAATAGCTGGTTCTCTCCGAAATAGCTTTAGGGCTAGCGTCTAGCATACCCTCTGGGGGTAGAGCACTGGAAGAGTTGAATAGGGAGAAATCTCGTCAACTCTATCAAACTCCGAATACCAGAGGTCAAGTACTAGGCAGTTAGACGGCGGGGGCGAAGCTCCGTTCGTCAAAAGGGAAACAGCCCAGATCTCAATCTAAGGTCCCTAAATCAATACTAAGTGCACTTAAGGAGGTGAGATTTCTCTGACAATGAGGATGTTGGCTTAGAAGCAGCCATCATTTAAAGAAAGCGTAATAGCTCACTCATCAAGAGATTTTGCGCCGCAAATTATCGGGGCTCAAGTATTGTACCGAAGGTGAGGATGCTAGTGCTTGGCACTAGCGTGGTAGGAGAGTGTTTTTCGCTGCTGTGAAGGTTTGCCGCGAGGCTGACTGGAGCGCGAAGAAGTAAGAATGTTGGCACAAGTAACCGCAACCCCGGTGAGAGCCCGGGGCGCCGAAAAACCAAGGTTTCCTTGGCAATGTTGATCAGCCAAGGGTTAGTCGGGCCTAAGCCGATGGCGAAAGCCGCAGGCGATGGACACATGGTTAATATTCCATGACCTCTTTATTTTTCCGATGGAGGGACGAAGGAAAAGAGTGAATGCGCCTTATAGGATTGGCGTTGCTACTCCTAGGAATGCTCTTTAGGTAAATCCGGAGAGCTGATTTAATTCAAATTCCGAGAGCGGCAAAATTCCTTTCTACGGATTGGGAAATTTTCACGCAGAGCCTTCCGAGAAAATCTTCTAGGGTTAAGAATAAAGAGTCCGTACCGTAAACCGACACAGGTGGTTAGGTCGAGAAGACCAAGGCGAACGGGTGAGAGATCCTCAAGGAACTCGGCAAAAAAGCGGCCGTAAGTTTGCAATAAGGCCTCCCCGACACCAACATTGGCATTGTTTTACTTTGCCTTCGATTTTTTGTAGAAAAATTCGATTGAGCAATAACTTTAGATTCTAGTTTGTAATCTAAAAGTAAAACACAAAGTGATGCCAATGTTGGTGTGGGGGCGCAGCTAAAGTATCCCTGGCGACTGTTTATCAAAAACACAGCTCCCTGCGAACTCGTAAGAGTATGTATAGGGGGTGACGCCTGACCAATGCCAGAAGGTCAAATAAGGCTGGTGAGATTATATCAAGCTGGTTTTATAAGCCCTGGTGAATGTCGGCGATAACTATAATCGTCCTAAGGTAGCGTAATTCCTTGTCTGGTAAGTTCAGACGTGCACGAATGGCGTAACGACTGGGGAACTGTCTCGAGGATTTGCCCGGTGAAAATACAGTGGGGGTGAAGATGCCCTCTACCTGCAGCTAGACGAAAAGACCCCAGAAGCTTTACTACAACTTGATATTGGGTATACGTTTTATCTGCGTAGCATAGGTGGGAGAGGTTGAAGCGACGGTTTTGGCTGTCGTGGACTCGTCAGTGAAATACCACTCTGGTTGAGTGTATATTCTAACCTGACCGGCAAAAACGGTCGGAGACAGTATCTGGTGGGTAGTTTTATTGGGGCGATATCCTCCTAAAAAGTAACGGAGGAGTCTATTAAGGTCGGCTAGGCGCGAATGGAAATCGTGCCGATAGTGTAATGGCACAAGCCGGCTTAACTGCAAGACGTACGTGTCAAGCAGGTGCGAAAGCAGAGCATAGTGAACCGACGGTCCGTATTAGACGCGGCCGGAGATTAACGGATAAAAGCTACTCTGGGGATAACAGGCTGGTTCCGCCCAAGCGTCCTTAGCGACGGCGGAGTTCGGCACCTCGATGTCGGCTCATCTTATCCTGGGGGTGAAGAAGCTCCCAAGGGTATGGCTGTTCGCCATTTAAAAAGATACGCGAGCTGGGTTCAAACCGTCGTGAGACAGGTTGGTCTCCTATCTGCTGCAGGCGTTGATAATTGAGAAGATCTGCTTCTAGTAAGAAATTGCTACTTGGCTCCTAGTTCGGTTAAAGCCGGATGGACCCGATCCGCCTATGGTGGATTTAGGGAAAGAAATTTGCCATGACAATTTGGCTAATAACGGTGAAGCCTTCATAAATGATTTGGCAACTGGATAATATTGGCGTTGGTCCGTACAATATTGTATAATTACTTGAGGACCAAATTATTTTTAAGGTAATACCGTGGGAAGTCGATCTAAAATTGATTTTGCTTATGTCGCCGGGTTTCTGGATGGCGACGGAAGCTTGATGTTGCAACTCAAAAAGAGAAGCGACAGTCCAAAGAAGTACCGGTTTATGGCCACTGTTTGTTTTTATCAAGACAGTCGCCACAAGAAGACACTTTTTTGGATTCGTGATCTTTTTGGGGTTGGTTATGTTTCGGATAGAAAAGATGGAATGAGTGAACTTCGAATCAATGGATTCGCCTCTGTTCAACTTGTTCTGGTTAAACTCTTTCCGTTCATAAAGTTCAAAATAACACAGGCTAGGGCGTTGGCTCAGGCTTGCGAGATTTTGAACAAAACAACATTAAGAACAATAAGCGAAAAACAGTTAAGAAAACTTGTTGGATTGATTTTGGTGATTCAAAATGAAAATTATGTTACCAAAAGAAAAAAGACAGGAACTGAACTACTTAAGATTTTAGGTTTGACCCCGTAACGACTTGTCCTGAAAGATGGACAGACTTATATGACGGCGAATCGTTTTTTTGAAAACGACGGCTCATATGGGTAATATGCCAACCCTTCGTCCGCTTTACAGAGAGCGGGAAAGGTGAAGATATAGTCTGCGCTCCTAGAAATAGGGGAATAATTCTAAACCAAAATTTTTGGTTGAATGAAGCGACGAGAGGACCGAAGTGGACTGACCTCTGGTCTGAGAGCTGTCCTGCCAAGGGCACTGCTCTGTAGCTAAGTCGGGAATGGATAACCTCTGAAAGCATCTAAGAGGGAAGCCAACTTCAAGATTAATTATCGTTATCAGGCTCCTGGAAGATTACCAGGTTGATAGGCCTTAGGTGTAAGCGTAGTAATACGTTGAGCCGAGAGGTACTAATTCGCCGATTCCTATTAGGAAATTTGAAAACCATTTATTTTATTTCAAATATTTTGTTCTGGTGGTTTGACGCCGAGGTCACACCTCTTACCATTCCGAACAGAGAAGTTAAGCTCGGTTGTAGCGATGGTACTCGCAAGGGGAGAGTAGCTAACCGCCGGAACAAAGTATTTGAATTCTAATCTACCAATCTTTCTTTTCTCAAAACGGTCTAAGCCGTTTTTTTGGGAAACTAGCAAAACTTGATGAGTGGTGTTATTATTTTGATATGAAATGGTCTAGTCGCCGTCAATTGACTTACTTAACGAGCGTGATTCTCTTTATGGCTTTGTTGGTGGGCGCTTTTTATTTGATTTACAAGCCGGCCCCAACTTGCTTTGACCAAAAACAAAATCAAAAAGAAGAGGGGGTTGATTGTGGCGGGCCTTGCGCCAGGGTTTGCCAGAGTGTCGCTGTTCCGCTAAAGACTTACTGGACTAGGGTTTTTGCCTTGGGCGACGGAACTTATGACGTGGCGGCTTTGGTGGAGAACGAAAATCAGGGTTTGGGTATAAAAAGGTTGGCCTACACTTTTAAATTGTTTGATTCAAACAGTGTGGAGGTGGCCAAACATGAGGGCTCGACTTTTGTTAATCCGGGTGAAAAATTCGTTATTTTTGAAAGTCGCATAAAATCCAGCCAATCATACCCGGCCGTCAAGGCTTTCGTAGAATTGGAAGAATATCCGGTTTGGGAAAAAATATCGCCGGTGCCGAGGATTATTTCCATAGAAAGGGTGGGTTTTGCCAACGAGCCGTATCCGGTCTTGCGCCTGAAGGTCAAAAATGATTCTTTTGATAATTATCGGGATATAAAAATAAATACTGTTTTGTCTGATACCAACCAAAATGCCTTTGCCGCCAGCGGGACTTTTGTGGAAGATTTATTGGCCGGCGAGAGCCAAGAGGTATTTTTGACTTGGCCCAATTCTTTTGTGGCTGAACCGTCTTATACGGACAGTTATTGGCGAATAAACGCCTTTGATTTAAATTAAATTTATGCGTTGGCTTTTACGACAAGACAGCCGGATTGACTGGATTTTGTTTTTTAGTCTTTTGCCACTCTTGATTTTTGGCTTGGTCACGATGAGTTCTTTTACCAGTGAGAGTTATTTTTTTTATCGTCAAGTGACTTGGATTTTGTTGTCCCTGGCTATTTTTTTTGGTTTTAGTTTGGTTGATTGGCGTTTTTTGCGGCGAAGTGGGATTTTGGTTGGGGGCTATCTTTTTTTGGTTGGTCTTTTGCTCTTGCTTTTTGTTATTGGGACGGTAACCAAGGGGGCGCAAAGTTGGCTTTCGCTCGGCGGTTTTTCATTGCAGCCAGCAGATTTCATGAAGTTGGTGTTGGTCTTAATGTTAGCCAAGTATTTTTCCAAACGCCACATTGAAATCGCCAATATTAGACACATAATTGTTTCCGGTGTTTACGCTTTTTTGCCATTCGTGGCAATTATGCTTCAGCCGGATTTTGGTTCGGCTCTGATAATTTTTATGATTTGGTTAGGGATGATTTTGGTTTCTGGAGTTTCCAGGAAACATTTGGCCTGGCTTGGGCTGGTGGCAATCATCTTCTCAGTTGGGGCGTGGATGTTTGTTTTGCAGGATTATCAAAAAGCGCGGATAATGACTTTTATTCACCCTTTGGCCGATGTTCGTGGGTCCGGCTACAACGCCCTCCAGTCAACGATCGCGGTCGGTTCCGGTCAGTTAACCGGCAAGGGGGTGGGTTACGGTACCCAATCGCGACTTAAGTTTTTGCCTGAATACCAGACCGACTTTATCTTTGCCGCTTTTGCCGAAGAATGGGGCTTCTTTGGTGTGCTCATCTTCTTCTTTTTATTTGGTTTGATTATTTGGCGGATTTTGGCTATTGCCATGAAGGGGGCGACCAACTTTGAAATTTTGTTTGGTTTGGGAATTGCTGTGATGTTTATGGCTCACTTGATTGTTCATGTTGGAATGAATATCGGCATTATGCCGGTGACCGGCTTGCCATTGCCATTTTTAAGTTATGGTGGCTCGCATTTATTGACTGAATTTATGGGCTTGGGTATTTTGATGGGGATGAGGAGTTACTCGTTGGCCTATCATCGCGATGATGTGAAGAATGAGTTTATCGGACCGCAATAACGCAGACTTAAGCAGATAAAACGCAGATTTAGCAAAAAGGAGAGGCAAGACCTCTCCTTTTACAGTAGACGCGTTGTGATTTTATCGTTGGTAAAGTTCAATAGTTTCAGCGGCCATCTTTTTGAGAGAAAAATTTTCTCGGACGTGCTTTTTGAGGTTGCTGGCTGCCAGTTTGCGATACTCCGGTTTTTTGAGCATGTAGAGGAGGGATTTTTCCACTTCTTTGATATTTTCCGGCGGAGTCAGGATGCCAAATTCCGGGCCGGGAATTATTTCGGATAGGCCGCCAATCTCTGAAGCAATTACCGGAATGCCGGCTGCGCCGGCTTCAATGGCCGCGTAAGGCAGGGCTTCGGTCCGTGAGGTGAGAGTAAAAATATCAAACGCTTTCAAATAATTTCTGGCTTCTGGCACTTGTCCCAATAAAAAGATACGGCCTTCTAGTCTCTTGTCGCGAATTAGTTTTTGCAATTTTGACCGCTCTTCGCCCTCGCCGATAATAACCAGGACGAGCGACCAGCCGAGAGAACTGTTCAGCATTTTTCTAACAACGTTCGCGAAAGCTTCAATCAAAATATCTAAACCTTTGTTTTGGTGGAGTTCGGAAACCGTGCCAAGCCAAAACTTGGTTTGTAAATCAAATCGCGACTCATCCGCCCGTCTGATTTCTTTGGGGAAATAATTGGTTAGTTCGCGCCGCGCGACAAAGCGGTTAAAAAACTTGGTGTTATCCAGGCCGTTATGAATTACGTTGATTTTGTTTTTTACGAAGGGCAGTTTTTCCATATCCTGCTTAGTTTTTTGCGAAACAGCGATAACTCGGTGGCAAAGGATGATGGTTAACCAATGCAACAAGAGAAGAACTTTTTTAGCCAGCCAGGATCTCTTTTCGTTAAAAGACCAGCCGTGGGCCGTAAAAACAATTTGTGGCACGCCAGTCAAGCGGCCGGCCAGAGCGCCCAACAGGCCGCTCTTTGAGCTGTTCAGGTGGATTATCTCCGGTTTTTCTTGCCGCAGAATTCTTAACAGAGTTTTGAAGGTTTGCCAATCGGCAGAGAGATTGATATCACGTCCAAGAGTGTCCAGTTGCCGGACCTTGACTCCGGTCCTTTCCAGTTTTTGCCGAAGCTCATTTCCTTCGCCCATTACCACCGAGATTTCAAAATGACTTAAGGGGAGATTTTGGGTTAGCTCAAAAACATAACGCTGGGCGCCGCCAAAATTGCCTTTCGTAATTAGATAAAAAATCTTTGTTTTTTTGATGTTTCGCACAAGGAAAAAATCGTTCAGATATTGGGTGGATGACCAATATTTATTATACATTTTTTTCGCTTATTTTCTACTTTTTGTTTGCCTCTTTTTAAACCGCTTAAACAGCGGTCAGGGTGGCAAAAAAACGATTTTTGCTGTATTATCAAGGCAAAGATGAAACTGCAAACAAAAAAAGATGCCGTGGTTTTGCTAATTGGCGACTTGTTTCTTTTCGGGCTGGCTTTGTGGTTGGCGCTGGTTTTGCGTAATTTTGCCTGGCCGGAAGAGGGACTTTTTTATCGCCACTTACAACCATTTTCAATCATCTTTTTAATTTGGGTCATAGTTTTTTATATTGCCGGACTTTACGGCAAGCATACGGCTATTTTCCGGCGCAGGTTGCCGCGCTTAATTTTTAACTCGCTTTTGGCAAATAGCGCGATTGCCGTTGTTTTCTTCTACTTCATTCCATACTTTGAAATTACACCGAAGACAATCTTGTTTTTGGATTTAATTTTGTCATTCATCTTTATTTTCTTGTGGCGTCGTTATTTCGCGCCCAACATCAATTTGACACAAAAAGAAAAAATTCTATTTGTTTGTCGCGGCGCGGAGACCTCGGAGATAATTGATGAAATAAAGAACAATCCTCGTTATAGTATCCAGATAGCCGAGCCAAACGACCTAAGAAACATAGAAGAGTCCGGTATCACGGCAGTAGTCGTTGATTTGTATGACGAGAATATCCAGGAGGCGTTAAAAAATTTTTATAATATGATTTTTTCGGGCATTAGATTTATTTCTGTTCACAATCTTTACGAGGAACTTTTTGACCGAGAACCGGTAAATGTGATCAAAGAACAATGGTTTCTGGAAAATATTTCCAATCGGCCCAAGCCGGTTTATGATGTTCTAAAAAGATTTACGGATTTGGTCTTTGCGCTGGGGATGGGGCTGGTTTCTTTGTTGATTTACCCCCTTGTTTATTTGGCGATAAAACTTGATGATGGTGGTGTCATTTTTTCTTTTCAAGAAAGAGTGGGTAAGGATAGCCAGCCAATTCGTTTGGTTAAATTTAGAACGATGAAAATTGCCAATGATGGCGCCAAGTGGGGCGAAGGCAAAAACGAGGTGACCAGAGTTGGAAAGTTTTTGCGTAAAACCAGAATAGACGAATTGCCACAACTCTGGAATGTTTTGGCGGGTGATTTGTCGCTGGTGGGACCGCGTCCGGAATTCGCCGACCCGGTGGCTCTCTATAGCCAAGATATTCCTTATTTCAAAATCAGACATATTATTAAGCCCGGTCTTTCCGGTTGGGCGCAAATTCACCAAGATGGCGAACCGCATCACGGGATTAGTGTCAGTGATACCAAAACTAAATTTGCTTATGACCTGTACTACATCAAAAATCGCAGTTTTTGGTTGGATGTCGGCATTGCCTTAAAGACAATTAAAATTTTATTAATGCGCAAGGGTATTTAATATGTCAAAAATTATTGTTACCGGTGGAGCCGGTTTTATTGGTTCAAACTTGGTGGATGAGCTAGTGGCAAGAGGAGACGAGGTTCATATCATAGATAATCTGTCAGGAGGCAAACAAGAAAATCTTAACCCGGCCGCCATTTTCCACAAAGAGGATATCACCAATTTTTCGGTCATCAGACCATTGTTTGACGAGGTGGAATATGTCTTTCATTTGGCGGCCTTGCCTCTCGTGCAGTATTCCATTGAACATCCGATTGAAACTAATGAAGCCAATGTCGGAGGCACTCTAAATGTTTTGACCGCGGCGAAAGAGGCGGGGGTTAAAAAAGTGGTTTATTCAGCTTCCAGCGCCGCTTACGGCGACCAGGCAGTAATGCCTCTGGTTGAAGAGATGCCGGCTAAACCCAAGAGCCCATATGGTTTGCAAAAATATATCGGCGAAATGTATTGTCGGATTTTCTCAGAAATTTATAATCTGCCGACTGTCTGTCTTCGCTACTTCAATGTTTACGGTCCACGTCAGAATGAAGAAGGCGCTTACGCGCTGGTTATTGGCAAGTTCTTGAAACAAAAACGCGAAGGTCTCCCTTTAACAATCACTGGTGACGGCACGCAGACTAGAGATTTTGTCAGTGTTCATGACGTGGCGCGGGCCAACATTTTGGCGATGGAAAAAGAGGTTGGCGGGGGTGAAGTGTTCAATATTGGCGCGGGCCAAAATTACAGCGTGAACGAGGTTGCGAAAATGATTGGCGGTGAAGTGGAGTATATCCCAGCTCGCCTAGAGCCCTATGTTTCGCAGGCGGACAATCGCAAGGCGCGCGAGGTGTTAGGTTGGACGCCAACCGTCTCGCTCGCCGAGGGTTTGAAAGAGTTAACAAGCTAACAAAATTCAAGATGATTATTGATGGGCGGCAAATGGCCGAAGAAATAAAAAAAGAGTTAAAAGAAAAACTGGCAAATAAAAATCTTCGTTTGGTGATAGTCTCAGTGGGGGACAACGCCGTATCAGCCAAATACTTGGCGCGTAAACAAAAATTTGGTGAGGCGGTGGGGGTAGAAACAATTGTTCACGAATTTGCCGGTGATGTTTCTGAAGATGAACTTGCTCGGCACTTGGCAAAATTAGCTGATGACCGTTCGGTTAACGGAGTTGTTGTTCAATTGCCCTTGCCGGAACAGTTGGACACGGAAAAATTATTGACTCTTATTCCGTCCGAAAAAGATATTGACGCTCTATCGCCGGAGGCGAAAGTCTTGCCGCCAGTGGTCGCGGCCATAAAAGAAATTTTAGAGAGAAACAGCATTTTGGTTGAAGGCAAAAAGGCGGTCGTGATTGGTCGCGGGCGGTTGGTGGGGCGACCGGTGGCGTTGTGGCTCGCGCAGAATGGAGCTGAGGTTGAGGTTGTAACTTTAGAAACCAAAAATCCAATGGCGGTTATTGCTCAAGCTGACTTGCTGGTCAGCGGCGCCGGTCAACCGGGTTTGCTTAAACCGGAAATGCTAAAGGAGGGAGTAGTTTTAATTGATGCCGCGACGAGCGAGGTTAATAATAAATTGGCAGGAGACGCCGAGGCAGCTTGCGCCGATAAATGCTCGCTTTTTACCCCGGTGCCCGGCGGAGTGGGGCCATTGACAGTCGCGTGTTTGTTCAAAAACCTAGCGGCCTTAAGTCAATAAATAATAAAGACCGTTTTTGTTTTCGTGTTAGAGTTTTGTTTTTGAGTGGTTTGTTTGTTTAACCCAGCCTCTTTTCTAAAATTGGGCAAAATTAACAGAGCTTTTCCCGGTTGGACTTTTTTGAAATTCTGCTTATAATGGATTAAATATGAATAAAACACGTTTAACCGCTATACTCCTTATTTTGGCGGGCCTAGGTTTAGGTTTTTTTGTTTACTATTCGGAAATCCCCAATACGTCTTTTTACCGGCCATTTAAGCTTGGTCTAGACCTTTCAGGTGGAAGTCGCCTGACTTACGTGGCGGATGTTTCGCAAATTGACCCATCCAATATTTCCGACGCGATGTCTTCTTTGCGTGAAGTAATTGACCGTCGGATTAACGTGTTTGGTGTTTCTGAACCCGTGGTTCAGGTGGAGCGTTCGGCGATTGGTGGAATAGACCAAAACCGTTTGACCGTGGAATTGCCTGGCGTGACTGAGGTGGAGGAGGCCGTTAAGATGATCAATGAGACTCCAACTTTGGAATTTCGCACTGAACGGGCAACAACCAGTCCACAAAGACAGGCTATAATTGCAGCTCGCGAAGAAATTCAAAATTATATTCTTGATTTGCCCACGACAACGCCGGCAGCTTTGATTGAAGAGATGTTGGAAGAGAAGTTTGGGCAAGAGAAGCTAAATTTGGTGCAAGAGGACCCGGATTTTGAACCAACCGAATTGACGGGCCGTTATTTGGAAAAAGCGCAAGTGGTTTTTAACCAAAATTCTTTGGGGCCGTCTATTTTGGTTGAATTTGACCGAGAGGGGAGTAAAATTTTTGCAGATTTGACCAAAAACAATGTCGGCAAAGCCGTGGGTATTTTCTTGGATGGGGCCTTGATTTCAGCTCCGATTGTGCGTGAAGAAATCAGCGATGGTCAGGCCGAAATCAGCGGCCAGTTCACTGTTCCAGAAGCTAAAACTTTAACTCGCAATTTGAATTTAGGCGCCTTGCCGGTGCCGATAACCCTGGCCTCCACACAGGTGGTGGGCGCGACCTTGGGCGAGGAAGCGATTCAAAAAGGGGTGAAAGCCGGAGTGCTCGGGCTTTTGATTGTTGCCGTCTTTATGATTCTCTGGTATCGCTTGCCGGGGCTGGTTTCGGTTTTGGCATTAATTTTTTATATCATTCTGATGCTCTCGCTGTTCAAACTTATGCCGGTGACTTTGACGGCGGCCGGTATGGCCGGTCTTATTCTGTCCATTGGCATTGCGATTGATGCTAACATTTTGATTTTTGAACGAATGAAAGAAGAAATCGCGGCCGGCAAGGGTTTGCTTGAATCAATCAAAGAAGGCTTCTCGCGCGCCTGGTTGTCCATCCGTGATTCCAACTTGTCCAGTTTGATTTCAGCCGTCATTTTGTTTTGGTTTGGCAGCAGCTTGATTAAGGGTTTTGCTTTAACCTTGATGATTGGCATTTTGGTTAGTATGTTTACCGCGATTACTGTCACCAGAACCTTACTTTTGGCGCTTGGCTTTCGTAACCGGGTCGGCTTGGCCAAGTTTTTGTTTGATTCAGGTTTTTCCAAATAGGGTCGCGACCCTAAAAGAAATAAATCTAGGCCAATAAAAAAGAAAAAATGTTTATCCAATCTCTATCATCTAATATCTAACCTATCATTTATGTTAATCGTTAAATACAGAAAAATATTTTACGCCCTATCGCTTGTTTTGTTGGCGTTATCGGTTTTTGCGATTGTTCGTTATGGTTTAAATTTGGGCACCGATTTTATCGGCGGCACTTTGCTGGAGGTTAAATATGAAGAGGGGAGACCGGAATTGGAAGAATTAAATTCTGCTGTCTTAGACCTTGAATTGGGTAGTATTTTAATTCAACCAACAGGCGAACAAAACTATACCTTAAAACTAAGGAATATTTCTGAGACAGAAAAAGAAGCCCTTTTTGAGGCCCTCACCTTGGGTGGTAAAAAGGCATTTACCCAAGAGAGGTTAAGCGAGGTTGGCCCGACTTTGGGCAAGGAGCTCCGCAACAAAGGCGTGGTGGCTATCACCTTGGTTGTGCTTTTGATTATCCTCTATATTGCTTTTGTTTTCCGTCAAGTTTCCAAACATCACGTAAAATCTTGGAAGTATGGGGTGGCGGCTATCGTTGCCTTGACTCACGATATCATTATTTCGGCGGGGGCGATGGCCTTGCTCGGGCATTTTTCCGGGGCTGAAGCTGACGCGCTTTTTTTGACGGCATTATTGACAATTTTGGGCCTATCGGTTAACGACACGATTGTTGTTTTTGACCGGATTCGAGAAAATCTTCATCGCCACCCAACGGTTAAATTTGAGGAAGTGGTGGGTGTTAGTTTGCGCGAAACTTATATTCGCTCCATCAACACAACAGTTGTCATTATTATTGTCTTGGTGTCCTTGCTCATTTGGGGTCCGGCCTCCACTTACTATTTTGCGTTAATTCTTTTGATTGGGATGGTGGCTGGTACCTATTCCTCTATCTTTATTGCTTCAAACCTCCTGATTAGTTGGGAAAAATTTGGTCAGCGCTAAAGGCGTTGTCCGGAGGCAGATAAAACGCAGGGTTATACAAACCGAACGCGAGTTTTATTAAGCGTTGGGTTTTAGGTTGTAAGCCGGCAAGAGAGAAGATAAAATTGGCTCATTTTTTCATCTTTTTCAACCACCAACCCTCAATTTCTAACCCCTGCCGGGAGGTGTTGACTTTCTATTTTTACCATATATAATAAGATTTAAGGCTACTCAAGGTAGTCGCTTGTTCAGTTCATTGTCAATTTAATAGTTACAAAGCATTACAAGTCCGCCTATGTTCTTATGGAACTAAGGCGAGACAAAGTCAGCAAAATACTTTTCTCGGCATCAGTAACCGAGGAAAAGCCAAATCTGGAAGAATATTATTTTTTCTTCTGTTCCGTTTTTATTTAGAGTTTGATCTTGGCTCAGGGTGAACGCTGGCGGCGTGGATAAGGCATGCAAGTCGAACGGACGTACCTCACTGTGTTCGGTACTAAACACGATACTAATCAACGAATAAATCAAACGAATCTACGAATGATACGAATTAAGAATTTGTATTTTATTCGTATTATTCGTCTAAATTCGTATATTGGTGTCGCATTAGCCCCGAGCTTGGCGAGGTGCGTCCGTGGCGAACGAGGTAGTAATACGCAGGAATCTACTCTTAAGTCGGGGATAACCCGTCGAAAGGCGGGATAATACTCGATGGCATCGTGCTTCACTATTGTAAATCACTTACGAAAAGTCTCAGTGGTTTGCAGTAGCGAGGCACGATTAAAGATTTATCGCTTGAGAAAGAGCCTGTGGGACATCAGCTAGTTGGTAGGGTAATAGCCTACCAAGGCAATGACGTCTAGGGGAGGTGAGAGCCTGGCCCCCACCGATGGGACTGAGACACGGCCCATACACCTACGGGTGGCTGCAGTCGAGAATCTTCCGCAATGGGCGAAAGCCTGACGGAGCGACGCCGCGTGATGGATGAAGTTCTTAGGAGCGTAAACATCTTTTATGAGGGAAGAAGTGGTTGTGCCTCACAGAGTTTGGCACAAGCGCAAAACTTAAAACGCAAAACGTAAAGCTTAAGCAAAAAAAATAAAAACTTAAGAAAAATCAGTCTGATTTTTCCAGTTTGAAACTTTTGAGTTTAAGTTTTGAGTTTTGAACTTTGAGTTTTGAGTTTGTTGAGCCGAGCTTTGCGAGGCGCAACTATATGACGGTACCTCATGAATAAGGGGCTGCAAAACTCGTGCCAGCAGCAGCGGTAAAACGAGTGCCCCAAGCGTTACCCGGAATTACTGGGCGTAAAGAGTGCGTCGGTGGTTCTGATTAGTCCTCCGTTAAAACTCCCGGCCCAACCGGGAAGCTGCGGAGGAAACGGCAGAACTAGAGAAGGCGAGGGGTCTATGGAACTCATGGTGTAGGGGTGAAATCCGTTGATATCATGGGGAACACCAAAAGCGAAGGCAATAGACTGGCGCCTGTCTGACACTCAAGCACGAAAGCGTGGGGAGCGAACGGGATTAGATACCCCGGTAGTCCACGCCCTAAACGATGTTCTCTAGCTTTTTGGAGTATCGACCCTCTGAGAGGCACAGCTAACGCGTTAAGAGAACCGCCTGGGAAGTACGGCCGCAAGGCTAAAACTCAAAAGAATAGACGGGGGCTCGCACAAGCGGTGGATTATGTGGTTTAATTCGATGCTAAACGAAGAACCTCACCAAGGCTAGACATCCAACTGAAGGGTCTGGGAAACCAGGTCTCTCCCACAAGGACAGTTGGACAGGTGATGCATGGTTGTCGTCAGTTCGTGGTTTGAATTGTTCCCTTAAGTGGGGTAACGAACGCAACCCTTGTCGTCTGTTATAAGTGTCAGACGAGACTGCCCTGCTTAGCAGGGAGGAAGCGAGGATGACGCCAAATCAGCATGTCCCTCGACGCCTTGGGCTACACACATAATACAATGGTCATTACAGAGAGTCGCAATATCGTAAGATGGAGCTAATCTTTAAAAGTGGCCCCAGTTCGGATTGAGGTCTGCAACTCGACCTCATGAAGCCGGAATCGCTAGTAATCGCAGGTCAGCTATACTGCGGTGAATACGTTCTCGAGCCTTGTACTCACTGCCCGTCAAGCCAGGGGAGCCGGGAGTGCCCAAAGTGCCGTTTCGGCGGTCCTAAGGCAAGCTCGGTAACAAGGGTTAAGTCGTAACAAGGCACGGCTAGCGGAAGCTGGTCGTGGATTTATTTCAAATTGAACTGGTCAATAATAGTAGACGCTGAAAGTTGAAAATTGGAAGTTGGAAAGGGGTTTATCTTCTTTCCGCTTCCTAACAAACTTTTCATATCACTATTATCCTGACTGGTCGATCACCACGCCAATCTGATTGGCGTGGTGAGAGTGATGGTTCTCCGCACTCTTTCGGTTTTTTTCGAAGAAATCGAAATAACAAGGAACTCGCGCTCGTCGGCGCGTAACCGGCGAAACGGAACAGAAGAAAGAATAATATTGGCTCTGACTTTTTAAAGCAAAAACAAACACCCCGTGATCTTTGGTCGCGGGGTGTTGTCTTTTCCTTAAAAGAGTTTTAAACTAAAGAAGGATTGGGTTCTTAAGGACAACTAAAATGAATGCTTGCGCACAACTTGCGCGCAAAAAGACTGGAGGCGTAAAAAATGTCAGAAAAAATTTGTCTTAACTGCGGGGGACCAGTATTAGAAAACTTGCCTCAGGTTGAGATGGGGAATATTAGGGGGTACCTTTGTGGCGAATCGGGGAATCGTTGCTGGCAGCGTCTTGGGGAAGAAGCTTTTCTGACGGTAGGCCACGATTCTGAAGAAGGCTCAAGGGAGAAGCAATGCTATTTTGAAGGTATGCAAGTTTAGTTTTAGTTTGTCCACAGCCGCCGAGATCCCCTCTGGCGGTTTTCATTTTCTTCATCAAAAAACTTGCAGGGTAGGTTCAAAAGAATTACTATCAAACCAGAGAGATTCTCGCCAATTTGAGCTGGCGCCAAAAGGAGAAAAAAATGGACAACTTGAAGTGTTTTGTCTGTGGAAGGCTCCTGGCTGGCGGAGACCTGGGAGCAATTATTTGGTCGGGGGAATACAAGGTCGTTTGCCAAGGCCATGTTCCTGAAGGAGCGAGTGTGGTGGTGGAAAATTGGCCGGCCGCCGGGCTGATTTACAAGTTAAATGAGATAAGGATTGGTTAGGTCGGCAGAAAACCACGATTAACCGTCGGGAGTATATAAACTTCGGGCGGCTTTTATCTTTGAGTTAAGTCGGTGGCGAACCTTAAAAAGACCCCTAAACTGGGGCTTTTTGGGTAAAAAATGAAGAAATGATTGACTTTTAATATTAAATATGCTATAATGATAGATAGAGCAT
>ENA-UPSM01002234-UPSM01002234.1-activated-sludge-metagenome-genome-assembly--contig:-NODE-2234-length-23786-cov-5.849058_pt1 | contig 23786 bp, 11 predicted proteins | sample MGYA00238181_ERZ773283 | MGnify/ENA primary metagenome ERZ773283 (study PRJEB29023, sample SAMN05720199) | activated sludge metagenome | isolation source: Anaerobic digester | place: Japan...
TCGTGGTCAGGATCAACGACGGCGAATACCTGCTGGTCGAAAACCGTCAAAGGACCGATTTCAGCGGGGACGTGTGGGTCAAGACCGGGACCCTGGGGAACGACTCCACGACCTGGAGAACCACCCCCGATTCGCTCGACAAATTCCTGAAGGATTCGACCAAGACCCGCGGCTACGTGCTCGGTTCGTCGCCGGACGCGGGACTCCCCGGATCGGGACTGCTCGTATGGCACGTGAACGAATGGCTGCTGCGCGAACTCGTGCGTTCCGGCGCTCCGAACTCGTACCTGGGCGACACGCTTTCCGACCGCTACAAGGGGATCACCCTGGTGCAGGCCAGCGGGAAGCAGACCTTGGGACGCGTGTTCCAAGGCATCACCGGGCAGAGCGCCTCCGACGTAGGGTCGGGCAGCGACATCCTGCCCCACATCCGACGTCGCACCTCAGGGATGGATACCATCACGGCCATCGGCCCCGAGGGCTACGCGTCCACGGGAAGCCTACTGGGTGGACGATCTTTGGTGACGCTTCGCTCGCCCTGGCCAACCGTTGATTCACTCCCCCAAAAAGGCACGTCCAGCCTGGAAGGCGACAGCGTCTGGACCCCCGGCGCCGCGGCACTCATCGTCGAGCTGGACTGGGGCGCCTTGCGGAAGTCGTCCGACGCGTTCCCCGTGCGCACCGTCCCCGCCTGGGGCGACCAGGCCATGGTTCCGGGTCCTGCCTCGCTGCCAAGATCCGTCTGGATCCTGGACACCACCGGGCGCGCCCAACTGTACGATTCCACCGGCGCCCACTGGTTTTCGGCCAAGGACACGGTCCGGATCGTGGCGGGTTGGGATTCCACCCCCACCGCCTTCCAGAATCGCCCCCAACTCGACACCATCCTTGTCCCTCTGGCGAAGATCGGTTCGAACATGGGCAGACCCGCGCAATCGGCCGTCGGCGCCGACACGCTCGCGGTGCGCGACGCCGAGCGCATGGTTCGTTTCAAGTGGCCTGCTCCCGATGCGTTCCTGTCCGCCAACCGCGACAGCGCGCGATTCCTGGACACGACCCTCGACGGCAGGTTCACCGCCGGGCCCGTCTTCGCGGCCGGAGCCTTCTGGATCGGCGACTCGACAGGCGGGCTCTTCGCCGTCGGATCCAAAGGGATCGTGCGGTCGATCTCCACGAAGCTTTCGTCCCTGCAATCGATCTGCGCCACCGTCCAGGGCGGCAAACCCGCGCTCGCGGCGGTCGACTCCAACGGCACGGCCGGGGTGGTCGACCTCTCCTCGGGCGAAACCACCCGCTTGGAATCCGCGTCCCTCGAACGCGCCCCCGGGGAATCGTTCCAGGTGCTCTCTACGGATTTCGATCGCGACGGCAGCGCCGACATCGCCGTGATCGGATCGTTCGGACACGCGATCCTCTGGTCGGGCGCCAGCCGTGCCGCGTTCGCGGGCTGGCCGCGCCACTTCCCGCGCGGCGCGGGGAGCGTGGGAGAACCCGGATCCGCGGCGCTGGGCGACATGAACGCCGACGGCCGTCCCGAACTCGTGTTCGGCGGAACCGACCGGATCTACGCCGTGGAGGCCTCGGGAGTCCCGCTGCAGGGATGGCCCGCCCGGATCGTGGCGACCGAATCCATCGGACAATCCACCGCCTCGCGTCCCTACCCTTCGGGGATCCTGGGAAGCTCTCCTCTGGTGGCGAACCTGGACGCCAACGGCGCGTTGGAAGTCCTCGCGGGAACGTCCAACGGACAGATCCAGGCATGGACAGGAACCGGCAAGGTGTTCGGCGGCACGGCATTGGCCAAGACCTCGGGCTCGGGCGTGGCCCCCTCCTACGAACAGACGCGCTGGCCGCTGGCCGCCGGCGGACAGGTCCTGGATTCCACGCGTCCTCCGTACCTGCCCCTCGCGTTCGTCTCGGGCAAGGCCGACAAGCTGCTGGCGCTGTCGTCGCTGTCTTCGGTCGACGGATTCGTGGTTTCCGGCGGATCGGCCCCGTGGCCGGTCGCCCTGGGCAACGCCGCCCGGACCGGATACCTGCCCGATTCGCTGCTGGGAGCGGTTGTCGCGCGCAGGACGGGCATTTCCGACTTCCACCTGTTCCCCAGCCCGGTGCGCAAAGGCTCGGCCACGTTCCGGTACGAACTGGGCAAGGACGCTTCCAGCGCCCGGCTCACGGTCTACGACCAGACCGGCTTCCAGATCCTGGACCGCAGCGACCTGCCGGGCCGCATTGGAAGACAGGATGTGGTTCTGAGAAGCCTGCAGTGGGGAACCGGCGTCTATGCCGCCCGCCTGGAAATCAAGTGGGCCGGTGGCGGATCCGACGAAGCCTGGGTGCGGTTCGGCGTGATCCGCTGACGGCATCGCTCCCCGGAATGCCACGGGGAGCGGCTGCCCGCTCGGTCAGAATCCGACCGACGCGGAAACGGACAGATCGGGTTGGACCGAAAGCTCCTTCACGCCGGGAGCGTCCACGAGGACCACTCCGGCGCCGGCATCCAGGCGGGCGCGACGGGCGAACCGGCACCAGGCGCTGGCCAGAAACCGGTACTGCGTCGTCACCGAGCCCGACAGCGGACCGCTTCGGCGTTCGTAGCCGGCCGCGTCCTCCCAGAGGCGGGCGTCACCCTGGTTGAGCCAATCGATCTCCAATCCCGCCCCTCTGCCGGAATCCGACGACATCCAGTCCAGATGCGTCCACAGGTCGACCGCGTCGGAACCGCGCCGGTAGGCCAGAGGCTGGTCGACCACCCAGGTGTCGACGAATCCCGGTTCGTCCTGTTGGCGGGCGTTGGACCGGTAGAGCCGACGCGACACGCCTTTAAGCAGCGGCACGCGGTGGTTGTTCAGGGTGGCGGAGGCGATCGTGAGGTCCACCGAGGAGCTCCAACCGCCCGTCGCGGTCTTCCAGGCCCCCTTCCAACCGAGGTTCGATCCGTAGATGACGCGTGGATCGCCGCCATCCTCCTCTCCCACCGGAACCTGGACGTCCTCGAACAGCCCCTGGAGGTGGAACCTTCCGAGCGTTCCCGGATTCCAGATCGCCTGGACCGCGGTGGACACCTTGGAATAGCCGTCGCCGTAGTTGTCGTGCCAGACCACGAACGGCACCGCGTCGCGCCACTGGGGCGCCTTGCCTCCGACCAGCAGCAGTTCGGCGATCGACAGCTCCCAATCCCCCAATCGGCACGCGAGGCGATGCAGGAACAGCGACTTGTAGGCCTCGTCGTAGATCCGTCCGCGCTGGTTGGAGATCGTGCGCGTCCTCTGGAGAGCCGTCTCGGATCCCGACTGCACCGAACCGTCGCCGCGGACTCCGCCCAGCCACGGATTCAGGCTGGAGAAGAACCAGTCGAACCTCCAGCGTCCCATGGGCATCTCCAGCAGGACCGCGTCGTGGACCAGATCCGAACCCAGGACCACCCCGTAGGGGGACGGGGAAAAGGATTGGCGGAATCTGCCCGCCTTGACGCCGACGCCCCGGCCCGATCTCCAGGAGGCCCAGCCTTCGTAGGGGACGTTGATGTCCAGCTCGGAGACCGCGAGCACCGCGTTGGCGCCCGACGGATCCCGTCGCCACGCTTCGACGTCGCGGCGCAGCGGAAGGCTGGAAAAGACGACCAGGGAATCGATCCCGGCGCGCAGGTCCACCTGCGCCATCGCCGGCAACTCCTGCCACCGCCGCGCGGCTTCCGGGTCCAGGCGTCGCGCTTCCCAGTTCCCCGAGTACGACTCGAAACGCCCGAGGTCCGCCGGAGCCCATTCCCCGACCGGCCGGAAGGCCGCGGTGGCCCTGAAATCCGCGTGCAGGGAGACCGCTCCCGAATCAGAGGGAACGACGGCGAGAATGGCGGTCAGGATCTGTTGGATCACGTGTTGCATCCGCGACAGGAGATAGAAACCATCTGGCTCCGTCCGCGCTTCGAAGGTATCATGGATCCATCATGTCCGGCTTCTACGACCAACTGGTGACGATTTTCGGCGACATCAAGGTGTTCAAGCACCCTCTTTGGCTGGCCTACGATCCAGGCTCCTACAGGGTGCGCGGCCCCGAATGCAGGAAAGTCTCGGAACTCCTCGAGCCCGGGGACATCCTCCTGCGCCACTACGACGGGTACCTGGACAACATGTTCATCCCGGGGGTGTTCTCCCACGCCGGCCTGTACCTGGGACCGGTGACGGAAACCGACCGCGCCAAGATCCCCGGAACAGGCGTGGCGTCCCGGGCCTTCGAAGCCGGAACCTGCCAGGTCGTCCACAGCACCGCCCAAGGAGTGCATCTGGAGGATGTGTTGACGTTCCTGCGCTGCGACGAGGTCGCCGTGGTCAGGTTGCCGGATGCACTCTCCAGCCTCCGGGAGGTTTCGGTGCAGGATCCCGGAAGTCTCCATCCATCCGAGCAGGCCCTGCGCGAGCGGCTGGCCCGGAACGAACCCGTTTCGCGGCAGGAGGCCTTCGCCGTCGCGCGCGACCTGGCCTTGGGGGGACTCGGAACCGAATACGACTTCGCCTTCGATTTCAAGAACGGTCACCGGATGAGCTGCACGGAATTCGTCCTGCACTGCTACCGGTCCGTGAACTCCGCCCTTGGGGTGGTCCCGCACGGCGAGTCGTTCTTTGGCGGTTTGGTGCGCAAGGATGTGATCCGCCCCGACGCCTACGTCGCAAGCCCGTTTCGACTGATCCACGTGTCGGAATCGCTCAAGCCGAAGCTCCGGCACGCCCGACTCCCCACCCTCTGATGCACCCCCGGAACCCCGCAGGAAGCCCCCTGCACGGATGGCCCCATCAGCCGAATTGATCTGCTGCGCAGCGACTGGCACGTTCCATGCTTGCCCTGGCATCCGTATCCCTTCCACGGAGATTTTCGATGAAAGATTCGCACGAGCATTCCAGCGCATGGTCGGTGAAGGGATTCCCTTCCTTCATCGCCATCGCGTTCCTGAACGCATTCAACGACATCGGCCTGAAGATCCTCCTGATCGATGCGGTCCAGAAGGCATTGCCCGCCGGACCCGAGATGATCCGTTACCAGTCGTTCCTGCAGGCGTTGATCCTGATCCCCTTCGTCGCCTTCTTCACGCCATCGGGCTACCTCTCGGACAAATGGGCGAAAGATTCCGTCATCCGCTGGTCGGCCTTCGCTGGAATCCCGCTTTCCGCCATGCTCGTGGTGTTCTTCTACATGGGCTCCTGGACCGGCGTCGTGGCCTCCTTGTTCGTGATCTGCATCCAGTCGGCGCTGTACTCGCCTTCCAAGTACGGCTTCGTGAAGGAGCTGGTCGGAGCGCGGCTGATCGCCTCGGCCAACGCCGCCGTGCAAGGGGTCACGATCGTCGCCATCCTGCTGGCTTCGCTCGCCTACTCCTTCGTGTTCGAACAGCTCTACATCCCGGGCACCAAGGATCTCGGGGAGATCGTGCACCAGGTCCGGTGGGCCGGCTGGGGCATCGTCGCCGGATTTCTCGTCGAATGGTACTTCGCGCTGCGCGTCCCTCGCATCGGCAAGATAGACCCGACCCTCTCCTTCTCGTTCGCGAAGTACGCCACCGGTCGCTACCTGAAGGAAAACCTCGCCGACGCCTGGAAAAACGTCGTGATCCGCCAGTCGATCATCGGCCTTTCCGTGTTCTTCGCGGTGAACCAGGTGCTGATCGCCAACCTCGGCTCCTACATGAAGGAGACCAGCGGCGAGGAAAACACCCTGGTGATCAACGCGATCCTGGCGGCCGCGGCCATCGGCATCGCCGTGGGAGCCGCCTACGCGGCGAAGCTCTCCAAGGACTTCATCGAAACGGGACTCGTCCCGACCGGTGCGGCGGGAATCTCCGTCCTGTTGTTCGTGCTTCCGCACGTCGTCCATCCGGTCCTCCTGGGCACTCTGTTCTTCGGGTTCGGGTTCTTCGGCGGCATGTTCCTGATCCCGCTTTCCTCCCTGATCCAGTTCCACACGCGCGAAAACACCGCCGGACACATCCTGGCATCCAACAACCTCGCGCAGAACATCTGCATGCTGGTGTTCCTGGCGGTCCCGGTGTATCTCACCGAGATCGGGATCCCCCAGCGCGCGGTGTTCTTCGGTCTCGGGTTCATCGCCCTCGCCGGTTCCATCTGGGCCATTCTTCTGCTCCCACAGTCCATGCTGCGCATGATCGTGAAAGGACTGTTTTCCAGCCGCTACTCCCTCCACGTGGTGGGGCTCGACAACCTCCCCTCGGAAAAGGGCCTCCTGTTCCTGGGCAACCACATCTCGTTCCTGGACTGGGCCTTCCTGCAGATGGCCTGCCCCCGGCCCATCCGGTTCGTGATGCACCGGACCTACTACGAGAAGTGGTACCTCAAGTGGATCCTCGATCGCCTCGGCATCATTCCGATCTCGTCGGGCGGCGCCGCGTCCGCGCTGGGCGAAGTGAAGAAGGCCCTGGAAGCCGGCCACGCGGTGGCCCTGTTCCCCGAAGGCCACCTCACCCGCAACGGACATCTTTCCAGCTTCCGTTCGGGGTTCGAGAAGGCGCTCGCGGGAACCGGCGCGACGGTGGTCCCCTTCTACCTGCAGGGACTGTGGGGAAGCATCTACAGCCACGCGTCGGGAGGCTACCGGCAGGCCGTGCGCAGCCTGGATTCGCGCCGCGTCACGGTGGCGTTCGGCAAGCCCATGCCGGATTCCGTCGACGCCGCCACGGTCAAGCGCGCCGTCCAGGAACTGTCGATCGAAGCCTGGGAATCCCACATTTCCACGATGCGGCCGTTGGCGTCCACCTGGATCCGCACCGCAAAGCGCGTGGGATCGTCGGCCGCCGTGTTCGGGCATGACGGACAGGATCTATCTGGAACCAGGCTCCTGGGGGCGGTGCTCGCCTTCTCCAGGAAGCTCGAGGAGATCTGCGAAGGCCAGGATCGCGTGGGCATCCTGCTCCCGCCTTCCAGCGCGGGGGTGATCGCCAACCTCGCGTGCATGGTCCGCGGCAAGACGGTGGTGAACCTCAACTACACCCAGCCGGGAGAAACCCTCGCGGCCTGCGCGAAGCGGGCCGGGCTGCGCACCGTGCTGACTTCCAGGCAGTTCGAGACCAAGCTCTCCGCCAAGGGGTTCGATGTCTCGTCCCTGTCGCAGGCCGCGACCCTGGTGCGCATGGAGGACGTGAAGGAATCCATTTCGAAGTTCGAGTTCGTCCGGCAGGTGCTCCGCGCCAAGCTGCTTCCCGGCTGGTGGCTGGACCTGGTCTCGGCCAGGAAGGTGAAGCTTTCCGACACCGCCGCGATCCTGTTCAGCTCGGGGTCGGAGGGAATCCCCAAGGGCGTGGAGCTGTCTCACTTCAACATGGTCGGGAACATGCGCCAGACGAGTTCCGTCCTGAACCCGGCCGAGGACGACATCATCCTGGCGACGCTTCCGCTGTTCCACGCGTTCGGACTCACCATCACCACGCTGATGCCCCTCATCGAAGGCATCCCCATCGTGACCCAGCCCGACCCGACCGACGCCCGCGCGGTGGGACGCCTGTGCGCGCAGCACCGCGTGACCATCCTGTGCGGCACCAGCACTTTCCTGCGCATGTACACGCAGAGCAAGTCGGTGCATCCTCTCATGTTCCAGAACCTGCGCATGGTGGTTGCCGGCGCAGAAAAGCTCCGCCCCGAAGTCCGCACGGGCTTCAAGGAGAAGTTCGGACTGGACATCTTCGAGGGCTACGGCACCACCGAGACGACGCCCGTCGCGAGCGTGAACATCCCCGATGTCCTGCTGGACGACTGGACGTCGGTGCAGGTGGGCAACAAGCCGGGCACGGTGGGCCAACCGCTTCCGGGCAGCCAGTTCCGGATCGTGGACCCAGAAACCCTCGCCGACCTCCCGGTGGGCGAAGCCGGCCTGGTCCTGGTGGGCGGATCGCAGATCATGAAGGGCTACCTGGACGACGAGGCCAAGACGTCGGAATCCGTCATCAAGCTCGATGGCAAGCGCTGGTACCGCTCCGGCGACAAGGGCAGGATCGACGCCGACGGATTCCTGCAGATCGTGGACCGGTATTCGCGGTTCGCCAAGGTGGGCGGCGAGATGGTGGGCCTGGGCGCCGTGGAGCTGGCCCTGGCGGAATCGGGAGCGCTTTCGCCATGCGAATTCCTGGCCACCGCCGTGCCGGATCCGGGAAAGGGCGAGCGCATCGCGCTGCTTTACGCGGTTCCCGCGGGCACCCCTGCGCCGACCCCCGAGGAAATCAAGGACAAGATTCGGCAATCCGGATTGCCTGCATTGCAGCAACCTTCGATGGCGTTCCCGGTCGCCGAACTCCCGCGCCTGGGTTCGGGCAAGGCGGACTACAGCAAGGCCAAGAGCCTCGCGCGGGAAATGGCCGAAGCCGAGGCCTGATCGATGGGACTTTGGCGAGCGGACGCGCTTCGCTCGCCTTGTCCATGGACGTCAGTGCTGGCTGGTTTGTTTCGCGCCGTAGCGTTCCAGAGCGTGTTCGGCCATGGAATTCGACAATTCCTGTTCGGCTCGGAAGATCCTTCCGAGCTTCTCCTTTTCCAGGAACCCGGCTTCTTCCCGGCTTTCGGCCCGCAGGGCGATCTCGATGCGCGGATTCAGGGTCCTGGCGATCTGGACCATCTGGCGCAGATCGACGGGATCCGACGTCGCCACCAGGAGCATCCCCGCCTTGGCGATGTGCGCCTGGACCAGCACCATGGGATCCGACGGCTCGCCGGACACGGCCGGATCGCCGTTGCGCCGCAGTTCCTCGACCAGCTCGCGGTTGGAGTCGACCACCACGCAGCGGATGCCCCGCTCCTTGAGCACCGCGTGGATCCGCTTGCCCACACCTCCGTAGCCCACCAGGACCACCTGCCCCGAAAGGAACTTGTGGTCGGTGGAATACGGCAGCATGGCCAGCGGGTCGGCCGGACGCTCCAGCACGCGGGCGATCCGGGACCGCTTGCGGATCCATTTGATCAAGGGGCCCGACGCCCGGAACATCAACGGATTCAGCGCGATGGAAAGCAGCGCTCCCCCCAGCACCAGGCTCTGCTCGTACGCCCCCACGATCCCGATCGAGCATCCCAGCCCCATGAGGACGAAGGAGAACTCCCCGATCTGGGCGGTTCCCGCCCCGACGGTCAACGCGGTATTCAGGGGGTACCTGAAAGCAAGGACGATCGCCGCCGTGACCAGGCTGTTGAACAGCATGATCAACGCCAGGACGGCGAGGATCTGGAACGGATGCTGGACGAGCACCCTTGGGTCGAACAACATCCCCACCGACACGAAGAAGAGGACGGAGAACGCGTCGCGCAAAGGAAGCGATTCTTCCGCCGCCCGGTGGCTGAGGTCGGATTCGCGAAGCACCATGCCCGCGAAGAAGGCTCCCAGCGCGAACGACACGCCAAAGAGCTTGGATGCCTCGAAAGCGATGCCGACCGCGATCGCGACCACGCACAGGGTGAACAGCTCGCGGGAACCCGTCTTGGCCACCTGCCAAAGGATCCAGGGGAACAGTTTCCGTCCGAACAGGAGCATGAGCGCGATGAACGCCACGGCCAAGGCGAGCGTCGAGGCCGTGGAGGAAAGCGAAAAACCGCCCCCGTCGCCGGAAAGGCTCCTGGCCGTCGGCGGAAGCAGCACCAGCACCAGCACCATGGCGAGATCTTCCACCACCAGCCATCCCACGGCGATCCGACCGTTGGTGGTCTCCAGGATGCCTCTCGATTCCAGGATCTTGATCAGGACCACGGTCGACGCCACCGACAAGGACAACCCGAACACCAGCGACGCGGCATCGTCCCAGCCCCACAATCGGGCCAGCGACCAACCCGCGACCGTCGATGCGGCCATCTGCAGCATCGCGCCGGGAAGCGCGATCTTGCGCACCTGCCCCAGATCGTCGATGGAAAAATGCAGTCCCACACCGAACATGAGCAGCATCACGCCGACCTCGGCCAACTGCCCCGCCATTTCCACATCGGCGATGTAGCCCGACATGGCCGGTCCCAGGAGAGTGCCCGCGACCAGGTACCCGACCAGAGGCGGGAGACGGATCTTGGCGGCGAGGAACCCGAAGACGAGCGCCAACCCCAATGCGGCGGCGATGGTGGTGACGAGCGTGATTTCGTGTGGCAAGGCCTGCATCCCCCGGCGACGCATGGAGTTCCATCCACGATCCGTTTCGACGAGGCGGATCTAGTCGCGATTAGGAGGGAAAGGATACTTGCACGTGAGCTCTCTGTTGCGCATCAAATCAAGAATGTGGCAAGCCCGGTCTCACCATCACCCCCTCAGAACCACCGCCCCAGCGTGACGCCGGCGGTGGATTTGCCGCTCAGGGCGTCGAGCTGGACCTGGGCGCCGAGCTCCCAGTCGTAGAGGTAGCGCGCCTTCGCGCCGCCTCCCAGCGGATCGACGACCCCGCGGATCCAGGTGGGGTCGCGGTCGGCGAGCCAGGGCCGGAATCGCAGCGAGGTCCCCACCGCCAGGCCCAATCCGGAGCGGATCCATTTGCGCTGGCCGGAATCCGCCGCGAGGGTCGATGCCGATTTCCGGTAGAGGGTGCTTCCCTGCACGCGGAACGCCAACGCCTGGCTGAAGGTCTTCTCGGCCGCGACCTGCAGGCCGAACTCGCGATCTTCATGCAACGGGATGGACGCCCCGAGTCCCCACTGCAGCCCGCCGTCCCGCACCTGGCCGATTCCCAGGTCAAGCGTCGGATCCCGCTGCACGCCGGAGTCGACATCGAGCAGGAACACCTCGCTGGTCGCGACGGAAAGGTGAGTCGCCCCGAGCTTCACGCGGGTCGAAAGGTCGCTCCAGATCGCGCTGCGCTTGGAACCCGCCACGTCGACGTCGCGGGCACGCTGGCGCACGAGATCGGCCCCCAAGGCGAGATCGAAGCCCCCGAAATCCAATCCCAGCTGCGAGAGCGCGATGCCGGTCCCCATCTCGAAGCGGCTTCGACGCAGCGAAGCGAGAGGATCTTCCGTCTGGGGGTCGCGAAGATCCAGATCGGAGCCCGCGTAGGACAACCGGAGATGCGGCGCGGTCACGGCCAATCCGTACATCGCTCCGGTGCCGCCCAGGAGGGCGACGCGTCCTTCCGAAGCCCAGCTCGCGACGGCGGAATGGGATGCCACGGGAGCGACGGGCAAGGCCTGGAATCCCGCGAATCCGGAGACCGGCTCCCGGAGGCTGGTGGCGGCCAACGCGGACACCGCCGCGAGAAGGCATGCGGCAAGGGGGCGGTTCATGGCTTCGTCTCCGGGGATTTGGGCGCGATCTTCACGCCGTCGAAGTTCCAGGAAAGCTGCAGGTGCGACTTCCCGTCGCGGTTCTGCCTGTGGTCCGGAGCGGCATAGCCCCGGTCGCGGCGGTGGAACACGCGGAAGGTCAGATTCCGACCGACATCGGTGGAGACCCCCAGGGACCAGAACGCCTCGGCGGATTCGCCCAGCGTGCGGGTGGACCCCCCGTAGGCCGCGTCGGAAAGGATGGAAACCGGAAGACGGTTTCCGTCAAGGTCGCACAGGTCGAGCTTCGCTCCGCCGAACACGTGGAACGTCTTGATCGGAGTGCCCATTCCCGCCGTGAACGAAGGCGACAGCACGGGAAGCTTGAGCCGCCAGGTCACGGCTCCGTAGGCGCCGTAGGGCATCGAGAACCCCACCGCGTAGGACCATGCCTGCCAGGTCGATTCGTCGCGGTCGAGCACGTACTTGAGCGACGGAACGACGGGAAACGCGGAAGTCGTGCGCGCGCGGAATCCGTTGGAATCGTTTTCCACGAACGCCCAGGTGTTCGACAACGCGACTTCCAGGCGGTCGTCGAGCCACGTGCCGCGAAGCGCCGTGTGCCAGCTGGGGTCGCCGTCCATGGATCCACCCAGCGAGAACCCGAAGCGCCGCTCCTCGGCGACGTCGCCGGAGGGGACGAACTGCAGACCTGTGGCCCCGTACACGGATGTTTCGGCGTTGGCCGCGACCACCGCCAGGGAAAGCGTCGCGAAGAGGCGTTTCATTTCTTGTCCCTTCCTCATTTGCCCATGACCAGGAGGAGAATCGCGGAAAGTCCCACTCCGAGCGGGATGGCCCAGCGCCTCGCGGCGCCGCCCGACTGTTCCATGCGGACTTGCCGTTTTTCGTCGGCCTTGAGCTCGATCTCCTTGTGGGAATCCCCGAAGAACCCCGCCGCGGCCACTTCGTGCCGGCCCTTGGGAAGCTCGACCTTGGCCGGCGCCGCCTTGCCCAGGTAGACGCCGTCGACCCAGACGTCGGCCGCGCTTTCGGGCGACTCGACGGAAAGCGTCGCCGTCCGCTCCTGGAGCCTGGGTTCGAGCCTGGTCTCCTTGTCGTCGCGCACCACCACCCTCTTGGTCTGGCCCACGTGCAGCGGCCTGGAAAGTTCGATGTCGTACTCCCCGATGTCGAGGTCCAACTGGTGGAACGGAGCCATGCGTTCTTCGATCTGTCGACCCGAGGCCTCGCGCACCACGACCTTCACGCTGTCGATCGAGGGGACCACGGTGAGACGCCCCGTGAGCCGCGAGAGCGGAGCGGAAAACGACGCCTGCGATCCGGGTTTGACCGTGACCACGTCGCGAAGCGTGGAGTACTGGGGCTTTTCCACCCGGATGGATACCGTGCCCGGCACCACGTTGTCGACCACCAGCGGGGTGACGCCCATGCGCTGGTCGTTCACGTAGATGTCGGCGCCCGACGGAGTCGAAGTGACGGCGAGCGATCCCGGCTTGACCTTGAGCACGCCCTTGACCTCGGTCTGCTGGCCGGAACGGACCTCCACCTGCCGGTCCATCGGCTGGAACCCGGCGAGCTCGTAGACCACCCGGTACTGGCCTTCGGAGACGGTGTCGACCTGCATCGGGGTGCGGCCGATCTCCTTGTTGTTCACGACCACCTTGGCGCCTTGCGGATCCGACACGAGCTTGAGCGTCCCGGGAAGCGACCTCATGGCAACCTGCACCTCGCGACGGATCTTGGGCTTGATCGCCACCGCCTCGGTGTAGTTGCTGTAGCCGCTGGCCAGCACCCGCAGCGAATAGGTGCCTTCCAGGAGGTTTTCCACCTTGAGAGGATCCTTGAGGCTCGCCTTGCCCAGGTACTGGTCGTCCAGGTAGACTTCGCCTTCCACGGGCTGCACGGCCACCACCAGATCGCCCATCCAGCGGAGCAGGTACTTGAGCTCCAGCGATTTGGACATCTGCACGATCGCCGAACGCAATTTGTCGTAGCCCTGGATCTGCGCGTATTCGGCGACCAGGACCTGCCCGGTCTCCACCGAGATCAGGCGGGCGTCGAGCTGGATCAGGTCGTTGAACCGGCTGACCTCGCCGGCCAGGATGGCTTCGGCCTGGAACAGCTTCCCCAGCTGCTCGCGCTGCGAATCGGTGAGGCCCGACGCCGACAGATTCTGCTCGGAAGCGAGCTTCCCGATCTGCGAACGCTCCAGGACCAGGAAGCTGGTCTCGTTCTTCAAATGGGTCCCGAACATGGATGCGACGGAAATCCCCAATCCGTCCTTCTGGGCGCCGTCGTTGGCGTTCAGGAACGGCAGGATCGCCAGGGTGGGTGTCCGCTTGCGGTTCTGGAAGCTGGAGGACGCGTCCTGCGCGCCGCTGATCGCGGCGAGCAGCAGGAGCGACGACGGAACGATCCTCGCCAAGCATTGGACGAGCCGAGATCTATACGCCATTGGGTGTTCCTCGCATGGTCATTGATGCCGACAACAACTGTACACAAGCCGTGCCAACCGCACAATCGACGACGGATCCCGATGTGATCGAGGTCACACCGGGATCCTGCACTCCAACCGCAGCCGTCGTCCTGCACCGGACGGCGCCCGTGGCGCGTTTTTCGTCAGTCTTCGCCGTGGGCGTGCTGGGGCGCCTTGGGGCAGACGACTTCCAGCAGGAACGGCATGGTGAGGAACATGATCGAGATGCCCGCCATGTAACCCATGCACGCCAGGATCCCGATGGTGTTGAGCCCCTGGTGCGCCACCACGATCAGCGCGAGGAATCCGAACGCGTTGGTGAGCGTGCCGGCGAGCACCGACGATCCCGTCGCGTGGTAGATCTCGCCGATCCGGCCCGCCCCCAGCTCCATCCGCCTGTGGTACAGGTGGATCGTGGCGTCGACCGTGTTGGAAAGCAACGCGGGGATCACCACGATGTTGAACATGCCGAGCTTGAGCCCGAGCCATCCCATCGCTCCGTAGGTCCACAGCGCGATCAGTCCCACGTAGCCCATGTTCACGACCAGGCCTCGCCACGAACGCGTGTCGAGGTACACGATCGCCGCCAGGAACAGGAACACGGCGATCGCCAGACGACCCACGTCCTCCTTGACCATCTGGACCACGTCGGCGTAGATGAAGCCCGACGACGCCACGGGGACCACTCCGGTGGAGGTCTTGAATTCGCCGTTGCGCAACTGGAACTTGCGCGATTCCACCGCGTCGCTTTCGCGCATGTCGGCGTAGATGAAGCCGAACTTGCCGTGGCTCCCGTCGGATTCCGACATGAACCTGCGGGCGTAAGGCGGGAGCGAATCGAACCCGAAACTGTCGCAGACCGTGAAGCGCCGCAGGGTGCCTAGCTTGGCCCGCTGTTCGTCGTCGGCCTTTGCGAAGGCGTCGGAGTCCAGCAGCTTGCGGATGGTGTCGAGGATCCGCAGGCGCTCGGAAAGCGCCTCGGGACGCGGCACGAAGGATTGGATGGTCACGAAGCTCTTGAGCATGGTGTCCGCCTCGCCGCCGAACCGCGCCCCCAGGGTGTCGTGGATCTCGCGCATCTGCGCTTCGCTTTCTGCCAGGATCAGGGACGGCGTGGTGTTCTTGCCCTTGCCCACGGCGCGTCCGTAGCTGATGCGATCCTTCTTCTTGGCTTCGACCTCCGGATCCTTGGTGAGCGCGCTCACCTTCTCGGAAATCCACTCGAACCCCCCCTTGCCGCCGCGAAGGTTCTTGAAATCGTTCTCGAACTCCACCGTCGGGGCAGCCAGGAACGCCACCGTCGCCACCATGGTCACGGCGAACGCGCCGCGGATGAACGCCGTGGACCACTTCCAGTTGGGCACCAGCGTCGCGCCTTCCACGTACTCGTCGGAAGGGACGAACCAGCGCACGAACCCGTTCTGGCCGGAAGCGTTCCTCCCGATGCGCAGCATCGCGAACAGCAACGGAGGCAGCACGAGCATGGAGGAAAGGAACGCGAGGAAGATGCCCATGGAGACGACGATGCCGAACTCCTTGAATCCCTGGAAATGCCCGACCTGGAGCGCGAGCATGCACGTGATGGACGCCACCATGGCCGACACGAGCGATCGTCCCGTCTTTTCCAGCGAGGTCTGCATGGCGGTTTCCGCGGTGTGCCCGTTGCGGCGTTCTTCCATCCAGCGCGAATAGATGTGGATGCCGTATTCGATGCCCAGACCGGACAGCAGCGCGAGCACGAACGAGGTGAGCACCGTCAGGCGCCCGTAGACGAGCTGCGCCGCGCCCATCATCCAGACCATCGCCACCAACAGCGGAACGAACACCACCGCGACGTTCGCGGGACGGCGCATGTAGAAGAACAGGAGCCCGAGGATCAGCGTCAAGGCCACGGTGGATGCGATCCACATGTCGGCGTTGATCTCCTCGATCTCCGACGACGGATCCCGGTAGGCCCCGACCACCGCGGAATGGATCTCGATCCCCATCGACTCCTGGACGTTGCGGCTCAGTCGCTCGCCGTGCTCCTTGGCCAGGGTCGCGAACGACGCTTCCGTGGAGGGCATCCGCAATTGGGCCATCACCACGCCAACCCACTTGCCCTTCTCGGAATGCCACCCGATCATGCGATCCTTGAGCGAGTCGGGAAGCGAGGGTGTCGGAGGCGCGTTCGGATCGACGGGTTCCTGCGAAGTGGACCCGCTTTCCTTGTCGAGTCGTTCCAGAAGACCTTCCACCACGTCCATGGGGATGCCCTGCTTGTACAACGACAAGCGGTTTGGCCAGCCGTCCAGGTTGGCCGGAGCGGCTGGCTCGTCGGCCATCAGGTCCATGGTGAGCGGATTGAAATCCTTCGCCTGGTCGGCCATGGAGCGCAGGCGCGCCTCCAGGTCGCGCAACTGGTCGGCCGGCAGGTACAAGAGCGCGTGGCGCTCGAAGAACCTGCGGTCTTCGTCGTACTGGACCCACTGCGACTCCTTCCAGACGGCGAGGCTTTCGGCCAGGACCTTCTGGAACCGCCCCACCTTCTCCGCCGAGGAATCCTCGAAGGCGATGGTGAAGAAATCGGTGCTGCCCAAGCGCCGCTCGGAAAGTTCGAGGGCCTTCACGGAGGACGCGCTCGACGGCAGGAGGAGCCGAAGGTCGGTGCGGATCTTGATCTGCGAGGCGAGCAGCCCCATCACGATCGTCACCAATCCCAACAAAGCCAACGAGATCCATGGATGCCTGGACGTGGCGTGGACGTAGCTGTGCGCGAACTTGTGGAACGGTCCCTTGCGGACGGGGCTCATGTGCGGTCACTCCCTCTATGGACGCGTCGAACGACGGTGGCCCCAATCTACCAAATGCCGCAGCCGGATAAACGTGATCTATGTACGCGGCTTCCTATCGCTCCTCCGTTCCGGCATCCATCATCACCTGCAGACTCAACTCCGTGAGGGCTCCCGCTCCGATCGGCGACATGGGTGGCAGCGACGCCATGGTCGCCCCCGCCGAATCGGGACCGAAGGGAACGTCCATGCGCATCGGCTTGTGCTTGAGCGGCTCCTCGAGCTTGTAGTCGGGACCGAAGGGCGAATCCTTCCCGGCCGCGAATCCGGTCGGCGGCGCCGTCGGAACCGGAGTTGCGACAGATTCCGTCTGGTTGGATGTTCGGATCGGATCGATGGCCATGGCCCACCTCCCGGTTGGAGCCCGGAATGGAACACCCCTGGATCGGGATGGACTTCTCCATTTGGGTTCATCGGTCGGATTCGAGGATTCCTTGAGGTCTTTCTCAAGACCCATCGCCGACGGGTCCCGCGACGATAAACGCGAATGTTGCGATCGAATTTCTGGAACTTTCCACATTGGTTGCAACAGAAACTCTGCGTTCACAAAAGCGATGCATCGCGCTTGCACGACTTGAATGTCGGATACGCTTGTCTAATATTGAACCCCCTTCGCGAGGAACCGCGAAGCGGAAACTCTGACCTTTCAGCACATGCCGGTCCTTTCCCCGCAGGCCGGCTCAATTCCTTGGTGTACCATGAACTACTGCGGCGACTTGTTTTCCCTCCCCGAATCCCTCCTGGCCAAGCGCGCCTTCTTCGAGATCGACACGGGACGCTCGCTGACCTTCGGCGAACTCCGATCGTCCGTGCTGCGATGGAGCGCGGCGCTGCGAGCGCGCGGCATCGGGCCCGGCAATTCCGTGGCCATCCATCTGCACAACGGGATCGATTTCATCCTGGCCCACATGGCCGCCCAACACCTGGGCGCGATCTCCTGCCTGCTCGACCCCCTCGCGCAGCCCAAGTCGCTTCCCTACTTCGTGGAAAAGACCCGGGCCACGCTGCTGTTCACGCACCTTCCGGAAGATTCGCTTCCCGACGCGGTCAGGTCCGCGGCAGCGGTCGTGGATCCTCGCGCGTTCGAGCGCGAAGCGGACGACGCCCCCGTGGATGCCTCGTCGCAGGGGATGCATTCCTGGAATCCCGACACCACCTGCTACATCTATTTCACTTCGGGGACCACCAGCGCCCCCAAAGGGGTTCCGCTCACCCAGGCCAACCACGCGAACTTCTTCCGCATCGCCGACAAATATTGGCAGCCCAGCGGCGAGAATTCCAAGCACATCGGGTTCGTGCCGTTCTCGCACGGGTTCGGATCCGTGTTCCTGATCCCTTGGACGATCCGCACGCGGTCGGAGCTGCACATCCTGCGTTCGTTCCATCCCGCCAAGGTCCTCGACACCGTCTCGGCGGTGGGAATCACGCACATCTACGGAGTGCCGTCCCACTACCAGCAGCTGCTGCGCCTGCCGGAGAACCACGCCAGGCTCGCGGGGATCGAGATGGCGTTCTGCGCCGCGGCCAAGCTGGACATCGGCACCTGCGAGGAATGGGAAAAGGCCACCGGCACGCTGCTGCACGAAGGCTACGGACTGATCGAGACCACCGGCGGCACGGTTTGGCGCGTCCACCAGAAATCGCGCGGCACGGGCCACATGGGCGAATGCCCTGACACTTCCCTGATCGAGATCGGCATCCTGGACGAAGACGGAAATCGTCTTGAACGCGGCTCGGAAGGCGAGATCGCGGTGCGCGGGAAGAGCGTCACCTCCGGGTACCTCGACATGCCGGAAGAGAACGCCCGCACCTTCCACGACGGCTGGTTCCGCACCGGGGACAAGGGGTACGTGTCCGAGGACGGCCACCTGTTCATGACCGGCCGCATCAAGGACATCATCAACATCGCCGGGATCAAGATCTCGCCGTTCGAGGTCGAATCCGTGCTCAACGAACACCCCGAGGTCTCGGAGGCCGTGGTCGTCTCGTCCGAAGACCCCCTCTACGGCGAAGTGGTCAAGGCTTTCGTCGTCGCCGTGCCGGGTCGCGCGCCGACCGAGCGCGAGCTCGTGAAGTACGCCTCCCAGCACCTGATCAACTTCCAGGTCCCCAAACGGATCGAATTCGTCGAATCGTTCCCGCTGAACAACATGGGAAAAGTCGACCGCAAAGCCTTGAGGACCCGATGAACACCGCCCCCGCCCCCGCGAACCCTTCCATCTACGACGTCTTCCGGCTCGGCAGGACCGATGGCGCCACGCCGATCGACCTCACGATCGGGAACCCCCACCTCAAGCCGCCCGCCTGCTACTACGAGGCGCTGGACGCCACCGTTCGCGATCTGCGGGCGATGCCGGAAAACGGCCACGGCTACTCCACCGGCGGCGATCCGTTCGGGCTCTGCCGGAACATCGCGAGCGATCTGACCCAACGGTTCGACGCCCCGTTTTCCGCCAAGGACATCCTTCCCACCGTGGGCGCCACCGGCGCGATCGACGTGATCCTCAAGACGATCGTCCGTCCCGCCGTCGACGTCTGCCACACGCAGGCTCCCGCACGCGAACCCGACGAAGTCGTGGTGGTCGCGCCCTATTTCGTGGAATACCTGAACCTGGTGCGCGGCAACGGCGCGGTTCCGGTGGTGGTGGAATCCACCTCCGATTTCCAGCTGGACGTCGAGCGGATCGCCGCAGCGATCGGCCCCCGCACCAGGGCGATCCTGGTCAACTCGCCGAACAACCCCACCGGACGGATCTACTCCGAAGCTTCCCTGAAACAGCTCGCCGCCGCGCTGGAAGCCAAGAACCGCGAATTCGGGATCCGCATCCTGGTGATCGAAGACGCCGTCTACGACGCCATCGTGTTCGGGAACCGCCAGGTTCCGTCCATGATCCCCCACTACGGCGCGCTGGTCCGCGTGAATTCCTACTCCAAGTCGCTCAGCCTTTCCGGCGAGCGCCTGGGCCATCTCGCCGTGCACCCCGCCTTCGCGTCCGACGAACGCCGCGCGGAATTCGTCGCCGATCTGAACCTGAACATGCGCATGCGCGTGGTCCACGCGCCGCTCTTGCAGCACCGGGTGGTCGCGCGGATGCCTCTGCACGGCTTGGTCGACATCGAATCCTACCACCGCAACGTCGATCGCCTGCACCTCACGCTTTCGTCGCTGGGGTTCGGCGTCGGACTTCCCGAAGCCACGTTCTACCTGTGGGCGGTGCTGCCCGTGGAATTCGACACCGAAGAGGAATTCCGGGCCCTGGCGCACGACGGGCCTTCGCCCCTCCACTACCTGCCGGGAACGTTGTTCGGCGGCCAAGCCTACCGACGTTGCGTGCGGTTTTCCACCTGCGTGCCCTTCACGGAAATCGAACGGGCCTGCGCGCGGTTGCATGAAATCTCGGCCGCCCGCCGCCAAACCTCCGGAGCCCAGCGATGACCACCAGGCCCACATCTGACAAGATCGCCATCGTCGGCATGGGCTGCGTGTTCCCCGACGCGGCCAACCCCGACGAATTCTGGCAGAATATCCTGGCCAAGCGCGTGTCGATCGCGAAGGTTTCCGACGACCCCGAAGGTTCGCGCATCTTCGACGTGGACGCCCACTACCGGCCCGAACTGCACGGCGCCGCCGACAAGAAGGACAAGTCGTACACCGACCTCTCCGGCCTGGTCCGCGATTTCCGGTTCGATCCGCGCAAGTACAGGATCCCGCCCACCGTCGCCGAGCACATGGACGACAACCAGAAGATCGCGCTGGCATCGGCCGACCAGGCGCTGGTCGGCGTGTCGCTGGATGGCATCCCCAGGGAAAAGATCTCGGTGTTCGTGGGATCTTCCATGATCGGGGAGCGCCACCACGAGTTCCAGCAACGGGTGGACTTCCAGCGGTTCGAGCACCACCTCGAGCGCCATCCCGATTTCCGCGACGCGATCCCCTCCGACCGACGCGAGACGTTGCTGCGCGACCTGGAAAAACGCACATCGCCGCGAGGACGTCCCGTCACCGAAGACACCGCGCCGGGCATCCTTCCCAACATCATCGCCGCGCGGATCGCGTCGGTGTTCGACTTCCACGGCCACGCCTACACGATCGACGCCGCCTGCGCGTCGGGACTGGCCGCGATCATCTGCGGCATGCAGCATCTGGTTTCCGGCGAATCCGACCTCGTGCTGTGCGGAGCCGCCGACATGCTCGCCGGCGAAATCGGACGCATCTACTTCTCCGGGATCGGGGCGTTGAGCCCGGACGGATCGTACCCGTTCGACGAACGCGCCAACGGATTCGTGATCGGGCAGGGCGGCGGCATCGTGGCGCTCAAACGGCTTTCCGACGCGCTGCGCGACGGCGACACCGTCCACGCCGTGGTCGCGGGATACGGCCAGACCAGCGACGGCAAGGGCAAGGCGATCGCCGCGCCGAATCCCGTCTGGCAGGCCAAGACCATCGAACGCGCGCTGGAAATGGCCGGGTTCCATCCCGACTCCATCGAGCTGATCGAGGCGCACGGAACCGCCACCAAGGTGGGCGACGCCAGCGAGATCGAGGCGCTCAAGACGAGTTTCGCCAAATTGGGCGCGACCCGGCGCGGTCATTGCGCCGTGGGATCGGTGAAATCCAACATCGGGCATCTGAAGTCCGCCGCCGGAATCGCCGGGGTGATCAAGACGATCCAGGCCCTGCGCCACAAGACGCTGCCACCGACGGCCAACTGCGTGAAGGTGAACCCCAAGCTGGAACTCGATGGATCCCCGTTCCGGATCGTCGTCGAACCCGGCCAATGGGAACCCAAGTCCCACACCCGCCGGGCAGGCGTGAGCGCCTTCGGGTTCGGCGGTGCGAACTACCACCTGGTGCTGGAAGAATTCGATCCGAACACGCACCGCGTCGCCACCCCCGCAAAGGCGACCACGGAAGAACAAACCCTCCCATCCGATCGGCTCGCCGAACTCGCGCTGTTTTCCGGATCGAACCGCGGCGAGGTCGCATCCCGGATCGACGCGCTCCTGGCAAAGGCATCGCGGACTCCCAATGCCCTCTCCAATCTCGCGCTGGAAGAATCGTACCGATCGGACAGCACCGACGAATTCCGTCTGGCGGTGGTCTTCGAATCGCAGGAAGACCTCCGGACCAAGGTGTCGCTCTGGAAACAGACGGATTCCGACCAGGCGGCCAAGCTCCTGCGCGCCAAGGGGATCTTCCAGGGCCAAGGCGCCACACGCAGCCTGGACCAGACGGCGTTCCTGTTCCCGGGGCAGGGTTCGCAGTACCCAGACATGATGCTCGAACTGCAGGACCTGTTCCCGTCCACGCGAAGGATCGCCTCGCGCATCGACGCCTGGTGGGAAAAACACGCGGGAACGAAGGTCTCGGACCTCGTGTCGTCGCGTTCGCGCGGCAAGGAGAAGACCGAAGCGCTCCTGAAGGACACGCGCAACACCCATCCCGCCCTGCTCCACGCGAACATGGTCGGCGCTTCGCTCCTGCAGGACATGGGTGTGCGCCCGGCCTGGATGATCGGGCACAGCGCGGGCGAGGTCGTCGCCCTGGCCGCCTCGGGCAAGCTCGATCTGTCCGACGCGCTCCATGTCATGGACCGCCGCAGCCGCGCGTTCATCGAGATGGACACGACGGATTTCGGAAAGATGGCCGCGGTCCGTTGCGACAGGAAACGGCTCGAAGAGCTCGTTTCCGCATCCGGACTCCCCGTGGCGATCGCCAACATCAACTCGCCCGAACAGATCATCGCCAGCGGTCCATCGGACGCGATCGACGCGTTCTGCGCGCTCCTGGATCGCGAAGGCGTCAAGCGCGCGTCCCTGAACGTGAGCCACGCGTTCCATTCGCCCGTGGTGGCTCCCGCCGCCGCGAGCTTCGGGAAGGCCTTGCGCGGAATCCGGTTCCATCGCGGCCAGGCGCGGGTGATCGCCAACGAGATCCGCGCGGAATACCCGGAATCCGACGAAGCCATCCGCACCTTGCTGGAAAGCCAAGTCACCGGATCGGTGGATTTCTGCGGCGGCGTGGAGGAACTGTACCAGCAGGGCGTGCGCGTCTTCGTGGAGGTCGGTCCCGGGTCGGTCCTCGGCAATCTCGCGCAATCCATCCTCAAGGATCGGGACGCCACCATCGTTTCGATCAACCATCGCAACGGCGACACGCTGGAATCGCTGCAAAAGGCGCTCGCCGCGCTCTTCGCGGAGGGGATCGCCCTGCAACCGATCCCTCCGGCACGCCGTTCACCGGGGCCTTCCGTGGAATCGGGCTCGCGATCCGCACCGGCTCCCGCCTTGCCCGCGGCAAAAGACCAGACACGACGGATCGTCTACAGCGGCGTGTCGGTGGGATTGCCCGGATCGTTCCGCAAGGGATTCCAGGACGACAATTTCGATCGCCTGTTCGAGGGCCAGAACTGCATCGAACAGCTTTCCGACGCCGACAAATCCCGACTGGCCGAACTGCGCGTCACCAAGGTGGAAAAGACCGCCCAAGGCCCGGTCTTCCAGGTGCTGGAGACGCTGGAAGACGTGATCCAGCTCGCGGGCAAGATCGGCAAGATCGACCCGTTGGCCGACTACGCGCTGGACCCCAAGGAAACGGAAACCGCGACGTCGGCGATCCTGCACGCGGTCGCGGCAGGGTACGAGGCGCTGCGCGACGCGCACATCCCGCTGGTGCGGGAATACACCCGCACCGCGTCGGGAAGCCTGCTCCCCGATCGCTGGACGCTCCCGCAGGAGATGCAAAAGCGGACCGGCGTGATCTTCGCCCACGGCTTCCCGATGGTCGAACCCGTCGCGGCCGAAGTCTCGCGGCACCTCGCCCACAAATACGGGGGCAGGCTGCGCGCCGAGATCGTGGAATTGTACCAGGAACTGGTGGGCAAGATCCACGACCAGGACGCGAAGTCGTTCCTCACCGAATGGTTCACGCGCAACCACCACCAGTTGTCCAGCGCACCGGGTTCGCAGGAAGTCTACGCGTTCAACCATCGATTCATCCAGCAGATCTCGGCGCTGGCCAACAACCGTCTGGCCGCCTACGTGGGTGCGCTGGGTCCCAACTTCCAGATCAACGCGGCGTGTTCCTCCACCTGCACGTCCATCACGCTGGCCGAAGAGATGATCCGCTCGGGACGGGCCGACCGGTTCCTGGTGATCGGCTCCGACGACCCGACTTCCGAAACGACGATTCCCTACCTTGGAGCCGCTTTCCTGAGCACCGGAGCGGCGACCAGCGAA
>ENA-UPSM01002239-UPSM01002239.1-activated-sludge-metagenome-genome-assembly--contig:-NODE-2239-length-23740-cov-9.572472_pt1 | contig 23740 bp, 19 predicted proteins | sample MGYA00238181_ERZ773283 | MGnify/ENA primary metagenome ERZ773283 (study PRJEB29023, sample SAMN05720199) | activated sludge metagenome | isolation source: Anaerobic digester | place: Japan...
CGTTCACTCAATCGCTGCGGCGCGAACTGCGGGGCACGGGCGTGCGACTCATCGTGGTGAGCCCGAATCTGGTGCGCACCGCGCTTGGTGCCGGCATCACTCCCCCGCGTCTCACCGGCGTCATCACAGCGCCGATGGTGAGCGCCGCGATCATGGCGGCGCTCGACCGGCCCCGCAGGTTCAGCATCGTGGTGCCGCGGCGGCTCGCTCCGGTGCTGCGGTTGTCCAACTCGCTGCCGATCCGGCTGCGCGACTGGGTGGATGACCACGCCGGAAGCGACGAGGTCGGGCTCGGCGGCGACCCTGCGGTTCGCGAGCAGTACCTGAGCGGCGTGCTCGGCAAGGGCACGAAGGGCTGAGCAGAACGTGCGCGTCGGCATCTACCAGCAGCGTGCCGCGACCGGCGACCCGCGCGCCATGATGCCCGCCGACATGCTCCGGATGCACACCCTCGGGTCCGCCGAGGTGCTCGGCATCGACGCTCAGGTCGGCAGCCTCGAGCCCGGCAAGTTCGCCGACTTCGTGGTGGTCGAACCGCGCTCGCCCGATGTGGGACCGCTGTGGCATCCGCTGGAGACCTACGTGCTGTCGACGAGTCTGCGCAACCTCAAGCGGGTCTACGTCGGAGGGATGCTCGTCAGCGAGAACGGCGTCTCGACCAACCCACTCGCGCCCGAGCACGGCTGGCCCGCGTAGGCGCGAGTCAGGCCGCGCGGCGGCGGCGGAAGCCCACGAGCGCGATGCCCGCGACCACCACTGTCAGTGCGGAGGCGATCACCACGAAGTTCGGGCCGGCCGAGCCGGTCTCTGCAAGGGCCGGCTCTGGGGCGAGGGCCGGAACCGAGAAGCCCTGCGTGACGCCGCCAACCATCGAGAACGTGTAGCGGCCGAGCACGGCCGAGTTGAGGCTGTGGGTGACGAGCGACGTAGCGGCCCCGTCGATGAGACCCGACACCGGCGTCGAGGCGAAAAGCTCGAACGGGGTCGCGGTGTCATCTGCGGTGTCGACCGGATCGGTGCCGGGATCGAAGCTCGCCCAACCAATGCCCCAACGGCAGTTGGGGTCTCCGGCGGCCTCCGAGCAGTCGGAGCTCGGGTCAGCGGCGGAGTATCCGCCCTCGCCGTCGTTGAGGTGGCCGTAGTTGAATTCGATGTCGAAGTCCCACCCGACGGTGTCGTCTCCGGTCGCCTTCTTGATGATGACGATCTGGAAGGTGTTGTCGAGGGCGGAATCGTTCTCGTCGTTGTACATGGCGACGCGGTACCACGTGATGATGAATGCATCGCGCCCGTCCACGGTCGTCTCACCGTAGTAGATCTCGCAAGGCAGTCCGAAGCCGTCGTCAGTATTGTCAGCGCACGCGCCGAGGTCGATGTCGGCCGCCAGCGCCGCGATCATCGACGCCTCGGACTCTAGCGCGAGGTGCTCGATGTTCTTGTTGTAGTCGTCACTGCAGCTATCGGAATCGGCAGGCACGGGGTAGAAGCCGCCGTTGGTGGTCACGCAGAGACCATGCGACGTCACGCCGAAGAAGTTGAGCGCGAACGGCGCGGTAAGCGTCTCGGTGTCGTCGTCCGCGCCGGACAACCCAGCGATCGGCGTACCGAAGGGCGCCGTCGTGTCGTACCGCATCGCGTCGCTCGTATCGCCAACGCCCGGTGTTGCGGCGGCGGCCGCCAGGGGCGCCCCCACTGCCAAGGCTGCAGCCGCGACCAGTGCCGCGAGACCGCTCCAACGACGACGAATGCCCGAAACGGCCATGTGAAACCTCCCAGAGTGCTGTGAGTTCAGACTAGGGGACGCGGGGTACCGCCGCACACCGCGGCCCACCCCCTCATTGGGGGGCGCGGACGGGAGATCAGACAAGAAACGGCCCGGGATTGTGTCCCGGGCCGTCGGTCTCGTAGTCGTGGTTTCGATACGCGGCTTCGCGGCTACTCAACCAGCCTGAGCGACTAGCGCGCCGCGCTGCCCTCCACGTAGTCGGCGTCCTGCTGCTTCCACGCGAACAGCGCGCGCAGCTTCTGGCCGGTGGCCTCGATGGGGTGAGCGGCGCCCTTCTCGCGCAGGGCGAGGAACTCGGGCGCACCGGCATCCTGGTCGGCGATGAAGCGCTTCGCGAACGCACCCGACTGGATGTCGGCGAGCACGGCCTTCATGTTCTCCTTGACCGAGGGGTCGATCACGCGCGGGCCGGAGACGTAGTCACCGTACTCGGCGGTGTCGGAGACGCTCCAGCGCTGCTTGGCGATGCCGCCCTCCCACATGAGGTCGACGATGAGCTTGAGCTCGTGCAGCACCTCGAAGTAGGCGATCTCGGGCTGGTAGCCGGCCTCGACGAGGGTCTCGAAGCCGTACATGACCAGCTGCGAGGTGCCGCCGCAGAGCACGGCCTGCTCACCGAACAGGTCGGTCTCGGTCTCCTCGGTGAAGGTGGTCTTGATGACGCCGGCGCGGGTGCCACCGATCGCCTTCGCGTACGAGAGGGCGAGGTCCCAGGCGTGGCCCGAGGCGTCGCGCTCGACGGCGATGATGTCCGGGATGCCGCGACCCGCGACGAACTCGCGGCGCACCGTGTGACCGGGGGCCTTCGGCGCGATCAGGATCACGTCGACACCCTCGGGGGCGTCGATGTAGCCGAAGCGGATGTTGAACCCGTGCGCGAAGGCGAGGGTCTTGCCGGGCTTGAGCTTGTCCTTGATGCTGCCGCTGTAGATGGCGCGCTGGTGCTGGTCGGGCGCGAGGATCATGATCACGTCGGCCCACTCGGCGGCGTCGGCGACGGAGAGAACCTCGAAGCCCTCCTCGGTGGCCTTGGGCGCGGACTTGGAGCCGTCCTTGAGTCCGATCTTCACCTCGACGCCGGAGTCGCGCAGGTTCTGCGCGTGGGCGTGGCCCTGTGAGCCGTAACCGATGATGGCGACCTTCTTGCCCTGGATGAGGGAGATGTCGGCGTCGTTGTCGTAGAGGAGTTCTGCTGCCACTGTTTCGTTCCTTCGTTGTGTGTGTTCGGTGATCGAGCGTGTCGAGACCTGATCTCGACTTCGCTCGATCACCGGTTGGTTGTCAGTTCTTGAAGACGCGTTCGGTGATGCTCTTGCTGCCGCGACCGATGGCGAGCAGACCCGACTGCGCGATCTCCTTGATGCCGTAGGGCTCGAGCACGCGCAGGAAGGCCTGGATCTTGGGGGTGTCGCCCGTGGTCTCGATCACGAGGGCGTCGGTGGCGACATCCACCACCTTGGCCCTGAACAGGGTGACGGCCTCGAGAATCTGAGATCGGGTGGTGTTGTCGACGCGCACCTTGATGAGCAGGTGCTCGCGCGTCACCGACTGCGTGGGGTCGAGCTCCACGATCTTGATCACGTTGACGAGCTTGTTGAGCTGCTTGGTGACCTGCTCGAGGGGAAGCTGCTCGACGTCGACGACCACCGTGATGCGCGACAGGCCCTCGATCTCGCTCTTGCCCACGGCAAGCGACTCGATGTTGAACCCGCGGCGGGCGAACAGTCCGGCGACCCTGGTGAGTAGGCCGGGCTTGTCTTCGACAAGCAGGGAGAGAACGTGCGACATGGTTACTCCTCCTCCCACTCGGGCGCATGATCTCGGGCGTACTGCACGCTCGAGTTGCCGACGCCCTGCGGCACCATCGGCCACACCATCGCGTCGCGGCTGACGATGAAGTCGATCACCACGGGGCGGTCGTTGGTCTCCAGGGCGAGCGTGATGGCGGCATCCACTTCGTCCTCGGTGCGCACCCGGATCGCCAGGCAGCCGTAGGCTTCGGCGAGCTTGAGGAAGTCGGGGATCATCACCGTGTCGTGACCGGTGTTGAGGTCGGTGAACGAGTGGCGTCCGTCGTAGAACAGGGTCTGCCACTGCCGCACCATGCCGAGCGACGAGTTGTTGATGATCGCGACCTTGATCGGGATGTTGTTGATCGTGCAGGTGGCGAGCTCCTGATTGGTCATCTGGAAGCATCCGTCACCGTCGATCGCCCACACCACGCGGTCGGGGTTGGCGACCTTGGCACCCATCGCGGCGGGCACTCCGTAGCCCATCGTGCCGGCGCCGCCGGAGTTCAGCCAGGCGTTGGGGCGCTCGTACTTGATGAACTGCGCAGCCCACATCTGGTGCTGGCCGACACCCGCGGCATAGATCGCCTCGGGGCCGGAGAGCTGACCGATGCGCTCGATGATCTTCTGCGGCGAGAGCAGTCCGTCGTCGGGCATCGTGTAGCCGAGCGGGTAGTTCTTCTTGAGCTCGTTGAGCCGTGTCCACCACGCGGTGTAATCGGGCTTCTGACTTGCGGATGCCTCGGCGAACGCCGCGGTCAGGTCGACGATCACGTCCTTCGCGTCGCCCACGATGGGCACATCGGCGGCGCGGATCTTGCCGATCTCGGCCGGATCGATGTCGACGTGCACGATCTTCGCGTTGGGGGCGAACTCGCTCGCCTTGCCCGTGACGCGGTCGTCGAAGCGGGCGCCCAGCGAGATGATCAGGTCGGACTCCTGCAGCCCGAGCACCGCGGGCACGGTACCGTGCATGCCGGGCATCCCGAGGTTGAGCGGGTTGGAGTCGGGGAACGCGCCGCGCGCCATGAGCGTCGTCACGATCGGTGCACCGACCGCGGTCGCGAGAGCCAGTAGCTCCTTCGATGCCCCCGAGCGGATGACGCCGCCGCCCACGTAGAACACCGGACGCTCGCTCTCGACCAGCAGCTGGGCCGCGGCCTGCACCTGCTTGCCGTGCGCCTTCATCACGGGACGGTAGCCGGGCAGGTCGACCTTGGGCGGCCAGATGAACGGTGCGCTCTTCTGCTGCGCGTCCTTGGTCACGTCGACGAGAACGGGGCCGGGGCGACCCGTCGTGGCGATGTGGTACGCCGCGGCCAGGGTCGCCGGAACATCCTCCGCACGCGTCACGAGGAACGAGTGCTTCGTGATCGGCATCGTGATTCCCACGATGTCGACCTCCTGGAACGCGTCGGTTCCCATCGAGGTGGAGAAGACCTGGCCGGTGATCGCGAGCAGCGGCACCGAGTCCATGTAGGCATCCGCGATGGCGGTCACGAGGTTGGTCGCACCGGGTCCGCTGGTCGCGATCGCGACGCCGATCTTGCCGGTGGATGACGCGTACCCCTCGGCCGCGTGGCCAGCGCCCTGCTCGTGCCGCACCAGGATGTGGCGGATCGAGGTGGAGGCCATGAGCTCGTCGTAGAAGGGCATGATCGCGCCGCCGGGAAGGCCGAAGACGTCGGAGATGCCGAGGTGTTCGAGGGAGCGCAGGATTGCGCCCGACCCCGTCAGTATTTCTGGCGCCGTCGACTTGGGTCGCGGGCTGGTGTCCGTGGACATGAGTTGTTCCTTATGTGCGTCGGTGATCGAGCGAAGTCGAGATCGATGGGAGGGCGCGAACTACCCCGTGACCGCGCCCACGGAGGCCGAGTGCACGAGCTTGGTGTATTTCGCGAGGACGCCACGGGTATAGCGCGGAGGAAGGGGAGCCCAGCCGTTGCGGCGAGCTTCCAGCTCTGCCGGCTCGACAAGTAGGTCGAGCGAGCGAGCTGCGATATCGACCCGTATCAGATCACCATCGCGCACGAAGGCGATGGGACCTGCGTCCACCGCTTCGGGAGCTATGTGGCCGATGCACAGGCCGGTTGTGCCGCCTGAGAATCTGCCGTCCGTCAAGAGTAGTACATCTTTTCCGAGGCCAGCGCCCTTGATGGCGGCGGTGATGGCGAGCATCTCGCGCATGCCCGGTCCACCCTTCGGGCCCTCGTAGCGGATGACGACGATGTCGCCGGCCTTGATCTCGCCGTTGGTGAGGGCATCCATGGCGGCCCGCTCGCGCTCGAACACGCGGGCCGGGCCCTCGAAGACCGTCGCGTCGAAGCCGGCCGTCTTCACGACGGCACCCTCGGGCGCCAGCGAGCCGTGCAGGATGGTGAGTCCACCGGTGGGGTGGATGGGGTTGTCGAGCGTGCGCAGCACCTCGCCGTCGAGAGCTTCGGGGTCGAGCTCGGCCAGGTTCTCGGCCATCGTCTTGCCGGTGACCGTGAGCACGTCGCCGTGCATGAGTCCGGCATCCAGAAGCGCCTTCATGAGCACCGGGATGCCGCCGTGCCGATCGACGTCGTTCATCACGTACTTGCCGAACGGCTTGAGGTCACCGATGTGCGGAATCGTCTCGCCGATGCGGTTGAAGTCATCGAGCGTGAGCGGCACGTCGGCCTCGTTGGCGATGGCCAGCAGGTGCAGCACGGCGTTGGTCGAGCCTCCCAGTGCCATGACGACGGCGATCGCGTTCTCGAACGCCTTGAGCGTGAGGATGTCGCGAGCCGTGTGCCCGCGCTGCAGCATTCCCACCACGGCCTCCCCCGACCGGTGCGCGTAGTAGTCGCGGCGTCGATCTGCCGCCGCCGGGCTCGCGGAGCCGGGCAGGCTCATACCGAGCGCCTCGGCGACGCTGGCCATCGTGTTGGCCGTGTACATGCCGCCGCAGGCACCCTCCCCGGGGGCGAAGGCGCACTCGATGCGCTTGGCGTCCTCGGCGCTCATCTTGCCGGCCTTGACCGCGCCGACCGCCTCGAAGGAGTCGATGATCGTGATGTCCTTCTCGGTGCCGTCGCTGAGTTTGACCCAGCCTGGGGCGATCGAACCGGCGTAGAGGAAGACACTCGCGAGGTCGAGCCGCGCGGCCGCCATGAGCATGCCGGGGATCGACTTGTCGCATCCGGCCAGCAGCACCGAGCCGTCGAGGCGCTCGGCCTGCATGACGACCTCGACCGAGTCGGCGATGACCTCGCGCGAGACCAGGGAGAAGTGCATGCCCTCGTGACCCATCGAGATGCCGTCGGAGACGGAGACCGTGCCGAACTGCAGCGGGTAACCGCCGCCGCCGTGCACGCCCTCCTTGGCCGCCTGGGCGAGGCGGTCGAGGGAGAGGTTGCAGGGGGTGATCTCGTTCCACGAGCTCGCGATGCCGATCTGCGGCTTGTCCCAGTCGGCGTCACCCATGCCGACAGCGCGGAGCATTCCGCGCGACGTGGTGGCTTCGATTCCGTCGGTGACGGTGCGGGAGCGGGGCTTGATGTCTACGGGAGTTGCGGGCGTTTCCGGCATGCTACGAGGGTACTGCTTTGCGGGGGTGCGGATGCCCGGGGTGGGGCCCCGAGCCCGGCACGCGGCATCGCCGATTCGACTGATCCCTCGCACTTCCTTCTGTTGTGCAGGAGAGCTGACCATCTCTCGACGGTCCTGCATAACAGAAGGGCACGGGAGAGGTCGGTCGTTCGAGCACGGCAACCCACGCGCTACCGCTCCAGCGCGCTATTGCTCGTGCACGTCGCCCTCGCGGAAGTCCGCGAGCAGGGCGAGAGCGCGAGCGACCTGGGTGGGTCCCGGCACCCGGAAGTTGGCGAGGGTCGCACCGGTACCGCTCTTGAGCCCGACGTCGTCCGCGCTGAGGGCGGCGAACGCATCCTCGTCGGTCACATCGTCGCCGGCGTAGAAGACGGCGTCGGCCTGCGTGTACTGCCGCAGGTGCTCGACCGCCTCGCCCTTGGTGGTGGAGCGCACCGAGAACTCGAGCACGTCCTTTCCCTCGCGGATGTAGACATCGTTGACCTCCGCCTTGACCTCGTTGCGCGCCACGAGGTGGGCGATTCGGCTGTTCGCCTCGGTCGCCAGCCGCGTGTGCAGCGCGAAGCCGGCGGGCTTCGCCTCGAGCCACACGTCATCGACCGAGTCGGCGACCTGGCCCAGCACCGTGTTGATCATGTCGACCTGCTTGAGCTCCGCGGTGTCCAGAGAGACCTGGGCCACCGGCGAATCGAGCCGGATCTCGATCCCGTGCGAGCCGACCAGAAGCACCGTGTCGGGCAGGTCGGCGACCGACTCAAGACTGGCCAACGCCCGACCCGACACCAGAGCGACCCGCGTGTTGGGCATGGCGAGCAGCCGAAGCACCGCGTCGCGCGACTCGGGCAGGGCGCGCGCCATCTCGGGCTCGTCGACCTCCGGCGCGAGGGTGCCGTCGAAGTCGAGAGCAACGAGCAACCGCTTGGTGCGGGCGAGCTCCCGCAGAGCACCGACCAGCGGTTCAGGAAGCCGCGAGTATCTCGGCGGCGTATCGACGTCAACCACGGGTCAGTGCGCCTTTCGACTGTCGAGAGTCCACTCGAGCTCATCGACGAGTTCCGTCGGAGACATCCGCTGGAAGCGACCGCGCTTGGCCTGGTCGAGAGTCGTGAGGAAGTCCGCCGACCACCGGGCGACGTCGAACTCGTGCACGCGCCGGCGCAGCGTGCGCATGCGCGAAGCCCGCTCACGTCGGGGCATGGCGATGGCCGCGAGGATCGCATCCTTGAGCCCGTCGATGTCGTGCGGGTTGATCAACAGCGCACGCTTGAGCTCGTCGGATGCGCCGGTGAACTCGCTGAGGATGAGCACCCCGTCTTCGTCGAAGCGGCTGGCGACGTACTCCTTGGCCACGAGGTTCATGCCGTCGCGCAGGGCCGTCACGAGCATGACGTCGGCGGCCAAGTAGAGGGCCACCATCTCGTCCCGGGGATACCCGTGGTGGTGGTAGCTGATGGCCTGGTGGCTCATCGTGCCGTAGTCACCGTTGATCCGGCCCACGGTGAGCTCGATCTCGTCGCGCAGGTTCATGTAGGCCTCGACGCGCTCCCGACTGGGGCTGGCGACCTGCACGAGTGTGACGTCCTCGACGTTGAGGCGACCTTCGGCGAGCAGCTCACCGAACGCCTTCATGCGATGCGCGATGCCCTTGGTGTAGTCGAGTCGGTCGACACCGAGCATCACGGTGCGCGGGTTGCCGAGACCCTCGCGGATCTCCCGAGCCCTGGCCTGGATGCGCGGCTCGCGTGCGAGCGCCTCGAAGCTGCGGGCGTCGATCGAGATCGGGAACGACTTCGCGATCACCCGGCGGGTGGGCTCCGTGCCGAGGGAGACCTCGATCGCGGGACCCCTCGTCGGGTTGCCGGTGAGCCGGCGCACCGCTCGGGAGAAGTTCGAGGCATCCGCGACCCGCTGGAAGCCGATCACGTCGGCACCGAGCAGGCCTTCGATCACCTGGGTGCGCCACGGCAGCTGAGAGAAGATGCCGTACGGCGGGAACGGGATGTGGTTGAAGAAGCCGATGGTGAGGTCGGGCCGGGCGGTCCTCAGCATGCGAGGTACCAGCTGCAGCTGGTAGTCCTGCACCCAGACCGTCGCGCCCTGCGCGCTCACGGCGGCCGTGGCATCCGCGAACCGCTGATTGACCGCCACGTAGCTCTCCCACCACACGCGGTGGTAGCCGGGCGACTCGATGACGTCGTGGTACAGCGGCCAGATGGTGTCGTTGCTGAAGCCCTCGTAGTAGTTCTCGATCTCGTCGGCGCTGAGGGCGATCGGCACCAGATGGATGCCGCCACTCTCGAACGGGTCGAGCTCGAGATCCGGCTGGCCGGCCCACCCCACCCACGCGCCGTCGGCGTCACGCATGACCGGCTCGAGTGCTGTCACCAGCCCGCCGGGCGAGGGCGCCCAGGCGTCAATGCCGTCGGCATCCACGACCCTGTCGACTGGCAGACGATTGGAGACGACGACGAAGTCGTACTCCAGTGGGGCGGCGTGCGTCGCGGAGGGCATCGTTCTTCCACGGTACCGCAGCCTCACCGGACGGTTTGCAGAGCTTCACCCAGCGTTCACCGACACACACGCCGAAACGCGCTCGCGTTCACTCGCGTTTCCTAGCGTGGGCATCGATGATCAGCATCGGAATGAGCACGTCGTGCGTCTACCCGCTCCCGACCGAGTCGGCCTTCCGGCTCGCCCGTGACGCGGGCTTCGATGGCATCGAGGTCATGGTCACCAACGACCCTGTGACGCAGGATGCCGCCGCCCTCCGCTACCTCTCGAAGACCTACGGGCTTCCGATCCTCTCCATCCACGCCCCGGTGCTGCTGCTGACTCAGCTCGTCTGGGGCACCAACCCCGTGCGCAAGCTCGAACGCTCGGCCGAACTCGCCGCAACGCTCGGCGCGTCGACCGTGGTCGTGCACCCGCCGTTCCGCTGGCAGGCCGGATACGCCCGCCGGTTCGAAGCGACCATCCGGGAGCTGGCCGGCGTGCACAGCGTCGAGTTCGCGGTGGAGAACATGTTCCCGCTGACGCTCGGCAAGGTCGGCGTGCGCGCGTACTCGCCGAGCTCCGACCCGGTGTTCATCGACTGCGACGCGATCACGCTCGACTTCTCGCACGCGGCGCTCGGCGGCCGGGACTCACTCGAGTTCGCCATGGCGATGGGTGACCGCCTGCGTCACGTGCACCTCACCGATGGCACCGTTTCGATGCGCGACGGCCAGCTCCTCGACGAGCACCTGGTACCCGGGCGGGGAACCCAGCCGGTCGCCGAGGTCGTGCGGTACCTGGCATCCACAGGCTGGAGCGGCTCCCTGGTCGCTGAGGTCAACACGGCGGGCGCGGGGTCAGAGGACGGCCGACTCGCCATGCTGCGCGAGACACGGGAGTTCGCGGCATCCCAGATCGCCGCGGGCAGACGGGGGCGGCGCTCCGGCGTATCCTGACTACGCATTCCGCGGGTTGCGTAGAGAGGCACGATCATCCCCATCGTCGACAACGCCATCTATCGGGAGGGCGTGCGCCAGACGCGTGCCGTGACCCTCGACCAGACTTTCGAAGCGCTGCGCGACGGAGGTGGGTTCGCGTGGATCGGCATGTACCGTCCGACCGAAGACGAGCTGCGTGCCGTCGCGACCGAGTTCGGCCTGCACGAGCTCGCCGTCGAGGACGCACTCGTCGGCCACCAGCGCCCGAAGCTCGAGCGCTACGGCGAGACCCTGTTCCTGGTACTGCGTCCGGCCCGCTACCTGGATGCACCCGAAGAGGTCGAGTTCGGTGAGGTGCACCTCTTCATCGGTCCGAACTTCGCCATCACGGTGCGCCACGCCGAGTCGCCCGACCTCGGGCGGGTGCGCAAACGTCTGGAACAGAACCCGGCGCTGCTCGCGCTCGGCCCGCAGGCGATCCTCTATGCGGTGCTCGACCAGGTCGTCGACGAGTACCAGCCGGTGATCGCGGGCCTGGAGAACGACATCGACGAGATCGAGGACCAGCTCTTCCAGGGTGACCCCGCCGTGTCCCGGCGCATCTACGAGCTCGCCACCGAGGCGATGGGGTTCCAGCGCGCCACCCACCCGCTCGTCGAGATGCTCGGGCAGCTGGAGAGCGGGTACGAGAAGTACCACGTCGACATGGAGCTGCAGCGCGACTTCAGGGATGTGCTCGACCACACACTTCAGATCGTGGCGCGGGCGGACTCGTTCCGCGCGATCCTGCAGAACGCGCTCACCGTTCAGTCGACCTTGGTGACGCAGGCGCAGAACGACGAGATCCGCAACATGACGCAGGCCAGCATCGATCAGGGCGACCAGGTGAAGAAGATCTCCGGTTGGGCGGCCATCCTGTTCGCGCCGACCCTCATCGGCGCCATCTACGGCATGAACTTCCGTTTCATGCCCGAACTGGACTGGCCGCTCGGCTATCCCTTCGCTCTGGGACTCATGGCCGTGTCGGGCGTGGTGCTCTACGTGGTGTTCAAGCGCCGGGGCTGGTTGTAGCGCTCGGCGTGTCGGGGGCCGTGGCATCCCTCAGTCCTCCACAATGAGGACGTGGAACGCTTCAGCGACGATGAGAAGCAGGCGGTGTTCGAGCTCATGAGCGAACGCCTCTTCGAGTTGTTCGGTCCTGGGGGCAGTTTCCGCATCACCTTGGGTCGTGCCAGCGCGGATGACGCAGTCTTCGTCTCCACCGTCAGCGACACGATCGCGTGGCAGGTCGCCGCCTCGCTCGTGCTCGAGCCTGCTGCCGCGGGACACCACGCCGCTGCCCAGCCGGAGCACGTCGAACGCGACGACCTCTGGCGCCACATCGAAGCCGAGCTGCTCGCCCAGCGCCAGGCCGCCGAGTCGGTCTCGGTCAGAGTTCACGCGGCCTGAGCACTCCGGGCGGTCTGGGCACCTTCGGTCGGTCTATTGACGGCACATCGGCGGCCGGACTCCTCGATTCGGCTGTTCTCCTGTGCCTACTTCCGTTGTGCAGGAGAGTCGAGCAAAGATCGTCCCTCCTGCAAAACGGAAGCGACGGGAAGGAGGCGGAGCGGCGGAGCGCTGGTGCCGGCGTCCCGACTGAGCCGCCGCGCGCTGACTCGCTCGGCGCGGTGGCAGGCTGAGCGAGATAGACGTATGATGTATGTTGTTTCATCCGCAACGTAGGGGACGACATGACATCCACCGGGCTCGAGCTTCGTCCCGGACTGCACCGCGTGCAGGCTCCGCTCGGCGAGCGCTTCGTCGCGCTGTACCTGCTCGTGGGACCGAAGGCGACCCTCCTGGTCGACACGGGCATCCGCGAATCGATCACCGAGACCCTTCTGCCTTATCTGGCGGCCACGGGCCTCGGCCCGATCACCTGGGCGATCAACACCCACTGCGACTTCGACCACACCGGGGGCAACGGCGCGCTCAAGGCGGCGAGCCCCGAGACGCAGCTGCTCGTGCACGAACTCGACCGGCGTCTCACCGAGGACCTGCAGGCACTCATCGACGTGCGCTACGGCGAGTTCCGCGATGCCGACGGCTTCGACGACGCCCCCGAGACCACCGAGTACCTGCGATCCGTCTCCGACCTCGTGGCTGTCGACCGCACCGTAGTCGGCGGCGAGGTGCTCGACCTGGGCGACCGGGAGGTCACGATCCTCCACGTGCCGGGCCACAGCCCCGGCCACATCGCCGTGCACGACCCGCTCAACCGGGCCCTGATCATCGGCGACGCGAGCCTCGGCGCGACCGTGCCCACCGCCGACAACCGGCCCGCCTTCCCGCCCACCTACCGCGACGTCGACGACTACGTCGCCTCGGCCGAGCTGTTCCGCTCGCTCAACCCCGACCTCATCCTCACGGCGCACTACCCGGTCTACGAGGGGGATGCCACGACCGCCTTCCTCGACGAGACCGTCGAGTACACCCGGCTCGTCGACCGCGTGCTCGCCGACGAACTGCGCGGGCGCACCGCCGGTGCGACGACCCTCGAGCTCATCAGGTCACGGGGCGCGGAGCTCGGGCCCTGGGGTGCCGCCGCCCTCGACTACGCGATCTTCCCGGTGACGGGCAACCTCGAACGCCTCGAGGCTCGGGGCGAGGTGTCCAGCGAACTGATCGACGGGCGCCGCCACTGGATCTGGACGGGCACCCGATGACGGTCAGGCTGGGCGCCGTCGGCGCTGGGTGGTGGGCGACGAGCAACCACTTCCCGATCTTCGCCGCCCGCGACGACGTCGAACTCGTCGGCGTGTGCGGCCTCGGGCCGGAACTCGACACCGTGCGCGACCAGTTCGGGTTCGGATTCTCGACCGGAGACTACGAGCAGCTGCTCGACGCCGACCTCGACGCCGTCGTCATCACCACGCCGCACGACCTGCACTACGAGCAGGCGGTGCGAGCGATCGATCGCGGGCTGCACGTGCTCGTCGAGAAACCCGTCACCCTGAAGGCCGACACCGCATGGGATCTTCAGCGCCGCACCGCGGCCGCCGGCGTGCACTTCGTCGTGCCCTACGGCTGGAACTACAAACCGTTCACCGAGCGGGCGAAGGCTCTCATCGACGCCGGTCACCTCGGCGAGCTCCAGTACGTGCAGTGCCACATGGCCTCCCCCACCCGCGGCCTGTTCGCGGGTGACCCCAACGACATCCGCGCCCTGTGGGACTCGGAGACCAGCGGCCCGTCGGTGAGCACCTGGCAGTCGCCCGAACACGGCGGCGGCTACGCCCACGGCCAGATCACGCACTCGAGCGCCCTGATGTTCTGGCTGAGCGGTCTGCGCGCCGCGACAGTCGCCGGCCGCACCTCCCTCGGCGGTGCGCGGGTCGACCTGTTCGACTCGGCCGTGCTGACCTTCGACGGCGGCGCGCTGGGCACGCTCTCGGGGGCGGCGACCCTGCCCGATATCAACCCCTACCAGGTCGACGTCAAGCTGTTCGGTACCGAGGGCGTGCTGCTGCTCGACACCGAGCGCGAGCGGGTCTCGCTCCACCGCTACGACGGCCAGGCCTGGGATCTCGACATCGAGCCGGGCTCCGGTGCCTACGAGTGCATCGAACCCCCGAACCGATTCATCGATCTCATCACCGGGGCGAGCACCGTCAACAACTCCGACGCGTCCATCGCCGCGCGCTCGGTCGAGCTCATCGACGCGCTGCTGCGATCGTCTGCGGCCGGCGGGGTCGAAGTGGCCGTGCATCCGTGACCCGACAGCCCACCACCTCGTGCATCAGGAAGGCACCATGACCGAACCAGCCGCCACCCCCGGAGTGCTCAGCGGGTACCGAGTGCTCGACTGCTCGATCGCGATGGCCGGCCCCTTCGCTGCCCAGCGCCTGGGCGACCTCGGGGCCGACGTCATCAAGGTCGAGCCGACCACCGGAGAGTGGCAGCGCCACACCGCGGCAGGCGGGGCGACGGGCAACAAGATCAACGTGTCGTTCCTGTCGCTCAACCGCAACAAGCGCTCCGTCGCGCTCGACCTGAAGAGCGCCGACGGCAAGGATGCCCTGCGCGAGCTCGTGCGCACCGCCGATGTCTTCCTGCAGAACTACCGACCGGGCGTCGCAGCACGCCTGGGGGTGGACTACGAGTCACTGCGCGCCATCAACCCGCGCATCATCTACGTGTCGATCTCCGGCTACGGCGAGTCCGGTCCCTACCGCGATCGGCCGGGCCAGGACCTGCTGGTGCAGGCGATGTCCGGGGCGATGCTGTCGGCGGGGCGGGCGGGTGACGAGCCGTCGCCGGCGGGACAGTATCTCGCCGACGCGATCACGGCATCCACCGCCTTCGAGGGGGTGCTGGCCGCGCTGCTGCACCGGGAGCGCACCGGTGAGGGCCAGCTCGTCACCGTCAACATGCTCGACGCCGTCACCACCCTGCAGATGCAGGAGCTCTCGGTGTTCACCGTGGGTGGCAAGCCACAGGAGCGCAGCGCCGAGGCGATCGCGCACGTCTACATCCGGGCGCCCTACGGGGTGTTCCGCACCAGCGACGGCTTCGTTGCTCTCGCCTTCGCCGACCTGCACCTGCTGGGTGAGCTGATCGACGAGCCCGCCTTCGAGGGCTGGAACAGCGAGGTCGAGGGCTGGACGAAACGCGACGAGATCCACGCGAAGACGGCCGCGAAGCTGGTCGCCAACACCAGCCAGCACTGGATCGACCTGCTCGGCGGCGCCGGTATCTGGATCGGTCCGGTCTACGGCTACGCCGATCTCGTCGACGACCCGCAGATCGCCCACAACGGAACCTTCGTGGAGTACGACCATCCCACCGAGGGCCACGTGAAGACCCCGGGGTTCCCCTACACGTTCACGAAGACACCACCGCAGGTCTACCGTGGTGCTCCGCTGGTCGGCGAGCACACCCGCGAGATCCTGGCCGAGGCCGGCTTCGATCCCGAGCGCGTGGATGCCCTGCTCGAGTCCGGCGCTGCCGCGACCACCACGGCCTCCGATCCGGCTCCCGTGAGCTCCCGTGGCTGAGTTCACCGGCCTCACCTGGGACCACCCGCGCGGGCGCCAAGCGCTCGAACGATCGGCGGCGTCCGGAACGCTGATCGAGTGGCACGTGCATCCGCTCGAGGGGTTCGAGTCGAGTCCCATCGATGAGCTTGCGGCACGGTACGACGTGATCGTGCTCGATCATCCGCACCTCGGCGACGCGCTGGCCACCGGCGCGCTGCAGAGTCTCGACACCGTCTTCGAGCCGGACTGGCTCGCGACGCTCACGTGCGTCGGGCCGAGCATCCGGTCCTACGAACTCGATGGTCACCTGTGGGCGCTGCCGCTGGATGCCGCAACCCAGGTGTCGGCGAGACTCCCCGAGCGCGTGCCCGAGAACCCGGCGACCTGGACCGAGGTCGTCGAACTCTCGCACCACCAGCCGGTCGCGCTGTCGCTCGCGGGACCACACGCCTACCTCAGCTTCGCGTCGCTCACAGTGGCCCTCGGCGGCGACCCGACCGACCCGGGCGATACCGGTCTGGAGGCGCTCGATCTGCTGCGCGACCTGCAGAGCCGAGCACCCGCCGGCACCGAAAGCCTCAACCCGATCGGGATGCTCGAGCGCACCCACACCGCCCGTGACATCGCCTACATCCCGCTCGTGTACGGGTACGTGCCGTACGCCCAGGGACCGAACCCGATCCACTTCGGCGACGCCCCGACCGCCGTGCGCAGCGGTTCCACCATCGGCGGCACGGGACTCGCCCTCAGCTCGCGCTGCACGCCGACCCCCGCCCTGCTCGAGTATCTGCGCTGGCTGCTGCACCCGGTGACTCAGGCAACCTACATCCCCGACAACGCCGGCCAGCCGGCGGTGCGGTCGGCCTGGTTGTCGCCGTCGGTGAACGCCGCCTCCAGCGAGTTCTACCTCGCCACCCTCGCGACGATCGACGCCGCCTGGGTGCGTCCGCGGATCGCGGGCTTCACCCCCTTCCAGTCCGAGGCGTCGCGCGTGCTGCGCGAGGCCATCCTCGGTGAGCGCTCCCCCGCGAGCGCCCTCGCCGAGACCGCCGAGCGGTTCGCCGCGTTAGGAGTGCGCGCATGACCATCACCAGCACGAGCGAGCAGGTGCGGGTCGACACCGACGCACACGTGCTCACCATCACACTCAACCGACCCGAGAAGCTCAACTCGGTGACCCAGTCGATGTCCGACGCCCTGGTCGCGATCATCGAGGAGGCGAACGCAGACGACGGGGTGCGCGTCATCATCCTCACCGGATCGGGGCAGCGTTCGTTCTGCGCCGGCTCGGACATCGCGAGCCTCGACGCGTATGCGACGCCGTGGGAGTTCCGCAATCGCACCGACTACTGTGACGCCCTGCGTGCGAGCCGCAAGCCGATCATCGCGGCCATCAACGGGTACGCGTTCGGCGGCGGTCTCGAGACATCGCTGACCTGCGACATTCGTCTCGCCTCGGCGACGGCGAGCTTCGCAGCTCCCGAGATCAAGCTCGGCTGGATCGGCGGTGGCGGCATGGCCACGTTCCTCGCGCACTCGATCGGGGCGAGCAACGCGGCCGCGATGCTCATGACCGGCGACCCGGTCGACGCCCAGCGCGCGCTGGCTTGGGGCCTCGTGAGCGAGGTGCTCGAACCGGATGCCCTGCTCCCACGCGCCCGCGAACTCGCCGCGACGATCGCCTCCCGACCGCCCATCGCCGCCGAGACCGCGAAATCCAACCTGCGCGCGGCCTTCAACATGCCTCAGGATGAAGCGATCCGATACGAGCGCGACCTGCAGACCGTCACCTTCGCCACCGAGGATGCGGCCGAGGGCCGCGCCGCGTTCGCCGAGAAGCGCCCCGGCGTCTTCCGTCGGCGCTGAGAGGAACACCATGACCACAGCACTGCTGCCGGATGACGGCACGGCGGGCACCCTGATCGGCCGAGTCTGGGACCCGCGCGTCAGCGGGCCGAGTGTCGTCGCCGTGCGCTCCACAGGAGTCGAGGATCTGAGCGGGAGCTTCGCCACGATTCGCGATGTGCTGGAGAACGGCGACCCGGCGGGGGCGGTGGCTGCGGCATCCGGCCCGGTGCTGGGAAGCGTGGCTGACCTGCTCGCGAACACCGCGATCGCCGGCCGCGACCGGACGTTGCCGTGGCTGCTCTCCCCCATCGACCTGCAGGTGGTGAAGGCGGCGGGCGTCACGTTCCCGGTGTCGATGCTCGAGCGCATCATCGAGGAGCGCGCCCGCGGCGAGTTCGATGCGGCGGCAAGCATCCGGGAGGAGATCCTGACCGCGCTCGGCGGCTCGCTGCGCGACCTCGTGCCGGGATCGGCCGAGGCGATGCGCGTGAAGGAGCTGCTCATCGAGCGCGGCCTGTGGAGCCAGTACCTCGAGGTGGGAATCGGCCCCGACGCCGAGGTGTTCACCAAGGCGCCCGTGCTTTCGACGGTCGGCACCGGCGTCGACGTCGGCATCTACTCGGCATCGAAGTGGAACAACCCGGAGCCCGAACTCGTGCTCGCCGTCGCCTCGACCGGCCGTATCGTCGGAGCCACCCTCGGCAACGACGTCAACCTCAGGGACATCGAGGGGCGCAGCGCACTGCTGCTCGGCAAGGCGAAGGACAACACCGCGTCGGCGGCGGTCGGCCCCTTCATCCGCCTGTTCGACGCGACCTACTCGATGGATGACGTGCGCACGGCCATGGTCACGCTCGAGATCGACGGAGCCGACGATGGCTTCCGGCTCGCGGCATCCAGCCCCCTGAGCGAGATCAGCCGCGACCCGGTCGACATCGTCGCCCAGGTGATCGGCGACCACCACCAGTACCCCGACGGCTTCGTGCTGTACCTCGGCACGCTGTTCTCCCCGGTCGATGACCGCGACGTGGTCGGCCACGGCTTCACCCACAAGATCGGGGACGTCGTGCGCATCGCCGAACCGCGCCTCGGTACCCTGACCAATACAGTGCAGTTCAGCGAGAATGCCGAGCCCTGGACGTTCGGCATCGATGCCCTGTACCGCAACCTGGCCGCCCGCGGTCTGCTGAAGTAAGGACACACCATGCTCACGACCACGAACCCCGCGACCGGCGAGACCACCGACTCCGGCATTGCCGTGACCGCGGATGTCGCGGCAGTCGTCGACCGCGCCCAGCACGCGTTCACGGCCCTCGCCGCCGAGCCCCGCGCCTGGCGCGCCGACCTCCTGGATGCGCTCGCCGCCGCCCTCGAGGAGCACCGCGACGACCTGGTGGCCCTCGCCGACTCGGAGACCGGTCTGGGCGTGGCGCGCCTGACCGGGGAGGTGGGGCGCAGCGCGTTCCAGTTCCGGCTGTTCGCCGAGGCCCTGCGCGAGGGTTCCTACCTCGAGGCGACAATCGACCACGCGGGCGAGACGGCGCTCGGCCCGCAGCCGGAGATCCGTCGGATGCTCGTGCCGATCGGGCCCGTTGCCGTGTTCGGTTCGAGCAACTTCCCGTTCGCCTTCTCGGTGGCGGGAGGCGACACCGCCTCCGCACTCGCCGCGGGCAACCCCGTCGTCATCAAGGCGCACGGCTCGCACCCGCTCACCTCGCGGGCGTCGTTCGACGTGCTGTCCGCTGCCGCGGCTGCGCAGGGTGCTCCGGAGGGCACCATCTCGATCGTCTACGGCACGCAGTCCGGCCGCGACCTCGTGGCCGATCCGCGCATCAGGGCCGTGGGGTTCACGGGATCGCTGTCGGCGGCGCAGTCCCTCCTGGCGATCATCGACGAGCGGGACACGCCCATCCCGTTCTACGGGGAGCTGTCGAGCCTCAACCCTCTCGTGATCACGCAGGCCGCTGCCGAGGAGCGCGCCGACGAACTGGCCGCCGGTCTGTTCGGATCGTTCACACTGGGTGCGGGCCAGTTCTGCACCAAGCCCGGCATCGCGTTCGTGCCGACCGGGGCGGCCGGTGACGCCGTGCTCGACGGTCTCGTCACCCGCTCGCGCGATGCGCAGGCGCAGGTACTGCTCAACAACCGCATCGCCAGCTCGTTCGATGAGATCCGCGCACGGCTCGTCACCGAGGGGCGCGCGACGGTCGCCGTCGAGGGCGTCGCGCACGGGTTCACCGCGACTCCGTCGGTGCTCGTCATCGAGGCCGGGGACCTGACCGCCTCGGCCACCGAGGAGGCTTTCGGCCCGCTGGTGCTCGTGGTGCGCTACTCGGGCCTCGATGCGGTCTACTCGGCGCTCGACTGCATTCCCGACTCACTCACGGCGACGATCCTGCATGCCCCCGCCGACGACATCACAGCCCTGACCCGCGAGCTCGCGCCGAGAGCGGGACGCCTGGTCTTCAACGGCTACCCCACGGGCGTGCGGGTGTCGTGGGGCCAGCAGCACGGCGGGCCGTGGCCGGCGACCAACTCCCTGCACACCTCGGTGGGGGTCACCGCGATACGGCGGTTCCTGCGGCCGTTGGCCTGGCAGAACGCGCCCGAGGCGGTGCTGCCGCCCGAGCTCCGCGAGGGTGCCGCGGGCATCCCGCGTCGCGTCGACGGCGTGCTGACCCTGCCCGCCTGAACCGCGGCGGGGAACAGCGCTGCACCTTTCACGCTCGACGGCTTACCCCGACTGACTCCTGTTGTGCAGGAGCGCCGAGATCTTCTCGCATCAAGAGGCAGACGGTCCCGTTTTGCAGGATCCGCGAGTCTTTCTCGGTGATCCTGCTTAACGGGAGGGTGCTGAAGATATCTGATTCGTCGCAACCTCGGGCGCGCCGAGTTGCCCGCGTGACCTGAGGCCCGACCCCGCGAAGGCGCGCGTCCCCGGGAGCTATGAGGCGATCGCGGGCAGCAGCCCGATCGCCCCCGCCCGCCGCGTGCGCCGGATGGCGAACAGGGCGAGCACGGTCGAGCCGATCCCGAAGGCCGCCAGAACGGCCGCCGCAGCGATCACGCCGCCCGGGTTGCCCCCGGCGAGAATGCCCTGCATTCCCTGCACCGCGTAGGTGAGCGGAAGGAACGGGCTCACGACCTGGAACGGCGTCGACAGCAGCTCGATCGGGTAGATGCCGCCGGTGGACGTGATCTGCACCGCCAGCAGGAACAGCGACACGATCAGCCCTGCCCGGCCGAGCCCGATGGTCAGCAGGTAGTGGAACGCGGTGAACGCGATCGCGATCAGCAGCGAGAAGCCGAGAGTGGCGGGCAGCAGGCTCCACGCGACGCCCAGCGCACCGTGCAGCAAGGCGACCAGAAGCACGGCCTGGGCCCCGGTGATCAGGCTGGCCTTGCCGATGGCGGATGCCACGAGCCGACCGTTGCGGGCCGTCGAGGTGAGCGCGCGCCGAGTGACCGGACGCATGACAAGGAACACCGCGAGTGCTCCCACCCACAGGCCGAGCGGCACAAAGAAGGTCGCGACGATCTGGCCCACCTGGGACACCGCGTTGTCGGTTGAGACCGTCAGCCCGACCGGATCGGCGGCGACCTCGGCCGAGGCGGCCGCTGTGTCGGCGTTCGACGAGGGCAGCTGGTCTGCGCCCGACTGCAGGCCGGTCGCCAGGTCGGTGGCCCCGGAGGCGAGCTGGCTCGCACCGCTGGTGAGCTGGTCCGAGCTATTCGCAAGCTGCCACGCTCCGCTCGCGCTCTGCGAGATGCCGGACTGGACCCCGGCGACTCCGGTGGTGAGCGACGAGCCGCCGGCCGCGGTCTGCGAGAGACCGGCGACGAGCGCGTTGAACTGTGCCTGCAGAGCGGGATCGGCCGTCGACATTGCGGGCGCGAGGGCAGTGAGTCCGGCGGAGATCTGGGACACCGTGCCGGTGTAGGTCGCGGCACCCGAGCTCAGCTGAGCCGCACCATCCTCGAGCTGGCTGAGACCGGAGGCAAGCGAACCGACGCCGTCCGTGTACTGGGTCAGCCCCGAAGACAAGGAGGTCGCCCCGTTGGCGAGCGACGTCGCACCGTCGGCGGCCGCGGTGAGCGACGTGCCGAGATCGCCGAGGCTCGAGTAGATGCCGCCGATGTACTGGGCGGTGATGGCCTTGCCGAAGGTGTCGGTCATGGTCTGGCCGACGACCTGTGCGACCGAGCCGGTGAGGTAGCTGTGCGTGTCATCCGTGCGGATCGAGATGTCGGCCTTCTTCGGGTCGGCGCTCGACAACGAGAGGATCGAGTCCGAGAAGTTCGACGGAACGGTGAGCACGGCGTACACCTCGCCCGAGGCGAGCTTCGCCTCAGCGTCGGCCGCGTTGGTGATGGTCCAGTCGAAGCCCTCGCTGCCGGTCAGCTCGGTGACGAGCTGACGCCCAGCGAAGACGTTGGTCACCGATCCGTCGGCGTTGGTCACCTTCTGGAGGGTGTCCTGGTTGACGATCGCCACCGGAATCGAGTCGATGGCGGACTTGCCCTGCCCGACGGCACCCACGAAGAGACCCGCAAAGGCGAGGGGGATGAGGACGACGGCGGCGATTCCTACCCGTCGGAGCCAACTGGTGGTCACTGTGCGAATCCTTCCGAGGCACTGAGCGAGTACAGATCGATGTCGATGCGCGGGCGATTGCTCGCGACATCAGTCGCCCGACCGGGCAACGGCGTGCCGACGACCAGAGTGGTCGTGGCGGGAGCGAGGGCGTTGATCGCGGCGATGAAGGCCGCCTCGTCCTCGGGGTTGGCGAAGGGATCGAGCTGGTCGAGCATCACCACGGGGGTGCGTTCGGCCAGGGCGACGGCGGCGAGGGCGACGGCGCGTTCGAGCTGGGGCAGCTCGACGAGCGTGCTCTCGGCGCGCACCGTCGATGCGGCGGACCCGAGCACATCGTTGATGCGCGCGAGCCAGCGGCGCGCAGCACGGCGCGTGCGGTACAGGCGGTACCACGGCAGCGTCATCTCGAGCCGCTCGACGAGCAGTTCTCCGACCGTGACGGAGGTCTCCGATCGCTGCGACCCGCCGATGTCGGCGAGCGCGACGAGCGAGCGCACGTCGGCGGCCTCAGACGGCAGCGGATGCCCGGCCACCTGTGCCCGGCCCGACACCGGGTCGAGGCGTCCCGAGAGAGTGGCGGCCACGAGTCGACGGTCGAGCGGGTCACCGCTGGCGACGACTATCGCACCGCGCGGAACACTGATCGACAGCGGTCCCACCTCGTGCTCTCGGGATCCTGCGACGAGATACTCGGCGCTGAGCGCCAGCTCACCCTCGCCGCGTGCCCAGTCGACGGCGTGCTTGTGCTCGCGCAACTGTTCACCCTCGATGTCGACGTTCGGCAGCAGACGACCGAGCCAGCGGGGCATCCACCAGGCCGCCTTGCCGAACAGGGTCATGAGCGCGGGCACCAGGGTCATGCGCACGAGGAAGGCGTCGAAGGCGATACCGACGGCGAGTCCCAGGGCGATGGGCTTGATCATGCCGCTGCCCTCGGGAACGAACGCGAAGAAGACGAAGAACATGATGAGCGCGGCCGCCGTGACGACACGGGCGCCGTTGGCGAAGCCGTGCTTGACCGCGTAGCGCGCGTCGCCGGTCTTGACGAACTCCTCGCGCATGCCGGAGACGAGGAACACCTCGTAGTCCATGGCGAGACCGAAGAGCACTGCCATGAGGATGATCGGCATGAAGCTGAGAATCGGTCCGGGGTTCTCGACCCCGATGATGTCGCCGAGCCATCCCCACTGGAAGACGGCGACGACGACACCGAACGATGCCACGACGGACAGCAGGAACCCGAGCGCCGCCTTGATCGGCACGAGAACAGATCGGAACACCATCATGAGGAGCACGATCGAGAGCCCCACGACGATGAGACCGAAAGGCACCAGCGCGCTGGTGAGGCGGTTGGAGATGTCGATGCCGATGGCGGTCGTGCCGGTAACGGTGATCGGGGTGTCGTACTTCGCCGCGATCGAGGGCGCGAGGTCGCGGATGGTCTGCACGAGCTGCTTGGTCTCGAGCGAGTCAGGGGCCGATGACGGGGTGACCTGGATGATCGCCGTGTCGAGACCCTCGTCGGGGAAGCCCTGCGACACGTAGGCGACATCGGCGAGGCCGCGCAGTTGGGATCCGATCGAGTCGAGGTCCTCCATGATGGTGACCGTCTGGGTGATGTCGACCGCGACGATCAGCGGACCGTTGAACCCGGGCCCGAAGCCTTCGCTCACGAGGTCGTAGGCCTTGCG
>ENA-UPSM01002242-UPSM01002242.1-activated-sludge-metagenome-genome-assembly--contig:-NODE-2242-length-23723-cov-104.625993_pt1 | contig 23723 bp, 24 predicted proteins | sample MGYA00238181_ERZ773283 | MGnify/ENA primary metagenome ERZ773283 (study PRJEB29023, sample SAMN05720199) | activated sludge metagenome | isolation source: Anaerobic digester | place: Japan...
TAGAAGCATGTATGCACTGATCCTTGCGGGAGGGATGGGAAGCCGGCTGGGCCTTGGCGAGAAGGCCCTCGTGACTGTCAGGGAAGTGCCCATGATACGCCGGGTTGCTGATGCGTTCGTGCAGGCCGGGTGCGATGTTGTGGCTGTTCTTTCGCCCCGGACTCCTTATACGCGGAACTGGTGCAGGGCAAACGGAATTTTCCACTACGTGGCGGAAGGGAGGGGCTACATGGAGGATATCATCGAGGCGGTCACTGCACTTGAGATATCGTCACCGGTTTTCACCTGCGGAACAGACCTGCCCCTCCTTTCTTCTGATATTGTGAAAGACCTCATGGACAGGTATACCACGTGCGGAATGGACGCCCTTTCCACGTGGGTCCCCATGGCGCTTGCGGAAGAACATGGCTACCAGCCCCCCTGCATCGGGATGGTATCTGGCATAGAAGCGTGCCCCGCGGGAATCAACATCCTGCGTGGAGACATGATCGCATCTCCCCAGGAAGAGGAGCGCGTGCTTGTAGCGGATGCCCGCCTTGCATGCCATGTCAATACCAAAAGTGCACTCGAAATCGCCGAAAGGCTCATCTCCCAATCTCGCCGGCCCTCCTGATTCCCTGATTCACTCTTCCCCCGTCGCACCCTTTCCCCCGGTTTTTCCGATATTTTTCGTCAATTTCACGGGAAAATCATAAAATGATTCCTGACCAAGTACACATATATGCAGGTATCGCGGGAAGTGGAACTCGAGGGGCATATCATCGATTCAGGGATCATGACCCGTGTTTTTGACACCATCATGGATATGGGGGGTAACTTCGAGATCATCGTTTTTGATGTCGGAAAGAAGAAGACCGATCCCAGCTATGCCCACCTGAAGGTGAACGCCGATACCGAGGAGAACCTGAATGCCATCCTCTCAGAGATCCACAGGTACGGAGCCCGCCTGCTCGAGATTCGAGACGTTGTCACGGTCCCTGCAGAAGGAGACCGCGTCGTCCCCAAGGGGTTTTATTCAACGACCCACCACCCGACTTTCGTAAAGTATGCGGGGGAATGGATACCCGTCCGGCATATCGAGATGGACTGCCTGATCGTAATCGACCCGGAAAAAAAGACCGCACTGTGCACCCCCATCTCGAAGCTGAAAAAAGGAGATCTCGTCGTCGTCGGGGAAGAGGGAGTCAGGGTAAGTCCTCCCGAGAGACCCCGCAACGTCTCCACCTTCGAGTTCATGCACGGAACGGTCTCGCCCGAAAGGCCGAGTGAGACGATCATCGCGCGGATAGCCCGGGAGATTATCGAGGTCAAGAGGCGTGGAGGAAAAATTGCCCTTGTCGGAGGCCCTGCGATCATCCATACGGGTGCTGCAGGGGCGCTCGCACGCATCATCCGGAACGGGTATATCGATGTCCTCTTTGCGGGAAATGCCCTCGCGACACATGATATCGAGTATAACCTTTTCGGGACATCCCTTGGAATGGATCTCTCCACCGGAAAACCCGTCACAGGGGGTCACAAGAACCACCTCTATGCAATATCGGAAGTGATTCGGGCGGGCTCCATCGCAGCGGCTGTCGAGAAAGGCATCATCACGGGGGGCATTATGTACGAATGTGTACGTCGGGGTATCCCGGTTGTCCTTGCAGGTTCCATTCGTGACGACGGCCCCCTGCCCGACGTTATCACGGATGCAATGGCTGCACAGGACCGCATGAGGGAGCACATCAGGGACTGTAGCATGGTCCTCATGGTTGCCACGCTCCTCCACTCGGTTGCCGTCGGGAATTTCCTGCCATCCTATGTCAAGACAATCTGCGTGGACATCAATCCCTCGTCTGTGACAAAGCTCATGGACAGGGGGACGATGCAGGCCATCGGTGTTGTCAGTGATGCCGGGACCTTCTTCCCCCTTCTCGAAAAGCAGCTCGAATTGCAGAGCGGGAGAATCAACGGGTAAGTGGCATGCAATAGGGGCGCTCGTTTTCAAGCACGAACTCCCACTCTTTTTTGCACGTGCAATCCATCCCGAGTAACGCCTCCAGCAAACCCCTGTCCCCCGAGAGAGAGTAATCACGGATTCCCTGGAGAATGGTGCGGTCGCATGTTCCGCAGTTGTGTGCACCCCTCGGCCTCCCGCCGGAGAGGGGGTCACACAGGATGTGTCGTTCTGCACGTAAAAGGATGGTGAGGATACTCCAGAGATAGGGGGGGCGGAACTCTCCCCGTTTCCAGTAATACTCAAGTTCCGTGCCCTTCTGGACTGAACATGGATTGAGGGAGATCATATCGGCAATTCCCCGGAGAGCATTTATGGAAGAAACCACGTCCTCAATCGATTCACGCTCTGTCAGGAAGGGGGGTTTTGCAAGGAGGTATGTTTTGACACCTGCACCAGCGGACCGCGCCGCTTTTGAGGCCAAAAGAAAGTCATCCCAGGAAAAGCCCTTGTTGATGCATTTTTCCCTGATAAAGTCGTTGCTGGTCTCAAGGCCTATCGCGACATAGAGCGGGAGATCATGGCTGCCATCGTCAATGATCTCACGGAACGATGCAACACGGTCAGTGACCACGAACTCCGGTCTCGTCTCGGCAATGACAATTTTTCCCCTGACCAGTGACCCGATGGCATCTCTTGCAGCCCCCGGAACCTCTACCGGGTCAAAAAAGCTGCCGGAAGTGTAGATCTTGACGCAATCGATATTATCCATGGGAAAACGGTCTTTGAGCCAGGAGACCTGGGCAAGTAATAGTCGTGCCAGCTCGCCCTCTCCTGCTGCACCAAGCCTGACATGCCGGTAACTGCACATGCGGCAGCGGTTCCAGCTGCATCCTCCGGTTTTCAGGATGACGGTGAGCGTTGAAAGAACCCTGTTACCAATCCGGTCTGATCCTGTCCATGCCGCATAGGGCCTTGCCTCGTTCAATTCTCCGGCCACGTGGGTACTATATGGGCTCCCTCTCCTATTTGACATTCCCCCTCCCGTATTCCTTTTTTTCCGGGAGTCCCTCCAAAATCATGGAAAATAATGTTTATTGTTCATTTTCCGGGACATGGAACAGGGATCAGATACCAGAAGACTATTCAATTCTCCAGACGCAATACTAAAAAAGCACCGCGTCTCCGCGAATCGAATACCAAAAGATTATGCATTGAATCCGGAGACGCCCTCTTGCGGAAAGGAAGTGTGCCGAACAATGAGCTGCATGAATATGGGACCCACACCACGCACCGTTGTGGCCATGGTTATCCTTTTACTGGTCTGTACAGGCCTCGTCTCGGCGTACGAGCTGAGTATCTCTGCACCCCCGACGATCCAGAAGGGCAAACCGCTCGTCGTGAACGGGACCTCCAACATTCCTGCAGGAATCTCTGTGGATATCGTCCTCTCGCGGTCGGAGTATACGACAGAAGAAATTGCCCGAAAGACCGTCACACTCCAGTCGAACAAAGAATTTTCCGTTGTATTCGATACAAAAGATCTCCAGAAGGGCCAGTATAAGGTGGAAGTTCCCAGCATCCAGGGGTATGCATTCCTGGGAGGATCGGTCACACTGAGGATTGTCCAGGTGGTAGATCGGTCTGATGAGGTGACGATCAAGTCCATGCGGACGCAGGAGATGGATGGCACCCTCGAGATTGCAGGGGTTATCCCCAAAAATCCAAATTCCGGTGTGCAGGTCGAGGTCGTCGGGCCCGGGGACGAGGTTGTTTTCGGCCCACAGTTCATCTCAACGTCGTCTGACGGATCGTTTTCCCTGAACGTTCCCATAACAAAGGCAGGCAGGTATGAGCTGAGCATCACGGACAGCAAAGGTTTCATCGGGACGTACCTGTTTACCGTAAACGAAAGGGTGGAGACTGTTGCCACTCTGGCAACCACCCCCGCGATTCTGGCTGCAATCACCGCAACGGCCCCGTCAAGCGCCGAAAAACCCGCTTTTTTTGTCATTACAGGTCCAAAGGGAAAGGTGAAAATCTCAACATCTGCAGGGACCGACTGGGTCATCGAGTATGCAGACCAGAGGGGCATTATCCAGAAGGTTAACTCCAAAGGCCAGGTCGAACCTGAAGAAATTGCAGTCGATGTATCCGGGGACTCGCTCTTTCTCAAGGTTTATCCCTACCGCCTCTCTGACAGGGGAGACGTGACTGTTTTTGTCGAGGGGGCAGAAAAAATCGGAGTAGCAACGGAGATTCCTCCCGTCTTTGCACCGACAACCACACCGACGACGAAATCCCCGTTACCTCTCCTGCTTGCAGTTATTGCATTTGCCCTCATGGCTCTCGGGAAAAGATACCGGTCATGATCCCCCCCATTTTTTCGTGAATACAAGACCCTGGTTTGTCTCCCTGCAGGGAAGTACCATCATATGAACCGGGGGCCGTTTGCCCTGTGAATTACCGGGACGGGTTAGGTTTTTGATGGCCCAAAACCCATAATAAATAGCGGGCCGGGGTAGTCTAGTCCGGAAAGGCGGTGGCCTTGAAAGCCACTGGTGCCTGGCACCTCAAGAGTTCAAATCTCTTCCCCGGCGTCTGCTCCAGGAGTTCAAATCACAGAACCGGCATAGACAGAAGTATCAGCGCCTGTGAAAATTTCCAGTGGCCGGTTACCGGTTTTCTCGAAATAACTCGTTCACGTCTGGATTCTTTATTACGCAACATCCTTTTCGTGAAGGTGGATTACCACACCATGACCTCTGTATTTATCTTATTATCCCTTCCATCCCTGACATGAGTGACATGGAGAGTGACCTCAAAAGGGGGATGGTTGCATGGTGCAGGAGACAGGGGATACCCCTGGTGGGAGTGGCCGATGCCACCCGGTGGCATACCCCGCCTTTTGTGCCCTGGATGCCTGAAGATTTTTTCCCGCAGTCAATATTCCCGGGAACGGAATCAGTTGTGGTCATCGGCCTTCCCGTGCACCTCCCGGTCATTGAAACGACACCATCCATCTTTTACCATGAGCATTATAACACCCTGAACCGCCTGCTGGACCAGTTTACTTACCAGATTGCAGAGCGGTTCAACCAGGCGGGATATCCCTCGGTCTCTCTCCCCCGTGACGGGTATGGAAGCATCGAGGTCCTCCGCGAATCGCCTGTTGCTTTCTTTTCACACCGGCATGCAGCATTCCTTGCGGGTTTGGGGACCTTTGGACTGAATAACATGGTGCTCACACAAGGATACGGCCCGCGGGTGCGGTTCTCGTCAGTCTTTACCACTGCCCGTCTTCCTCCCGATCCCCTGATGAAAATAGATCTCTGCACCCGGTGTCACCGCTGCGTGGAGATGTGCCCGGCAAGGGCGCTGCCGGAAGACCCTTACCCGCTGGGAATTACCAGGAAGGAAGCCTGCACGGAATACAGTGCGGCCCTGTTCCGGAGGCATGCATCTCCCTGCGGGGTCTGCATCAAGGTCTGCCCCGTGGGCGAGGATCGCCAGCACTTTGGCCGGACCGACCCGGGTATCTATTCCCGGCAATACCCGGACCCGGCCCTTGCGCGTGCATGGGCCCATGTACGGAGGTATGGTCTAAAGGGTGCAGGCAAGGAAGTATGAGGACAGCGGAAACCACCCCTTGCCTGTCAACGGGGAGGTTTCCCTGTGATCAGCTTTTATCATGGTAAAAGAGCAAGATCTCTTCAGGAGGTTCCTGGGATGTGTATTGCTGTTCCTGCAGAGGTAATTGAGATCAGGGAGGGAAACATCGGCATTGTGGATTATGGTGATCTTCAGCAGGAAGTCCGCCTTGACCTCGTGGACGTGAAAGTCGGTGATTTTGTCCTGGTTCATGTTGGATTTGCCATCCAGAAGATATCGCGCGAAGAGGGACTCAAGACCCGCGAGATCTTCCGCCAGGTGTATGCCGCGATGCAGGAATCCGACTAAAAATTTTTACAATTCCCTGCAGTTTTCAGATTGGTTCTCGTTTCATGCGGGCAGGTGAACATCTTTCTTTCATTGGGACTGCCGCTGACCGATGAGCGATTGCACATCATGATGGAAAACCACGAGGTGATTATAGGTAGAAAAAGCCTGATCGCTGTTTTTGGTCTGGAAAATGGTGACCTCGCCAATTTCGTGTGCGTTTCGGGAGGATACCGTCAAAAAAAGGAGCGTATTTTTTTTAAACCAACATGGAGGGCAATATGCTTATCTTCTCTGACAGAGAAAAATAAAAAGAGATAATGGAGAGGACGTGTTAAAAATGGACAAAACAGGCGTTGCAAGTCTCATTGCAGGAATTATTCTTCTGGTTCTCGGAGCATACGGGGTATGGATATTCCTGCCGGACGTAATTCTGTTTTTGAAAGGCGTTATCGGAATACTCGCAATCCTGATTGGGATTTTCCTTGTCATATTCGGGGTAATACTGATAAAGGATTGAAACCAAACTTTTCTGGAAAAGCAATGCCCTTTTCCAAAGGCATTTAATTGAAAAATAGAAATATTTCTCCCCGGAACGGGAAACGATACGGATCCGGGGAATGTGGAAAGCTCCGGGGTATTGTGTATCCCCCGGGATCGGTGGTCGCATGGATAGAATGAAGGTCCTGGTGGTGCTCCTTGTCATCTCCCTTTCAGGGAATGTATTCTTTCTCGTGACAGGCGGGAATAACCCCGTATCCGAGAAAATCAGCCAGTCCCTCCTGTATGCATACCACCAGGCATTCCCTCCCCTGGACAATGAAACCATTTCCCTGGCGGAGAACGAAAGCAACCAGACCTATAACAATACGACGGAGGCCGTTCAATCGGGTGGTGATGAAAAGGAGTTCACTGCCCGGGACCTTCTCCTCATGATCGAGAAGAACGAGATCTCCGACGAGGAAATCCTGCAGATGCTCCTCTCCCTGGAAAACGAAACAGTCCCTGCAGAAGAACAGGAAGTCAATGTAACCCCGACACCAGACCCGAACGCCTGGAAGGTATACGAGAGTTCGAAATGGCATTTTTCTATACCCTACCCACCAACATGGACGGTAAAGGAAGGGACCTCGGCGAGCTCTGTGGTCACGATTACTGCACCTATCGAAACAAAATGCAGTTCTGAATCAAAGCAGTGTTACCAGTATGTGGCTTCACTCTCCGTCTCGATCGATACCAATCCGGGAACGGGAGGCCTGGAAGAGTACTTCAACAAGAAGATAGCATCGCTCCAGCGCCAGCTTGCAATTACCGCGACCAGTAAGAGTGCGACAACGTACATATCGGGTGAAAGGGCTTACTGGATCGAATACTATACCAGGGATTCACGAGGGAACCCGTCGAAGCGCTACATGCAATATTTTGCACTCCTCGACAAGAAAGTCTACATCCTGACATATTCAGGCCCCTATTCAACGAACGAGAATGTCTATTCACGGAACAAGGGAGATGTCCAGAAAATGATAGAGGGGTTCACCGTCAAAAGGGAGTACGTGATCGTATAAAGATAAAGATAGAGATTTCTCCTCATTTTATCATGAATGTTTAATTTTTGAATAATCTGCATCTCCATTGACAATGAAACGGTGCTGAAAAATCCCGGTTGGTGAAAATACTTTATTGAACAGGACTCTCCCCAAAATGCACTTATCACGGAAATTCACTGTTGTACGGGTGGAAAACAGGTCGTTTTTGAACCGATTGAGAAAATAAAGGATTAACCGGAGAAATGGAAAATACTAGAACTTTTCCACGTCTTCGGCCTTGATTGTCTTTCTTCCTTCAGAAGCTGCTGCATTAGCTGCTTTTCTGGCAACTTCAGCAATGTATTTTTCAGTCCTGGCAACGATTGCCCTCGTGCCGTCCATGCTGATCCTCTCGGCACCACTGTTCTTGGCAATCCTGACGACTGGTGCGATAGGGAGGTCAAACGAGCTGCTCCTGGTTGACTTTGCTTTCTTCTTTACAGGTGCTTTCTTAACAGCTTTTGGCATAAACACGTGCCTCAAAAAACCATTGAGGTGGAAGTATTTAAATATAATTGATCCCGGCAGTTCGAAACGCGATTATATCCATCCCGGAAAAGAACCGTGCATCCCCAGCGGGAATACCAAAAGAGAGCGGAATGGATCATTCCCTCCGGGGTAAAAATCTTCATAAATGGTTGAAATGACTAAATCACACCAAAAAAGGGTACTTTCAGGTCAACTGATTCCCACGACAACGTGGTGCAGTGTATCGACAGTTGCCCGAAGCGCCCTGCCAGCATCACGCATATGGTGGTACACTTCCCTTTTTTTCATGGCGCCCATGGCATCCTTCGTCTGGAAAAGCCGGGCCATGCTCTCAATGTAGATATCGTCAATGGTGTGCATGGCCTGCCTTGCAGATCGGATCCGCTTCTCGATGTTTTTTGTGTCCGAGCCGATAGCAGTAACCCCCGCGGCCATACATTTCGTACCCCTGAGGAGTTCCCCCGCCATCTGCACGATGGGAATGTCAGGTTCGACTCCGAAGGCATACATCTCCCGGGCTGTCTCATAGGAGTAATTCACGATGTAATCCATCTGGCGGGACAGGGTGTAAATGTCCTGGCGGTCGAAGGGTGTCGAGAATGAATCCATGAGTTTTTCCTCCATCTCGTACCGCATCCCGTCCACCGTTGCAGCCATGTACCGAAGTTCCGCCGGATCTCCGACAGGCTCTGCCTTGAGCCACTGGACAAAGGCTTCAACGCATTCAACGGTTTTTTCTGCCTGCCCGGCAAGCATTGCCTCAAAATCGTATTCCTCGGGGAAAATCATCTGGAATAATCCCTTTTTCTTCACTTTCTTGATAAACGTCCCTTCTTTCACGGTGTCACCTCATGAAGGAGAAGAGCAACGATGCTGCACCATATGCTACAATGATGGTCGCAGGAATAGTCAGGACCATCACTGTGACAATTTCCCTGCCCACGCGCCACCGGACTTTTTTTGGGTTCTCGGCAGCGCCTACCCCGATTACCGATGCAGAGATGATGTGACTTGACGATACAGGTGCCCCGGCGAGGGTGGAGACAGCAAGGATCGTACCTGAAGACACCTGGGAATCGAAAGAATGGACTGGCTCGATCCTGAATATCCTTCGACCCAGCGTTGTCATGATGCGCCACCCGCCAAGGAGCGTGCCTGCACCGAGAAGTGCCGCACAGAGAACCCGGGTCCAGAGCGGGACAGAGAAAACCGGGACGAGTCCTGAATAAAAGAGGACAAGGGCAATGATTCCAAGCTGTTTCTGCGAATCATTTGCACCGTTGTAAAAAGCCATGAGTGCCGTGGAGCACCAGTTCAGGCGGACAACCAGCCTGTTCACTCTCCGTTTTGCATTCCGGAGAGCCAGACGGGAAAGTGACCGCATTATGTATCCACCTGCAAGGCCGAGGAGAACTGATACCACGAGGAATATAATGACCCCGGACACTCCCGACATATGGGGGGAAGGAGAAAGCAGGTCGGTGATGCCCCAGTTAATACCCGCAGGTCCACCGTGTGCCATTCCGGCCCCGATAAGGCCACCGATGAGACCATGCGTGGAGGATGACGGCAGGCCCCACCACCATGTTACGATATTCCATGCAGTCGCTGCGAGGATTCCGGAGAGAATGACAAGCACCATCTCCGGACCATCTCCCCCGGCAAGGAACCCGGAAATCGTGAGAACGACTGCAGTCCCACCAAGAAGGGCGCCAATCACGTTGAACAAAGTGACAAAGATGATCCCCTGCCGGGGAGTTGCCGACCGGGAGGCGATGAAAGTCGCGGCGATAGTGCTTGCGTCCTGGAATCCGTTTGTAAAGCAAAAGGCAAGGGAGATGAGTATGGTGAGTAAGACAGCCTCGTACATGCCGGGTCATTCTCAAACTGTTTTTCCCAAAAACATCCCTTTCTGTTCCATCAGGGGATTACCGCTTTTTTCAAGGGGGTATAACCAGCCGGGTTCTGCTTCCGTCAGGTTAATAGAGTGCCCGGTGAACCATAATAGTAGTGTTTCTGATTATCTTTTCACCATGTCCCGGGGAGGTAATCACATGCGCCTGAGACTGAAAGATGAAATGGAGTATGCCATCTGGAAGATTACAGGGCTTTCTATCCCTTACAACGAGAACGTCATACCCTGCCTTGCGCAGAAGATTGCGCTGGAGACGGGAGAGGACCCTGGAGAGGTCAGCATGAAACTATCAGCCCGGATCAAGGAGATAATCTGGGAAGATGTCTCGAACCATTACAGGGTAAGAGAAAGCAAAAACGAAGTACTTGAACCCGCATACGAGTGAAAACGGGTCCCGGAATCATAAGTCCCTTCCCGGTCGGGGAAAACATATAATGACACCGGTCGAACGTAAAAGGGATTGTTCCGGGGTAGAACCATGGAAAAAAATTCTGGTTATGCAGTGTACCTGTCTATAACCGCACTCCTTGCAGGCCTCATCTTCCTGGGCGGGTGCGTGCAACACGGGATCACCTCTCCCGGCAATACCACTCCCGTGCCGGCAACTCTCACGCCGGGGGTCACCCACCCGGGGGGGAACCAGTTCCTTGGGACCTGGCAGCATTTTGGAATTATCGGTACAAACAGGGTTGCAATCCGGTTTGATTTTCTTTCGAACGGTACAGGAAGGTTCGACCTCGTCGCACCAGACCTCGATCCTCCATTCAGAAAAACCATGGTTTTCTCGTGGGAGTCAGAGGGTGACCGGCTCTGGCTTGGTTCTTCAAACGAGAAACAACACCTGGATATCCGGCACGATGCGGGGACCGATCGGCTGAAGGTTACCGCCGATAACGAGTCCGGTCTCTTCATCGGTGAGGATTTCGTTCCGGGACCGTTCTACTGGGAGTTTACTCGCGCAGAGGAACAGGGCTGATTTTCTTTCTTACATCCCCTTTTTTGTTTTACCGGCAAGGGGCCTTGTGTGCCGGATACCTGGTTTTCGAAAAGGCTGTCTTTTGGTCTCCCCGATTGCTGTCAAACCAGATTTTTTTTATCCGGTCAAAAAGGATTAGAAATTACCTGCTTTCGAACCGGATGACAGAAAGAGAATGCTGCTATGGGGATTCGAACCCCAGTCGCGGGCGTGAGAGGCCCGCATGATTGGCCGGACTACACTATAGCAGCAACTGCCTGATTAAATGGGTCTTGGGGACACATAAAATTGTTGTTGACTGTTTACTATCCTGAAATGGGGAGCGTGATTGACGTGTTCAACTTCCTGTTTTTCCGACCGGTTGCTCCTTTTGCCTTGTCGTTGCGTCAGACCCACAGTTATATCTCTGCGATACAGCCACTGATATAGGAAAGGCGGATGGCGGGACTGGAAGAACAGATTCGGGAACTCGAAGAGGAACTGCAGAGGACACCCTACAACAAGGCGACGTCCAAGCACATCGGGAGACTGAAGGCGAAGATTGCCCGGCTGAAAGACGAGGCAGTCTCCCGCGCGATGCGTGCCGGGGGCGGAAGCGAAGGGTATTCTGTCCGGAAATCGGGTGATGCAACTGTTGTGCTTGTCGGTTTCCCGTCGACCGGGAAGAGTACGCTTCTCAATGTCCTGACGGGGACAAAAAGCGAGGTCGGTGCATATGCCTTCACGACGGTCTCGGTCGTTCCCGGGGCCCTCGAACACCGCGGTGCACGGATCCAGATCCTCGATATCCCGGGCCTGATCGCGGGTGCAGCGATGGGAAAGGGGAGGGGCAAGGAAGTTATCGGGGTTGTCAGGAGCGCTGATCTCATTGTCATCCTCGTGGACATCTACAATGCCTCCCACGTCGACGTCCTCCTGTCGGAACTGTACGATGCAGGAATCCGGATCAACCGCCCCAAACCAGACATCACCATCAGGAAGACGGCATCAGGTGGCGTGAGGATGAACCATGTCGGTGTGCTGGACCTCGATATCGAGGAGATACGGGCCATCCTGTCCGAGCACAGGATGGTGAATGCCGATGTCCTGATCAGGGGAAACGCAACGCAGGAGGATATCATCGATGCGATGCTCGGGAACCGGGTCTACATCCCTGCATTCGTTGCAGTCAACAAGGTCGATCTCGTCGACGAGGCGACACGGGAAGCCATCAGGAACGATATTTCCCAAAGATTCGGGTCCCCACCCATCCTCATCTCTGCCCATACCGGTTACCACATGGAGGAATTCAAGGACTGGATTTTCGATACACTGGGGTTCATGCGGGTCTTTCTCAAACCCCAGAGCGGGGCTGCCGACCTCGAGGAACCCCTCATCATCAGGTCGGGGAGCACGGTCGGTGACGTGTGCCGCCGGTTGCACCGCGACTTCGTGGAGCGTTTCCGGTATGCGCGGGTCTGGGGAGAGTCTGTCAAGCATCCCGGCCAGAGGGTCGGCCTGTCCCACAAGTTAAAGGAAGGCGACCTGCTCTCCATCATCATCGAACATTAGGAGAGGTTCTGCCCGAAACAAGAAACGTCCCGGTTGCAGTTTTATAAAAATCGGACTGTACCAGGGGTGATAATTCCTCCTTTGACCAGCCGGGATGTAATTGGGAAAGAGCAACGATACCTTACACCTTTCCCTCCTGAAGCTGCAAAAAATACTTTTTGTGTCACCCTTTCAACGCACGGACGATCGCGCCGGCAAATTCAGCTGCGGCAGCCGGGCCATTTGCCGTGATGATGTTCCCGTCGGTCACCACGGGAGTTCCTGCGAGCCTGGCCCCGCCTTTTAACATCTCTTTGGTGGAGGACGGGCTCTCGTAACATGTCGCCGATTTCCCTTTCAGTATACCCGCATGGGCCAGCACGACCGGCGAGAGGCATATTGCTGCGATCAGCCTGTTGTTCTTTGAAAAGTATTTGACGAGCTCTACCAGCATGTCATTGTTCCACAGGTGCACAGGGGACCCTGTCCCCCCGATGATGACGATCCCGGCATAATCGGAAGGTTCCACCTCCTCGAGGGAGAGTGAAGCGGTCGCCCGGGCACCGAGCATACCCCTGCACTGTCCCCTCCGCGTGGAGGCGATGTCGAAGGTGATTCCAGCTTTTTCAAATGCCTCGAGGGGCTTTGCGAGTTCCTCGTCCCTGAAATTCTCCGGAGGGATCACGACAAGGACTTTCATAGCTGTAAAAAAACTCTCTTGGCAGTAATAAGGGTATTGCCGGGGCTGGGAACGACCCCTGCCGTGTGTCACCGGGTGTATCAGGGCTGGATTTTTGAGAGAAGAATGGATTAGAAAGGACATTCTCTCCTGGTGCGTCCTGCGACCAGTCAATTGGTCTTTTGAGAAGGGCTCCGCATTTTGCCGGCGGTTACGACCGACTCCGGGTCAGGGCTTCGCGGAGTACAGAATGTGGCGCAATCGTCTTGACAGCGGTACCGCTGAAATGGGCCCGTGATGCTTCGTACCCCCTGCTCCTGAGGGAATGGATCACATCGTCGATGGGGGGAGGGGAGATATGGAAATAGCGGGCGAGACCGTGATAGTCGTAATGGTGGGGGATATCAAGTTCGTTTCGGCACGTGTCCACCAGTTTCCGGAGTTCTCCCCCCAGCCGGAATCCGCTTGAAGAGATGGATTCATGGAGACGGTCCAGGAGGTTCCTGTCGTGGAGAGGCCCTGTCCAGAGTGGCCCGACAGGTACGAGCGCATTCCTGCAATACGGGCATTCTTCATGGGATGGCAGGATCCCCGTGGTATGGGTCCGGAATATGCAGGACGGGCACTGGAGGACGTATCCCATCATGCTCAAGGATCTGTCTGCCATTCGGGCTCCGCGAAGAAGGCGCAGGTGGACACGGCAGTAATGCTCCCGTGCATAGGAGAAGAGGGGCTCGATTCCCCGGTCATACCTGGCAGCTTCCCTCGCGATAAATCCAAGGAGGATCCGGAGTCCGGTCTCTGCATGGTACTCGTTGTTCAGTGCGATTGCAAAATACCGTCGAATCCCGGCATTCCTGTGTGCACCGCAGAGGGGTGCCGTGTCTGTTGCAGTCACGAAGAGGAACCTGCCACACCCCTTCAGAGCCGAATCGATGAAAGGTGCGGGGCTGCCGAAAGGGTCGATATCAACGGTCTCAAAGACCCTCCCGGAGAGGAGACAGTTTGCGTCGGAAGAGACCACCTCGACGGGAACCCCCAGGATTTCGCTGTTCCGGCGGATGAGATCGGCTGCCTGCGGGTCGCGGTCGTTGATGGTCACCGGGACCTCGCACTCCTTTGCAATGCGTAGTCCCCTGACACCTGTTGCGCCCATTGCATCGAGGTAACGGGAGACCGGGAGAACTTTGGAGAGGAGGACCGTTGCATCCCGTGCAAGTTCCATCCGCGGGTTGTAGAAGACCGGTGCCGATCCGGGGGGGAAAGGATGGTGAGGGTCGGTGGCCGGGACTAAAAACTTTATTCGTCCCTCCTCTGCCCAAACATACTCCATAGCGGGAGAATGTGGCGGTTCGACACGCTTATACCTTCTCATCGGCAATGAGTTATGGCAGGGCGTGTGGCCTAGTCTGGACAGGGCGGCAGCCTCCTAAGCTGTAGGTCGGGGGTTCAAATCCCTCCACGCCCGCTGTTTTCCGTGGTTTGATAACGATTTTCCCGGGAGGGATACCCTTTTTGTGACAGGATAATAACAGATATGCAGGAGGAGTGCCTCATCCTTCCCCGATCCGGGTATATCCAGGTCATCCGCCCTGTCAACGCCGTCCTCGCAGGTCTTGCCGGGATCGTCGGGTACCTGATGGCGACGGGAACCCTCATTCCCGGGGTCATATGGATCTTCCTTGTCGTTTTCCTCGTTACCGCGGGGGGTAACGCCGTCAATGATTACTGCGACGTGGAGATCGACCGGATCAACCGTCCCGATCGACCCATTCCTTCCGGCGCGGCAGACAGGGATGCAGTTCTGGTCTGTTCCGCAATCCTTTTCCTGTGTGGTCTTGCCGTCTCGTTCACGATGAACCCCCTCTGCGTGGCAATCGCGGCCTTCAATACCATCCTCCTCGTCTGGTACGCAATCAGCCTCAAGCGGACTCCGGGGGCCGGGAATATTGCGATTTCATACCTGACGGCCTCGATATTCGTCTTCGGGGCTGCCTTTGCAGGTGCCGGTGGGGCCATGAAGGTCCTTCCCATCGCCCTTGTCACCTTCTTTGCCATGCTCGCCCGCGAGCTCTGGAAGGATGCCGAGGATGTCCTGGGTGATGCGGCGGGAGGGGCGTTGACGCTTCCCGTGCGGATCGGAGTATACCCTGTCATCCGGCTGGGGTTTGTATTCCTCGTGGCTGCGATATGTGCAAGCCTCGTCCCGTTTCTCTGGTGGGGACTGCCCTACCTTGCGGGAATCGCCGTCGTGGATCTTCTCGTTTTCTGGACTGCCTTCAGGGCACTCTCCTGCCGGACACCCGAATGCCTGAAGGGGACAAGGGCTACCACACTCGTCAAGTACGCCATGTTTACGTCACTCGTGGTGTTCTCCCTCGCGGCCCTCTTCCTGTGAAGGAGTGGAAGAAAAAAGGGCTTCTGAAGCCTCATGGGGTATCCTTGCGGGGTCGACACCCAGCGACGCCACCTCCATGACCTTCTCCCAGTCGACACTCGTCTCCACGCACCCGTCTTTCTGCGTGACGACTCCCATCGAGACAAGACCCATCTTATCGGACATCTCGAGACCGTCCTTGACTTCGGCGAGGCATCCGACACCGATGATGGCTCTCGGGCGGTATGCCCGGACCATGCGCTTGATGAAAGAGGATCCGGGCACGATGAAGACACGGTAGCCCATGGCCGAGAGGATCTTCCTCCAGTACCCAAGGCTGCATGACCCGCAGCTTCTGCAGGCGAGACCTTCGGGCGAGAGGTGGGCAGGACACCTGGACGAACGCAGGCACTGGGGAAAGAAGATCGCCCTCTCTTCCGGCGGGATCTCTGCGAAGCTCTGCTTGTGCATGGTATTATGGAGCGTGATGAAGAAAGTGAGAACCTCGCTGTCTTCGAGACCGAAGAGGCGGAAGAATGCTTTTGCCAACCCTTCGACGAGTACCATGCCGGCCTTGACAAAACGGGGAAGGATGAGCCTGCCCGTATTGATCGAGACGATGGATATCCATACGAGAAGGAGGGAGAAGACGAGGAGACCAAAGAGAATGAGGAGGGTGATCTCGCCCACGAGGAAGATGATACCTTCAATGGTCACGGGTGCAAAAACCATTGCATTACACCGGATTTCTGGATATTAATGCTTTTTCAAGTGCCATCCAGTCGGGGGGCGGATGAAAGACGCCAATATCCGTGATGAATGCACTGACCAGATCGTGGGGAGTGATATCAAAGGCGTAATTCTTTACCGCCACCCCATCGGGAACCACGGTAGCCCTCCCGCACGATGCCACCTCTTCCCTTGCCCTTTCCTCGATGACAACGTCCCGGGCAGCATGGATGGGATCGAACGTGGTGACAGGTGCAGCAACATAGAACGGGATATTGTGGTACCTGGCACAGACCGCGTGCATGTATGTCCCCACCTTGTTGAAAACAGCATCCCGCGTGATCCGGTCAGCCCCGACGATGACGAGGTCGACCTCGTGACGCTGCATCAGGAAGGCAGCCTCGGAGTCGGGGATGACGGTGACAGGGATGCCGTCCCTCCGGAGTTCCCATGCCGTCAGGCGGGCGCCCTGGAGGAGCGGGCGGGTCTCGCACGCGATGACAGAAACCTGCTTCTTCTGCACAACGGCTGACCTGATGACACCGAGGGCCGTACCCCATTCCCTGCAGGCGAGCGCCCCGGCGTTGCAGTGTGTCAGCACCGTGCATTTTTCAGGAATGAGTGCGGCCCCGCAGGTTCCGAGCTCGTGGCATGACCGTGATTCAGCATCGGCGAAGGCCTTCGCTGCAGCATGTGCATTTTCCTTTGCCTCTTTGACGGAACCCGCACTTTCGACGGCCTCCATGACCACCCTGACCCCGAGGGAGAGGTTGACCGCCGTCGGTCTCGCAGACCTGATCTTTTCTGCTTCCCTGTACAGCCTCCGGAGAAAGAGAGAATGGTCACGTTCGCGGATCTGTTTTATCGCTAGGAGCACGCCGTATGCCCCCGCAATGCCGAGTGCCGGCGCGCCGCGGACCTCGAGGGTCCGGATGGCCCGGACAAGCCTGTCCGTTGTCCTGCACCGGACGAGGCGGTAGCTGCCCGGCAGACGCGTCTGGTCAATCAGGATGACGTTTCCGGTTTCATCCTCCCACGAAATGGTCTCGATGGATTTCATCGGCACTGACTGTTTCTCGAAGCATCGATGAACGCACGCATCGCAGCGGCCCCGGAGTGGGCAACGCAGTCCGGGATATCCCGGGGTGCGGTCACAGTGCCCGCAAGGTAGATGCCGGGTCGTTCTGTTGCCACGGTATCGACCTTTTCGTTGAGTGTCCTGAAAAATCCCGTGGACTCCCGGGGGAGACCGAGCATTCCTGCGAGATCCTCTGCGTCAGGAGCCGGCTCGAGGCCGGTGGAGAGAACGACGAGTTCCGGGTTGAGGTTGAGTATCTCTCCGTTCTCGGTGTTCTCCACGCGAATACGGATGCTATCCCCCTGCCCTGTCACTTCACCGGGCATCCCCCGGACGAAATGAACCCCTGCACCGATTGCCCTCTGGTAATATTCCTCGTACCCCTTGCCGTATGCCCTTATGTCCATGTAGAGGATGGTCACGTCGATGCCGGGATATTTCTCGCGGAGGAGGATTGCGTTCTTGATTGCGTACATGCAGCAGACACCCGAGCAGTAGGGCCTTCCGAGAGGGACGTCCCTCGATCCGACACACTGGATGAAGACGACCGAACGCGGAGTCTCCCCCGTGGAAAGGCGCCTGATCTTTCCGCCCGTCGGACCGCTCGCGTTCATCATCCGTTCGAACTCAAGACCCGTGATGACATCAGGGAGGGAGAGGTACCGGAACTGGTCCTTTTTCCGGGCGTCAAAGACTTCGTAGCCGCACGCGAGGATGATACTCTGTGCATGCACGGTGATGTCCCTCTCCCGATCCTCCTTCAGGATGGCTTCCCTGCCGCAGATATCGTAGCAAAGTCCGCATTCGATGCAGTGATCGGTGTCCCTGACCACGATGTCCGGCACTGCCTGGCTGTGGGGTTTGTATATGGCTTTCCGGACACCGAGTCCGGCGTCGAACCGGTTGTAAACCTCGACAGGGCACACTTCGATGCAATCCCCGCACCCGTTGCACTTTTCCGGATCGACGAAGCGCGGCATCATCCTGATTGTGACATGGAAGTCTCCGGGTGTCCCGCTGACGGAGACAACCCTCGCACATGTCATGGTGCGTATGCGGGGATGGCGGTACACGTCCATCATCTTGGGTGAGAGGATGCACATCGAGCAGTCATTTGTGGGAAAAGTCTTGTCGAGCATCGCCATGTGGCCCCCGATGGACGGCTCCTTCTCCACGAGGCAGACATCGATACCATGGTTGGCAAGGTCGAGGGCAGCCTGGATCCCTGACACGCCTCCCCCGATGACAACGACCTCAGTCATCCCTGTACCTCCCGGCCATCTCCCAGTAGACGGATGCGTTCCTGACGATATGGTCCTTCTGCTCTTCCGTGACCTGCTTGATGACCTTGCCCGGCACCCCGACGACAACGGATCCAGGCGGAATGACCGCTCCCTCGGTCACGACGGTCCCGGCACCAAGAAGCGTGTCCCTGCCGACAACTGCCCCGTTGAGGACGATGGCACCCATCCCGACGAGGACACGATCCTCTATCGTGCACCCGTGCAGGATGGCACCATGACCGATGGAGACCTCCCTTCCGATACGGACAGGGAACCCGGCACTTGTGTGGATGACGGCGTTGTCCTGGACGTTGGACATGTCCCCAATCGTTATCCTGTCACGGTCACCCCGGACAACCGCCCCGAACCATACGCTGACGGAGTCCCCCATTTCCACGTCGCCGAGGACTGTTGCGTTCGCGGCGATGAACCGGCCACCTGTTCCGGCTTTACCAACAGCCATAATAGCATTAAAAGTTCACTATCACGCACAATGAAGGTTATGGTCGGGGGTACCTTCGACCCCTTCCACGACGGCCATAAGAGGCTCATAACACGGTCCTTTGAACTCGCCGGACGTAACGGAACGGTCGTCATCGGCCTGACCACGGATGCATTTGCATCCCGCAAAGTCCATCCTGTACGTCCCTTCGAGGAAAGGAGAAAGGCACTTGAAGGTTTCATCCGGTCCGAGGGTTTTTTGGCTGCCTATTCGATCGAGCCCCTCAACGACCGGTACGGGTCGGCGCTCGATGCAGATTTCGACGCACTCGTCGTGAGCGAGGAGACGCTTCCCGTTGCACGCGAAATCAACGTCCTGCGGCGGGAAAGGGGACACCGGAAGGTCGATATCCACCAGATAACCTGTGTCCTTGCCGAAGACGGGAAGTGGATATCCAGTACCCGCATCTACCGCGGAGAGATCGACGAGCATGGAAGGGTCATCAGGAGGGAAAGTGAAAATGCCCGGGATACAGGTAGAGGTTCGCATTCCTGAAATGATTATGGTTGGTGTTACAGGACGAGCAGGATCGGTTACGATACATTCGCATTTCATGATTCGCGTCCCACCCGCCGGTTTCAGGGATCCCCGGGATCCCCCGTGATGCGAATGCATTGAACCCGGAGTATCCTACAAATTCATAACCCCTCCTGTGCAAGGAGTGACCGGTACTCTCAGCATCACTTTTCGTGCACGCGGGTCCTCCCCCGTGCACACCTCTTCCCGTGTCGTTGCGGACAGGGCAAAGGTCGGTTTCCAGTGAGAAAGGTAGAATGGTTTATCCATCTGAGATTTCTGGCTCAACCCGATACGGAAGAATGCAGCGGGCCGGGCAGGATGAGCAAACCACTTTCCCGTTGCACAAGACAATGAGGTAAAAATGATTGTGTGGGTTACCGGATTTTTTCCCTTGCCAGAAAGAGGGCTACACCTGATGCGAGGAGGGCCATGAAGGGAAAGGTGGGTGCAGCCGGGGTGGTCGGGACGGTTGTGGGACTTGTCGTTGATGGCGTTTCCGTCAGGAATTTTACCATTGCCATGGCTTCATCTGCTTCCTTTGTCCGACCGAGGCTGGAGAGAGCGGTTGCCCGGTCAATCCAGGCCTCCGAGAGCCGGGGGTCGAGTTCGATCGCCCGGTTGGCAGCCTCGAGACCCTCCTCGAACCTCTGCAGGGAGATGAGTGCGCTGGCCTTGTTGGTCCATGCATCTGCCTGATTCTCGTCGATGGCAAGTGCTCTCTCCGAGGCTTCGAGCGATTCGTTATACCTTCCCTTGACGTTCAGGATACCCGCTTTCGTGATCCAGGCAAGCGTGAAGTTCTGGTCCAGCGACAGGGCCTGATCGATCGATGCAAGTGCCTCGTCGAACTTTTCTTCCATCGCGAGGTCAACACCCTGGTTATAGGCCGAAATGGCGTCGAGAGGGGGAGCTGCAAGACAATGAGCAACACCCGTTCCGAGGATGCAGAGGGTTAATACAAGAGCAAGTCCCTTCTTCATGAAAAATACCTTCCTTTACCTCTATTAAGCCATATAGATGGAAATACTTTCTTCTTTGCGGGAGGAATGCAGGGCAGGGAACATGAATTCTGCCCCCTGTATGAAGGGGTGAAACGGCCGGGAGGCGACGTGATCAGGGACTCCTGAATCGTCCACGGGCCGAAGATGTCATTTTAAGGGGAGATATCAAAGGAGCGTCATGGGAAGCCTGGTTGAGGCCGGAAGGGTCCTTCGTTTATTATTCTCTTTAGAACTTTGCAATGAAAAAGAACTGGGGATTATTCGTAGCACACTGTAGTAGTGACAGGAAGCGAATAATTTTCTGGGGGCAAATGAAAAAGGGAGTAGTTCGGATTTTTCAGAGGGAATGTTCCAGAAATTTTTCTTTAATGGTGTATTTCCATCTTTTAAATAGTCACTCGTCGGTCTCCCCATCCGCAATTCCCATGTGACGTAAACGTAAATATGTAGAATTAATTAGTTAAAAAATTATTATTTTTATTATTTATAAAAATAAAAATAAAATATTTAAGAAATGGTATGCAATATAATTCCACACATGTCACCCGTAGCCCGCCGCACCATCCTCCCCTTCACGGCCATTGTCGGGCAGGAGAAGATGAAGAAGGCCCTCCTCCTCAACGCGGTCAACCCCCGCATCGGCGGCGTCCTGATCCGGGGCGAGAAAGGGACCGCGAAGTCAACGGCGGTGAGGGCGCTTGCCGAACTCCTGCCCGAGATAGAGGTCGTCAGGGGCTGCCCGTTCCATTGTGACCCGCACGACCCCCGGGAGATGTGCGAGGACTGCGCGGGAAAGTTTTCACGGGGAAATACCCTCGAGGCAGAATGGCAGAGGGTCAGGGTGGTCGACCTTCCCCTCGGCGTCACTGAAGACCGGCTGGTGGGGACGATCGACATCGAGTGTGCGATCAAGGAGGGGCAGAAAGTCATCGAGCCCGGGATCCTTGCCGCGGTCAACCGGGGGATTCTCTACATCGACGAGGTGAACCTCCTCGATGACCACATCGCCGACGTGCTCCTCGACTCGGCGGCGCTCGGCGTCAACGTCGTGGAACGCGAGGGAATCTCGTTCTCCCACCCGGCACGGTTTATCCTGATCGGAACGATGAATCCCGAGGAGGGGGAGATCCGCCCCCAGCTCCTGGACAGGTTCGGGCTCCAGGTCTCGGTGGAGGCGATCGAGGACCCGGAGCAGAGGATGGCAATCGTCAGGAACGCCGAGGCGTTCGACGCGGACCCCGGCAGGGTCGCAGGGGAGTTTTCGGCGGCGCAGGAGGCTCTCCGGGCAACCATCATCCGTGCAAAGGAGATCCTCCCGCAGGTGACCGTGCCGGAAGACATTTTGCGGGCGCTCGTGGAGGCATGCCTTTCGCTCGGCGTCAAGACGCACCGGGCCGAGATAGCGGTAACGCGGGCAGCACGAACGATTGCGGCTCTCGACGGGAGGACGGAGGTGACGCGCGACGATGTCCGGGAGGCGATGGAATACGCCCTGCCCCACCGGATGCGGCGCAAACCCTTCGAGGAGCCCCGCCTCGACCCCGACCAGCTGGACTCTGCCATGAAGAATGCGGACGAAAACCGGCGGCAGGAGGAGAATAAGGAGACCTCCCGCGGAGAGGAGAAGGGCAAGGCTCCTCCACATCCCCCGGGACAGGGGGGAGAAGAGAGCGGACAACCCCGGCAGCAGCAACCGCGATCCTCCGAAGGAGAGGGCAGGGAGAGGGTCTTTGGCATCGGTGACCCGGTCGATACCCGCCAAATCTCCCTTACCCGGGACCGGGACAGGGAGAGGAGAAAGAGACTGAACGGGCGGCGGATAGAGACTTACTCGTCCGGCAGGAACGGGGCGACCATATCCTCCCGCCTGCCGGAAGGCTCGGGGGACCTGGCACTCGACGCCACGGTCAGGGCAGCAGCACCGTACCAGCACGCAAGAACCCGGGGGGAGCTTGCCATTGCCATCAGGGAAGAGGATATCAGGGAGAGGGTCCGCGTGGGAAAGGTCTCGGCATCCTGCGTGTTTTTGGTCGATGCGAGTGGTTCCATGGGGGCAATGAAACGCATGGAAGCTGCAAAGGGGGCCATATTGTCCCTCTTGCTCGACTCCTACCAGCACCGGGACCGCATCGGCATGGTCGCGTTCCGGAAGGACCGGGCCGAGATCGTTCTCCCCCTCTCGCACAGCGTGGACCTTGCCCAGAAGAGCCTGGCCGATCTTCCCACCGGTGGAAAGACCCCGCTCTCTGCGGGTCTCTGGAAGGCAATCGAGGTACTCGAACGCGAAAAGCAGAAGAACGGCGAGGCGGTCCCTGTCCTTGTCCTCATCTCGGATGGGAGGGCAAACGTTTCGTCCGGGGGAGACATCCGGGCGGAAATCCGCAAAGCTGCGCAGATGCTCCGGGAGCGGAGTATCCACACGGTCGTCATCGACACCGAGGAGACACGATCATCGTTTGTGAAGATGCACCTTGGATACTGCCGCGAGGTTGCTGAGGTGGCGGGAGGGCGGTATTACCCTGTCAGTGACCTTTCACCTGCCACAATCCGGGACATATCGGGGGCAGAGATTGCAGGACTCTTCTCCGGCACGCGGTTTTCAGCTGCCTGAATGCCTGCCGGAGTGACTGTTACCACCTGCGGTAATCCGGAAAGGAAACGAATGAGCGGGAGGGGCGCTGTCCGACCTCACAATAAACTGGTTTGACCGGGGCACGGAACTTGGTCCGGTGGCAGAAACGGAAGCAGGGATCACTACGGGGCATCACGAACATCTCCGGTGAAGGTCTCTTCCTTTCCGGGACGGACGGTCCGCAGATCGAGGCATTCGTTCTGTGCATGGAATGCAGCGGGGAAGAATACCCGGATCTCCGATGGGGTGATCACACTCCTCCCATGATATCCCCGGCAGGAATGCATGGGGGGGCAGGGGGTGATACCATTCAAAAGAGATTGGGGGGCGTGCAGGGCGGTCACCCCCATGGTATCTGACAATTCCTTCCTCTGACCAGCCATTCTGGCATACCTCCTCCGGGAGGGGGAATTCAGATGCCTTCTGCCATGCACGACCCTGGTTCTCCTGACTCGGTTATGTGGTGTATGTCCGTTGCTTTTCGATTCCTTGACGGGGTATCCCGCCAGTCGGGCAAAAGTGCCTGGTGGTGCACTCTGCCCGATAAAT
>ENA-UPSM01002245-UPSM01002245.1-activated-sludge-metagenome-genome-assembly--contig:-NODE-2245-length-23703-cov-6.923588_pt1 | contig 23703 bp, 19 predicted proteins | sample MGYA00238181_ERZ773283 | MGnify/ENA primary metagenome ERZ773283 (study PRJEB29023, sample SAMN05720199) | activated sludge metagenome | isolation source: Anaerobic digester | place: Japan...
TAGACCAAGTACGCCGCGTTTCGTTCAACCAATCTCGGACTTTTTCAGCAGCCTGTTAGGGTAATTCGCCTAGGGGCGTGGTCGCCGCGCCCGGCAGGGGCGGACGCGAGTGTTTTTCGCTCGCGACGCTGCGGGCGCCGACCCATGCCAGCTGCCGGGTCATTTGCGGATGAACACCCGCTTCCTCGAAAACCGCGCGTGGCCTGCTTTGCTCACTTGGCGCGGCGGTGCGTGATCAGGTGCTGGCGGCGCGAATGCGGCGGTGGCGGCGGCGCGGTGGAAGAACATCCTGGATCCGATCGACACCACCGGAGTCTTCAGGTGCGCCGATCGTGCGGCAGGTCGTTAATGCGGGGCGTTGACCGGCAATGCGTCACGCCGACGGGTTCGCGCGGCATCCGGGGACGGCGATGACGGAGGTCCTAATATCCACGCCGTGGTGCGTGGATCGGGTGTGCGTGGCGCGCGGTGTGGCCATCGCAGCGGGAGCTGCGCGGAGCTGTTGGGCGAGCTGTGAACTGCAGCTCTCTGGGCGAGGGGCTTGAGCGGGGAAGTCACCGCGTTGCCCACGAGGCGAAGGCGCGGCCGGGCGGATCGCCAAGCCAGTGTGAAACACCATGCCTACCGCTTGAGCTCCTCGATCACCGCGACTCGGCCGCCCTCGAAGACGATGCGTATCCGGTCCTCGGCGTGCCCGGAATAGACGTCGGCGTACTCCGGCCGGAAATAGATGAAGCGACGGCCGGTACGGGGATCGATCGCGACGGCGCGGCGGTAGCCGGCGAAGTGCGGACCCTCGTACCTCTCCTCGTACACGCGGTAGATCCACTCGGCGCGGGTGGCTCCTGCGGTGGTGATCTCGCGGCGACGGGTCGGCTCGCCGAGGGCGATGTAGACCATGTCGGAGGAGTCGCCCACGGCGACTTCGCCGCGGCGCAGGCGGGCTTGGTCGTCGGCGGGCAACGCGGCGAAGACCTCGGATCTCTGGTCGATGCGACTCGAAATCGTGCTGCAGCCGGTGAGCGCCGAAGCGGCGACGACGAGCAGGAGAATGAGGTGGGGAGTTTTCATGGGCGGGGGAGTGCCTGTCAGTAGACCGCTCGGCCCGTGGAAGGTAACGAAGAAAAGCGAAGAAGCCCCAAGCGGGCGCGCTCGCCACGGCGTCCCCGGGAATCACGCGAGCCAGCATTCCAGAGTGGTGGCACGCGGAGCCGCGGAGATAACGGCCCCTTCCGCCTGTCCGAATCCTCCGCGGCCTCCGCGCCTCCGCGTGAGCCAATTTCGTCTTCGTGGTCCTCCATCGCCTGCCGATTTCCGGCTCAGAGCCGGAGCCGGCGCAGCCGCAGGGCGTTGGCGACGACGCTGAGCGAGCTCAGGCTCATCGCGACGGCGGCGAACATCGGCGGCAACGACCAGCCCGGCCACGCCAGGAAGGCGCCGGCGGCCAGGGGCACGCCGAGCAGGTTGTAGAAGAACGCCCAGAAGAGGTTCTGGCGGATGTTGCGCAGCACGGCGCGGCCGAGGCGCACGGCGCGTGCCAGACCGTGGAGATCGCCGTGCAGCAACACAAGACCGGCGCTCTCGATGGCGACATCGGTGCCGTGTCCCATTGCGATGCCCACGCGGGCGGTGGCGAGGGCCGGGGCGTCGTTGATCCCGTCGCCGGCGAAGACGACGCGGCGGCCGGCGCGTTGCAGGGTTGCGACGAGTTCATGTTTGCCGGCGGGCGTGAGGCCGGCGTGGGGCTTTGGCATCCCGAGTTCGGTGGCGATCCGGATGGCGGCGGCAGGATTGTCGCCGGTGGCCATCACGACCTCCAGCCCGAGGCGGCGGAGTCCGCCCAACGCGGTGGCGGCATCGGTGCGGAGACGGTCGGCAAGGGCGAGGAAACCGAGCACCCGCTCGGCGTCGGCCAGCCAGACGACGGTGCGGCCGTCGGCTTCGGCGGAGCGGGCGGCGGTGGCGAGGGGGTCGGGTGCGGGCAGCCCGAGCCAGGCGAGGCGGCCGAGCCGTAGTGGGCGCCCCTGGATCTCCGCGGTAACACCGGCACCGGGTTCGGCGGCGAAACCGCGTGCGGGCGGCACGGGGATTTGACGCTCGGCGGCGGCGCGGACGACGGCCTTGGCCAACGGGTGTTCGCTGCCGGCCTCAAGCGCGGCGGCGAGCGAAAGCAGCCGGTCGGTGGTTGTCCCCTCGGCCGGGGCGAGGGCGACGACTTCGGGGCGGCCCTCGGTGAGCGTGCCTGTCTTGTCGACCACGAGCAGGTCGCAGGCGGCGAGGTGTTCGAGCGCGGCGGCGTCGCGCACCAGCACGCCCGCGCGGGCGCCGCGGCCGATGCCGGTGACGATAGAGACGGGCGTGGCCAGGCCGAGCGCGCAGGGGCAGGCGACGATGAGCACGGCGACGGCGTGGGCGAGGGCGGTGGGCAGGGGCGCGCCGAGGACGAGCCAGACGGCGAAAGTGACGCCCGCGCAGCCGAGGATCACCGGTACGAAGAAGTCGATCACCCGGTCGGCGACGCGCCGGATCGGCGGCGCGGCGTCCTCGGCGGCCTCGACGAGGCGCACGATCTGCGCGAGCACGGTGTCGGCGCCCACGCGGCGGGCTTCCAGCACGAGGGTGCCGGTGGTGTTGACGGTGCCGCCGGTGACGGTGTCGCCGGGCTGTTTCTCCAGGGGGAGCGGCTCGCCGGTGAGCATCGCCTCGTCGACGGCGCTGCGGCCGTCGCGCACGAGGCCGTCGACCGGGATCTTGTCGCCGGGGCGCACGCGCAGGCGGTCGCCGACGCGGACGGCGGCGAGCGGCACGATCTCCTCGGTGCCTTCGGTTCGGATACGGGTGGCGGTCGGCGGGGCGAGGTCGAGGAGGGCGCGGAGGGCGTCGCCGGTGCGGGCGTGGGCGCGCTGCTCGAGGATCTGGCCGAGCAGGACGAGGGTGGTGATCATCGCGGCGGACTCGAAGTAGAGCGGCGGATGGCCGTGGTGACGGAGCGCCTCCGGGAAAGCGGCGGGGAGGCACAGGGCCAGGAGGCTGTAGCCGTAGGCGGCGCCGGTGCCGGTGACGGTCAGCGTGAACATGTTGAAATCGAGGGTACGCCAGGAGCGCACGAAACGTTGCAGGAAGAACCGGCCGCTCCACCAGAAGACGGGCGTGGTGAGCGCGGCCTGCAGCCAGCCGTTTAGCGACGGGGCGAGGCCGGGGTCGATACGCAGGGGGCCCGGGAGCATCGGCCCCATCGCGAGCACGGCGACGGCGAGGGTGAGTGGGAGTGCGACCCAGAAGCGGGGCAGCAGGACGGTGAAGGCCGGCAGTCCCATGTAGACGGGTTGGTGGCGATCGGTGGCGGCGCGCGACGCGGACATGGCGGCAGCGTCGGGCGGAGGGGCGGCGGGCGGCGAGCGGCAAAACGCCGCGGCGGGCGCTTGTGAAAACTTGGTGAGACCGGAGCGGTGCGGCGCGCGCGGGGTTTCTTGCGAATTTTACACTCGCGAAGGGAAGTGGAACCGCGGTTGACTTCCGGCGCCGTCGCGCCTGGCGCGAACCGGCACGACCCGTTCTTGTGCGCCTTCCCCCCGGCGAAGAAATCGCCTCCCCACATGCACATATCGACCCCTCCCCAGACTGCATCTCTCCAACGAGCGCAGCCGCTCCGGCGGTGCGCCCCGGCTCCGGTTCGGCTGGCCGACTAGGACTGCCATGTGTGCCGATTTTTCCAGCCGATCGGATGCCCGCCTGGCCGGGATCTCGATCGAGCGGTTGCTCGCGGCGCAGGCGCAGGCGGCGTGGATCTGCGACGCGGAGACGTGCGAGGTGCTCGCCTGCAATCCCGCGGCTGCGGCGCATCTGGGCTGTCGCGCGGCGCTTCCGGCCGGTCATCGCCTCGCGGCGGCCGGCTCCGTGGCGCGGCCAGTCCGGGCGGTGGTGGCGTGGCCCGAGGATGACGCGCCCCAGACGGCGCTCTGGGCGTTGCAGCGCCCCGCGGGCGGCACGATGGTCACCCCGGTCTCGGTGGTGTGGCTGGACGAGACCGCACCGGGCCGGATCCTGGTGACGGCGCAACCGCCGCCGGCTCCGCCTCCCCCGCCGGTGGCGCGCCGGACGGAGGACGAGCTGTTGCGCGCGGCGAAGCGGGAATCCCTCGAGTTGCTCGCCGGCGGCGTGGCCCACGACTTCAACAACCTGCTCACCGCCCTGATGGGCAACCTCGCGATGGCGCGGATGGATACCGGGTTGAACGCCGAGGTGCAGGAGTGGCTCGCGGAGGCGGAAAAGGCCGCGGGGCGGGCACGTGACCTCACCCGGCAGTTGCTGGCGTTCGCCAACGGAGGGGAGCCGGTGCGGCGGTTGGCGGAGCTGGGACCCGGCCTGCGCGAGGCGGCGCAGTTTGCGCGGCAAGGCTCGCGGGTGCGCTGCGAATTATCGGTGGCCGACGACCTGTGGCCGGCGGAGGTGGACATGGGCCAGATCGGCCAGGTGGTGCACAACCTCGTGCTCAACGCCGTGCAGGCGATGCCGGGGGGAGGAGTGGTCACCGTCACCGCCTGCAACCTGGGCGGGGAGGCGGCCCGCGCGCTCGGCCTGGGCGCCCATCCTTTCGTGGCGATCGAGGTTCGTGATACGGGGCCCGGGATCAAGCCCGAGGACATGGTGCGGCTCTTCCAGCCGCATTTCACGACGAAGCGCCATGGCTCCGGGCTGGGCCTGGTCACCTCGCAAGCGATCGCGCGCCGGCATTGCGGTGCGCTGCGGGTGGAGTCGCCGCCAGGGGCGGGCGCGGTGTTCCGGCTGTATCTGCCCGCGCAGCCCGGTGCGGTGGTGGCCGGGCCCGACGGCGAGCCGACGCTGCCGCAGTTGCGCGGTCGGGTGCTGTTCATGGACGACGAGGCATCGATCCGGCAGATGGTGCCGACGTTGCTCGGCCGGCTCGGTTTGACGAGCGAAGTGGTGGCCGATGGCGGCGCAGCGATCGAGGCCTACAACCGCGCGGTGGCCGAAGGCCGTCGCCCCGATGTGGTGATCCTCGATCTCACGGTGCCGGCCGGTCTCGGCGCGCTGGAGACATTGCATCGCCTGCGCGCGCAGCATCCCGGCGTGCGGGCGCTGGTCTCGAGCGGCTACGCGGCCGATCCGGTGCTGCTCAACCACCAGTCGCACGGGTTCTGCGGCGCGGTCATCAAACCGTACCGCCTGGGGGAACTGGCCGAGGTGCTCGGGCGCACGCTCCGCCCGGCCTGTCCGGAGGCCGAAGCGCAGGCCGAGACTCGCGGTTGACCGGGCTGTGCCGGGCTGACGGGGCCGGTTGACGAGAGGCGCGGGGCGAACGCCGGACCGGTGGCGGTGCGGAGCGAACCGTCGCTCCGGGCAACGGCGCGCTGGTCCTCCGACTCCGGCCCCTGGCGCGCGGGAGGCTGGACCGCCTGCCCTGGTTCAGCGCGTGGTCTTGGTGCACCGCAGCGACTGCGCCGCCGCATCGGCGGCGGTGGCGATCTCGCGCACCCGGGCCGCATCCGCCGCCGCGAGCGTGTTGCTGCCTGCCAGGAAGTCGGCCAGCATGCGGATCAGGCCGAGGTGGTTGTTCAGCTCATGGCGCAACTCCGGGGAGATGCCCGAAGTGGGGGCGGGCACCTCGGGGCGGGCCGCGACCACACCGTCGGCTCTGCTTTGTGCGAGGACGGCCGCCAAGGTTGCGGCATCGTCCAGTGTCTCGAGCAAGCAGCCGGGCGCACCGGCGCGCAGTGCCCGCCTGATACGATCGGCGTTTTCGGGCGAATCCGCGTGGACGAGGAGGTGCAGCGGCGTCATGGCAGGTCGGGGCCCACCCTGCGGGGGGAGCGGAACTGCGTAAAGAGCCATCTGGTCGCGGTGGGCCGACGGGAAGCCGCAGCCATCGCCTGTGGCGTCGCGCCGATGGCGAGCCGGGCGCGGGTTGAGGCGGTCCCAGGTGCGACGGGCGGACGCCGGCCGCCCGCGGAGGTTTGTGTTGCCAGTCCGGGGGTGGGGCGGAAGCATCCAGCCTTTGTACCAACATGCTACGTAAGATTATCGGTGGTCTGAAATCGCTCACCCGTTCGTTGAAGGGGAAACCTTCCGAGCCCAAATCCGGAGGTGCGCACGGCCACGCGACGCGTCAGCCCAAGGCAGGCCGCGCCCAAGGTGGCGGGCCCCGGCCCGCGCCCAAGGGGCCGCGGGAGGAGCGGAGCCGCGGGCCGCGCCCCGAAGGCGGCGCCCGCGAGGACTCGCGCCGGCGCGAAGGTGGCGGGCGGGGCGAGGGGCAGCGTGCCAGTGCCGGCCCTCGCGGTCGCTCCGGCCACGGCGGCGGCCGTTCGCGCGAACGCGATGCGTTGCCGCGCCGCGACTACGAGGAGACCCATGCCGCGCCGCTGGCGGAGTTGCCGCCGCTGCCGGCCCTCGATCCGGAGCACACCTTCTTCAAGCTCGGGCTGCGGGCCGAGGTCGTCGCGGCGGTGGTCGAGCAGGGGTACTCGACCCCCACGCCGATCCAGCAGCGGGCGATCCCGCTGGTGCTGACCGGGCGCGACCTCATCGGCACGGCGCAGACGGGCACGGGCAAGACCGCGGCGTTCGCGTTGCCGGTGCTGCACCGGCTCGGAAGCCACGGCCGCTGCCGCTGCCTCATCCTCGAACCCACGCGCGAGCTCGCGCTCCAGGTCGAGGAGGCCTTCCGCAACTACAGCAAGTTCACCGGGCTGCGCGTCGCCGTCGTGTACGGCGGCGTCGGCTACGGCAAGCAGCGCGAGGAGCTGCAGCGCGGGGTCGACGTGATCGTCGCCACGCCCGGCCGCCTGCTCGACCTGCTCGGCGACGGCACCGCGCAGCTCGACGCGCTCGAGGTGCTCGTGCTCGACGAGGTCGACCGCATGCTCGACATGGGCTTCCTGCCCGACGTGCGCCGCATCATCCGCCATGTGCCGGCGAAGCGGCAGACGCTGCTCTTCAGCGCGACCTTGCCGCCGGAGATCCAGGGGCTGGCGCAGTCGGTCCTCACGAATCCGGAGACGATCGAGATCGGCATCCGCAGTTCGCCCGCGGAGACGGTCGACCACGCGTTCTACCCGGTCGTGGCGGCGCAGAAGTTCGAGCTGCTCTCCACGCTGTTGGAGCGCACCGAATACAAGAGCGTGCTCATCTTCACCCGCACCAAGATCGGCGCCGACAAGATCGCGCACCGCCTGCACTCGCTCGGCCACAAGGCCGGCGTGATGCACGCCGACCGCTCGCAGCGCGAGCGCACCGAGGCGCTGGACGGCTTCAAGAGCGGTCGGTACCAGATGCTCGTCGCCACCGACCTGGCGGCGCGCGGCCTCGACATCCGCGGCGTCACGCACGTCATCAACTACGACATGCCCGAGAATCCCGAGGACTACGTGCACCGCATCGGACGCACGGGCCGCGCGAACCACGAGGGCGACGCCTACACGCTCATGACCGAGGAGGATCTGCGCAACGCCCGCTCGATCGAGCGCATGATCGGCCGCCCGGTGCCGCGGCGCAAAATCGAGAATTTCAACTACCTCTATTCCGCGCTCTTCGAGGAGCGGGAAAAGGCGGAGCTGGCCCCGAAGGTGGTGAGCCGTCTGTCGCGCGGTCGCCGCTGAGCGACGACCGCCGGGCCGGGGTGGGCAGATTGAACGGGCGCCGCGCTGTGCGCGCGACGCCCGGTTTGGACGAACCCGCGCAGAAGGCGGGCCGGGCGCTGGGACTCGACCGCAGGGGCGAGGTTCCGCCTGCCGGTCATCGGCGCGCGCCGAGATCACTCGGCCGCAGCGGGCGGCGGGTCTCTTGACATCAAGACGATGGTAACGAACCGTCCGGCATGCCGTTGCGCCCGCCGATCCCGCCCGAACACCTCTACCTGATCCTGTGGAAGGCGTTCTATGCCGTGGAGGCGCACGACCGGCGCAGCATCCGCGGCCTCGGCTTCGCCTCCGACAGCGACTTCGCGGTGCTGGAGGCGTTGTATTCGAAAGGTCCGTTGCCGGTGAACGCGCTGGGCCGCAAGCTCCTGTTGACGAGCGGGGCGATCACCACCGCGGTGGATCGCGCCCAACGGCAGGGGCTGGTGCGGCGCATCGCGGATCCGACGGACAAACGCGTGGTGCGGGTGGAACTCACGGAGGCCGGCCGCGAGAAGGCGCGGCATGCGCTGGACCTCCATTTCCGGAACCTGGCGGCGGCGCTGGCGGGATTGGAGCCCGCCGAGCAACGCCAGTTGGCGGATCTGCTGCGCAAACTCGGCAAACATGCCGCGACCGCCGGTGAGGCGCAGCCGCTCACCGGGCGGCCGGCTTGACCGCCGCCTAGGGCGCGGCCGGGGCTTCGTCGACCGGGACGGTCGGCGGCGGTTCCTCGGGAAGCGCCGGGGGCTCGGCGGCCGCGGCGGGCGCCGCGGGCGCCGCCGGCGCGGTGTCCCGTTCCTCGGCGGCCGGCAGGTGTTCGATGTGCGGATCGGGCGAGCGGCCGGTCGCCACCCAGGCGGCGAGCGCCTCGACCGCCGCCGGCCGGGTCGGCCGCTCGGTCGGGGACTCGACCGTGTCAGGTTCGGGTTGATACCAGAGGACGGGGACGATGCTCTCGGCGTTGGCGGCGGCGCGGGCGCGGGTCTGGTAGGCGATCGTCTCCGCCGCTGTGCCCGCGCCGAAGAGGAAGAGCAACGGGGCGCGCGGCTGGTGGTCGCAGCGCAGGCGCAGGGCGCGCGGGTCCCGCAGGTCGACGCGCGGGTCGCGGGCGAGGAAGCCGTGGAACTCGTCGGCGTGGCGCTCGGCCATCAGGATGGCGATCAGCCCGCCCATGCCGACGCCTTCGACGAGGACGATACGGGGCGCACCGAGCTCGACGGCGAGGCGGTCGCGCAGGCCGCGGAGGTCGTCGATGGCATCGACGAGGATGGGACCTGTGCGCCGGTAGCTGGTGGTGGCGATCGCCCAGCCCGCGCCGAGCAGCGCCTGGTGGTCGGGCGTGGCGGCGTCGAGTTCGGCGGCGAGGGGGGCGGGCGCGTGGCGAAGATCCGGGGCTTCGAGCAGGAGCCGGCCGCTCCAGTTATCCGGCACTACGGCGGCCCAAGGGGCGCCCGCGATCACGCCCCCGAGGCGCTGGGGTTCCGCCGGGGTATCGCCACGCAACGCCACGGCGCCGAGCGACACCAGACAGAGACCGAGAAGAAGAATGCGAGGGAAGAGCATGCGGGGAGGGGTGGGCTCCGCGGAGCGCCACGAATGGCGGAGTGTGGTGCCGTTTCCAAGCCCGGAACGGAGTGGCGAGCGATGATGCGGCCCCGGTTCGGGCGGCTTTCACTCCGGATGTCGCGGCCGCGTTCGCCAAAACGCCGCTTCATCGCATGCTTCGGTTGTCCGATATGCAGTTGGGCCGGCCTTGCCGGCCCGGGTCTGAAGACGGTGTTCCTTTGTCAGGTGTCCGGCCGCACGCGTCGCGCGGGTGGCCGGTGTCAAGAGTCTGAGAGGTTCTGTTTCGGCTGACTGCGAAAGGTCCCAGTTCGACGCGGTGTTCGCGCCCGGAGGCGCGTGCGCCGCGGTCCAGCGGCCCGGTCCCGACCGGGGGAAACAAGCGGCAGGCAATGTCCGGAAATTCAGGAGACCAATCCCATGAAACTCTCCGTGTTGCTGACGATCCACCAACGCCTCGTGCAGAACGCGCGTCTGGCCAACCTCGCCTGCGCCTACGCCGCACTGCGGTGTTTTTCGGTGCGCGTCCGCCGCGCCCGCCTCACCGGACTGGTCCAGCTCTGCCAGCCCGATGCGACCGCCGACCGGAACTGGGCCGAGCTGCGCGCCCTCGAGGGTTCGCAGGCGCAGCTGGAGGAGTGGTTCACCGACGAGGACCTGATGGAACTGGCCGACTCGGTGGCCTTCGCGCGCGGCGTGAGCGGACTCGAGGTCTGTTTCCGGCTTGAGGAGATGGAGACCGAATTCGTGCGGCCGCTCGAGGCGGCGTTGCGGCGGGCCGGAGTGGTGATGGACCTGCCGGCCGAGGCGTACGCCGACTGGACGGAGGACTTCGCCGACTTGTACGGCGACGAGTCCGAGGGGCGGGAGCGGCGCTGAGTGGAGACGGCCGCGGCGGGGCGCTCGGCCCCGGGCGGCCGGACTCCGGCGGCAGAAAGCGCGCGAGCGCGGGGTACGTTGACGCCGGCGTGGCGGAGCTTTTGCTCGGGCGCGTGAACGCCCGTGGTCTCGATAGCCTGCAACGCCTCGTGCTGCCGGACGGCTGGCAGGCGCAGGGCATCACGGCGCTCAAGGCCGGGCGCGATGTGATCCTGGATGCGCCGACGGGCGCCGGGAAGACGTTCGTCTTCGAGAAGTTCGCGGAGGCGACGAGCTTCGCGAAGGCGGCGATCTACACGGTGCCGACGCGGGCGCTGGCCAACGACAAATACGCGGAGTGGAAGGCGCGCGGCTGGAAGGTGGGCATCGTGACCGGCGACCTGACGATCGCGCCGGAGTCGCCGGTGGTCGTGGCCACGCTCGAGGCCGTGCAGACCCAGCTGCGCGAGGGCGGGCGCTGGGGCTTCCTCGCCGTCGACGAGTACCAGTGGCTGAGCGATCCCCATCGCGGCAACCACTACGAGGGTGTGCTCGCCGCGCTGCCGCGGCAGGTGCAACTGCTGCTGCTGAGCGGCTCGGTGGCGAACCCGAACGATGTCGCCACCTGGCTGCGACGCCTGGGGCGGACCGTCGAGCTGATCCGTCATCGCGAGCGGCCGGTGCCGCTGGAGGAGATCGAGGTCGACGACCTCACGCGCGGGCTGCCGGCGGAGATCCAGGGATTCTGGACGCGACGGCTCGCCGGCGCGTTGCGCGAGGGGCTGGGCCCCGTGCTCGTTTTCGCGCCGCAGCGGCAGGAGGCGGAGCGGCTGGCGCGGCAGTTCGCCCGCGAGCTGCCGCCGCCCGATCCGCTCGCGCTCACGCCCGAGCAGGAGCAGGCGCTCGGGCCGATGCTGACGAAGCTGGTGCGGGTGCGCGTGGCCTTCCACCACAGCGGACTCACCTATGCGCAGCGCGCCGGCGTGATCGAGCCGCTCGCGAAGGCCGGCCAGCTGCGCGCGGTCGTCGCGACGCTCGGCCTGAGCGCGGGCATCAACTTCTCGCTGCGCTCGGTGATGGTCACGGCCACGCACTACCGGCACGACAATCTCGAGCACGAGATCGAGCCGAGCGAGCTGCTGCAGATGATCGGCCGCGCCGGCCGCCGCGGGCTCGACGAGATTGGCTACGTGCTCACCAGCAAGAATTCGCCGCGCATGAGCCGCGCCCATGCCGAGAAGCTCAAGCGCGCCGCGCCGCTGCCGTGGGCGGTGCTGCTGCGGGAGTTCCGCGCGGGGCGCCCGGCCGCGGAGATCGCGGCCGGTGCGGCCGGGCGGTTCTTCACCGAGGAACCGGTCGTGTTCGGCACCGAGGAGACCGCCGCGTTTCCCGGCGGAACCTTCCCGTGCGGACAGCGCACGGACACCGGGCGGGCGCGGCTGGTGCGGCGCGAACGCAACCCCTCGGCCCTGTGCCCGGGTTGCCGCTGGCGCGCGGACTGCTTCGCGCTGGCGCCGGCGCCGACGCTGTTCTGGCAATGGCAACGGCTCGGCATGCTCGACCGCGAGCTGCGGCTCACGGCGCGTGGTGAGATCGTGGGGGCGTTTGCCGGGCCGGAGGGATTGGCCGTCGCGGCGGCGCTGGAGGACCGGCGCTATCCGCTCGACGACCTAGTCTTCGACCTGGCGAACCTCTTCGCCACCGACCGGTTCTCGGGCACGAACCCGCGCTGGCTGGGGCGGCTGGCGTCGGTGTGCGAGCGCACCTACCGGCGCAGCGAGGCGGAGGGCTTTCTGGTGCGCGGCGTGCCGCCCAACTACGGCAGCGGCGCAGCCGAGATCGTGCGCGGGCTCGTCGAGCAGGGGGCGACGGCGCGCGAGGCGATGGCCGAGGCCGAGCAGGCCGGGCGCGGCGACCTCGACCGGTTGCTCATCGAATGGCGCAGCCTGCTCAAGCAGCTCGCGGCGGCGGAGCCGTTGGCGACTCCGGAAAATGGAGAGCGGAGCGAGGCGCGCGGCGGGGGAAACCCGGGACGGCGGGGGGCGAGCCGCGGCGGCCGCGCCGGAACAGGCCCGGCGCCGGAATCGGTGCTCGCGGCGCGCTGGGAGGCGCTGCGGACGCGGGCCCAGAGATTGTTGGTACGGCTGCCGCGGATGAACCTGCCGGAGTTGCCGGTGCTTACGCAGGAGCAGCGCCGGCCGGTGAGTCACCGGTTGGGGCAGAGCGGGTTCCGTCCGCACCTGGCGCCACCGCTGCGCTGAACGGGCGACGGTCGCCGGGCTGGCGGGGCGCGGCCGGGACGCCCGCCCGGACAGCCGCGCCCAGAATCAGGGTTTCCCCGCGCAACGCGGCGTCGACAGCCGGCGGTTTTCCCGGCAGAACCGCCGGCGCAAACCCAAACCGAGTCCTCTCCATGAATATCTGCTGCATTGGCGCCGGCTACGTCGGCGGCCCCACGATGGCCATGATCGCCCGCAAGTGTCCGGACATCCGCGTGACGGTGGTCGACATGAATGCGGCGCGCATCGCCGCCTGGGAGTCCGACCAGTTGCCGATCTTCGAGCCGGGACTCGACGCCGTCGTGCGCGAGGCGCGCGGCCGCAATCTGTTCTTCTCGACCGATGTGGCCGGCGGCATCAAGGGCGCGGACATCATCTTCGTCAGCGTCAACACCCCCACCAAGACCTACGGGCACGGCGCCGGGCGCGCGGCGGACCTGAAGTACATCGAGGGGGTGGCGCGCACGATCGCCGAGCATGCCGACGGCCCGAAGATCATCGTCGAGAAGTCGACGATCCCGGTGAAGACCGCGGAGTCGATCTCGACGATCCTCGCGGCCAACGCCCGCGGCCTGAAGTTCCAGGTGCTCTCGAATCCGGAGTTTCTCGCCGAGGGCACGGCGGTCGCCGATCTCGAGGCGCCGGATCGCGTGCTGATCGGCGGCGAGCGCACGCCCGCGGGCGAGGCGGCGTTGGAGACGCTGGCCGGCGTCTACGGCCGCTGGGTACCGCGGGAGCGCATCCTCAAGACGAACCTCTGGTCCTCCGAGCTCTCGAAGCTCGTGGCCAACGCGTTCCTCGCGCAGCGCATCTCCTCGATCAACTCGATCTCCGCCCTCTGCGAGGCCACCGGGGCCAACGTCGACGAGGTCGCCAACGCGATCGGCAAGGACTCGCGCATCGGCCCGAAGTTCCTCCGCGCCTCGGTCGGATTCGGCGGTTCCTGTTTCCAGAAGGACATCCTCAACCTCGTCTACCTCTGCGAGCATTTCGGGCTGCCCGAGGTGGCCGCGTATTGGGAGAACGTGGTCAAGATGAACGACTGGCAGAAGCACCGCTTCACCAAGCGCATCGTGCGGGAGCTCTTCAACACCGTCGCCGACAAGCGGATCGCGATCCTCGGCTTCGCCTTCAAGAAGGACACCAACGACACGCGCGAGTCCGCCGCGATCACCGTCTGCCAGGACCTGCTTTCGGAGCAGGCGCAGTTGGCGATCTACGACCCGAAGGTGCCGGCGGCGGAGATCCTCCGCGATCTCGGCGGGCCGGCGAAGCTGGCCGATGGGCGGCCTAACCCGGCGATCACCGTCTGCGCCGACCCGTATGCCGCCGCCGCGGGGGCGCATGCCGTGGTCGTGCTCACCGAGTGGGACGAGTTCCGGGCGATCGATTTCGAGCGCATTCACGCCACGATGATGAAGCCGGCCTCGGTCTTCGACGGACGCAACATCCTCGATCTGAAAAAGCTGCGCTCGCTCGGGTTCAAGGCCTCCGGCATCGGCCAGGGCTGACCCGCCGGGGGCCCGGGCCGGGCGGCGCCGATCCGGGCCGGCGGGGCGAGGGGCTGCCGTGGCGAGGTTTTGGCGTGCGTGATCGTTGGATTCCGCCCAGCGTGCCGATCGATTTCATCATGATCATTCGCACGATGGCCTATCCCCGCGCGGCCCTGATCGGGAACCCCTCCGACGGGTATTTCGGCCGGACCGTGTCCTTCACCTTCCGCAACTTCTCGGCGCAGATCGAGCTGTGGGAGTCGCCCGAGCTCGAGTTGCTGCCGAGCCGGCGGGACCACTCGGTGTTCGACAGCGTGGCCGGGCTGCACCGCGACGTGTTGCAGAACGGCTACTACGGCGGCTTCCGCCTGCTGAAGGCGTCGATCAAGGCCTTCTACGACTATTGCTGCACGCGCGGCATCCGGCTCGACAACCGCAACTTCACGCTGCGCTACCGCTCCGATGTGCCCAACCGCGTGGGCCTGGCCGGCTCCAGCGCGATCATCACCGCGTGCGTGCGGGCGCTGATGGGGTTCTACAACGTCACGATTTCGCGCCACACCCTGGCCAACCTCGTGTTGTCGGTCGAGAACCGCGAGCTGGGCATCCCCGCCGGGCTGCAGGACCGAGTGGCGCAGGCCTACCAGGGGCTGGTGTACATGGACTTCGCCCGCGAGGTGATGCAGGCCCGCGGCTATGGAACCTACGAGCAGCTGGATCCCACGCTGCTGCCTCCGGTGTACGTGGCCTATCGTGACGACCTGTCGGAGGGCACGGAGGTCTACCACAGCGATCTGCGGGCGCGCTGGAACCGCGGCGACGCGGACATCGTGGAGGCGGTCAAGCACTGGGCCGACCTCACCCAACAGTTCCGGGAGGCGCTGCGGCGCGGCGATCGGCCGGAGCTGGACCGGCTGGTCAATGCCAACTTCGACAAGCGCGCGAGCCTCTACAACGTGGGCGAGGGCAACCTCGACATGATCGCGACGGCGCGGCGGCAGGGGGCGAGCGCCAACTTCGCCGGCAGCGGCGGGGCGATCACGGGCTTCTACGCGGACGAGGCGATGTTCGCGCGGCTCGAGAGCGCGTTCGCCAGCAAGGGGATCCGCGTGATCAGACCCGATCTCGCGCCGATGTTGCCGCCGGAGAACGGCAACGGTCTGGTGAAGTAACAAGGCCGCCCGACCATGAAAGCCGTCATTCCCGCCGCCGGTTTCGGAACCCGTTTTCTCCCGCTCGCGAAGGCGATCCCGAAGGAGATGCTGCCGCTCGGCGACCGGCCGGTGATCCACTATGTCGTGGCGGAGGCGGTCGCGGCGGGTTGCGACGAGATCCTCATCATCCTGGGGCGCGGCAAGGAGGCGATCCCCGCCTATTTCACGCCCAACCCGGAGCTGGAGCGTCACCTCGAGCAGACGGGCAAGCTGCGCGAGCTGGCCGCGGTGCAGGAGTTGTCGCGGTTCGGTCGTATCCACTACACCTACCAGGCGGCGATGCGCGGCCTGGGCGATGCGGTGAAACACGCCCGGGAGTTCGTGGGCGCCGATCCGGTGTTCGCGGTGCTGCTGGGCGACACGGTGATGCATGGTGGCTCCCCGCTGCCGGCGATGGTGGCCGCGTGGGGCCAGCACCGGCTCCCAAGCGTGGCGCTGGAAGAATGCCCGGCGGAGAAGGTCGCGCGGTATGGCGTGGCCGGCGGACGCCAGCTCGCGCCCGATCTGTTCGCCCTCGACCGACTGGTGGAGAAGCCCCGGCCCGAGGAGGCGCCGCGGTTGCTCGACGAGGGCGGGGCGCCGCTTCCGTTCCACGCCTTTGCCGCGCGCTATCTGCTGACACCGGAGATCTTCGCCCTGCTGGACCGAACCAAACCGGGCTACGGCGGCGAGGTGCAGGTGACCGATGCGATGGAGAGCCTGCGCGCCCAGCGGGGGTTTCTCGGCGTCAGGTGGCCGGGCCGGCGGCTCGACATCGGGAATCCCCGGGGGTTGCTCGAAGCGGCGCACTTGTTCGCCTGAGCCAACGATGCGGTTGGCGTGGGTGGCCCCCCTTCCTCCGGTCGTAGGGGTTGAGCAAGCTCAGCCCGCTGCCCCCCGCCGTGCCCGACGGGGGGACCAAGGTCGCCCCCTACGTGGGCTGTATGACCACGCCTGAGCCGATCGGGCGGCGACGCGAAGGCGAAGGGGGGGGCGACAAAAAAGCCGATCCCGGCGGGGATCGGCTTGAGAGTAAAAAACGGATGCGATGTCCGGCTCAGGCCCGGCCCATGTAGGTGCCGTTGTCGGTGCTCACCTTGATCATCTCGCCTTCCTTGATGAAGAGCGGGACCTGCACGACCAGGCCGGTCTCGAGCTTGGCGGGCTTCTGCACGTTGCTGGCGGTGTCGCCCTTCACGCCGTCGGCCGACTCGACGATCTTCAGCGTCACGGAGCTCGGGAGGGACACGGTGACCGGGACGTCGTCGACGAAGAGCACTTCGACGGTGCCGTTCGGGACGATGTAGTTCTTGGCGTCGCCGATGAGCGCCTCGTTGAGCTCGAACTGCTCGAAGGAGGTCGGGTTCATGAAGAACCAGGTGTCGCGCTCGACGTAGCTGAGCTCGAGGGTCTGGCGATCGGTGGTGAGGACCTCGACGGGCTCGGTCGAGTTGAACCGCTGGTCGCCGGAGCGGCCGGTGCGCAGGTTGCGGAGCTTGGCCTGGACGAAGGCGCGCAGGTTGCCGGGGGTACGGTGCATGACCTCCATGACGAGGCAGCTTTCGCCGTTGAACTTGATGACTTGGCCCTTGCGGAGGTCGTTGGCTTGCATGACGGAAACGGGTCGGAGTTGGAAAAAGGGTTTCGAGTAAGGGGGGGCGTGAGCCGCTGTCAACCCGCCAGTCTGGCGGCTGCGCCGCTCCCGAATCATCACGAAGAAACAGGCGTGCTTAAGGTAGGGCGAGGCGTGCCAGCCGAGCCGCGGCTCACCCGGAGGGTTCGCCCTACCCACAGACACCTGCACCTTTTGTGCATGATTGCCGAGGTACCGTGAGGTTTGGGGCGCCGCTGGGTCGGCGGGGCGCGCGGCGCGGTCCGGGGCCCCGTCAAAACTCTTGCCAGTCCGTCGGGGGACCGGACACTTGAACGCTTTCTTGATGAAACAACGCACCCTGCTGCGCGAGGTCACCACCAAGGGCGCCGGCCTCCACACCGGCGACATGGTCCGCCTCACCCTCAAGCCCGCGCCCGTCAACCACGGCATCGTCTTCAAGCGCGTCGACCTCCACGGCCAGCCGGAGATCCGGCCCGCGGTCGACGCCATTGTGGACCTGGTCCGCAGCACGACCATCGCCAATGGCCACGCCAAGGTGCACACCGTCGAACATGTGCTCAGCGCCCTGCACGGCTGCGGCATCGACAACGTCGTCATCGAGATGGACGGCCAGGAGCCGCCGATCCTCGACGGCTCGGCGCGGCCGTTCGTGAACCTCATCCTCGAGGGTGAACCCGTCGAGCAGGACGCCGAGCGCGAGTACTTCGTGCTCGATCAGCCGGTGTCGGTCTCCCGCGGCAGCTCGTCGATCATCGCGTTGCCCTGCGATCAGCTGAAGATCACGTGCACCTCGGCCGACGATCGCGGCATCCACACCCAGCACCTCTCGCTCACGATCGACCCCGAGATCTTCACCGCGCAGGTCGCCGCCGCGCGCACCTTCACGATCTACGAGGACATCGAGGAGCTGCTCAAGATGGGCAAGATCCGCGGCGGCAGCCTCGACTGCGCCGTCGTCATCCGCGGCGACAAGATCATCTCGAAGGAGCCCCTGCGCTTCAAGGACGAGTTCGTCCGCCACAAGATTCTGGACATCATCGGCGACGTGATGCTGCTGGGCCGCCCGCTCAAGGCCCACATCATCGCCATCCGCCCCGGCCACGCCATCAACTCCGAGCTCACCAAGGTCCTCTTCGACCGGCTGCAGGAGCAGAAGAAGGGCAGGCCGAAGGCCGAGAAGCCGGCCAACAAGGTCATCCTCGAGACGGAGACCGCCCTCGATATCCGCCGTATCCTCGACATGGTGCCACACCGGTACCCGTTCGTGATGCTCGACCGCGTGATCGAGCTGGGGGAGGGCGACGAGCTCGTCGCCCTCAAGAACGTGTCGGTCAACGAGCCCTACTTCCAGGGCCACTACCCGGGCAACCCGGTGATGCCCGGCGTGCTGCAGATCGAGGCGATGGCGCAGGCCGCGGGCCTGCTGCTGCTGCGGCGGGTCTCCGCCGAGGGCAAGACCGCGCTCTTCATGAGCTGCGACAAGGTGAAGTTCCGCAAGGCGGTGCGCCCCGGCGACCAGCTGCGCATCGCGGTGAAGCTGACCAAGAACCGCGGCAACAAGATCTGCACCGCCGAGGCGACCTGCACCGTCGACGGCCAGTCGGTCTCCTCGGCCGAGCTCATGTTCGCGCTCGTCGACAACAGCGAGATCGACTGATCTCGTGATCGCGCGGGCGGCACGCCGCCCGCGTTTCGTTTTCTCCCCACAGAATCCGATGCCCACGCAGATCCATCCCACCGCCATCGTCGATCCCGCCGCGAAGATCGGCGCCGATGTCGTCGTCGGCCCGTACGCCTTCGTCGGCGCCGGCGTCACGCTCGGCGACGGCACCGTGCTGCACCACCACGCCACCGTCGAGGGTAACACCGTGCTCGGCCGCGCCAACGAGGTCTTCCCCTTCGCCTGCGTGGGCCTGAAGACGCAGGATCTCAAATACAAGGGCGGCACCCCCGGCACGCGCATCGGCGACCGCAACGTTTTCCGCGAGTTCTGCACCGTGCACGCCGCCACCTACGACGGCGATTTCACGACGATCGGCTCCGACAACACCTTCCTCGCCTACACGCACATCGCGCACGACTGCCAGGTGGGCGACGACGTGGTGATGAGCAACAGCGCCACGCTCGCCGGCCATGTCACGATGGGCAGCCACGTGGTGATGGGCGGGCTCTCCGCGGTGCACCAGTTCTGCCGGATCGGCGACCGCGCGATGATCGGCGGCATGAGCCGCGTCTCGCAGGACGTGCCGCCGTTCATGATCATCGAGGGCAATCCGGCGGTGGTGCGCGCCTTCAACAAGGTGGGCCTCGAACGCGCGGAATTCACGCCCGAGCAGATGGACCACGTGAAGACGATCCACCGCATCTTTTTCCGCGAGGGACTGAACCGCTCCCAGGCGTTGGAGAAGATCCTCGCGACCGACATCGCCGGGGCGAGCGAGGTGGCGGCGTTCATCGCCTTCGCGCAGGCCAGTGAGCGCGGGCTCACGCCGGGCGCGAAGTAGGGGACCCGTTGCGTGGGCGGAGCCCGCCGTGCCGATGCTCGGCGTCGGCGGGCTTGTGATTGCGGCAGTGCCCGCATCGCGGGCGATTGGCGCAGATTTCACTCGGCCGGGCCCCGCCTTCCGGTTGGAGGGGCTGAGCTTGCTCCGCCCGGTGGCGGTCGCTCTTGCCGAGCGGTGCGAGCGAGCTCGCACCCTGCGACGCCTCCCAGGAAACAGCCCCGGTTCTTTCCGTCCGGGGCAAAACGCGTTTTGCGGTGGGGGCTGCATGACTCAGGCGGTTCATTTTCGCGTCCTCCGCGGCTCTGTGTGCGGACGGACTGGTCTGGTTCTCGGCGGGGCCGTCGGCTCCTGCGTGGGACTGGAGCGGATCCGATTTCGGAAGCGGCTCACGCGGAGGCGCGGAGAGCGCGGAGACGATGCGCTCACGCGCCTCGCTACGGCGGGAGGGGCGCGGCCGGGCACGAAAAAGGGCCGGTCGGAGACCGGCCCGGAAGGGGAGGCGACGCACGCGGTGGCGCGGCGTGGTTACTTCTTGTAGACCGCTTTCGGGTCGAACTTCGGCTGGCCGAGGAACTCGAGCGCGAAGGTCTCCTTGTCGGCGAGCTTGCGGTAGAAGCAGGACTCGTAGCCGTTGTGGCAGGCGGCGCCCACGCCGGCCTGCTCGACCTTGATCAGGAGCACGTCCTGGTCGCAGTCGGTGCGCAGTTCCTTGACGAGCTGCACGTTGCCGGACTCCTCGCCCTTCAGCCAGAGCTTCTTGCGGGAGCGGCTCCAGTAGGTGGCCTTGCCGGTCTTGAGCGTGTGCGCGAGCGACTCGGCGTTCATGAACGCGAACATCACGACCTCGCCGGTGCGGATGTCCTGGGCGATGCAGGGGATGAGACCATCGGCGTCGAACTTCGGCTGCAGGGTGCGGCCTAGCTCGATCTCGGCGGTGTTGGTGCGGGCGGGGAACGGAACGAACGTGCTCATTGGAAAAGGCCTTGGTGGAAGTGGGACGGTACGCGGGGGCCGGGGTTCAAGGCGGGGCGGGCGTGTCAGCCGACGGGCTTGGGCGGCAGCGACGGGTTGTCGTGCAGGCGCCGCAGGTAGTCGTAGGAGTACAGGCCGGTGCGGTGGCCGTCGCTGAACTCGAAGTTGAGGGCGTAGTTGCCGATGCGTTTCCAGCCCAGGACGGTCACCCCGGGGAATGCGGTGCGCGGGTCGCCGCCGATCTGCCGGCCGAGCACATCGCGCTCGCCCATGTTCTCGGCGCTGGGGGAGGCGGCACGGAGGAACTCGCCGGCGAAATAGCTCTCGACGCCGTCGCTCCAACGAATGGCGACTTCGTTGCCGATGAGCTGAATGTCGGTGGGCGTGAGCATGGGTGAAGCCGGGCAGCGTAGGTGGGGCGCGGCGCGGGAAAAGCGAAATCCCACCGGCGAGGGACGCTCGGTGGGACTTGGGGTCCGGCTGGAACCGATGCCATGAGGCTCAGGCGCGCCGGCGACGGCGATGCCAGAGCACCCCGGCGAGCAGCGCGCCGGCACCGATCAGCCCGTAGGTGGACGGCTCCGGAACCTGATAGTCTTCCTGCAGATAGAAGGAGACCGCGACTTTGTCGCTGCCGTCGTCACCACCGCAACCGCAGCGGTCGTAGGTGTGGAAGCAGCTCTTGGTCTTGAACTGCGACGTGGAAGAGAGCGACTGCGGCAGACCGCTGGTCTGCTGGAAGCGGAACGCCATGTCGTAGATGTCGTCGTCGAGGTCGTTGAAGAAGAAATCGAGCGGGTTGAACGCGGCGGCGTCGAAGCGGGGCCCGCTGAACTGGAAGCGGAAACTGGCGCCGTAGCCGGCTGCGAGTCCGCTGGACGGGTTGCCGCCCTCGACGTTGGTCGAGGTGGCCGTGCCGACATCCATCACGAACGGCCAACCGGCGCCGCCGGCGAGGTTGTAGTCCTGCTTGCGGATGAAGCTCGTGTAGTCGGTGCCGAAGGTCCCCGGGACATTGAAGGCGGAGTTGGACCACGAGGAGAACGCGGTTGCCCAGAGATTGTCCGGGGCGGTCTCGAAACCGAAGCCCATGAGCGTGCCGGCGCCGAAGACAACGCTCTCCTGCTTGGCGCCCACGCCGACGACCCGGGTGCCCCCGGAGAGGTTGGTGACGTCGATCCGGAGGGTCTTGGCCGCGGCGTCGAAGTTCAGGCTGAGGCGGGCGCCGGCTCCCTGATTCTCGTTCGCGTACACCGCCAGCGGCGTGGTGATGCCGCGGAAGGCGAACGTGAGGTTGGTGTCGGTGAGTTGTTCGATCCAGAGTTGGCCCCGGGAGAGGGAGGGAAACGCGACGAGGGCGCATAGCACCGCTGTGGGAAAGTGCAGTCTCATGGGCCCGAGGATAGCCGAGGCGGCGGCCGGCTTCCATCGGGGTAGAACTGATTCGGGCCTCCGGGTCCGGCTACCTCGGCGGCGGCGGCGGTGGCGCGGCGGGCCAAGTTGGGTCAGCTCCGCGAGCTGCGCTCCGCCCGGCACCGGCGCTGCGGGGGCGAACTGGCGACCGCTCACTCGCGCGGAACCGAACGTGCGGCGTGGCGCAGTTCGTGGGTCTTCGCCACGGAGAGGAATTCATAGAAGCCGTGCAGGCGCGCGAAATAGTAGCCGGGGCGGCCGTCGAGAAAGCCGAGCTGGAAGAGGTACACGTAGAGGAAACGCAGCGTCGGCCGGAAGGGCAGGCGGCGCGACCAGGCCTTCAGTTTCCGGCGCCAGGATACGGCGCCGGACTGGAGCGCGGCGCCCGCGCTGTGCCCGAGCGCGTTCTCGAGGGCGAGGCGGGCCTCCCAGTTGGAGTAGCGGTTGTGCTTCTCGACGAAGACGTCGACGGAGGGGAAGGCGTAGTGATCCATCTCGGCGCGCAGCCGCGCGGTGGCGCCCCGGACGACGATGTGCTCGTGCACCTCGTTGTCGCCGCTGGCGGTGGCGCCCTGCACGAGCCGCTCGTAGCGGCCGAGGCGGTGGCGGAAGAGCCGCAGGTTCCAGTTGGGGTAGTAGGCGTGGCGGAGCCAGCGCCCCATGAACATGAAGCGGCGGTTGACCCAGTATCCGGAGACCGGGTTGGCCGGGTCGGCGACGATGGCGCGGCACTCGGCCTCGGCGGCGGGCGGGAGCACCTCGTCGGCGTCGAGGATGAAGACCCACTCGTGGCGGAAGGGGAGGTGCTCCAGCGCCCAATTCTTCTTCTTCGGCCAGGTGCCGTTGAAGGCGAACTGCACGACCTGGGCGCCGTGGGCCGCGGCGATCGCCGCGCTATCGTCGGTGCTCTGCGAGTCGACGACGACGATCTCGTCGGCCCAGGCGACGGAGGCGAGGCAGCGCGGCAGGTTGGCGGCTTCGTTCTTGATCGGGATCAGGATGGAGATCGGGACTCGCGCCATGGGCGGAGGCGTAGCAGCGGCGGGGGTGGGCGTCATGCTTTCTTTTTCGACCGAGTTTCCGGATACGGCAGGGGCGAAGGTTGCCGCGGGGCCCCGGGCGGATGGTGGCCGGGGTGGAGGGGGGGGCTCGGCTGGGGGACGGGGGTGGCGGCGGGATGGCGGGCTGAGGCCGCCGCAGTGGGGTTCGCGCCGGTCGGCGCGACGCCGTGTCACAGATTCGAGGACACGCACTCCGGGCCCAGGACCAAGCGGAAGATCGGTGGCCCCGCTTGCCCGCCGTTGGGGCGATGGCTCCGGCCGCGGCAAGCGTGAGGTCGAGGTACGGCCGAGCTTCGCGGCCCGAGCGCCGGCGTCCTCCCGCGGGGGCTCGATCGGGCCGGAATGTGCCGGCGTCCGAGGTGGTTCGGGGAAACCCCGATGGCGGGGGGCGGGTTGAGTTGCAGCCCTCAAACAGGCTGGGGCCGATTTTGGCCGGGGCGGGCCTGTGCTACCGTGCTGGCGAGACAACCGGTGGAGGCGTTGGTGCCTCCGATCATCAACCATAAACAAGAATAAACATGAAAAGACTGTTGCTTACTGGTCTGGTTTTGGCGGCAGCTTCCGCCTACGGCTCCCTGAACACGGCGACCGGAGACCTGCTGACCGACTACACGAATTGGTTCGCGCCGGAGTTTAACGTCGCGAGCGATGCCAACTACATCGGGGTTCCCCATCCAGCCACGGGGGCGCCGGCTGCTTTTGTGGACGCCAACCGCCAGTGGAGCGGCTGGACGGCGAACTGGGGAGCCACGGGCCTGAAGTCGACATCCGTTGCCACCCCGTTCTGGAACGACCCGTCAGTTGGTAAGCCGACGAAATACATCGAGGTCGTGTTCCTTGGGGAGACTGCCGGATGGTGGGACGACTTCGGGTACACGAAGAACGGAGTCGACTACCTGCTCGCCGACAGTGTGCAGACGATCAACAAGAACGGCCCGAAGAACCGGTGGTTTGGCGACAATCTGGTTCTGACGTTGGCGCCGGGAGAGTCGGTCGACTTCTTTGTGACCGGCAGTGGCGTCTTCGGAGACAATACGAGCACATCCCCCACCATCGGCTCGGAGGGCGGAAAGTACTACGTGTTCGATACGGACCTCAATGTGCCGGCGGGATCG
>ENA-UPSM01002263-UPSM01002263.1-activated-sludge-metagenome-genome-assembly--contig:-NODE-2263-length-23610-cov-4.710635_pt1 | contig 23610 bp, 13 predicted proteins | sample MGYA00238181_ERZ773283 | MGnify/ENA primary metagenome ERZ773283 (study PRJEB29023, sample SAMN05720199) | activated sludge metagenome | isolation source: Anaerobic digester | place: Japan...
AAGCTGCGCGAATCGCGCCATGCGGGCTCCTACCGCACCGCGCTGGAACTCGCCTCCGACCTGGAGGTGCTCGACCGCTCGCTTCGCGCGGTCGGGGCGCACCGGCTGGCCGACCTGGAGACGTTCCGCCTGCGCCGGCACGTCGACGTGTTCGGGTTCCACCTGGCCCAGATGGACATCCGACAGAACTCGGCGTTCCACGACAAGGCGATCGAGCAGCTGCTGGAGGCCGCGGGGCTTCCCGAGACGAACTTCGGGTCGTGGAGCGAAGAAAAACGGCTGGCCTTCCTGGAGCAGGAACTGCGCTCGCCGCGCCCGTTCGCGCTGCCGGGCACGCCGCTGGGCCCCAACGCCACCGCCGTGGTTGAAAGCCATCGCGTGATCGCCACCCACATTTCCGAATGGGGCATGGCGGGCGTGGGCTCGTTCATCGTGTCCATGACGCGGAGCTTGTCCGACCTCCTGGCCGTGTTCCTTCTGGCGCGCGAAGCGGGACTTCTGGTCCAGACCCCCGCGGGCCTGGCCTGCCAGATGCCCGTGATGCCCCTGTTCGAGACCATCGAGGACCTGGAAGCGTCGGAACAGATCCTGTCGCGATTTTTGGACCACCCCGTGGCCAAGGCCACCCTCGCGCACCTGCGTCCGCTGCGCGAACCGCGCTCGGCCAAGCCGGTGCAACCGGTGATGATCGGGTATTCCGATTCCAACAAGGACGGCGGCATCCTGGCCAGCCAGTGGCACCTGCTGCGCGCGCAACGGAAACTGTCGTTGCTGTCGCGCGACCGCGGGGTGAGGCTGCGGTTCTTCCACGGCCGCGGCGGAACCATCTCGCGCGGCGCCGGACCCACCCACCACTTCCTGGAGGCGCTGCCTCCCGGGTCGCTCGCCGCCGGGCTGCGCATGACCGAGCAGGGCGAAACCATCGCCCAGAAATACGCCAACCTGATTTCCGCGGTGTACAACCTGGAACTCCTGTTCGCGGGCGCTTGCGCGCGTTCGCTGCGTTCCTACAAGGACGACGATCCGCGCCAGGAATCGATCCTGGCCGCGCTTTCGCAATCCAGCCGCCAGGCCTACCGCGAATTCGTGGATTCGGAAGGATTCCTCGCGTTCTACGGCCAGGCCACGCCCATCGACGTCATCGAGGCCAGCCGCATCGGATCGCGCCCGGCGCGGCGCACCGGCCAGCGCACGCTCGCCGACCTTCGCGCCATCCCGTGGGTGTTCAGCTGGAGTCAGGCGCGCTTCCACCTCACCGGCTGGTTCGGGGTGGGCTCGGCGCTTCGCAAGCTCAAGGAACAGACCCCCTTCGACTGGATCCACCTCAAGACGCAACTTTCGGGAATGCCGCTTTTGCGCTACGTGCTGGCCAACGTGGAAACCACCGTCGCCACCGTCGACGAGGAGATCTGGGACCTGTACGGGGAACTCGTGGAGGATCCCGCCCTGCGCGAACGGTTCCTGGCCATGCTGCGCAAGGAGTTCCACGAGACCAGGGACCTCCTGGAAGAGATCTTCGGGACGCCGTTCGACCAGCGGCGGCAAAGACTGTCGCGAAGCCTGGAGCTGCGCAGCCAGGCGCTGCGCCTTTTGCACCGCCACCAGGTGGGATTGGTCAAGAAGTGGCGCACCATGGCCCAGGGGTCGCCCGAATGGGAATCGACCCTCCTGGAACTGCTCGTCACCGTCAACGCCATCGCCTCGGGTCTGCGGACCACGGGCTGAGGAGAACCGAATGCTGATCGTGCACGTGTTCGTCCAGGTCGCGCCCGGACGCGAAGAGGAATTCCGCTTGGCCACGCTGGCCAACGCCCGCGAAAGCGTCAAGGAACCGGGCATCGCGCGGTTCGACGTGGTCCAGCAGGCCGACGACCCCGCAAGATTCGTCCTGGTCGAGGCCTACCGCACCGACGACGCGCCCGCCGCGCACAAGGAGACGGCCCACTACAAGACCTGGCGCGAGACGGTGGAGCCCTGGATGGCCGTCCCCCGCTCTTCGGTCAAGTACCGGGAGATCCATCCCGACGCGGCCGACTGGTGACGGCGTTCGAATTTTCCGCACCGCAGCGCGTGGTGTTCGGGGCGCGCACCGCCCTGGAATCGCTCCCCGAAATCAGGTCCTGGTCCGACCGCATCCTGTTGGTGACAGGTTCCGACGTATCGCGCGCCGGATGGCTCCTGGAAGGGCTCGACGCGCTTGGCGCCACCATCGCGATCCATTCGCAGCACGGAGAACCCACCGTGGACGACTGCCGCGAGACGGTGCGGATCGCCCGCGCGTTCAAGGCGGGCGCCGTGGTGGGTCTGGGAGGCGGCAGCGCAGTGGACCTCGCCAAGGCCACCGCCGCCCTGGCCCCGCACACCGATTCGCCCGAAGACCACCTGGAAGTGGTGGGCAAAGGCCTGCCCCTGCCGGGCGCGGGCCTGCCTTGCGCCGCCATCCCCACCACGGCGGGAACCGGCGCCGAAGCCACCCGCAACGCGGTGCTGTCGGCCGACGACGTGAAGGTGAGCCTGCGCGGACCGTCGCTGCTGCCGCGTCTGGCGGTGGTCGATCCGTTGCTCACGGTGGGGCTTTCGCGCCAGCAGACCGGCTGGTCGGGACTGGACGCCCTCACCCAGCTGGTCGAACCCTTGACCTCGCGCTTTTCCAATCCCGTGACCGACGGATTCTGTCGCGAAGGGATCCCGCTTTCCGCCCGGGCGCTGCCGGTGGTGCTGCACGACGGCGACGGCGTGGAAGCCCGCACCGACCTCGCCCTGGCGAGCCTGCTTTCGGGAATGGCCCTGGCCAATTCCCGTCTTGGGGTCGTGCACGGCCTTGCCGCCCCGGTGGGCGGACTGGTCGCGGCACCGCACGGAGCCGTGTGCGCCCGGCTGTTGCCCATCTGCTGGAAGGCCAACGTCGCCGCCCTGCGGCGCGCCAACCATCCGGCATTGGCCCGCTACCGCGAAGCCGCCCGCCTGCTCACGGGCAGGGAATCGGCCACCCAGGAAGACGGTCTGGCCACGATCCTGGAATTGTCGGAGATGGTCCAGGCCCCCGGGCTTTCGCATTGGGGCCTGGCCGAGCGCGACATCCCCGGCCTGTGCGAGCGGGCCTCCAAGGCCAGCTCCATGAAGGGAAACCCGGTGGACCTTTCGCTCCAGGAATTGTCGGAGATCCTGCTCGAGGCGCTGTAGATCCGGGAGCGTCCGTCGGCAAGTACATTGAGGTCCCGATGGACATCGGAATGGTCGCGACCAACTTCACCAACCCCGCGCTGCTGTTCTTCGCGTTGGGAATCCTCGCCTCCCGGATCAGGAGCGATCTGGAGATCCCAGCGCAGATCGCCAAGTTCCTGTCGCTGTACCTGCTGTTCTCGATCGGGTTCAAGGGAGGACAGGAACTGGCGGGAAATCCCTGGTCGGCGGAAATCGGCTGGTCGCTGTTCCTGGGCGCGGCCATGGCTTCGCTGGTGCCTGTGACGTCGTTTTTCCTGCTGCGGCGCAGGCTCCCGGCGGCGGATTCGGCCGCGATCGCCGCCGCCTACGGCTCGGTGAGCGCCGTGACCTTCGTGGCCGCGGTGTCGTTCCTGGAATCGGCAGGGCTCGCCTTCGGCGGGCACATGGTGGCCGTGATGGCGCTCATGGAATTCCCCGCGATCGTGGTGGGGATCCTGCTCCTGCGGATCTTCGACCGCTCGCCGTCGGAACCCGGCGGTTCGGGCAGCTTCCTGGACGTCCTGCGCCACTCCCTGACCAACGGCAGCGTGGTGCTGCTGGTGGGAAGCCTGGTCATCGGGATGGTCTCCGACAAGGCCATGGCCGCCGGGATCAAGCCCTTCACCACCGACATCTTCAAGGGGTTCCTGGCCCTGTTTCTGCTGGAAATGGGGCTGGTCTGCGGACGCAGCCTCGGAAGCCTCGTGGCGCGGGGCTGGTTCCCCATCGCCTTCGCGGTCGTCGCGCCCGCGCTGCACGGGATGTTCGCGGCCTGGATCTCCACCTTCCTGCTGGTCGAACCCGGCAACCGGTTCCTGTTCGCCGTGCTGTCGGCCAGCGCTTCCTACATCGCGGTGCCAGCGGCCATGCGGTTGGCGGCGCCCAAGGCCGACCCGGGACTGTACGTCCCGATGGCCCTGGCGATCACGTTCCCGTTCAACCTGGCCCTGGGGTTCCCGCTCTACTTCCGGCTGGTGCAGTAGGGCCGCCAACCGGACCTCGGACGTCTACCTCGCGATCGACCTCCACACCGAACCGCGGGACGACCGCACCTCCACCAACAGCACGCCTTTCGCCTCCAGCGAAAGCGGAGCCTCGGGGGTCGCCAAGGACCGGTTCGACAGGATCCGTCCGGAAGGATCCCGCACGACGGCGCTCCAGCGCTCGCCTTCCGGGAGACCGCTGGACACGAGGATCCCGTCGCGCATCGAACGGACACGCGGCGCGAAGCCCACCGCGCGAGGCGAAACACCGACCGCCGCCTCCAGATCGGCCACCGCGACGCGGGCGCAAGCCACGGAGATGGAATCGTCGACGATCCTCCAGGCCCGATGGCGACCCGCGCAAACGGAATTCCGGAAGGTGGTGGTCAGACGCCCGGATCGCACCTCTGCGGAATCGGGAAGGATCAGCCAATCGCTGGAAAGGTCGGTGGCCATCCCCGGATCGAAGTCGGAATCCGGGTCGCAGTGGTTGGTGGAATCGTTGGAAACGACCCATCGCACGCCACCTGATGAAATCTCTTCGGCTCGGGAATCGGGTGCGCAGATCGAGTCGCATCCCTCGCAGCAAACCACCCCGTTGCGCCATTCGTAGATCCGACGGCCGTTGGAGGCGATCCACTGTGCGGGAACGTTTGCTCCCCAGGCGCGCACGGTGCGGATGGGGATTTCTTCCGTCCAGACCAGATCGCCGGCGCTCCATTTGGACAGCGGTCCCAACGAAGCCACCGCGGCGGAATCGTGGATGTCGGCCCGCACTCGCACCGCATCGCCACCCGACCCGATCCGGACCAGGGGAAGCCCACGCTCGAACTGCTCGCGGATCGTCTTCAGGATCGCGGAACGACCATCGGAATCGGAGGCGTAGCACAACATCATGCAATCGTAGACGGGACAGAGAAAGCCCTTGGCGTTCCCCGCCTGGTCGACGATCTCGGGAAATCCGCGATCCCGCCGCCCGCGGCTCCCCACCGCTTCGATCTCGTGGGGAAGCCAGGACGTGTAGACGGAATCTGAAGCCTCGTTCTTCCGAACCGGGGGCAGTTCGACCATGAAACGCGAAGCGTTCACCTCCGAGCACCCGGTTCTTCCGATTTCGTGCCGCAAATGCCACCAGACCCGGACGTCGCGATGCGCCTGGAGTCCGAAGGGGATGGCTTCGATCCGACCGGAGTCCAGCGGCGAGACCAATCCCTTCGCCGAATCCACGACCAGGAACTGGCATGCCTCCACGGGCTCGATCTGCATCTGCAGCCAATTCCTGTCGCGGGTGTGGAGCACCGTGAAGCTGATCCGCGCCGAGTCCGACGGAAGGGTGTCCATGACGATATAGGTGCGGACCACTTTGGTGGCCTGGATCGGAACCTCCTGGAAGCCCGAGGCGCAAACCGCCCGGAGGGAAAGGAGAACGGCGAGGAACAAGTGCTTGCGGAGCATCGGGATGGATCCTTTGGGGACGACTTCCCTCAAATCCTACCTCCCGCTCCCGCGCTCACCGAGCCCAGGAACCTCCGGCACGAAAAACCCGTACTCTTCCCAAGAACACCCCGTGACCCACGGGCGCCCCGCCGCCAGAACGGATTCGAGCTCCGGCGGATGCGCAGCCGAATCCTTAGAATTCGTGGATCAACAAAGGGCGTTGCGGCGGCCTGTTCGCGTCGGCGTCGCGCAGCAGGATCGCTTCGGTGCGGTCGCCGCGACGGATATTGACCACCACGCGATCCAGCGAGCGGCGCGTGATGTGCAGGCCGCGCCCGTGGTTGAGGTCGTTGAGCAAAATCCCATCCGCCCCCTGGGCGCGGTTCTTTTCCAGCCACGACAGGATCTGCTCCTTGGTCAGGCGGCCGCCGCGGTCCACCACCGAGCATCCCCACAGGTCCTTGCAGCGCCCGAAGAACACGTAGACCGCGTGGTCGCGCCCCAAGGGCACGTCGGTCTCCCATTCTTCCTTGCGCGAGCCGTCTTCGTACAAGGCGCCGTAGTAGACAGCGTTGGTGAGCATCTCGGACAGCGACCTGCGGAAGGTGCGACGCATCTCGCCTTCCGGGAACCACTGCGAGACCTCGTCCACCGTTTCCTGGATGCGCAAAGGATTGTCGATCTGGCGCGCGTGGATGCTCGCCCCCGGGCCCAGCCAGCGCTCCAGACCAAAGACGTCTTCCGTCAGCAGGGCCTCGGCGGTGTCCACCAGGTCGCGCAACGGCTTGGGGGCCGATCTGGGGAGAATGGTCCCCACGTCGTACTCGATCGCCAACCGGAAATGTTCATCGGGCGGCGTGGCGCTGGACAGCGCGTAGCGGGTGCCGGGCCGCAGCTGGCGCAAGAACTGCACGAGGTCGAACCACGCGATGCCTTCCAGTTCGGTGTCGGCCACCAGGAGCCGGTACGAACGGTTCTGGAGCAGGTCCAGGGCGCGGTTGCCTTCTTCGGCGGTCTCCACCTCCAGGCCGAGCTCTTCCTGGAGCGCACGCGCGGCATGGCGACGGAAATTGGCATCGCCGCAGGCGACCAGGACGCGGCCACCGCCCAGTTTCGCGGCGGCTTCGCGCATCAGCGGAGGAACATGGGCACGCGCAGGATGTCGTGGAACGTCACGTACAGCGCGAGCATGAGGAATGCGTACATGACCACGTTGGTCAGGATCTCCATGAATCTGCGGTTGGCGCGCCGACCGCGGACCTTCTCGAAGGCCAGCTCCACCAGGCGACCGCCGTCGGTGACCACCAGGGGCAGGAAGTTCATGACGCCCAGATTGATGGAAACCAGCGCCATGAAGTCGACCAGCGCCTGCCAACCGGCCGATGCCGCCACACCCGACATCTGCACGATCCCCACCGGCCCAGCCAGGTTCTTGGCCGCGAGCTGCCCGGAAAAGATCGCCTTCATGAACCGGAAGATCGCCGTGGCGCTCTTCCAGCATTCCTTGAACGACCGCACGGCGGCTTCCACAGGCCCGTAGGAACGCACATGCAAGGGCACCACGGCGGCCGGGCGCACCCCGATCATCCAGCGCTTTTCCGATTCGTTCCAGCGAGCCGCGACATCCAATTCCACCCGCGCACCGGGACGCGCGACCATCACGCGCATGGGCTTGCCGGCGCTGGCGTTCACGAGCCCCGGAAGGTCTTCGGCCACCGAAAGCGGCTTGCCGTCGAAGCTCACGATCGTGTCGCCTTCCCGCAATCCGCTGGCCTGCGCGGCGCCTCCCGGCACGATCTCGTGGATGGTCACCTTGCCGCCGAACCACAGCCCCGCCCACCCCAGGTCGATCTTGGGATCGGGGGTCGTTTCCGGCGTCATGGCAAGCTTGATGTCCTGTCCTTTGCGACGGATCTCCACCGTCACACTGCGGCCCTTGTTGAGCGCGATGTGTTCCAGGAACGCCATTTCGCGTTCCATCTTGCGGCCATCCACCGCAAGGAGCGAATCGCCCGGCAAGATCCCCGCCTTGGCGGCCGGACCGCTGTCCGACACCGCGGCCACCACCAGCACATCCTGCACGGGTTCGCGCACGCCCACCATCCCCGCGATCCAGATCGCCAGGAACGCGAACACGATGTTCACGATCGGCCCCGCCGCCACGATCCGGGCGCGAGCGCCGATCGAGACGCTGTCGAACGCCCTGGGGTCCTTGGCGCCTTCCAGCTCGTCGGGGTTTTCGCCCGCCATCGCCACGTAGCCGCCAAACGGGATCGCGCAGAATTTGTACTCGGTTTCGCCTGGTTTGAACCCGATGAGTCGTGGCCCGAACCCGATGGAAAAGGTGTGGACCTTGACCCCTTCGCGGCGCGCCATCAGGAAATGCCCCGCCTCGTGGATCAGCACCAAAAACGACAAGACGGCCAGTCCAACCGGGATCTGCCAAAGGAGACTTAACCACATGTTATCCAATTTTCCTCCAAAGCAAAACGGCTAGATACCCTAGGACGTTTATAGCAGCCAATTGCACCGCGAAAATTTCAGTGAAAACAGCAATCAATTTCCACCCAGAATAGCGCTCTGTAGTTACTATGCCGACCCCATAAATACGAGCCATTTCAACCCCGCCAACATTACTCCGACATAAAGGAATACGCAAAACTCGAAACGGAAGAACTAAAAACTCTTTAATTTCAGATAACGCCAAACCCGCTGATCGCAATGCATTATATCGAACATCATAACCACTCGTCAACAATATCAACGAATCACTCAAAACAACCCCCATTTTATTTAGATCACATCCACCCTCAGACGAAGAACATTGCGGAAATCCAACAAAATCCCACTTACCATCCTCTCTTTGGATAAAAAGAGATTCCGATTTAAACCCGAAAGGCAAAGAGAAAAATTCATTATTATCCAATACAGTTTTCCCACTTCCAGACCTTACAATATCTCCATTTTTCAAACCAGAGTAGAATGCATAACTTTTTTCTTCTACAAACGAAACCACCCTAGCGCGATAAGGATAAGGGGAAGCAAAAAAAGTAATCAGCCAAGCAAGAACAAAGGCAAACACAACAAGCGAACAAACACCACCCCCGAAAATTCGCAGCTCATCCCATTTTGTCACTTGCTTACCCTCATCCAGTCCTTGAAGGAGACGAAATGCAGGATGATCATCACCAAGAAGCAGACTACTACCAAATGGAATCATAAAAAACGAATAGGTCGTACCCCTCACTTTCAATCCAATCAATAATTGCCCTACACCAAAATTGACAGATCGAACTTTCACCCCAATTCGGTGAGCCACCAATAATTGCCCCACCACGAACAAGAATTGTAAAGACAGAAGCACCGCCAGTCCCACCGGAATCTGCCACAGCAACGACGTCCACTGGGCGTTCATGCGCGCATCTCCTTCACGAGTTCGGTCACGCGGCCGCGCGCCCAGGAATCGGCGGCCAGCAGCTCGTCGAAATCGGGATGGCGGGAGAACCTCGCCTCTTCCAGACAGGTCGCCACGACCTTGGCGATCGCCATGTACGACAATTTCCGGTCCAGGAACAGGGCCACCGCGCGTTCGTTGGCGGCATTCAGCACCGCCGGAGCGGCGCCTCCCGCGCGTCCGGCTTCGTAGGCCAGGTCCAGGGCCGGGAACCGCTCGCGATCGGGCTCCTGGAACAAAAGCTGCCCCAGCTTGGCAAGGTCCAGACGGTCGCCGGAAAGCGTCACCCGTTCCGGCGCCACCAGCGAATACAGGATGGGCAACCGCATGTCGGGCGTGCCCAGCTGGGCCATCAGGGCGCCGTCCTGGAACTGCACCAGCGAATGCACGTGGCTGCCGGGATGCACCAGCACCTTGATCCGGTCGTAGTCCACCCGGAACAGGTGGTGCGCCTCGATCACTTCCAACCCCTTGTTGAACAGGGTGGAACTGTCGATCGTGATCTTGGGGCCCATGTTCCAGGTGGGGTGCTTGAGGGCTTCTTCCACCGTGATGTGCGCGAACTTCTCGCGCGGCAGGTCGCGGAACGGTCCGCCCGACGCCGTGAGCACCAGGGATTCCACTTCCGCGTTGGGGCGCCCCGCCAGGCACTGGTGCAGGGCCGAATGTTCGGAATCGATGGGCACCAGGCTCGCCTTGGGATGTTCGTCCAGGAGCCGGTTGATGATTTCGCCGGCCATCACCAGGGTTTCCTTGTTGGCCAGGCACACCTTCATGCCGCGGCGGATGGCCTCCATGGTGGGCCTGCAGCCAATGGAACCCACCAGGCCATTCACCAGCGTGGTGGCTTCCAGGTCGCCCACCATTTCCAGCAGGCCGTCCATGCCCGACAAAACGTGTCGTCCCCCCAGCGCCTCGCGGGCGGTGCGGGCGGCGGTTTCGTCGTACAGGCAAAGCTTGGCGCGAGGGAACTCGCGGGCCAGGTGGCAGAATTCTTCCACGCGGGAGTTCGCCGCCAAGGCGCAGATGCGGAAACGGTCGGGGTGTTCGCGGACCACCGAAAGGGTACTGGCCCCGATCGATCCGGTCGCTCCCAAAAGGACGATGTTCTGGACGGTCATGTGCGTCTGGAATGTACCAACCCGTCCGCGATTGCGCGGAATGCCCCGCAAATCACCCCTTCAGGCGCGCCACGATCCTCTCGTGCAGGTGTCCGTTGCTGGAGATCGCGTTGCCCGCCTCGATGGTGTCCGATCCATCCACCGCGCTGAACCGCCCCCCCGCTTCGGGCAGGATGATTCCCATGGGCGCCACGTCCCAGATCGACACGATGGGGTCCAGCATGGCCTCGGCGCGCCCGCAGGCCACCAGCAGGTGCCCGTAGCAGTCGCCCCAACCCCGCGACACGCCCGCTTCGCCGCGCAGGTCCATCCAGGCCTTGCCCCAGGGGCTTCGCGACACCGTGAGCGCCGATCCGTCGCACAGGAGCGCGTCGCCAAGTTCCGTCACCTCCGACACGCGACAGGATTCGCCGTTGCGGAACGCCCCCATGCCCTTGGCCGCCCAGACCGATTCGCCCAGGGCCGGCATGTGGATCACGCCCACCACGGGCTTCCCGTTGTCCAGCAGGGCCAGCAGGGTGCCAAAAAGCGGCACGCCGTGGATGAACGCCTTGGTGCCGTCGATGGGGTCCACCACCCACTTGAACCGCGCGTCGGGCAAGTGCACCCCGTGTTCCTCGCCGATCACCCCGTGTTCGGGCCGGAGTTCGGCCAGACGCCGCCGGATCAGGGCCTCGGCCTCGCGATCGGCTTCGGTGACGGGCGTATTGTCGCGCTTTTTCACGACCTCGATCTTTTTCTGGAACCGGCCCAGGATCGGCGTTTCGGCCTCCTTCACCAGGGAAAGAGCCAGGTCGAGTTCCTTCGCGAGATCGAGAGAGTTCTGGGACATGCGCCAAAAGGTAGGAGTTCGGTTCCCCTGTCCGCGACGGACCCGTTCTTGGCCGCCGCGCGCCTGAAACAACCGATCCCTTGACCCGGGCATCTTGAATGCAGTATTCTAGGGGCTATGAAAGTTCTCGATGTCGATTGTCCTCGGTGCGGCTGCGGGTGCGACCTGCGGCTGGAAGAGGACGTCCATGTCGTGCTGCTCACCTGCCCGGGCTGCGGAACGCCGCTGGTGTCGTACTACGGACAGACCTTCCAGGTCGAGCCGTCCGAGTTCAAGTACCTGCGTCAAAAAGGCGGCATGAAGGAAGCCACGGGCCAACTGCGACGTCGGCAATCGGCGCCGGTGGCCACCCGCCAACTGGTGGAAGCCCACCACGAGGTCGGCGAATCCGTGCTGGACCACCCCATCGGAGCCGACGAGATCCTCGATCTCAAGCACCAACTGGACCGCTGCGACACGGTCGAGGATTTCCTGCGCAGCATCTGATTCCGGGCGCCCCCCCTGTTCCAGGGGGCGCCACCCTACGGGCTCCCTCGATCCCTCGGTCGGTGCCGTGCCCATCGTTGTAAGGGCGAGGCATGCCTCGCCCCTACGATGACGGCACCAATGCCCTCCGGTCGGCTGGCGCGTCGATCCCCTGCGGCCCCCGCGAACATGTAGCTTGGATGCATCCATGTTGCGTTACGCCGAGACCCATTACAAATTCCGTCTGCCGTGGTCGCCGTTGTCCAGGCCGTTGCCGGAAATGGTCGTCGACGCGCCGTGGTGCGCGGTTCCCGGTCGCGAGGTTCCGCTGACGCTGGCGGTGCACGACGCCCACCGGTTCCCGGTGGTGCTGCGCGAGGTGCGGGTGGTGGTGCGCGCCGGCGGCCAGATGCGCGAGGTGCGCCAAAACCTGGACTTGCGTCTGGACCGACCCTTCCACTGGATCCCGCTTCCGTGGCCGGATCCTGCCCTGCCCGGACAGAATCTGATCGATGTCTTGTTCGAGGTGGAAGACTCCAAAGGCCGCCGCCACCGGTTCCTGAACCACTCGCTCCCGTTCCTGCCCCAGCCGTCGCTGGACGTCCTGCGCCTGGAATCCAATTTCCCGTTCCCCGACGGCTGGACCTCGGGCGATCTGCACTGCCACACCACCTGGAGCGAAGACCCGGTGGAATGGGGCGGCGACCCTCGCGTCATGAACGACGCGGCGCGGTGCATGGGAATGGGCTTTTGGGCGGCCACCGACCACAGCTACGATTTCGCCTGGGACCACCCCGACTGGATGCGTCCCACCGATCCGGTCGCCAAATTCGAGCGCTTTCGCGCATCGTTCCCGCCCAAATCGCCCGACCAACCCATTGTGCTCCCGTCCGAAGAGGTGAGCTGCGGCAACAGCCGGGGGCGCAACATCCATCTGCTCCTGATCGACCACCCGGAATATGTTCCGGGCCAAGGCGACGGCGGACGGCGGTGGCTGCGCAACAAACCCGATCTGTCCATCCCGCAGGTGTTGGAGCAGGCCGCTTGCCACGGCTCGCCCGCCTTCGCGGCGCACCCACGCCCCGGCATCGGCATGGCCGAACGCCTAATGTTCCGGCGTGGCAGGTGGGAACCCAACGACCTCCACCCGGGCCTTGGCGGCATCCAGTTCTGGAACGGCGGCACCGGGCGGGACTTCGCGCAAGGCATGGCGTTCTGGATCGCCGACCTGTTGGCCGGCAACCGGCGCATGCCGATCGCGGGCAACGACGCCCACGGCGACCTGAACCGCGCCACGCAGATCCAAACACCGTTGGTGTCGCTTCGCCAGACGCGATCCCACCGGTTCGGACACGCCCGCACCTGGATTCATTTGGACCACGCTCCCACCCGCGCTTCCATTCGTCGCGCGCTTCGCGATGGTGCCCCTGCGGTGCTCTCCAACGGTCCGTCGCTGGTGCTCAAGGCCCCCGGATCCCGCCACTCGGCCACCCGATCCGACTCCCCCGATCTGGTGCTGGAAGCCACCTCGCTCGCCGAGTTCGGACGCATCGACAAGATCCGCGTGTACGCGCAGATCGGGACAGAGCCTCGCGAAACCCTGGTCGCCGAACTGGCTCCCGCCTCGCTTGCCTTGCAGGAGCGCATCCAGCTTCCCGCCAACGTCACCTACGTGCGCGCCGAACTGCGCACCCTGGGCGGCTACCGCGCGCTCACCGGCGCGGTCGAACCCGGCTGAGCCCTGCTCCCCCTTTGCGGGGATCCAGGGCGTTCACAAAAACCGGATCAGTTCCCGACGGAGATATTCCGATCTCGGAACAACCAGGACGATTCCCGACGGATCCTTCCCAGCGGATCCCTCGCACCCAGATCGGATCGCACCCCAGGTGCGCGGAACATCAACCCCGTCGGTTCGCGTCGGCTGATCCCGGCGGTCCGACCGTTGCATCCGCCCAGTCGACTTTCGCCGGTGGATTCGTCCAGGCAGTACGCACCGCGATCCACCAAGGAGGTGTCGGCATTGCGAGGACCTTCGGCCCAACCCCCGTGGCGGACAGCGGCTTGCACCGATTTCGTTTCCCAACGCGGAACCAGGAACCCCTCCGAACCCGGATCACGCGATTCCATGGGTATGCGGATCCCGTATTTGTTCTGGTGCGCGATCCAAACCAGGGAATCCCTTGCGACGCCGCCCATGACCATGATCAGTCCCGTGGAATCGATCCCCTGGGTATTCATCAACTCGAAAGGCCCCCAGCGCTTCCCTTGCTTGTCGGTGAAGAACGCATCGTAGGTCGCTCCCCTCTGGACGCCCCATCCGTTCCAAAGGAAAGGCGGCATCGGCAGCTGCGGGAGTTCGACAGGTTCGATGTTCACCCAACAGCCCGAGGCGCATGTCCTCGCCCCGGAACTGAGTGGATCCGGAAGCGTATCCGACACGATATTCGCCTGCGTCATGGTGCGGACCGGAATCTGGACCCCACCCTCGAGCTCGAAGGTGTTGTTGTAGACCGTCTTTCCGGAGTAACTCAACATTTGGCGGAAATCCGAAGAGAAGTCAAAATCCGGAGGGTTGCCACCGACCTTCCAGACGGGTCCGACCAGCAGGTTGTTGAAAAAGACATGCCGGATCTCGCGTTCGCCCCACCCCAGGTATCCGAACACGATTCCATGCCCCAGGAGGGTGTTGTTGTGGATCCTGTACGTAGACATCGCGGAATCTGTCTGGTTGTGGAATCCACCCGTGCACTCCCTCACCAGTGCGTTCTCGAAATTCGCATCCTTGAGCGAGTCCGGAAATTGGATCGCCTTGTTCATGTTGTCCCACACAAGATTGTACCGGATCGTCGATCCAAGGTCGAAATCGCTCTGGCTGTAGAACGCCCACCAGTTGTCGTGGATCCGGTTGCGCTCGAACAGATGGTCGCCGGCATCGGTTCCCGGCCGGTACGGCGCGCGATAATCCCCATTCACGCTGTCGCCATGGACGAAGACGCCGGCGAAGAAGCTCTGGATTTCGCAATCCTGGACCGTGACGCGCAGGGACTTCTGAATGTTCACTCCCACGGAACCGAACAGGATGTCGTACGTCTGGGACCAGATGTTGTCGTTCACGAAATAGCTCGGCAATCCACCGGAAAGCCGGATCCCGCGCAACACGATGTCGGTGGAATGGCGCACCATGACCATGCCGTTGAACAGGTGGCCGATCCGCGAATAGGGATTGGAAACATCGTCCTTGTCGCCCACCACGCTGTTGGGAACCCAAGTCATCGACGCGGCCCGGACGGGCCACATCAGCCAACCGGCCGGACGTTCGGGATCCTGGACGCAATCGGCCGCCTCGGCGTCGCAAGGGAGTCCGTCCTTGCCGAGCAGGAAAGGAAGCGTGAACAGCTTGCGGACCTTCGGGGCGAGGTTGGTCGCTGTGGCCGGGTTCGCGACCATGGTCAGAAGCGACGGATCGTAGCTCAAGACAGGCGCCTTCCCGTCGGGCGTTTTTCCCACGATCGCCAGCTTGGATTTCCCTTCGATCCAGAGGGGACGATCCAGGTTGTAGTCAGGGTCGAGCAGCCTGATGATGCAGGAATCGCCGCTCGGGCAATCGTTCACGGCGGCCTGGATGGTCGCGTGCGTGGCGGAAGCCCCGCTCGACACGGAAAAAATCGTCTCTCCGGCGAGACCGACTCCTGTCAGGACAAGTATCGCAATCGGGGTGGTGAATCGCACGAATATCCTCGCTGTGGTGCAATGAAGCGCCGGAGATCCATCTCTCCGACCTTACTGGATATACACCTGAAACTCTTCCGTTCGGATACCGGCGCCACACAAACCGTTCCATCCATGGAACGATTCATCCATGCTCCTCCATGCGATACCGGCAACTGGATCTGCCTTGGTTGTCCGTGATGATCCGGACGGGTTACGGGATTATCTTTGATGCATCAAACCCACCTTTCCGGAGGAACCATGATCCCAGTGAACGAATATTTCGACGGCAAAGTGAAGTCGCTTTCCTTCACCCCGGTCGAAGGCAAGGCCACCGTCGGCGTGATGGCCGCCGGCGAATACGAATTCGGGACCGGCGCCCCCGAGAAAATGACCCTCATCCGCGGCGAATGGTCGCTCCAGCTCCCGGGCTCCAGCGAGTTCGTGCCCTTCGCCGAAGGCGTCACCGCCAAGATCCCCGGCGACTCCAAGTTCAAGCTGCGCATCGCCCGCGACAGCGCCTACCTCTGCGAATACATCTGATCTTCATTTTTTGACGGCGACGTCCGCGTCCCGCCAGACTAGAACGCCGTCCCGGATCTCCCAGGGCGGCGTTTTTCGTTCGGTGCGCGTCGATACTGGTTCGCCTAAGACCGCCTCACGCGACCGTGAGACGATGTGCGATCAGGCTATTGACCGTTGTGTGCTGCTTCCGGGCTTGGGACTGGAGAGCTTTCCAGACAGTTTCTGGCAATTTCACCGTCTTGCCGATCATCGGAGTACGCACTTCACCCTTGCGCGGACGGCCTCTCGGTGGCGAAGCGACACGCGGCCCATGCACCTCGTCCATTTCCGCGGCGATACGCTCGAAATTGGCGATCAGGTATTCCTTGGACTCGTATTCCTTCTTCTTGGTCATTGCTCCGCCTTTACCAAAACCCCTCGGGGTGGTGGATCTTGACGCCGATCTTGTACAGCTTGTTGGTCATCACCGGGGTCGGGCGACCCTTTTCCTTGACGTAGCTCACGATGCGCCACAGGTAGATGCCCGAGGCCACCAGGTCGCCGCGCACGTCGCGGTGGTTCCAGGCCAACTGGATGCGGTAGCGGTCCAGCTTGTCGGGCACCAGCGCGTTGGGGTTGGAGGCATCCAGGTCGTCGTCGGTGAACGACTGCTCGAACTTCATCACGAACGTCCCCGCGTTGTCGTACACGTACACCAACAGCTTGGCCGGACGGTTCATGTACAGGATCGGGCCGTTGCAGAATTCGGGCGAAGGGCAGATCGACTTGGTCTGGTCGTCCCCGGATCGACTGTACCCGGAGCCCGGCTTCCACCAGGTGAACGACTCGGCGGTCGCCTTGGAATGTGAATCGGAGGCGCGGATCACGATCCCTCCGGGACCTCTGCGGTCGCGTTCGGCGCTGGAAATTTCCACCACCGGCTTGGGGACCACCACGTCCACCAGGGGTGGGCGCGGATCGCCTTCCACCTTCGCGGTCCACTTGCGGTTGTTCACGTCCACCTTGTTGCCCAACTCGTCCCTCACGCCGCCGCGGAACCGGATCTCCAGGCCCGGACGCGGCGAAACCGAATCGCCCGGAGGCAGCACGATCACAAGGTGTCCGTACTTGTTGATGGACAGCGACTCGGGGGGGATCACCACCCATTTTCCGTCCTTCTTGATCTCCAGCCAGTCGCCCACCGGCCACAGCGGTTCCGACGGCACCACCACCAGGGAGTCCAGGCCGTCGTAGAGTTCCGTCCGCACGAGGGTGGCGCTCAGGATCACCGGCGCGACCTTGTCGCCGACCTTGAAGTCGTCCACCACCTTCACCAGCGAATCGCGGCCCTTGGAATCGCGGAACACCACCGAGGCGCGCAAGGTCGCCTCCTGGTCCTGGTCGAACCCCGTCACGCCGTAGGCGAACGGCGGCTTGATCGGCACCAGCAGCCGGGTGCTGTCCACCATTCCGGGGCCGGGCACCTTGAACAGCAGCCGTCCCAGCGAATCGCGGATCGCCTTGCCGTCGGCGTCGTACAAGGTGTCGCCCAGGATCGTGGTCTGCGGGAACCCGTCGACCACGCGGGGCTTGCCGTCGGTGCCGTACAAGATCTGTCCGGCGGCGGCCCAGATCGTGTCGCCCTTGGCGCCCAGCACCAGCTTGCCGCTGGAATCGCGAAGCGGCGTTCCGCGCGAACCCATGGTCGCCCAGGGCTTGGACGAATCCGGCTTCTGGCCTTCGCGAACCTCGTCGCCCAGTTTGAAGTCGAAGCTCGGGAACGGCCCGGTGCCCCAGCGTGCGTCCAGCTCCACGATCGCGGCGTCCACGCGCCCGTCGCCGTCGGTGTCCACGAACCAGGAACGCTCGGCCTCCACCGGCTTCACGAACACGGTCACGGTGGCGCAGCCCTTGTTGCCCACCGAATCCACGGCGCAGCGGGTGATGTCGTGCCAGCCCGGAACCGGGAACGATTCCTGGTCGCGGGTCGTCCAGGTCTCGCCGGCGTCGGTGGTGCTCCAGGTCACCGGGCCGATCCCCGAAGACACCGTGTCGAGCGGATGCGGATCCAGGATCTCGATCTTGGGGCGGCTCTGCTTGAGGCTGATGACACCCGTGTCGCGTCCGCAGTTGCCCACCGCGTCGCACGACTGGACCGGGATCCGGAACGTGCTGTCGCCGCGCAGATCCACCGCGACCTTGAACGAATCCACCTTCACACGCCAGTTTCCGTCGGGCCCTTTGGCCGAATCGCGCACCCAGTAGCACACGGTGTCCTTGCCGAACCGCGTGGCCACGCTCTTTCCGGGCACGTCCAGGGAACGCGTGGAATCGGTGGGGTCCGGCACGATGATCTTGTAGACCTGCACCGACGGCGGCGTGAAGTCGGCCAGAACCCGCACCGAATCCGACCCGAAGTTCCCCGCCGAATCGGTGAAGGAACGCCGCAGGATGTTCCAGCCTTCTTCCAGCGTGAAGGTGGTGTCTTCCTGCGGAACCGCCGGGCCGTAGGCGCCGTCGCGGCCCTGCTTGAGCGTCCACTTCACCAGCATTTCGCGCGAACCCGTGAGCGAGTCCTGCGGCTGCGACGGCTTGTGCGAAGGTGAGGTGATGAGCACCACCGGCGGCAGGTTGGTGTTCAGGATGGTGATTTCCAGAACGCTGTCGGCCCCGGCTGCCGCCGACACCACGTCCGACAGATGCAATCGCAGCACGCGATCGGGTCCCACCTTGCCGTCGTTGTGGATGGCAAACGAAAAGACGAACGCCACCGACCCCGTATCCAGCTTCACGGCGACCACCGTGTCGGGCGCAAGCCCGATTCCCTTGATCCGCTTGGACAGCGAATCCAGCCGCACCGAAGCCGTCGTGACGGAATCCGACACGATGCTCTGCACGATCCGCACATCCACCCGGCCCGCGTTGTCGCGCACCGTCATGCGGGCGGTGTCGAACTCCACCACCGGTCGCGCGCTGGATTCGCGGATCACGACCACCGCCGAATCCAGTCCCAGCGTGGCAGATTCCGTCTCGCCCAGTCGTACGACCAGACGACGATCGGGGCCGTAGCGGTGATCGTCCACGATCTGGATTCCAATGGACTTGAGCGTGTCGCCAGGCTGGTAGCCGGGCGTGCGTCCATCGCGCAGAAGGTGTTCCAACCCGTAGCGCGCGGTTCCCGACACCGCGTAGGGGGCGTCGACCACCCGACCCGACGCCGGGCGCAGCGCGACGCGCAGATGGATCACGGTGTCCGTCTGGCGGATCACCACCAGGCTGTCCACGAAGCTCAACCTGGGAAGCGAATCGGTGTCGCGGATCACCAAGGTCGCCAGCGAATCGTCTCCCACGTCCACCCAGCGCGCGGGCTGCACGACCATGGGCAGGCGCTTGTTTTCCGTGCTGATGCCGTCGTCCAAAATCCGGATCCACCAATCCACCTGTTCGGTGGCGGCCGGGAACCGCACCACGGGATCGATCAGACGGAAATTGCTGGAACGCGCGCGGTTCAGTTCCGGAACGAACGCGGTGTCCAGTCGCACCGGCAAGGTGAACGGGAACGCCACCTTGCGCGACAGCCGCACCGGGAACGACACCGAATCGGGCCGCACGTCTTCGCGCACGGTATCCAGCGTCTTGGCCCACACCACCCACGGCGTGGGACCCGATTCGGAGATCCAGGCGTCGCCCACCGAATCGCCCAGCACAGCGAAGTCGTCGAGCACGTCCAGCAACCGCGCCTGGTAGGTCAAGAGCGTGTCGAACAGGCTGTCTTCCAGCGTGGCGACAGGAAGTGTCAAGCTGGTGCGCTCGGGCAGGAACATCACCGTGTCGCGCGCGATGCCGGCGTAGTTCACGCCCGACTTGGCCGTGACGTCGCGGGTGGCCACCACCACCTTGATCGTGTCGTCGCTGGGCCCCGGAAGCGTCAGGCGGAAGATGGATGCCTCGCCTTCCACCACCGTGTCGGCGTCGGAAATATCCACCGCGGGCGGCGGATCCATGTCGCGGATGAACGCGGGCACCGAAGGCGTCACGATCGTGACGGTGTCGGTTCCCGAAAGCCGCAGGCTGAACGTGCGCGGGTTCTTGTACCAGTTCACGGGCTTCAGGATGCGCACGGGAACCTGGAACTCGGTCTGTCCGGCGCGCAAGGCCAGCCGACCGGAGGTCGCCACGTAGTCGCGTCCGTCGCGGGCCGTGCCGTCCACCATGGCGAACGCCACGGTGTCGTCCTGGAGCATGGGCTGAGTCAGGTGCAGCGTGAAGTCCACGATGGTGTCGCGCTTGGGCGCGCGCAGGGTGTCGCCGAACAGTTCGGGAGCGTTGTTGTACTCCATGACCATGCCCACGCCGCGAGGGTCCGGGATCCGGACGGAATCCGTCCCCTTGGACAGGTCCACGTAGAAGCTCAACGGCGTGTTGGTGAAGATGCCGTCGTTGTGGACCAGGACGGGGATGTCCAGGTTCAGGGAGCCGCGCGGCACGAACGCCAGGGTGCCCGACGTGGCCGTGTAATTGTCGCCCGCCTTGCCGGTGCCGTCGGCCGTGGCGAACGGGATCCGGACGGGGAACGCGCTGCGGCGCGAAAGCGTCACGGTGAACAGGGCCGTGTTGGATCCCACCGACCGCTCGCGCACCCACACCGTGTCGGTGATGGTCGCCGTGGGGGGCTCGTCGGAGTTCACGATGCGCCCATAGCCAGGCACGGTGGACGGATTGGCGTGCGCATCCACCCGCGAAAGCCGCACGACGAACACGCGGGCGGTGTCGAAGATGTCGTCGGCCACCACTCGGACAGGAACCGTCACCGTGGTCGCTCCAGGAGCGACGCGGACCAGGGTGTCGCGCGATCCGTTCCCGAACAGCTGGTAGTTGGTACCGGCCAACGCGCTGGAATCCTCCAGCGAGAACCGGATGTTGGATTCCAACGCGCTGCGTTCGTTGAGCTTCACGGTGAACAGCGCGACGGCGACGCTCCCCTTGGCGGGTTCCTGGACCGTGACGGAATTCACGGTGGCCTTGGGGGCCGCGCGCGCATTGCGGATGGTCCCGACCCCGGTCAGGACGCTGCCCTGCGGCGTGTACAGACCCGCCTGCGGAGCCACGGCCGCCTTGAGGTACCGCGACGGCACGTTGTGGCGCGAGTGACCCGGAACGGCCACGAACACGCGGGTTCCGGTCGAATACGCGGGAATGGTTCCCGGAGCGTCGGTCACCTTCACGTAGTCGTCGGGCTGCTTGGCGGTGCTGTCGGCGGTCGACCAGGTGAACGGGATCGCCACCCGCGTGCCCATGGATGCGCCGGTGGCGTCCACCAGATCGATCCGGAACGGCAGGAGGGTGGTGTCGCCGTCCTTGCCTTCGTTGGTGGTTCCGCCCACCACGCGCACGCGCGGGGCGTCCACGCCGCACACGATCAGGCCGCGTCCCACGGAATCGTCCGCCACGCGGACCACGTTGGTCAATTTCTGCAGATCCACGAAGAAATCCAGATCCGGGGCGTAGCGGGAATCGGGAAGCACCGTCACGGTCAAGGTGCGGCGCGAGGTGTTGGGCGCCAGCACTTCCGACCGCGAGACCACCTGCGCGTAGTCGCCCTGCGCCACGGTGGCCGAACCGTCGCGGGTGGACCACGCGAACGAAATGCTCTTGCCGCTCACGGTGTCCTTGCCCGAAGCCCCCACCAGCCGCACCACGAACGGGAACGGCACCGAGGCGGTCCCGTCGCGGGAACGGACCACGCTGTCGACCACCACGCGCGGGGCCTGGTCGTCGTCCAGGATCGTCAAGGTCGCGCTGGAACCCGAGGTCAAGCCGTAGGTGGGCACCGCCGTGGCGGTGAAGGCGCGATCGTCCTGGTCCAGGCCGTTGCCCAGCACCTTCACGCGGATCGTGTCGCCCGATTTCCCGGCGGCCAGCACCGCATGCGCCGACACCACCTTCACGAAATCCGTCAGTCCGAACACGGCATCGGGCGCGTCCAAGGCCGACCCTGCACTGGTGGACCAGTCGAACGCGGCGGTGTCCAGGCTGGTGGTGGGATTGCCCGATCCGTCGACCAGGATGTAGGGGATCTTGAGGATCGCCGTGTCGCCCGATTTGCCTTCCTGGACATTGGCGGGCTGGAGCCGGATGGTGGGGGCCGCCACCGCGGCCTGGATCACGCCGGTTCCGTCGTTGGCCCTGGAAATGTCGGAAACCGGCACGAGGTCCAAGGTGAAAGCGCGATCGGAATGCCACACCGACAATCCCTTGACCACCACGTCCACGAAGGTGTCGCGCTGCTGCGGACGCATCGAGATCGTGCCGCTGTCGCCCACGAAGTCGAACCCGGCCTTGGCGGTGCCGTCTTGGGTCCTCCAGCGGAAGATGCTTTGGGTACGCGACGAATCGGAAAGCGAAATGGCGAATCGCCAGACCGTGTCGCGCACCGACCGCGCATGCACGATCGTCTGGGCGGTGACCACCGGAGCAAGGTCGTCGTCGTGGATGGTGACATCGCCCGACGCCTTGGCCCAGGTGCCGGTCAGCGACGCCCCGACGGCGTTGGAAAGCGCGAGCCTGAACACCCGCGCGGTGTCGTGTCGTCGATCCCCCAGGATCCGCACCGGTAAAAGAGTGTCGGAAGCGCCAAAGCGCGTGAACGACACCGTGCCCGACGCCCCGCGGTAGTCCTTGCCCGATTTCGCCGTGAGATCCGACGTGCTCCAGTTGAACGACAACGGGCGCGCCAGCCGCGCGGGCTTGCCGGTGGCCGACGACAGGATCCGGACACGCACCCGCGAGATGGTGGTGGAATCGTGGCCTTCCAGCACGGATGTGTCGGTCACGGAAAGCACCGGCGGACCGTCGGAATCAAGGATGATCCCAGTGGCCAGCACGCGCGCCCCGCTGTCGATGAGCGTGGTCGCCCCGTACACCCAGTCGATCTGGACAAAAAGCGTCTCTGCCTGCTGGTAGACGCCGTCGGCGAAGGTGGGGATGGAAACCACCGTGTCGGAGGTGCGCGGCAGCAACGAATCGGTCCGCCACTGCTTGAACGCGGTGTCCCAGGCCGGGATCAGCGCGGGGTTCTTGGGAACCACCCGCCAGCGGTAGCGCACCCAGCGGGCGCTGGCGGACGCCACCGATTGTCCGCCCTTGCTGGGCACCTGCACCAGGTGCACCCTCATGCGCAGCGGGTCGCCTTCGGTGGTGGAGCCGTCTTCGATCCGGAACACCGGGGGGAGGTCGTTTTCCAGGATGGTCCCGACGCCGACTTTTGTCATGGGGTCGATCTCGCCGTTCCAGATCGAGTCGATCACCACGTGGAACTTGCGGTCGCCTTCGTACCAGACGTTGCCCAGGACCTTGATCCTGATCGTGTCGGAGAGCGTGTTCACCGCGATGCGCGTGGATCCCTTGGGCACGTCCACGTAGTCGGCGCCTTCCAGCGCCACACCGGGGCTGTCGGGCGGCCCGATCATCCGCGTGTGGTACCAGATCGTGACGGGAATGCCGTTCACGTGGTCCATCTCGAGCAGGAACTTGGCCACCACGGTGTCGGGCTTGCCGGTGGCCAGGGTGTCGGGTTCGCGCACCGTGGCCGAAAGCTGGGTGATGGTCACCTTGGGCGGAACGTCGTAGTACGGGATGTACTGGCCCAGGTTGGCGTTGAAATCGGTGCGGATGAACAACCGCTTGGCGAAGGCCTGGCCGTACAGGGCGGTCTTGTCCCTGAGGTTCAGGTCGGCGTTGGGTGCGGAAATCGTGGCCGTGATGTGGGTGCCGGTGCCGATCGTCATGGGCTGGGTGCCCTTGTAGAGGATCATCATCTGGCCCATCGCCTCGTTGGAAGGCCGGATGTTCATGGTCGCCGACGCCATGCTGTCGTTGCCCTTGGAATCCTTCACGATGGTC
>ENA-UPSM01002270-UPSM01002270.1-activated-sludge-metagenome-genome-assembly--contig:-NODE-2270-length-23574-cov-9.101450_pt1 | contig 23574 bp, 16 predicted proteins | sample MGYA00238181_ERZ773283 | MGnify/ENA primary metagenome ERZ773283 (study PRJEB29023, sample SAMN05720199) | activated sludge metagenome | isolation source: Anaerobic digester | place: Japan...
GACCCCGAAATCGTGGGGGAGATCCTGGTGGCCTTCCAAGAGGAATACCCCCGGCTCATGGCGGACCTACGCCGGGGGGTGGCCCAGGGGGACCCGGAAATGGTGCGGGAGCGGTCCCACGCCCTCAAGGGCATCTGCGCCACCCTGGGGGCGGCGCGGGCTCGGGACGAGGCCCATGTGTTGGAAAAGATGGGAAAAGGAGGGGACTTGGCCGGAGCGTCGGAGCTCCTGGGCCGATTCGAGATGATCATGCAAAAAGTCTGTGACGAGCTGACCCTGGTGAGGGATGAGCTGGCTTCGGCGAAAAATCCTTGAGATGATCCCCGGACCCTGCGGGGCCCGGAGGGAGGGCTTCATCCGGAAAGTTTGGCGGGAATCGCCGCGAAGGAGGGGGCTATTCCTGGGGGTCGGACTCTTTCTGGGGGTGGGGTCTCTGGGGGGCGCGGCGGAGGGGGCCCCCGTTCCCCTTCTGGGGGTCGCCCCCCGGGTGCTCCAGGGTACGGCGGGGTGCGCCCTGGTGATGGACCTCCACTCCGGCGAGATCCTGGACGGGTGGCACCTGGCGAAGGCCTTCGGGGGGAGCTATGGCGCCAGCAGCGTCCTCAAGCCTGTGGTGGCCTACGGGGCCCTGCGGGCGGGGGTCATCGACGAGGACGACCGCCTGGGAGGGCAAGACGATGCCCTGCTGAAAAAGTACGGAAGCTCCCTGCGTCCTTACCTGCGGCCCGGGGGGGCTCCGCTGTCTTTTCCCGCCGCCATGGCCCTGAGCGACAACGCCTTTTTTTACGAGGCGGGGGGAAGGTTGGGAGAAGGGGAGGTGCGGCGCCTCTTCATAGCCTTTGGGTACGGCCAGCCTTCGGGGGCGACGGGGTGCGGCCCGGAGGCTTCGGGGACGCTGGCCACCCGCCTTTCGGGGGTCCATGCCCTGCACTTCCTCGGGTGGGGGAGCCCCCGAACCCGGGTGACGGCGGCCCAGGTGCTCGTGGCCACCGCCGCCTTTGGCAACGGGGGAAAGCTCCTGCGCCCCTTTTGCCCCCCGGGAGAACTCCGGGTGCGGGGCCTCCTAGACGATCCCGAGGCGACGGCGGCGGTGCGCCGGGCCCTGCGCCGGGTGGTCACGGCGGGTCGGGGAAAGCCCGCCGCCGTTCCGGGGTGCCAGGTCTTCGGCAAGACGGGCTCCGTCGTCGACGCCCTCACGGGGCGGCGCCTGGGGGTCTTTGCGGGATTTACCGAGGGGCTGGGCCGGGACGTGGCCCTGGTGGTGGTGGTGGAGGGGGCTTCCTCCGACCGGGCGGCGGCGCTGGCGGGTAAGCTGATAAGGGAACTCCGGAAAGCCCTTGGCGGCCCGGGGCAGGATAAAAAGGGGGGGCGAAAGAGCCCATGAAGCCTGCGAAGCACGATCCTCAGGGAGAAAAAGACCGGGAGGAGGGGGGCGAGGCCGGGGGAGGGGATCCGGGGAGGTTCCTCAACCGGGAGTTGCAGTGGCTTGCCTTTAACCGAAGGGTCCTCGAGGAGGCCCAGCGGGAATCCCACCCCCTGCTGGAGCGGGTGAAGTTCGAGGCGATCTTCGCCAGCAATTTGGCGGAATTCTTTCTTATCCGCTTCTCCGGGGTGCACCGCCAGATCCTCCGGGGGGTGGCGGTGCCCTCCCCCGACGGCCGGACCCCCGCAGAGCAGATCCGCCTCCTTCGGGAGGCCATCCTCCCCGACCTGGCGGAGCACCGGAGGATCTGGAAGGAGGACCTCATCCCTCTCCTCCGGGACGAGGGGATCTCCGTGGAGCCTTTCGAAGAGCTCCGCGAGGAAGAAAAGCAGTACCTGGGGGACTACTTCGACCGGGAGATCTTCCCGGTCCTCACCCCCCAGGCGGTGGACCCCGGACGACCCTTTCCCCACATCTCCAGCGGCAGCCTCAACCTCCTCGTGGCCCTGAAAGACGAAAAAGGCAACGAGCGCCACGCCCGCGTCAAGCTCCCCCGGGCGTTTCCCCGCTTCGTCCCCGTGCCCGACGTCGACGGAGGGGGGGGGCCCCGGATCGAGCGCTTCGTTTGGCTGGAAGACGTGGTGGCGGCGAGCCTGGCCACGCTCTTTCCCGGCTACACGGTGGATCAGGCCTATCCCTTCCAGCTCCTCCGGGATGCGGACGTGGAAATCCAGGAAGACGAAGCCCCGGACCTTTTGGCCACCGTGGCCGAGGGGGTGGAGCAGCGCTACTTCGGCATGCCCGTGGCGATCTTGGTGCACCAATCCACCCCGGAGCGCGTGGTGCGCTTTCTGGCGGATCACCTGGAGCTTCGCCCCTACCAGATATTTCCCGTGGATGGCCGGGTCTGCATGGGGGATCTCATGGAGCTCTACGCCCTGGACCGGAGGGATCTGAAAGACGTCCCCTTCACCCCGGCCCTCCCCGGAGATCTGGCTAAGGGGGAGTCCTTTGCCGAGGTCCTGCGGTGGCGAGACCAGCTCCTCTTTCACCCCTACGACAGCTTCAGCCCGGTGGTGGATTTTCTTACCTGGGCCGCCCGAGATCCCCAGGTGCTGGCCATCAAGATGACCCTCTACCGGGTGGGGCACAACTCCCCCGTGGTGGAGGCCCTCATGGACGCCCGACACCACGGCAAGCAGGTGGCCGCCATGGTGGAGCTCAAGGCCCGCTTCGACGAGAAGAACAACATCGTCTGGGCCCGGGCCCTGGAGCGGGTGGGGGTGCACGTGGTCTACGGCCTCGTGGGGCTAAAGGTACACGCCAAAATGTGCCTCGTGGTCCGGCGGGAAGCGGGGGGCATCCGGAAGTACGTCCACCTGGGGACGGGAAACTACAACCCCTCCACCGCCAGCGTCTACAGCGACATGGGGCTATTCACCGCCGACGAGGACATCGGCGAGGACGTGGCCTCCCTGTTCAACGTCATCACGGGATACGCCCGACAGAAGGACTATCGCAAGCTCCTGGTGGCCCCCGGGGCCCTCCGGGGGGAGATGCGGCGGCGCATCGACCGGGAGGTCGAGCGGCACCGAAGGCACGGCGACGGCTATCTGGCCTTCAAGATGAACGCCCTGGTGGATCCGGAGTGCATCGACGCCCTCTACCGGGCCTCCCAGGCGGGGGTCCCCATCGACCTCCAGGTGCGGGGCACCTGCTGCCTTCGCCCCGGAGTGCCGGGCCTCAGCGAGACCATCACCGTGACCTCCATCGTGGGGCGCTTTCTGGAGCACGTCCGCATGTACTACTTCCGGGCCGGAGGGGGGGAGGACGAAGAGCTCTTCCTCGGCAGCGCCGACCTCATGGAGCGGAACCTGGACCGCCGAGTGGAGGTCTTATTTCCCATCCAGGATCCGGTCCTTCGGCGGGTGCTGTGCGACGAGGTCCTGCAGGTCCACCTGAAAGATACCGCCCGGGCCCGCCTCCTGCAGCCGGATGGGTCCTACGTCCCCCGACACCCCCGGGAAGGGGAGCCGGGGGTGCACGCCCAGCGCCGCATGGTGGAAAACCGGGGAATATGGCACATCCCCGCCCCGGGGGACGGGATATGACTCCGGAAAGTTTTGTCCTGGACTCGGTCCTGGAGCGCCTGATCCCCTTGCGGGCCGAGGAGGAAGGGGTGCGCCTCGCCGAAGACCCCGAGTACCTCCACCGCATGAGGGTGGCCACCCGACGCCTGAGAAGCGCCCTCCCCTTGCTGGCCGAAAGCGTTTCCGCCGGCGACCTCGCCCTCTGGAGCCGGGAGATTCGGCGCTTCACCCGGGCCCTGGGCCGGGCCCGGGATGGGGACGTGCAGATAATTTTCCTCAAAGAGCTCATCGACACATGGGAAGACCGGGCCCTGCGCCCCGGCCTGGAGCGCCTGCTCCTCCGGCGAAGCCAGCGGAGGGATCGGCTCCAGAAGGGATTGATCCGGGAGCTGGACCGGATCTTCCGACGGGGCGGGGCCCTGGAGACCCTGGAGGGCGAGATCCGGCGCCAGCGGGTGGCCCAGGCCCTGGGGGAGACCCCGCCGGAGCTGGCCCCCCTCCGGCGACGGGGGGCCACGCTCCTCCTCCTCCGCCTGGAGGCCCTGGAGGGGGGATCGGCCGCCCTGGGACGACCCGGAGACGGAGATGGACACCACGCCCTGCGCATCCTGGCCAAGAAGCTGCGCTACACCCTGGAGCTCTTTGCCCCCCTGATGCCCCCCACCGGGGAGGCGGGGGCCCTCCTCCGGAGGCTGAAAGACCTCCAGGGAATTCTGGGAGATCTCCATGACTGCGACGTCTGGATCCAGGACCTGCCCCTCTTCATCCGGGACGAGCGGCGGCGCACCGAGATCTACCAAGGCCATCTGAGGGGCTTTTCCCGGATCGAAAGGGGGCTTATGGCCTTCTGGCAGGATCGGCGCCGGGAGCGCGAGATCCTCTTTTCCCGTTCCCGGGAAATGTGGCGCTCCTGGGGAGAGGATCGGGTGACGGAGAGACTCCGGGAGGCCTTTCGGGCGCTGGTGGAGGAGCGAGAAGGAGGCGAGGAACGTTGAAGATTGCCGTCTTGGGGGACATCCACGGCAACCTTCCCGCGATGGAAGCGGTGTTGCGGGACGCGAAACAGCGCAGGGCCGCCTCGGTGTGGTGCCTGGGGGACCTGGTGGGGTACGGCCCCTTTCCCGATGAGGTGGTGGCCGCCGTGCGGGAGGGGTTCATCCTCTCCCTCCGGGGCAACTATGACAGCAAGGTGCTACGGATCCCCACCCGGGATCCCGCCTGGTTCCGGGAGAAAGGGGAGGAAAAGGCTCGGGTCTTTTCCTGGGCGTGGGAGCACCTCTCTCCCGGATCCCGGGAGTACCTCGCCTCCCTGCCGGAGAGCCTGCGCCTGACGGTGGAAGGTTATGGGGTTCTTTTGGTCCACGGCAGCCCCGCCTCTCCCCGGGAGCACCTCTCCCCCGACACCCCCGAAGAGCGCCTCGCCGCCCTGGGGGCGGAGTGCGGCGCCGCCGTGGTGCTCTGTGCCCACTCTCACGTCGCCTTCGCCCGCCGAGGGGGAAAGACCTTGTTCATCAACCCCGGCAGCGTGGGACGCCCCGACGACGGGGATCCCCGGGCCTCCTACGCCCTGGTGACCTTCCGGCGCCCCGAGGTGGAGGTGGCCTTCCACCGCCTCCCCTACGACGTGGATCGCTGCGTGGAGGCGGTGCGGTCCCACGGGCTCTCCGAGGACTTCGCTCGGATCTTCCAGGAGGGGCGTTCTCTGGATGGGATACGGGAAAGCGCCCCCCCCTCGGGGGATGCCGTGCGGCGACAGGTCGTCGCGGCGGCGGAAAAGTACGTGGACATGCAGGAGCACCACCTCCAGGTGGCCTCCTTGGCCCTGGCGCTCTTCGACGACCTGGGGGAGCTCCACGCCTTGGGGGAAGAGGAGCGAGACCTGCTGGAGTACGCGGCGCTGCTCCACGACATCGGCTGGTGCGAGGGGAGGGCCCGCCACCACCGGTGGACGGAAAAGCTGGTGATGGAAGACGACGCCCTGCCCTTTAGCAGGCGTCAGCGCCGCATGGTGGCCTGCATCGCCCGATACCATCGCCGGGCCTTCCCCGAAGAGAGCCACGAGACCTTCGGCGCCCTGGCCGAGGAAGACCGGAAAAAAGTCTGCGCCCTGGCGGCGATCTTGCGCCTCGCCGACGCCCTGGACGCCTCCCACCTGGACCTGGTGGAAGGACTCTCCTGCCAGGTGGGGCCGAAAAAAGTTCTCGTGAGCTGCACGGCGGGCCAACCCCCCCAGGGGGAGGACGAAGCCTGGGCCCGTAAGGGCGCCCTCTTTCGGTCCTTTTTTGGCCGGGAGGCGGAGCTCCGATGGACGCTGCGGAGCTGACCCCGGGGCGCCCTCGACGGGACTAGAGCCGAGGAGGCTCTTCCCGGGAGGCCAACCCCCCGAGGAGCCCCTCCAGCGAGGTAAAGCCCTCTCCCCCTCCTCCCAGGACCCATCGCCACCCCCCGGGGGTGAGGGCCACGTGGATCGAGACGGGAGCCTCTGGTGCCACGGCGTAGCGGGCCCGGGCCAGGGCCCGCTCGGTCCACTCCCGGCCGGGACTTTCCCCCGACAGGCCCACCATCCCCCGGATCTTTTGCTTCTGTCGGGGCACGAAGCCCCCCCCCAGGGCGTCGAAACGCCACCGATCGGAGGAAAAGGTCCGTTCCAGCTCTCCCCGAAGGGCCAGATCCTCCGGCATCCCCTCCGTGGCGGATCCCTGGTCCAAGATCCAGAGCCGATCCGCCGTGGCCAGCGCCCCCCCCACGTCGTGCAGGGCCACGAGGACCCCCATTCCCCGGAGGTGGGCGAAGTCCCTCAGGAGGTGCAAGACCTCCATGCGGTGGGAGGGATCCAGGAAGGCCGTGGGCTCGTCCAGCACCAGCAAGGCGGGCTCCTGGGCCAGGGCCCGGGCGATGAAGGCCCGCTGGCGCTCTCCGTCGCTCAGCTCCCCCAGGCGGCGGGGGGCGAAGGGGACGAGGTCCAGGGCCCCCAGGGCCTGGTCCACCGCCTCCCGATCCCTAAGAGCGAGCCCCCCTTGCCACCCCGTGTGGGGGTGGCGCCCCAGGGCCACCAGATCGTAGACCGTCATTCCCCGGGGAAAGGTCCGGTCGGGCAGCACCACGCCCACGATGCGGGCCAGGACCCTCCGGGAGTGCCGGGCCAGCGCCACTCCCCGGAGCCGCACCTCTCCCCCCAGGGGCTCCTGGAGGCCACAGATGGTCCTGATCAGGGTGGATTTCCCCGCGCCATTGCGCCCCAACAGGGCGGTGAAGCTCCCTTCCTCCAGGGACAGGGAGAGGTCGGGGGCCACCACCCGGGGGCGGCGTCCCCCGTACCCCACCGAAAGCCCCACGGCGGAAAGCAAAGGCGTCATGACGCCCCCCCTTCCCGGGCGGAGCTAAAGAGCACCCAGGCCACCACGGGGACCCCCACGAGGGCCAGCACCGCGTTGAGGGGCAACACCGCCCCTCCGGGGAGGCGGGTGAGGCCGTCGGCCCCCAGGGCCAAGGCGCCCCCCGCAGCGGCGCAGGAGGGGATGAGCCATCGGTGCCCCTCGGTCCGCAAAATGCCCCGGCAAAGATGGGGAGTGGCGATGCCCAGGAAGGCCACGGGGCCGCAACACGCCGCAGCGCTTCCCGCTAGCAGGGCCGTGGCCAGGAGGACGCGGCGCCGGGCCCTGCCGGGGGAGACTCCCATGGTGGCGGCGTAATCCTCCCCCAGAAGCAGGGCATCCAGGGACTTGGCGAGCCCCCAGGCCACCAAAAGCCCCCCTAAAGACCCCAGGAGCAGGAGGCGCACCCGGGGCCAGGGGGCCGCCGCGAAGCTCCCCATGCTCCAGGTGATGAAGCCGTGGACCTTTTCCGACGGGGCCAGGGCCACGAGGATGCTCACCACGGCGTTGGCGGCGAACCCGAAGAGGATCCCCACCAGGAGGAGCACGGTGCCGCTGCGGACCTGGCGGGCCACGGAGAGGATCCCCAGGAGGACCAGGGCGGCCCCGACCCAGGCCGCCGTAAAGCTCCCCGCCGTGGCCAGCGCTTCCCAGGAGGGCCCCATTACCTCCAGTCCCATCACCGCCAAGGCCACCCCCAGGCTGGCCCCCGCATCCACCCCCAGCACGTAGGGCCCCGCCAGGGGGTTGGCAAAGAGGGTCTGCATGAGGAGCCCTGCCACCCCCAGGCTGGCCCCCGCCGCCAAGGCGGTCACCGCCCGGGGCAGACGGAATTGCCACACGATGATGTCCTGCGAGGAGCCCTGGCCGGAGCCCAAAAGGATACCCCACACCTCGCCCCAGCTCAGCGCCACGGCGCCATGCCCCAGGTGGAGGACGAAGGCCCCCCCGGCGACGGCGCCGATCAGGGCCATCGCCGCCCATCGCCAGACGTCCCGAGAAAGGACCTCCCTACTCGGGAGAGAGGGGATTTTCGGGCCCCCTCGGGGGGATTCCGGGGGGAAAGTCATCGCCGGTCTTCCGAGAGGAGCGGACGGTAGTAAAAGGGAGTGCCGCCGGGGAAGCGCTCCGGGTGGAAGATGAGGGCCAGGTCCTCCAGGATCCGGTCGGGGCGGAGGGCCCCTCCCTCGTAGAAATCGTTGCCCCCCCCGGGAAAGGACCGGGCGTCGTTGTTCCACACCGCGTGCTCCCGAAAGGGGCGAAAGAGGGCCGCCCGGGGCTCTTCCCTCAGGGCCTGTTCCCGGGATAGCCACGGGCCGCAGTGGATCCATAAATCCGCCTCCGCCCCTTTGGCGAAGATCGCCTCGGCGTCCATGTAGACGGCCCTTCTCCCGGGGATGTCCCCCCAGACGTAACTCCCCCCCGCGTGGTCGATGAGGAGCCCCAGCCAGCTCTCCTTCCCCAGCACGTGCCACGACCCCGCCAGGGGCGTCCCCGCCATCACCCGGGGGCGGTGATCCACCGAGGCGAGGTCGAGGCGGAGGCGCTGGTAGTGGCGGTCCACTTGGTCGAAAAACTCCTCGGCCTCCCTCTGGCGTCCCAGGAAGAGGGCGAAAAAGCGAATCCACTCCGCCCTCCCCAGGGGCGTCTCCTCCAGGAACTCCGAAGCCAGCACCACGGGGATTCCCAGGGCCTCCAGTCGGTCGAGCCCGGCGCGCTCCTCCGCCGTGTAGGCGTAGGCGAAGACCACGTCGGGGGAGAGGGCCATCAGGCGCTCCACGTCGAAGGCCGCCCCCATGCCCTCGGCGGGGCCCACCTCGACGGGGGCCCTAGCCCGGGCCGCCGGAGAGTAGCAATACCGCCCTCCCCCCACGCCCACCAAGGCATCCAGGGCTCCCAGGGCCTCCATACAGGCCACGGCGGGCATGGAAGTCACCACCACCCGGGAGACGGGCACCCGGACCCGCCGCGCCCCGGGGATCCCGGGGAGAGCGTCGGCCGAAGCGGCGGGCTGTAAGAGCCACGCCATCTCCTCGGTGGCCCCGGGCCAGGGGATGCGATTGGTGACGAGGATCCCCTCGGGGCGCTCCTCCACGGAAAACAAGGCGGCGTGGCGCAGGGGTTCCTCCGCGAGGCCCGGTTCTCCCGGGGACAGAATCCCTCCCCAACCCAGGGTCCAGGCCAGCAGGGCCAAAAGGCCCCATCGGCTCCGCCCCGGGCGGGGGGGCTTTCTTTCGGTGGCGGCGCCCTTTTGTCCCAGGGCTTTCACCCCAAGGCCCTTCATCCTCACCAGCTCCACCGCAGGGACAAAAACCACGTTCGTCCGGCGGAAGGGTACCAGGGCATCTGCTCCGGCCCCTTGAAGGGCACCAGCCGCGCCTCCGAAGCGGCGTCGAAGAGATCTCGCACGCCAGCGGTGACCACGCCCCCGTCTTGCCGGGTCCAGGAGATCCCCAGGTCCACCGTGGTGAGGTCGGACATGGCCAGGTCCCCCGTCTGGTCGAAGGCGTTTCCCCCCACGAACTTCCCCTCGACGAAGGCCGAGAGCTGATCGGACAGGTCGTGGACCACCCGGAGATGGGCGGCGTGGGTCGGGCGGTTGGGCAGGGGCTTACCGTACCGGGCCCCCGGAGAGAGATTCTCGCTTCTCATCCAGGTGTAGGCCAGGTTGACCTGCCACCGGGGGAGGGCCCAGGCCCCCTCGACCTCCACCCCGTCCACCGTGCTCTGGCCGATGTTATCGTAGTAGGCCGATTCCGCATTGGCCATGACGAACTCGATGAGATCGGTCACGTCTCGGTGAAAGTACGTCATCGACCCCCGGAAGCGCGTCTTTCCCATCGAAGCCTCGTAGCGCACCCCCGCGTCCCACTGGATGCCGTCCTCCCAGCGCAAGTTCGGGCGGGGCAAAAGCAGCGCCCCGTCGCCGAAGCGCTCATAGAGCGTGGGGGCCCGGAACGCCCGGCCGTAGGAGAGATGGGCTCCCCATCCCCCCGTCAGATCCCACTCCGCCCCCAGGGACCAGGAGAGGTGTCCCGTGCCGTCCACCCCATTCCACCGCACCGAGGGCACCACCCGACCCCGGGAACCCAAGGGAAAAGACCCCTCCAGGGCCAGGTTCAAGACCTCCTGGTCGTAGCGGGATCGGAGGCGGTATCGGGCCACCATGTCCCCCTCCACCCGAAGGGACTCCCGAAAGGCCTCCCCCGCGAAGGTGAGGCTTCCCCTTCCCAGGGGTTGGGTTCGGTGGGTCGAGAGGGAAAAGCGCTCCGTGCGGTGGTGGTTCCATGTGGCCTGGGGCGCGGGCAGCGTCCGGGGATCCCGGGGGTCGAAGAACTCCTTGTCCTGGCGCAACACCTGGGCCTGCCATCCCCAGCTTCGCTCCCCGGAAAACTCCTGCCCTATCCCCAGAGAGGTCCGCACCGTGTCCAGCTCGGGCCCCGGAGGATCGCCGGGGCGGTCATTTCCCGGGGCCCGACGGGGAATCTCCCGGTGCTGATCCAGATATTCTCCCCGCAGGCGCCAGGATCGGTCCTCCCAAGCGAAAAGCACGTTTCGGTCCCGGGCGCCGTTGTTGCGGCGCCGGGCCTCGTAGTCATCCGTAAGGTTCCAGAACGTGCCGTGGTCGTTGTGATAGGGGAAATCTCCCGCTGTGCCCCCCAGGGTGACGGCGGCGAAGTAGCGCCCCGACCCCAGATCGTTGCCGTAGCGCAGCGACGTCTTCCAGGTGCCGAAGTCTTCCAGCTCCACCGCCGCCGCCCCTTCGAAGCCCCGGGGCCGTCGGGTGTGCACCGAGATCACCGCCCCCAGCCCCGAGGCCCCAAAGAGCCCCGGCACGAAGCCCCGGTAGACCTCGATGCGCTCCACCGTGTCGGCGGGGATGGTGGCCAAGTTCACCGCCCCTTCCCCACCTAAATTCATCAGGACGCCATCGACGTACACCGCCACCTGGGCCCCCGTGCTCCCCCGGATGGAGGCCACGACGTACCCCCCCCGTCCCTCCACCCGGATCACGTGAACCCCCGCGCTCTGCTCCAGGAGGTCCCCCAGGGTCTTGCCCTCCCCCTCGCTTTCCTCGGGGCGGAGGACCGTCACCGTTCCCGGCGTGGCCCGGGAGGCCTCCTCCCAGGGCGAGGCGGTCACCGTCACCAGGGGAAGATCCAGGGCGGCCCCGGGGGGCGCCCCTAAAAGCCACGCCCCGAGGAGGAGGATAAAGCCCCAGGACCGGGGGGCGTGCCCCCGGTCCCGGAACGCCTTTATCATGGCCGCCGCAACAAAAGGGCTGGCGCCAGGAGCAGGAGCGCCAGAGGAGTCGGCAGGGCCCCCGTCGCACACCCGCCTCCGCCGCTTCCGCCGGAGGGAGCCTGGGTGGGCGCGGCGGCGGTCAGGGGCACGGCGTCATAGACCGCCCCTCCCAGGGTGGTCTCGGAGATCCGAAGCACCCGGTTCCCCGCCGTATCGTAGGCCTCGAGGACCGAATCCCCTCTGCCCGAGCCGTGATTCACCACCCAAAAGACCTCCCCCGACGGATCCCACACGCCCTTGGACACCCAACCCTCCTGGGTGCCTCGGTCCACGAAGGTCCGGGGCGTTCCCGGGGCCGCCGTGAAGAGCTTGCTGGGGTTGGGCCAGGTCCCGGCGCCGTTATTGTACCCCGTGACAAAGATCGTGCCGTCGGGAGCCACTCCCACATGGTCGAAGGCGTAGGGGGCGGGGAGATCCCGACTGGTGCCGAGCACGGTTTTGGCCATCGTGGCGGGATCCACCGCCACCAGAGCCGTGTCTCCGCTCGCCACGTCCCGGGGTCCCCCGATGACCGCCACGTAGATGGTGTCTTTTTCCAGGGCCATGGTGGAGGCATTTTGTCCCAGGTCCACCGACCCCGTTTCCTCTAGATTGGCGTTAAAGCGCACCAGGGTACTGGGGGCGTAGTGGGGGGGATAGACGTTGTCCCGGCGCTCCACCAGGGCGTAGATCGACCCCTTCCAGGCCAGGACGTCTTTCACGTACTCCGAGAAGTTGGCCCCATCGCCGTCGTCCAAGTTGCGGGCGTCCACCTGGCGGTAGTGGGGGTCGGTCATGTCGTGCTTGGTGAGGTAGGAGTGCCCCTCGTCGTTATAGTAGTTCGCCAGGAGCAGGAAGGACCCGGACACCGCCGCGCCGCCGATGTTTTTCCCCAGGGTGGTGTTGGCCTCGGGAGTGTCCCAGTTCGTGGGGTCAAAGATCGTCACCGTGTCCGGGGCGTCTCCGGTTTGGTACTCCCGGTAGAGGATCTTCTGGGCGCCGTTTTTCACGAAGGCCATGTAGCGGGGATCCCCTCCTCCCGTGGCTCCCAACGGGGTGGCTCCGTCCCCCGAAGTGACCCCCCGGAGACCGGACATGGTGGTAAAGTCCATCGTCACGTAGGCCACCGAGGGATTCTCCGCCCCCGCCGATCCTGCCAACCACAGCACTCCCAAGATGCCTCCCACAGCCTTTCTCCATCTCATGTTTCCTTCCTCCTCGTTAGACCCGATCTGCGGAGCTTCCGGGGGCACCCCCCCTAGGGCACAAAAAAGGGCGGGAAGCGGGCCTTGATGCCATCCGCTCCTCGCCGCGCGAACGCCCCCATCGGGGAAGCTCTCGTCCCTCCACGCCCGCGCATGGAAGACGCGTGCTGTCCGGCCGGTCTCCTGGCTTCAGTTCATCCTACTCCCGGGCCTTCCCCATCGCTGGGTGGCGTGCGCGGTTTCGTCCCTGATACAGTGGCGGGGCCGCTCCGGCGTGACACCGGATTCCCGTACACCGGACAACCTTCGATTTTTCTGACGCCATATCATCATAACATGGCCGCGTTCTCCGTCAAGGGCAAAAAGTCCCGGGATTTACCCCCGGGCCAAACCGGAGGCGGGGGTACCGGTTCGGGAGAAACGTTTCTCTTTGCGCCTTCGGGCGAGGAGGCGCGAAGGGGGCGTCACGCCCCGGAGGCATCGTCCGCGAGAAGCTCCTTGGCCCGCTGGCGTTGCACGAAGTCTGCCAGGGTGACCCCTTCCAGGGTCCGGAGGATGGCGTCGTTGACGTCTTCCAGGATGTCTCGCAGGGCGCACCCCTGGGCCGACGCGCCGCAAAAGGGCACCTCGTGACATCGGGAGATGTCCAAGGGACCCTCCAGAATTTCCACGATTTACCCCCGGGCCAAACCGGAGGCGGGGGTACCGGTTCGGGAGAAACGTTTCTCTTTGCGCCTTCGGGCGAGGAGGCGCGAAGGGGGCGTCACGCCCCGGAGGCATCGTCCGCGAGAAGCTCCTTGGCCCGCTGGCGTTGCACGAAGTCTGCCAGGGTGACCCCTTCCAGGGTCCGGAGGATGGCGTCGTTGACGTCTTCCAGGATGTCTCGCAGGGCGCACCCCTGGGCCGACGCGCCACAAAAGGGCACCTCGTGACATCGGGAGATGTCCAAGGGGCCCTCCAGAATTTCCACCACGGCCGCCAGGGTGATGGCCTCCGCCGGCCGGGCCAGGGCGTACCCCCCCCGGGACCCCCGCATGGAGGAGATGAGCCCTCCCCGTTTCAACTGTCCCAGGAGCTGCTCTAAATAGGCCACGGGGAGCTGTCGTCGTTCCGCGATGTCTTTGGCCATTACCAAGGTTCCCTCCCTGGCCAGGGCGATGTCCATCATGGCCCGCAGCCCGTAGCGCGATCGGGTGGAAAGTTTCAAAGCGCACCCCTCCTTGGAGGCTCAAAGCCCCGCAGTATGTTCCCCTGTGACGTAACTTTCGCAAGGATTCCACCCCCGGGGACTCGTTCTCCGGGGCGGCGAGGATCGGCCCGAAAATCCCTGTGTTCCGGTGTCGCTCTGGGGCTGGCGGCGGGATGGGGGCCTTGGCCCTCCGTCACCGGCGGCGATGGGTCGGGCTGAGGGACCCTAGGCGGACCGGGGGGCGACGATCTCTCCTCCCCCCGCCACCACATTCCCCTCCTCTCCGTAGAGCACCAGGTGCTGCCCCGGTGCGGGGGCGAAGACCGGCTCGTCGAAGCGACACCGAAGGCGGTCCTCTGTCAGGAGTTCCACCGTGCCGGGGGTCAGGGGGCCCGGAGCCCGGACCTTACCCCACACCCGGGCTCCGGGAAAGATCAGATCCGGGGCGAGGAGGCGGGGTTGCCGGGCCTCCACCTCCCGGGCCAGGGCCCTCTCCCGGGGCCCCACCACCAGGGCCTGGCGGAGGGGGTCCACCCGGAGCACGTAGAGGGGGACGGGGGAGGCGATCCCCAGCCCCTGGCGCTGCCCCGGAGTGAAGTGGACGATGCCCGGATGGATCCCCAGCTCGTGCCCCTCCTCGTCGAGGATGGGGCCCGGGCGGCGGAGCAGGGCGGGATCCAGGACACTCCGGTATCCCTCCACTCCGGCGAAGCAGAGATCCATGCTGTCCCGGCGGAGGGCGGTGGGAAGCCCCGCCCGGCGAGCCCGGGCGCGGACCTCCTCCTTGGAGAGCTCTCCCAGGGGAAAGAGCGTCCGGGGGAGTACCTCCGGGGGAAGGGCGTAAAGGAAGGCGCTCTGGTCCCGGCGAAGGTCCCGGGCCCGGGCGAGGCGAACCCCTTCCGGCCGGTGGAGGATCCGGGCGTAGTGTCCCGTGGCGATGAACGACACCCCCGGCAGGCTCCGCGCCACCTCCCAGGCGAGGCCGAACTTGAGGGCGGCGTTGCACCCCACGCAGGGGCTGGGGGTCTCTCCCCGGGCGTAGCCCCGGCGGAAGGGGGATAGGACGCGGTCTTCAAAGAGCTGGCGGGCATCGAAAAAGACGTGGGGCATGCCCAGAAAGCGGCACACCCCCGGCGCTGCGTCATCTCCCGGGGAAAAGAGCCGGAGCGTCACCCCTACCCCCTCCCACCCCTCCTCCCGGAGGAGCCAGGCCGCGACGCTGGAATCCACTCCGCCGCTCATGAGCACGGCCACCCGGGGTCGGGCCGGAAGAAATTTTTCCATGGCACACCCTTTCATGGTCATGGGGCCGTTCTGCACGTTCGGCAGCCCCTACAATGTGTTCGCAAGTTTGATGCGATATTGTCAGACACAAAGCGCTTTCGCTGATGATATTGTTCAACGTTTTGAAAAATATGTGCTTGTCCTTCAATTCTATCACATGGTTTTTTATTAGTGAATGATTTAACCGATACCCTAATCCTACGCGTAGGGGCGAAAAATTTTTCGCCCCTACAACATTGTGTAAATATGATCTTCGGGTGCCGTGGCGCTCCTCCGGGCGGAGGTGGAGTTCTAGATCTCCAGGCCGTCGAAGAGGGGCGTGGAAAGGTATCGCTCCCCCGCGTCGGGGAGGATTACCACGAAGACCTTTTCCCGGAACTCCTCCCGGGCCGCGAGGCGGGACGCCACCGCCACGGCGGCGCCGCTGCTGATGCCCGCCAGGATCCCCTCTTTCCGGGCCAACGCCCTGGCGAACTCCAGAGCTTCTTCGGTGCTCACCGTCTCCGCCCGGTCCACCAGGGACAGGTCGAGGGTCTCGGGCAGGAAGCCCGCCCCGATCCCCTGGATGCCGTGGGGACCGGGATCGCCGGGGAGCCCTGCCAGATGCCGGGAGATCACCGCGCTGCCTTCGGGCTCCACCGCCACGGAAATGATGGCCTTTTTCTGGGTTTTTTTGATGTGGCGAGAGATGCCCGTGAGGGTGCCCCCCGTGCCCACCCCGGCCACCAGCACGTCCACGGCGCCGTCGGTGTCGCGCCAGACCTCGGGGCCCGTGGTGGCCTCGTGGATGGCGGGGTTGGCGGGGTTTCGAAATTGCTGGGGCAGGAAGAAGTGGTCCGGGTCCTCCGCCGCTAGCTCTTCCACCCGGCGCACCGCCCCTGCCATGCCCTCTCTTTCCGGGGTGAGCACGAGGTGAGCCCCCAATAGGGCCAGCACCTTGCGCCGCTCGACGCTCATGTTTTCCGGCATGACCAGGGTCAGGTCATAGCCCCGGGCGGCGGCCACGTAGGCCAGGGCGATACCCGTGTTGCCGCTGGTGGGTTCCACGATGGTTTTTTCCGGGGTGAGAACTCCCCGGGCTTCCGCATCCCATATCAGGGCGGCCCCCACGCGGCATTTCACCGAAGAAGTGGGATTTCGCCCCTCCACCTTGGCCAGGACCGTGACTCCCTTCCCCGCCACCCGGTGAAGTCTCACCAGGGGCGTGTTACCCATGGACTGGGCATGATCGTCAAAAATGCGGGACATGGCGGACGCTCCTCTCCACAAGACGGCGATGGGGGCCGTTTTTTTGAAGTTGACTGGTCCCATAAACAATAGGGTTCCCTCCCCCCATTGTCAACGACGAGAGACGGAAGGGGGGCGCTTTTGTGGTATCGTGGCTCCCGTGGGGCAAAAAAAGAGAGGCGTGGCCGATTTTCGGTGATGGCAACGATTTTTCCCGTGTGCATGGGGGACCCTGGCCCCCCGAACGCTCCAGGGATTTGAAGGGAGGAGAGCGTGCTGGAACGCTGGATGGCAGGGCTGGAAAAAGACGTCGAGCGGCGCCGGGGGTACGACGTGGTGCCCTGGGCCCTATGCCAGGAGGTGGCCCGGAGGGAGGGGATCCCTTTGGGACAGGTGGAAAGGATCGTCCTGCGCCGGGGCCTCGTGCCCTCGCGCTACGAGCGCAACGTGGGCACCCTGGGGTGCGAGGGGCAGCTCCGCCTTCTGGAGGCCCGGGGGGCGGTGGTGGGGTGTGGGGGATTGGGGGGGGTGGTGGTGGAGCTCCTGGCCCGGGCGGGGGTGGGGACCCTGGTGTTGGTGGATGGCGACACCTTCGCCGACCATAACCTGAACCGCCAGATCCTATGCCGGGAAGAGGATCTGGGGCGTCCCAAGGTCCGGGTGGCGATGGAGCGGGTGAGGTCGGTAAATAGCGCGGTGGAGGTCGTCGCCGTCGAGACCTTCCTGACGGAAGAAAACGCCCCCGGGATCCTGGCGGGGTGCGATGTGGCGGTGGACGCCCTCGATGGCCAATCCTCCCGTCGGGTGCTCTTTCGGGCCTGTGCCGCCCTGGGAATACCGGCGGTGCACGGCGCCATCGGCGGCTTCTGGGGGCAGGTGAGCACCGTAATCCCCGGAGATCGCTCCGCCCTCGACCTCTGGGGCGTCGACGATCCCGACCGGGGAGCGGAGGAAGAAAGGGGAAACCCTCCCTGCACCCCCGCCGCCGTGGGGGCCCTGGAGGCGGCGGAGGCCCTGAAGATCCTGGCGGGGGTGGGAGAGCCCCTGCGGGGGAAGTTGCTCTGGGGGGATCTGGGGTCCCAGGAGTGGCGGGTCCTCCCCCTGGGGTGAGGCACCCCCCGGGGCCCTTTGGTCAGGCCCCGTCGCCGGGGGCGGTGGCGCGAGGAGCTTCGGCGAGGGAGCGGAAAAACCCCCCTAGGGCCTCCTCCAGAAGGGGAGGGTGGAAGGTCACTCCCCCGGGCAGGGATCGCCGAGACCGGAAGATGTCAAAGAGCATCCCTAGGGGGAAGTCCCAGGGCGATCCGCCGGCGGCTTTGCTCCCCAGGGGTTCGGAAAACTCCCCCTCCTCGACGCCCTCCCAGCTTCCCCGCAGGACCAGGGAGGGGCCGGGCCCCTCCTCCGGGGCGTCGGAGGAGGGACCCCGGAGGAAAAGGCTCAGCGTCCCGGAGCCCAGGGGTAGGTCAGACAGGCCAGCGCCGAGCTCCCGGAGGGCGTCCTCCCCGGGAAAGAGCTCCCGGCGGAGCTCCTCGGAGGAAAAGGAAAGGGACCGGCTTTCCCAGGAGAGCCCTCCGTCTTCCTCCCAGGTGCCCTCTCGGAGGAGCATCCTCCCCGGGGCGGGTTCGGGCCCGAGGCAAAAGCGGGGATCGGTCCGGCAGATCGAGGCCACCACCAGGGCCTGGGAGAGCAGGGGAGCGAAGTCCTCGGCCTCGAAGGCGTTCAGGGGCGCCTCGGGGGCACAGGGGACCTGGGATCGGAAGCGGGGCCACACGTCCCCTCCCCGGTAGAAGCGCTTCAAAGACGTCATCAGGGTCCGGTCGTCCTTGTCCATGGTCTTTTTCGTGCCGAAGGAAAGGATCAGGCCGTCCCGGGTGAGACTCCGCTCCGGCGCATGGGGAGGCATTCCTCCCAGGGCTAGCAGGTGGTGACACAACCCCCGAGTTCCCCGGAGGGCGACAAATCCCGGCAGAGCTCCTCCGGGCCCCGTGAAGCGGCAGTGGTAGATCCGATCCGTACCGGGGATGCGGATGGCAAAGGGAGCGAAGCCCTCCATCCACTTCCAGGGCTCGGTGCGCCGCATCTCGTCGGCCAGGGTGAAGAGGTTTCTCCACTGCATGGCCTCGGGCTCTTTGGGGCGGTCCGGGGGGGCGGAGGCGTAGTGCTGCTTCGTCGCCTTCGGAGTTTGGGGCATGGGGGGTCTCGCGTTTTTTCTCATGGGTGCTCTCCTCTGGGGGCTTTCCCCGGGCGGACATACAAAAAAGCAGGGACCCCCGGAGCCCGGAGATCGTCCCCCGGAGAGCCCTTCACGTCCGTTTCTCGATGCGCTTCTGGGAGAGATGATACCACGAATGCCCCCGTTCCCCTCGAAGTAGGGGAGAACTTTTGTCGCTTCGCCCCGGTTTTCCCCTAGATCCGGAGTTTTGCGTCCGTTTTTTCCTCACGCCCCCCGGGAGCCGAAGGCGGCGGCGTAGAGGTCGTGGCGCTCGTTGGCCAGGAGGGGGCGTCGTCGGCGCAGGGCCTCCAGGGCGTCCCGGTCGATCTCCACGTCCCCTTCCGCCTCCTCCAGGAGGGGAAGCTCCAAAAGCACTTCCCCTTCGGGGGAGAGGGCGAAGGACCCGCCGTTGAACGCCATGGATCCCTCCCGCCCTCCCTGGGTGGCGCAGAGGATGGGGGTGGTGAGGGAAAAGGCCGTGCCGCGGAGCAAGATCTTCCACTCCTCCATGTTGCCCCTTGCCCGGGATGGGTCGGGGACGCAGGGGGCCGAAGGCGCCAGGAGGACTTCCATGCCCCGGGCGGCGCACACCGCCGCGTTCACCGGGTGCCACAGGTCCTCGCAGATGAGGATGCCCATGACGCCCAGGCGGGTGGAAACCACCGTGAAAGAGTTCCCGGGGTCGAAGTTTCGGTCCTCGGTGTAGTGCCCGTAGTTCACCAGGTTGAGCTTGCGGTGAACGGCCCGAAGATGTCCCCGCTCCACGTAGGCGGCGGCGATGAAGATTTTGTCGTCCTCGAAGATCGGATAGCTCATGAGGTAGTCCACCCCCAGCCGTTCCCCCTCGGAGGCGAGCCCTTCCAGAGCGTGGGCCACGTCGCGGGCCAGGGCGGCGCGGTGCGACGGCGAGAGGCGTGCCTTCTCCAGCCCGTACCCCGACAGGTGCATCTCGGGAAAGACCACCAGCGAAGCCCCTCGCTCCGCAGCCCGGGCCAGAGCTTCGGCGGCGCGTTGGGCGTTGTGCGGCACGTTCAGTAGCTCCGGGGCCGTTTGGGCCAAGGTGGCACGGAAGATTAGCTCCAAAATTATCCCTCCTTAAACAGAGCCCCCTCGTTTCGAAAAAAATCCTCTGTCCCGGGGAAAAATCGCCTCGGCGGGGACGACACCCCGCCGAGGCGAGGATCTCACCGCTGGCGAAGGGGGGCCCCAGAACAGGGGCCGAAGGGCACACCTCAGGGGCAAGAGGGGGTTCCGGGGGCGAAGGGCGAGGCATATCCGCCGGGTCCCCGGAACTCCCTTCCATCATGCCCTACCCTACTTCCCCGGCCCCATCACCGGAAAAGCCGGGCGCGCCGGGCGCCGGGGCGGGTTTTTCTCCAGCTCCTCCAGCACCACCCGCAGGGCGGTTTCGAGCTGGGGATCCCGCCCGGCCAGCACCGCCGCCGGGTCTTGCTCCACCTCGATGTCCGGGGACACCCCGACGTTTTCCACGATCCAGCCGCGCTCGTCCCAGAGCCCCATGTTGGGGGCCGTGACCCAGGTGCCATCCTGTAAAAGGGGATAGTCTGTGATCCCCACGAGCCCTCCCCAGGTGCGCTTGCCCACCAACACCCCTAGCCCCTTCTTGCGGAAGGCCCAGGGGAGCATGTCGCCGCCGGATCCGGCGGACTCGTTGATGATCATGGCCTTGGGCCCCTCCACGTAGGCCGCAGGAGAGCCGTAGTCCGCCCCCGACCGCATGGTGACCCCCGTGGTAAAGCGCCGGGAGAGGGCGTCGAGGACGTAGTCCGCGAACTGTCCCCCGCCGTTGTTACGATCGTCCAGGATCAGCCCGTCCCGGGGGAGCTGGGAGAAGAAGTAGCGGTTGAAGTATTCATATCCCGCCGTGGCGGTGTTGGGCATGTAGACATAGCTCACCCGCCCGCCGGAGCGCTCCTCCACCCACCGCACGTTCCCCTCCACCCAGGCCTTGAGGCGCAGGGCGCGCTCGGAATCCAGGGGAACCACGGAAACCACCCGGGAGTCCTTCCCCGAGGGATCGGAAGCCACGGTGAGCTCCACCAGACGATTCGCCGTGTGGGCAAAGGGGGCGAAGAAGTCTTCGCTGGCGGTGATCTCCCGATCTCCCACCTTGAGGACGAAGTCCCCCTCCTTCACATTCACCCCGGGCTCCGTGAGAGGAGAGCGCAGCGAGGGCTCCCAGTTTACGCCGCCGAGGATCCGGGTGAGGCGATAGCGCCCTCCCTCCGGGGCCACGTCCGCCCCCAGGAGACCGATCTCCTCCTCTTCCCCCTCCTGATCGGGGAAGTCCCCTCCCACCACGTAGTGGTGTCCCACCCGGAGCTCGCTCAACATGGCGGCCAAGAGCCCGTCGAGGTCCCGGCGCCCCGGGAGGTGATCCAGGAAGGGAAGGTACTTCTCGTACACCCCGTCCCAGTCCAGGCCGTACATCTGGGGGTCGTAGAAGTAGTCCCGGTTGAGGCGCCAGGCGTCCCGGTAGATCTCCCTCCACTCCTCCCGGGGATTCAAGGGGATGCGCACCCGGCCCAGGTCCATGGCCTTGGCCGAGGCCAGGTCCCCCGGGGCGCCGATGGTCCATCCTCCGTCGTGTTGCACCAGGAGCTTTTCTCCTCGAAGGGAGACCCGATAATCCCAAACGCCCCGCAGGAGCACCTTTTCCTCCCGCTCCTCCAAGTTCCAGGAGCAGAGCAGGACGGTACTTCCCCCGTCTTCCGTGCCTTCCAGCCGCAGGTAGTAGATGGTGCCCTCCTTGCCGGGGCGCAGGTCGCTGTAAAATCCCGCCGGGATGGGCAGGGGGAGGGTGCGGTCCAAGACCCCCTCGGCGTCGAAGGACAGGGGGGCGTGGGCCCTATCCTTGGCGTCGGGGGATAGAGCGGGCGCCGGGCCTTCGCCCCCTTGGTCGGCGGAGGCCCCTTGGTCCGGGGCCCCTTCCTCGCCGGAGGCCTCCTCCAGGACGCCGGGTTCTTCCTCGTCGCTCTCTCGGGCCAGGGGGGAGGGGACCCCCTTAGCCAAGATCGTCATGTAGAGGGAGCGGATGATGGGCTTGTCCTGGGTGGACATGTCCAGGGTGAACTTGGCGGGGCCCGCGTTGGTGGAGCCGAAGAAGTACAAGTACTTCCCCCCCGGATCGAAGGTGGGGCAGATCACGTCCGCCATGCGGTCCGACACGGGGAAGGTCTGCCCCGTGTCCACGCGGTGGATTACGGCCTGCTCCAGGCCGTTGGTGAGAGTGGTGGCGAAGGCCAGGTGGCAGGAGTCGGGGGCCCAGGAGAGCTCAAGCCACTTGTAGGGCGAACCCCAAAGGGGCTCGCGACACACCTCCACCGGGGCCTTCAGTAAATCGGGGGAGAGGGGACGGTCGTCGGAGGCCGCCGCCGCAGCGGCGGCGACGTCGATCCAGTACACCGTGGCGTTCTGATCCCGGAAGGCGATCTTTTTCCCGTCGGGGGACCAGGCGGGGACAAAGTACATCCCCCGGCCCAGCAGGGGTACGGTGACCTCCTGCCCCCGGGCGTCCTGGCGGCGGATCTTTAAGACGTACTCCGGGCCGTCGTCGGCGAACCAAGCCACCAGGCGGCCATCGGGGGACCAGGCGGGGTTTCGGTCGTGGACGCCGGAAGAAGTGGTAAGCGCCCGAGGATCGCCCTTATCGGCGGGGACGGTGACGATGTCCCCCCGCATGGCGAAGACCCCCCGGGCCCCCGAGGGGGAAAGATCGAAGCCCTGGATGAAGTTTTCTCCCTTCACGAAGCGTAGCCGAGTCTCGGGGAGGTCCGCCGCCAGGGAAAGGGGGACGATTTGGTACCCCTCCGAGGCGGGATCTTTCAGGCCCAATCTCCCTTCCCGCAGGAAAAGGAGCCTCCCTTCCGGGGAGGCGGCGATGCTTTCCACGGGAAAGGCGTCAAAGGCCGTGAGGGCTCGCACCTGTCGGGTGGCGGGGTCGAAGGAGTGGATGTTAAACTCTCCCCCCCGGTCCGAGAGGAAGTAGAGGGTGTTCCCGATCCACTGGGGCTGAACGTCGTTGCACCCCTCCGAAGGCTGGGGCACGGTGGTGTCCTTTCGGGTGGCGGGGTCAAAGAGATGGATCACCGAGATGGTCCCCCCCCGGTACCCCTTCCAGATCCGAAAGGCCGGGGGCAGAGGATTGTAGGCGAAGAGCCCTCCGTCGGGGGAAAAGGCCCCGTCAAAGGCCTGGGGAAGGGAAAGCCTCCGCAGGGGTCCCCCCTCCCGGGGCACGGCAAACAGGGCGTAGGAGCTTCCCAGGGCGGCCTCTCGGTCCGAGGTCAAGAGGACCTCCTTCCCATCGGCGGAAAACCCCAGGACGCGATCCACCCCGGGATGGGCCGTGAGACGCCGGGGCGTCCCCCCCGAGACGGGCATGATGTACCCATCCACGTTGCCGTGGTTCATTAGGGAGAAGACCACGTCCCTGCCGTCGGGGGAGAAGGCGGGGCGTCCCACCGCCGTGCCTTCGGTGCAAAGGCGCCGGAAGGCGGTGCCGTCGGCCTGGGAAACCCAGAGATCCCCGGCGTAGATAAAGACCATTTGGGATCCGAAGAGATCCCCCGGGCCCAGGAGCACCGTGGCCCCTTCTTCCGCCCCCGAAGCCCCCAGGGGAGAAAAAAGGGCCATCATCACGGCGAGGAGTATGACCCCCACGCCCGCGCTCCCGGGACCCCGCATCCTCGAGATCCCCCTTGGAAAAATGCCACATCGTACCGAAACTCTCATCCCTTTTTCCCTCCTTTGGGTGAGTTGAGCCCCTTTGAGACCTCTGGCCGGACCCTAAAGCCTTCTAAAGCCCCCGGAGCATCGCCCGGGGCAAAACGACGACGGTCCGTTTCCCTTCCCCGACCGTCGAAGCCCCCTTGAAGCACCCCGCAGAACCGAGGAGAGAGTACGCTCCGGAGGGCCTTTTAGCCAGTCCCGAAGCCCCTCGGCCCCGACGGCTATTCCGGCAGGGCCCCCGAAGAGACGAGGGCCGCCGCCTTTCGAGCGATGCGCTGGGCGGCCCGCCCCGAATCCGAAAGGTTTGTGAGCACCGCCACGGCGGTCTTCGACGACGGGTGGGCCAGGAAGAGGGCCGAATACCCCGAGATGGCTCCATTCTTGGTGGGCACGACCTGCTCGTGCCAGGTGAAGACCTCGAGCCCCATGCCGAAGGTGGCCTCTCCGTCCTCCAGGGGGATGGAAAAAACGCTTCCGTCGGAAAGCTCCGCCGGGGAGATCATGGCGGCGATGGTCTGCTCCGAGAGCAACACCCCGGGA
>ENA-UPSM01002280-UPSM01002280.1-activated-sludge-metagenome-genome-assembly--contig:-NODE-2280-length-23506-cov-7.262249_pt1 | contig 23506 bp, 34 predicted proteins | sample MGYA00238181_ERZ773283 | MGnify/ENA primary metagenome ERZ773283 (study PRJEB29023, sample SAMN05720199) | activated sludge metagenome | isolation source: Anaerobic digester | place: Japan...
ACCCTGCCGAGCTAAAACCTAGTGATGTCAGATGTTTACGAAGGGAGTTGAGAATGTGAAAATCCACTTGACATTCTATCGTGAGATGTTATTCTATACACAACAGTGCTGGGGAGCCGCTGGTTTGAATTGAGGCAAAAGGAATCTAGCTCAGTAAATTTTTAAAGCCTTTTTAGTAGGGGCAGTAAGGCTGATCAATGTCTTTGCTCCCCAGAACAGGACATTGAGAATCAGATTGTTGCTAGATTCGGTCTGGAACTCAATTCGCTGCCCCTACTAAAAAGGCTTTTTGCGTTTGCGAGGCTGTGCCAATCATTCAGTGCAGATTAACAGAGAGGAGGATCGAATGGAAGTCAAATTAAAACGTGTTGTATTAAAGGAGGAATTAGTAGCTCTAACAGGTGACCACGTAAAAGCAATTTTACTCCAACAACTTCTTTATTGGACAGAGCGTGTCAAGGACATCGATAAGTTCCTAGAGGAGGAAATAACAAGAACATACATCGAGGACACATCACAACTTCTCCATCATGGATGGATATACAAACGAGCTGAAGAAATGGCTGAAGAATGCCTTCTAACACTTTCCAAGAATACAATCCTTAGAGAATTGGCATTGCTGGTGGAAAAGGGGTTTGTTGACCGTCGATCTAATCCTAAAATGGGGTGGGATAAAACATATCAATACCGTGTCAACATATCATTTATTGACCAAAAACTGCGGCATTTAGGATACAGAGGGTTAGACGGATACAGATTCAGTCCTGAGTTGCAAATTGAAACTCCGGAGTTACATTTTGAAACTCCGGAGTTACATTTTGAAACTGCAATAACAGAGAATACAACAGAGACTACCATAAAACCTTTTTCTCCGAAAAAGGATCCGCTCGACGAAAAGGTTGGTATGGCATCCTTGGTCGCTCCGCGACCTTCGGATGCGGAAGATACTGGGGCTCGCTCCGCTCGCCCCAGTATCGATCGCTCCGCATTTAACAGGCCTGAAGGAGCAAAGAGGAAGCAACCAAATCTAAACATCTCCGATAGAGCAAAGATCATCCTTGATTATTGGAACAGTAAAGATGGTTTGAGGAAACATAAAGAAGGAACAAAGACATATAAAGCCATAGGAGACATGATTGATACTCTGTACAATGGCAAGTTGAAGTCTGACATATTCAAAGACACAAAGTTTAAAAGACAAGACTTTATAGAGGCTATAGATCAGTTTCATCTCTCTGTTACACACCTTGATTATGAACCAGCAAATCCTGATTATAAAAACCACCTAAGAAAAACGTCTCTGCTTGATTTCCTTTACAACCCTGTTGGTAGCACCGACAAACACAAATCTCTGTTTTTCCATTACCTCACAAACCCTGCTCAAAAAGTGAATGGCGGGCATGGGGCTGTCAGAACAAGAAAAAGTGACGCCCCCGCTATTAGTATTTTATCAGAGTGGTATAAGTCTAATGCTGTTAATCCAAATGGAAATGGAAGTCATCACTTCAACATGGCAGTGCAGAAATTGAAGGATTTCAAACAATTGTATCAAGACAGATTCATCATGAGTTTGGATTATTGGCGTCAATGTTACAATGTTGAGGACGAGTTGTCGTTGTTGGCTATTTTCCTTACTGAAGCAATTGAGGAGGAGATAAAACAGAGCGAGATAAAGGGCAGACCTGTACAATTGACGGCTGGTTGGTTGAGTTCAGATCGGACGTTTGAGATCAGGCTGCCAAGTTATCTGAGCAAGAAGGCATTGATCAGAAAGGAGTACCGTATATGATGTTGGTGGATAGATGTTGTGGGGGGTGTGTATGACAAAACCCTTTGTAAGGAACACCTTAAACACAACAATTGAGAATCAAATAGCAATTGCGGCAATCGTATCAACAAATTTTTTATCCAAAATAGCTCCAATCTACGATCCAGAATACATAATCAATGACTATGTCAGAACTATCTGCACATGGTCAGTGAATTATTTTGAGAAGTATGACGAAGCTCCTCACGTAAACATCAAACCAATCTATGAAGTAGAAAAACACGATCTTGATCCTGCACAATCCGAATTGATCGCCACTGTTCTGACAAAGCTCAGTAATGAATACGCAAATGGGGAAGGTATCAATGAGGAGTATATCTTCGACCATGCAATGAAGTATTTTGAGCAAAGAGATTTCACGATCAGGATGGAACGTGCCACTCAGTTGAGAGACGCAGGCAGGTGGGAGGATGCGAAGAAGGCTCTTGAAACAAAGAAATCACTTGAGAAGGCACTGACGAAAGCCATCGACATCTTTGATTATGATGAGATCGTCAGTACCTATAACAGAGACGCACATGAACTGCTGAAGTTGCCCGGTGCTCTTGGAGAGATGATCGGCCCCATTGAACGTGGGTGGTTGATTGGTATTATAGGCGGCTTCAAGAGAGGGAAAACTATGTATATGCAGGAATTAGCTGTCCAGGGTTTGACATCTAAATTGAAGGTGGCATTTTTTTCTCTCGAAATGACTGACCGAGCTATGAAGGACAGGTTGTATAAACGTATTACTGGCTTTGGTAAAGGTGAGATAATTCAGTATCCAATTTTCGATTGTCTTTCCAATCAACTTGGGTTATGTAAGAAAATCGAACGTCTCAACAACGTGAGATTGAGGTTATCGATCAAAGATCCAATTGAACCGCGACCAGACTACCTTCCCTGCACAGTATGCAGAGGCGTTGATAAGGATTTTGTTCCTGAATTGTACTACGAGTCTTTTCAGCCTGAGGAATTGTCCGTGAAAAACATAGCACGGAGTATGAAAGGATTCGAGATGATGTTTGGTCGTAAACTAAAGTGTGTTGTCTACCCAAGATTTGGCGCAAGTTATGATGACATCGAGCGTGACCTCGATCGTTTTGAGAAGGAGGATGATTTCATACCAGACATTGTCATAGTTGATTATGCAAACATACTCCGTCCAGGGAAATATGCGAGCAGTAACAAAATTGACGTGATTAACGACAATTGGATCAATCTTGCGAGAATGGCTGGTGAGCGTCATTGTGTCGTTGTGACAGGTGGTCAGGGAACAAGGGGCAGTCTTTCTAAGGGTCAGTTGGAGGAGGGAGACATTGCTGAGTGGATTGGGATACTTGGTCATGTCGATGTCATGCTTGCATTGAATCAACTACCTGCGGAGAAAGAAGCTGGTAAGATCAGAATCAGCACATTGGCTCATCGTCACAAAGATTTCAATCCAGAACAGAACGTGATCGTGTTGCAGAAACTCGATGTTGGGCAGACATTGCTTGATAGTGAGTATGAGAGGAGGTAAATATGAAGATTAGTGTCGTGATCAGTAAGACATTTCAGGAAGACCCCTATGAACCGATCAGAATAGAAGTTGGGCTTGATCAAGACCTTTCTGATAATACCACAAAGAATGAGTTGCGTAAGGAATATAAACGGTTAGCTAATGTGTTGCAGGATTCTATTGAAGAAATTTATCTTGAGCGAGTAAAAGAAAGGAGAGATGTTGATGATTAGCATCTGTAAAAAATTTGAGTTTACTGCCGCTCATAGACTCATGTATCATGATGGTAAATGTCATAATCTACATGGTCACACTTATCAATTAGAAGTCGAAGTTACTGGAAGTGTCTGTGGTGAAGGTCCGAAGTTTGGGATGATTATGGATTTTTCGAGTCTGAAGGAAATTGTGAATGAGGAAATAATTGATCGACTTGACCACACTGATCTGAACGAATCACTTCCAACAGGTGTATATCCAACCGCTGAGGCAATGGTTGAGTGGATGTCAAGGGTGCTTCAGGGGAGACTGTTACATAGCAACATCAATCTTATAAGAGTCCGTCTCTATGAAACACCAACAAGTTACGCGGAGTGGAGGATGTGATATGAATGTGAACGAAATTTTTGCAAGTGTGAATGGTGAAGTATGTGCAATGTATCAAGGTAGTCTATGCACATTTATAAGACTTCAGGGATGTAATTTGAAATGTTCATATTGTGACACCCCTCAGGCACAAGGCAACAAAGGCAAGAGAATGTCTGTTGATACAGTGTTTGAAACTGTGCAAAATTTGGGGAATAAAAATGTCACAATCACAGGCGGTGAGCCTTTGCTTCAGTTGGATGATCTTACAAGATTGTGTCTGAAGCTTGTGAATAATGGAAATAGGGTCAGCGTTGAAACAAATGGTTCTGTAAAATTACCTGAGGACATTTCAACTGATCCTCATTATGAAGTCTGGAAATATGTAAATCTTGTCGTCGATTATAAGCTTCCATCCTCTGAAATGGAGGACAAAATGTTCATCGACAATTTTGTAAACTTTGATTACGCAAGTAATGATTTCATAAAATTTGTTGTTGGGGATGCAAATGATTTTAGGAAAGCCAAATCCGTGATCAGAAGATGTAAAAGTGAATATGTCAAATTTGCGATGTCCTCTGTTTCGGGAAAACTGACTCCTGAGGAACTTCTCAGTTGGATGATGAAGGAGGAATGTCTCAAACAGAGGGGTGTCATTCTGAATCTTCAACTCCATAAAATTCTGAACGTCAAATAAAAAAATATGCTATAGTGTCTGTGAGAGATGAAATATGATACCACTGTCACAAATCAACAAAAACGAATTAGAGAAAGTAGTCAGATTGTTCAATAAATCTGGCGTGTTGAAGGAAAATATAAAAACCATAGGACCGACGAAACTCGAATTGGTAAATGTATTCACTTATGAAGTGGAACATACCCCTGAGGAACTATTACCTGAGGAAGTGAAAGATTTTTACAACTTCATTTATCAGGATGAGGATGTGAGTGGTAAAAAAATACATACGAAGGTGGGTAAGAGAATCAGTAATTGGGGGGCCGTGGAAAACACTCAAGCCTTTATATTGGATGAGATGATTCAAACTGGGGGGTTTACTCTCACTGAGATGGCGAGAGCCTGTTGCACAAACATTGCTAGAGTGAAGAGACACTTGTTTGAGAGGAAGAAGAGTTTCAATTTCCACTACCTTGTCTATCAAGGTAAATACTACATCAAACCGAATGAGGAAGGAAGCGATGGATTACAAAAAAACAAAAGAATTGTTCGAGGCTTTGATTTCTGAAGGGCTTGAGCTTGATCTGAATGATCCGAATCTGGCAAACACACCGACAAGACTTGCGAGAATGTATCGAGATGAGTTTGTTCCAGATTTACAGCCTCCAGTTCTCACAGTATTTCCAAATGAGGGATTTGATGAGATTATCATGCTCGACAATATCCCCTTCGTAAGTCTATGTAGTCATCATTTTCTCCCGTTCTCTGGCCTTGCTTGGTTCCTTTATCTACCTGACAAGTATCTTGTGGGGGCATCAAAGATTGCCAGACTGATACAATATTATGGCAAACGTCCTCAGCTTCAGGAAAACATGTCAATACAGATTGCAAATCACTTCTGTGAGGTGATTGAACCCAAAGGAATGATGCTTGTGATGAGAGCTGTGCATGGGTGTATGTCATGTAGAGGAGTTGGTACTGGAATGAACGCAGGGATGACTACTTCTCTTACACGGGGGACTTTCAGAGAGGATCATATTGCAAGAGATGAGGCTATGAGTTTGATTCAATTATCCATCTCGGATAGGAGGTAATATGTATATAGGTGTTGAAGCTGAGGGTGAATTGAGAGGTATGCTTACCTTGTTCATCACCGATAAAACACAAGATGATATTTTACAATTACTGGAGAAATATCCAGAAATTCAACACGTGTATTTTGGAGCACGGGGTAGGTATGGGTTAAGTTCCAATCATGTTCCTCTTGTGGAAGAAGTCTGTAAAAGAGGTAAGTTTGTAACGATAGAGACGAATATGTTGGATGAATTACCAACCCTATCCTATCATGAAAATCTACGCATCGTTCTTGCCATCAAGGTAAAAGATGCCTCTGTAATCAACAAGCTCAATGTTTATGTGAAGGTTGAGGATGCCTCCGACCTATTCGTGTTTTGTAATCATTTACATACTCGTCTTAATGACCTTCTTTACACATTTGACAGGGAGGTATCTTGAAGATATTTCAAATCGAGCCTACAAACCATTGTAATGCAAAATGTAGTTACTGCCCACACAGTAAGATGACCCGTGAAAAAGGGTTTATGTCCATTGAAACATTCGATCAGTGTATGCAGGTGATCGAAAACAGTTATGTTGGGTTGCACCATTTTGGGGAACCGATGTTGCACCCTGCATTGTCGTTGATGATTGAACTTGCAGCGATTAAAAATATCAGAGTGGAGTTTTCTACAAATGGTGGGAATTGGACACATGTTGAACGAGTGATGAAGGCACAACCTTACATGATCAGATATGCGTATGATTACTTCAAGAATCCTCAATTTCTGAAGTACGTCACGGAACACAACATATCCACAATTATCAAAACTCATTCTGTGGAAGAAGGAACCAAACCAAGCACAAACTTCGCAGGAGCTGTAAACATCGAGAACAAGATCAAAGGTGAATGTTACTTCAAGAAGTACAAATATGTTTGTGTTCTTTGGGACGGCAGAGTTGTTCCATGTTGTTGTGATTATGATGGTCAGCATGTGATTGGTGATGTGTGGAGGGGGGTAAAACATCAGAAGACATATGAGTTGTGTAAAACATGTTCAGGGATGCAGTTTACTGAGGGGGGTTTATGGGAAAAAGAATAATCATGCTTCCATTGGAACGATTGGAGCAACGATACACTGTTGAATGGTACAGATGGTTTGACATGTACATGAAGCCATTTACAACGATAGATGGCACAATGATCACTGACAAGATTGAGGATGGGGCTTTTCTTGACATCTGTGGCACAAATTATTTCAAAGCCACACAAATTGCCGCAACGGTGAAATTTATCAAGGAACATAAAAATGACAAAGATAAGATGAAGGATTACATCTTCTTCACCACCGATGTATGGCACTGTGGCATTGAGTCCCTTGCTTATATTCGTGATGGATTGGGGCTGAAGTTCAAGATTGCCGGCTGCCTTCATGCTGGCACGTATGACAAGTTTGATTTCATCACTCATAAAGGGATGGGGTATTGGGGAAGAGATTATGAGAACAGTCTATTCCGAATTTTTGATCACGTCTTTGTAGCTACTGAGTGGCACAAGAGACAGTTGATTCATTCGAGAGATGTGGAACCGAACAAGATTTACGTTACAGGCTTCCCAATCTACCCTCGTGAACGTAACTGGTTGCATCCATGTGATCCAATCAAGAAGAACAGGGTGGTGCTGCCAAACAGACTCACGATTGATAAGAATCCACAGTTGTTTGAATTTGTGAGAGACAATCGTGCCTTCTGTGAAGATTTAGAAGGATGGGAATTTGTTACCACATTCTCGGAGAAAGGGTTTCTTAGCAAGGCTGATTATTGGGATATGTTAAATACCTCGAAGATCATGATCAGTTTTGCAGATCATGAGAACTGGGGCATCTCTGTTCAGGAAGCTTTGTTTGCGGGCTGTTTTGTAATTCTGCCAAACAAGCTCAGTTATGTAGAGCTTTACAATCCGATCATCCGTTACAATTGTGCGATGGACCTGTTCCAGATCATCCAGATTGTCGTTAAGGCGTGTTCTGATCGGAACCATCCTCTCCACAAATTGAGAGAGCGGGATCGAGATTATGCTGTGCGAAGGGGTGAGGAGGCCATCCCGAACATGATTAGGATCATGGAGGAATCATGAAATTGGTTCTGGATAGTGGAGCACATAGCCTCTACACCAAGGAGGTCATGAGAAAAAATGATGACTACTCATATTATGAGTCAGATGCTTTTTGGAAGTATGTTGATGATTATTGTGAGTTTTTGAAGGTGCATAAGGACAATTTTGCCTTCTATGTGAGTGTAGATGTTATCTTTAACCCTGAACTGAGTTGGAAGGTTCAAAAGTATATGGAGGATGTTCATAAACTCAATCCATTACCTGTCTACCATAGTGGGGAGGACTTCAAATGGCTTAAACTTTACATGGACAATTATGAATATATTGGCATGTCTGGATTGGGACAACGTGCCAAAAAGATGCAATGGATGTTGAATACTGGAGATACTGCTTGGGGAATGATTTGTGATGACAAGGGAATGCCAAGAAATAAGGTTCATGGCTTCGCAATGACATCACCTGATCTAATCATTGAATATCCCTATCATAGTGTTGACAGTACAAGTTGGATGCAGTTTGGCAAGTATGGGTTGATCATTATTCCGAAGAAGAAAAACGGCAAGTTCATTTATGATGAACCCCCACATATAATTTCTGTATCAACAAGAAAAAAACGGAAAACGGAATATGATCATTTCGAGCATCTACCAAAGATTGAACAGAAACATATCTTGGAATATTTGGAGATGAAGGGCATCCCTATGGGGAAATCTATTCTTGAGGAGGAGGAATTTGATAGAAGTAGACCTGAATTGCCCATCTCGAAGAAATCGGTATCCTCAATAGAGAGAGTCATTGAGGTTGGCGTATGTAATAACAATGATTTGAGAGATCAGATCAACCTCGATTATTATCTTGATCTTGAGGCTGCGATTCCGCCATGGCCAAGACCGTGGAAGAAAAGAAAAAATATGGTAACGAGACTACCTTTATAAGGAGGAGGCATGAATAAGACATTTATCATTGTGAGAACGAGGTTTGATGGGTTTCATGCGTGGCCGGACGCCCCCATCGAAGTAGATTTCCTGAAGTATCATCACAGACATGTTTTCTACATTGAGGCAAAGTTGCCTGTCAGTCACGATGACAGACAGCTTGAGTTCTTTATGGTGAAGAAGTTCATCGATGATTTCATTCGTGACAAGTACCCCGATGGTAAGCTGAAAGCGAAGTCATGTGAGATGTTAGCTGAAGAGATACTTTGTGCATTACAGAGCAATTACGGGCTTCGTAAAGGGGTATCTGTGTATGTGTTCGAAGATAACGAGAATGGAGGAGGCGTTGAGAGCTGATGATTCTCTACTTAGCTGGCAATTTCACCTTGTTGAACAATGTGAACAGGGAAAGGGAATTCAAGAAGTCGATTGAGAAGAGAGGAAAGGAATATCATCGACTTGTAACCTTCTTCTATCCGAAGAATGTAGACACCATATTGCAAATCGCAAAGGAGGATGAACTGTGTCGCAAGGAGTCATCGAAAAAGACTTCCTCAAAGCAAAAGAGATCACGGAAAGGGTAACTGCCTCGCTGTTGAAGAAATATCCCTGGATGAAGTCTTTTCGATTCATGGGAGACATCAGTTATCGTCCGAGTAGAAGGAAGGAATACATTAAGGCTGCTGTTGATAGAGGAGAGGAAGTGAGCTTTGGATTGAATATGGAGCTTACTTATCTTGATCTGAAAGGTAAAAAGCGGACTACTGAAGTGATAGTAAAATATAAGGATCATCCTTTCTATGACATCAATTTCAAAACCTACACAAACAACCCGACAACTGATGATTTGATCAGACAATTTAAGGATACTTGGATTATTCTTGCGTCTGGTGGAACCCCTGAGGAACCTACTGCTTTCTTGGTCACTAAACTTGGAGAATATCCTGTTCAGTGTTTTGTGGACGCTTCAAGTAAAGGGCACAGGAATAGATGGAAGATTGCATTCCATAAGTATTTGAAGTGGAAACCAGTCAAACAGGTAAGTCTGTTTGGAGAGACTATTGCTGCTGAATTTGATAAGATAAGGAGGAATGATGATAGTAGATAAGAACAAATTACTCGACACCATTATTGCTGTACGTCCTGGGTTGGCAAAGAAAGAATTTGTGGAGCAAGCTACCCATTTACTGTTTCTCGGAGATACTCTTGCCACATACAATGATCAGATATGTATCATTGCTCCTTTCGAGACTGACTTCAAATGTTCTGTTTCCGGAGATGAATTTTACAAAATTCTTGCCTCAATCAAGGAGGATCAGGTAGAGATCGTCGTTGATGAGAAACAGCTCGTCGTCAAGTCAAAAAAGACAAAGGCAGGAATGTCCACAATTGTTGGGGAAAATGCAAAAGTGGAATCTCTCGTCGAAAAAATCAAACAGGAGGTGTCTGCGAAGAGATTTTGGAAGCATTTACCTGATAATTTTGTTGAAGGGGTAAATCTTTGCACGTTCTCCGCAAGCCGTGACATGACTCAGAAGGATCGTTGTTGTGTCGCTGTTCGTGATGATAAAGTTGTATCAACGGATGGTATTCGTCTGAGCAGATTCCTCCTTGATGCTCCTGTGAAGGATGAAATGCTTATACCAATCAGAGAAGCTCTTGAACTTGTGAAATACCCTGTTGTTGAATATGGAAAGAGTCAGGGATGGCTACACTTTAGAACTGAGGAAGGAGTTGTTTTCAGTTGTCGTATGTTCCTTGGAACATATTTGTTTGATAAGATTCTCAGTTTCTTGAGGAAACCTGTCAATGAATTTGTTGTGCCGATGGAGATGCAGGAAGTCATGAGAGCTGCCGCCGTTGTTGCTGAGGGGGATGTTGACATTGCGAAGATTGTTGAAGTCACCATTGCCGATAATAAAATAATCTGTAGAAGTGAGGACAAGGGAAGGAAGTGGATGGAGAAAGTTGTCGATCTTGAAGGGTATGATCTTGCTCCAGTAACATTTTACATCAATCCTAATTTCTTCGCCCAAATTCTCGACAAAGCCACGACAATGTTTTTGATGCGTAGAGTTGACTTTCCTGACGAAGATTATCCTGATAAAGCGTTTTTCACAACAGACAATTTCCAACATATCATCTGTCTACCTGCATGAGAGGTGAATTGAATGAAGAGAACCTCAATTATTCTGAATGGTAAGCAGGAGGTCACTTGCTTTGGTATAATAAAGGAGGTAATTTCGTCTCTATTGTCGATACCGATGAGTCACACCTATTCGGGGGTAGAGACGATCAAAGACAATTTCATCACTTGCTGTGACCTCGTAATAGAGTTCTGTGAGATAATGCGGCCAGATAAAACTGATCCTGACAGTAAAAAAATAAAAACAGAACTGACCAGAACAATCACCAAAATGTCAAAATTGAAGGGATTGGTAACAAAATACGATGACAAAGAGCAAGTTGAGAAATTTATTTATGATGTCATCTTGTCATTTGAGGGTAATGGGCGATTGAGTGGATTTATGATGTCGTCGAAGCACAAAGATTTAATAAAGAAAAACCCAGAAATTCACTCTGTATCAGAGATTGCTCCGACGAATGATCGTTTCTTACAAAGGAAAATCTATGTCACCAAAAAAGAAACTGATTCTCAGACCGTTCTTTGAGAGTAATGAACATGGTGATGTGAAAATTTCCAATCAGGACGAACAGGATTGCAATAAATGTGGTCTGTATAAAACCTGCATATCACCAAAAATGCCTGTCACAGGAGAGGGGGAGCAAGGGATTCTTATAATTGCAGAGGCACCAGGCGCTCAGGAAGATGAAGAAAATCAACAACTTGTAGGAGAGGCTGGTCAATTCCTCCGCAAACTTTTAAAAAGAAGGGGGATGGATCTTGATCGAGATTTTTGGAAAACAAACGCCTTGATCTGTCGTCCTCCAAAGAACAGAAAACCAAAAAGAAATGAGTTGAAGCTCTGTCGTAGAAATTTACTGAAAGTAATTGAGGAGAAGAAACCTAAATTCATTTGGTTGTTTGGTAATGCAGCTATTGAATCTTTCTTTATGGAAAGATTCAAGGACGAGGACAGCAAATTCACTCCAACGAGATGGAGAGGATTGTGTATACCCGAACCATCGACAAATGCCTGGGTGATTCCAATGTTTCACCCAAGTTATGCAAAGCGATTTGAACACGATGATCTGATCGTTTCGCAGTTTGAGAGAGATTTAGACTTTGCGATTGACTGTTTAAATGAAGGTCCTGTTCCCCATTATGATCCTTTTCAATACGTAGAAATTCTGACGGACTATCACGATGTTTGTGATCTGCTTGAGGGATTGATCGATTCTCCTCCGGATCATATGACATTTGATTATGAAACGACTGGGTTAAAGCCCTTTAACAAAGGTCATAAAATTGCTTGCATGTCGATTTGTTGCAGGAATACAAAGGCATACGCCTTTCCAATTCAACACCCTCATTTTAAAACAGAACAGCAGAGGAAAATCGCTGATCTTGTTAGACGATTACTCGAAGGACCAAGTAAAAAGATCGCCCATAATCTGAAGTATGAGGATGTTTGGAGCAGATGGATATTGAAGGCAGAGACTATGAACTGGCATTGGTGTACGATGAATGCCGCTCATATTCTCGATAACAGAAGGTCGTTTACTGGACTGAAGTTTCAGGCATATTGGAGATGGGGGATTGAGGAGTATGATTCCTCAGTTAAACCATACTTGAAACCTAAGAAAGGTCATCAATTCAATGGAGCTATGGAAGCTCCTCTTGAGGATCTTCTGACCTACAATGCAATTGATGCTCTGTTGACAATGTGGTTATACGAAGCCCAGATCGAGGAAATGTCCAAAAAGGATAGAATGTGTAATGACTTCTTCCTTGATGGACTTCTCGCTCTGTCTGACATTCAAATTACAGGAATCAACACTGATCCACTTTATTATGAGGATATAGACAAGGAACTTGCGGTTCAGTTGACAGAAATCACGAGGAAATTAGAGGAATCTAAGGAAGCAAAGTTGTTTCAGAAGGAAGTAGGCAGACCTATCAAATTCAGTTCGGATAAAGATTTAAGAGAACTGTTTTTTGATATTATGAAATTGCCTGTAACAAAGAAAACAGATACAGACCTTCCTTCTGTAGATGCAGAAACATTGCTTTCCCTAGATAGTGACATCGCCCGTGATTTGATTAAGATGAGCAAGATTGACAAGATCAAGGGCACGTATATCGGACAATTTCTGAGAGAGATTGATGACGATAACAGATTACGTCCCTTCTTCAACCTCCATCTTGTCAATACATACAGATCGAGCAGTCAAGGACCTAATTTTCAAAATATACCTGTAAGAGATGAGACGGCAAAAAAGTATACCCGTTCAGGTATATTTCCAAGTAAAGGGAATCTTTTGCTCGACTGGGATTATGGAGCGTTGGAAGTTCGTATTATTGCCTGTGCGACACAAGACCCCATTCTTGTGAAGTATTGTACGGATCCGTCAACAGATATGCACCGTGATCTTGCCGCTGAGTTATTCAAACTCGACCATGACAACGTGAGCAAAAAGCTCAGATTTCATGCGAAGAATGGCTTCACATTCCCTGAATTTTACGGCTCGTATTACAAAAATTGTGCAAGAAATGTGTGGACAGCTTGTGAGAAGGAACAATTGAAAACTCAAGAAGGACAGGACATTTTTGAACATCTGTGTGATGCTCATGTCATCAAATCTGTTTATGATTATGACGGATTTGAGGAGCATGTTCAAGAAGTTGAGGAGGTGTTTTGGGAGAAGTATAGAGCGACACGCACTTGGCAGGAAAATCAGTATAAGTTTTACGAGAAGTACGGATACGTTGAGACGATGACTGGATTCAGATTTACTGGGTACATGACTCGCAACAAGCTCGTCAACTACCCAATTCAAGGTTCAGCTTTTCATTGTCTGCTTTACAGTCTTATCAATATCCATGATCATCTACTCGACCACAATATGAACAGCAAAATACTTGGTCAAATTCATGATTGTCTGCTGTTTGACGTACACCCCAAAGAGCGTGACCACATCGTTCGTATCTCGCAGAGGATCGCCTGTGAACAGATTCGAGAGGATTGGAGATGGATAATTGTTCCACTTGTTATTGAAGTGGAAGAAACTGAGATTGACGGTAGTTGGTATTCTAAAATTGAAACCCATGAAGATGATGGATTTTTTGATGTGGGGGAGGAGGATGAATGAAAGTTATAAACATATTCAAGTGTAGTGATTGCCCTTACGGTCATATGTACATACACGGAGCCGCGTGTAATCTGAGAAAAGATTCGAGAATAAGTAAGAAGGTATGGGGGAAATCAATACCTGATTGGTGCCCTTTACCTGATGGAGAGGATGAGGGTGACACACAGCAGAAATAACAAGTGAAAAGGAGTATGTCATGGAATTTGTGGAAGTATCATCATCAAATATCGCCGCTGTCGGATATGAAAACAACAAGCTCTATGTTAAATTCAAGAATGGAAATGTCTACAGCTACGATAACGTGAGTAAATCTGTGTTTAGAGAGCTTTGTGAAGCCTCGTCAGTCGGGAAGTATTTTGCTGCTTACATTAAAAATAATTACAGGTTTGAAAAGGAGGGGTAATGGCGTTACATTTGGCATATAGACCACAGAACTTTGATGAGTTGTTTGGCAATGACTCGATCAAGACAAGTTTAAAATCTGTGCTTTCAAGGGAAGACCGTCCTCACGCTTTCCTACTCACTGGGCCTTCAGGTATGGGCAAGACAACAATTGGTCGAATTATCAAGGAGGAGCTTAATTGCTACGACGAGGATTTCTATGAGATAAATTCTAGTAATAACAGAGGCATAGACACGATCAGAGATATTGCACAGGCTGTCAATTACTCTCCGATCATCGGTAAGTGCAAAGTTTATCTCTGTGATGAAGTTCATGGTTGGACACGCCCTGCGATGGAGGCGATGCTGAAGTTGCTCGAAGATTGTCCTTCTCATGTGTACTTCATTCTCTGCACAACAGACCCTGATAAACTTCTGAAAACAATTCTTACTCGCTGCACAACCTATCAAGTGAAACCTCTCTCGGACAAGGAAATGATGGGGCTGTTGAATTGGGTATTGGAGTGTGAAGGGAAGAAGATTTCTACTGCTGTTAGGAACGAGATAATTCGGGTATCAGAAGGGTGTCCAAGACAAGCTCTCGTTGTGCTTGATCAAGTAATTGATCTTGCCGATGATGAGGCTCTTGCTGCTGTGGAGGCTGTGACTGTTGGAGAGGCGGAGGTGGTTGATATTTGCAGGCATCTGATTGCTCATAAGAATTGGGACGGAATTAGAGGCAAGGTCAAACTTGTGCTGAACAGCACAGACCCTGAGAAATTGAGGTATGCTGTTTTAGGGTATATGAATGCCGTTCTTCTAAATTCCAAAACACATGATCGTGCAAGTGAAATTATCGACATCTTCAGCGAAAATACATACGCAAGTGGAAAAGCCGGCGTGTGCAACATGATCTATCTTGCCTGTAAATAATTCAACTCGAATTATCAATTTATGATATACTGCTTTATAAGAAAGGAGTGAGGATATGGCTGCAATGACCAAGAGATATTGTGATTGCAAACATGAATTTCAGGATGAGAAATATGGTAAAGGACTGAGACTTCATACAGTAAATGCAAAAGGTGATAAATGTCGTTGTACTGTCTGTGGCAAAGAGAAACAATTTAGGGAGGGGCTTTATGAGTCTAAAGGATGATGTAAAAATCAGTATAAATCATCTCGATCAAGCTGCCATAGAGCAGCCTTCTCTGTATGCAGAATGGGCGGAGAAATGGGCTGAAGCTGTAATGAGAAAAGACCAGTTGAAAGAGCAGATTACCGCAGTCAAGGCTGAAGTGGACGAAAGCATTCGGGCGAATCCTAAAGGGTATGGTTGGACTGCTGATAAATCCCCTACAGAGGCATGGGTGGCTACTCAGGTCAGTTCTCATAAGAAAGTGGTTAAAACCATTGAGGATTATTTGCAGGCTCAGTATGAAGTAAATATGTTGTCCGTTGCAAAGGAAGCTCTTGAGCATAGACGGAAAGCTCTTGAGATTCTCACAACGCTGTATGCAAACAATTACTTCGTCGCAAAATCAAAGACTGAGTCTGTCTACGTTGACAAACTGACCAATAAGGGAAAGGAGGAAATTAACGAAGGTCTGGAGAAGAGTGATAGAATGTCAAGGAGGAGACGGTCCACGTGATTGAACTACTGAAGTGGCCATTACTCGTGGTTGTATTTATTTTGGCTTGGTACACTTTGTGGCGATTGGCAAGTTCTGCTGTATTTCGCTCATGGTGGGAATCTAAAAAACTATTTGATGAAGGAGGATTTAATGAACGCAAGCGAAAGACGAAAAGCAATGAAGGAAGAGATGCGTAAACGTCAGGAGGAGAGCAATTCTCGGAAGGATGACTCCGGTAAGTTTCGTAAGATTTACAAAGAAGGCGTTTTGAAGAAGAGTGATTTCTGGAAATCCACAGAAGGGGAACACTCGATTGACATCATTCCCTACATTGCCGGAGCCGATAATCCGCATGTTAAGGAAGGGAAACCTGCATATATTCTCGACGTTTGGATCCATCGCAGAGTAGGTCTTAATGAAGATGATTTCATCTGTCTGAATAAAACGTATAACAGACCCTGCCCGATCTGTGAATATCAGGCGGAGTTGATCAAACAGAGAAAACGCAGTGATGACCCTGAAAGTTTTGACGATGAAATCAAAGAACTGAATCCCACTCGTCGGGCTATTTACAACATTGTCTCACACGACAAAAAGGATGATCCTGACGAGGTAAGGATTTGGGACGTTTCTCATTTTCTCTTTGAGAGGGAGCTGCTTGAGGCGGCGAGAAAGAAAAGAGGTGGGGGATTTGTTCTTTTTGCCGACCCTGATGAAGGCAAGGTCATTTCGTTCAGACAGGTTGGTGAGAAGCAGCAGATGACGTTCAAAGCGTTTGAGTTTGAGGATAGAGAGGATGTAATCTCTGATGAATTGCTTGAACGTGCGAAATGTCTTGATGAGCTTATTAACGTCCCCTCCTATGAGGAAGTTAAAAAGGCTTTTCTGTCGTCTTCTGACAATTCTTATGAAGAATCGACTCCTTTCCGAGAGGAAGCTGTTGTTAGTCGTAAAGAGGAGTCAAGCGTAAAACCTCCTAAAAAGGAGGAAGTCGGAGATTTGAAGGACCCCAACATGTGTCCTTTTGATTATGAATTTGGGGCAGACAATAACAGGTTTGATGAGTGTGAGACGTGTGATTACTTTGATGAGTGTTCCGATGAGTTTCGTAGACTCAGGAAGGCGTCAAGGGCTGTGAAAAGAGAGGAACCAAAGAGTGAAGAGGTTCCTCCTCCTCCCCCGACTGCTCGTACCCGTCGGCGCTCTGCTTAAACTAAAAAGGGAGCAAAGGGTGTGGAGTTTCCTCCCTCCGCTCCACACCCTCCCTTTTTCCTATATGTGTGAATAAGGAGATTTATGGCACGGAGTAGAAATGCAACTGAAGTTGAGGAAATGGTAAATTCATCCGACAGTAGAGCTGATCTCAACACACTACCTTCTATTTTAGACAAATCAAAACTTATACCGACAGGTTCAACATTATTGAATCTTGCATTGTCCGATAATCCATACGGGGGATTTTATCTCGGCACTATCAATAACATAATAGGGGATTCTGCTGCGGGAAAGACATTTCTGGCATGGACGGTTTTTGCGGAGATGGTATATGATCGACGGTTTGGTGAGTATGATCTCTATTATGATGAACCTGAAGCTTCTCTTGCCTTTGACATAAACAAGCTTTTTGGGAAGGCTGTTGAAGATCGAGTTATTCTTGACAGATTATCTGGCTCAGTTGAGGACTTTCATGATCATGTAATGTCCTTACTTGAAGTCGATAAGAAAAAATCAGTTAAACCGTTTGTCTATTGTCTTGACTCATTGGATGCCATTTGCACTGAAGATGAAATCGAAAGAGACATTAGAAAGGGGACATTCGGTGGTCAGAAGCCTAAACTAATTTCCGAAATATTGAGAAAAATTGTCCAGAATCTAAAAGGCACAAACTCCACTGTGTTTGTGATCTCTCAAACACGGGATAATATTGGGGTTAGTTTTGGTGACAAGAAGACACGTTCCGGTGGTAAGGCCCTCAAGTTCTTTAGCACGCATGAGTTGTGGCTTGCTGTTAAAGGACATATCAAGAGGAAAGAACGGGATGTTGGTGTTGAGGTAAAGGTCAAGATCAGCAAGAACAAACTGACGGGCAAACTCAGAACCATAGAATTTCCGATTTACTATGATTATGGGATTGATGACATCTATAGTTGCATTGCCTTTTTAATTGCTGAGGGGAGATGGTCCGAATCAAAAAAGGTCATTGACACCAAAGGTGATTTTGGGGAAATAAGTTACAAGTTGAATGCACTCATTGAGCACATCGAGAACAATGACCTGAAATCGGAACTTGTAAGAATGGTTGCTGAGACGTGGTATGACATCGAGACCTCAATAGCGACAAATCGCAGGAAAAAATATGAAATTGCTGATTGATTCAAATGCTCTCTGCCATCAGGCTAAATTCAGTGTGGGCAATTTGGATTATGAATCTCAGGCCACTGGTGTGATATTTGGGTTTCTGAGACAACTTCTAAAGTTGTCTCAACTTTACCCAAATTCTGATTTTATCTTCTGTTGGGACTCAAAAACTTCTCTGAGAAAGAAAATTTATCCTGAGTATAAAGCGAATCGCAAGAAGGAGAAGTCCCCTGAGGAAGAAGAATTTGATCGTGTTTCCTACGCTCAATTTGATTTGATCAAGACAGATATTCTGCCGAAGATTGGTTATAGAAACATTTTCGAGTATGAAGGGTATGAATCCGATGATATTTTTGCATCGATTACTCATCATTATCTCAATGATAACATTGTCATTGTTACTTCGGATGAGGATATATACCAACTACTGTTTCCAGATGTTTCAATATATAGTCCGAGCAAGAAAGCAGAGTATAAGTTTGAACACTTTGTAAAGGAGTTTGACATTGATCCTGATGATTGGGTGAATGTAAAGGCAATTGCGGGTTGTGCGTCTGATGGGGTTAAAGGCATTGAGGGAGTTGGTGAGAAGACTGCCATCAAGTATCTAAAAGGTGCATTATCAACAGACAGCAGACTATATAAAAAGATAGTCTCCGATGAAAGTAGAAGGATCATCCGCAGAAACATCAAATTAGTTAGACTGCCCTATTCAAACACACCAATACCTGAGATTGTTTCTGATGAACTGTCATTGAATAACTTCATGTCTGTTTGTCAGAGATACGGATTTAACTCGATCCTTCAACCTAAGGAACTTAATAAGTGGGAGGAATGTTTGAGGTTGGGGTAATGAAAAGATAACATGGGAGATTTGGGAATAATGGTACATATCGCTGTTCAGAACAAGAGGAGAGGGAGGATGGTTCAGAAGAAGATTGTCGAACATTTGGGAGCCAAGAATGTTGGCACTCTTGGTGGTGAGGATGGTATGCACGACATCTGGAGCATTGAGGCTAAGGGTTTGCGTAAATTTGCTGGAGAAAAATACATGCTCCAATGTGAAAGAAACTGCCCTCCTAACAGGACACCTCTCCTTGTTGTTCATGTCATCGGTCAGCGTTACCATAATGATCTTGTAATAATGAGAAGAAAAGACTGGGAAGAATGGTTCGGTAAACTCAATGGAGGGAAGAATGTTGATAACAATACCACTGAATAAAGAATTCACCACAATGGCTGAGGTTATTGATCATGTTGGGAGGGAATTTGTTCGGGAAAAATCTAAAATGGATAAACCAAATGTTGGTATGAAGTGGTCATTTACTCTTGATCACTTCAATGAAAATGAAGTTGTTTACAAGGCTGTTCAGGTGGTTAGGGGGGATGATGTATGATTCGATCAATTCAACTGGAGAATTTTCAAGCACATCGTCTCTCTAACTTGGAATTCTGTGATGGATTGAACGTAATTACGGGAAGTTCTGATTCAGGCAAATCCTCGATAATACGAGCTTTTCTTTGGGTGCTCAAGAATAGACCCACTGGTGATTCTGTCAGAAATTGGAATTGCAAAAAGGGAGACAAGACTGAGGTTAGCATATTTCTTGATGACGATAGATTGGCCGTAATAAAAACAAGAATTGATGGGAAAGCAACCTACAAAATCCAGACAGAATCAGATTATGATGTGTTTGAAGCCTTCAAACAGGACGTTCCTGACGAGATTGTATCGACCTTAAACTTGTCCGAGATCAATGTTCAAACTCAACATGACCCTTACTTTCTATTGAATGACAGTCCCGGTGAAGTCGCTCGAAAACTAAACGAACTTGTTGGATTGGATGCCATTGACAGGCTATTTAAGTTTTTGAATAGCAGGATCATTGATGCAAAAAGGAGTATCGATAATGAGATCACTCGGAGCAAGTCTCTTTCTGATGAAATACAGAATCTTGATTATCTTGATAGATTGGAAATGGAGATCAAGGGATTGGATGACCTCAAGAACAGGTATGACCTTCTTTTGGAGGAATATACTGAGGTTGACAAACTTGTTTCTCATATCACTGATTGCGATGTTAAGATCAGTTCCTTTGACAAAATTCTCCTCGATGAGAAACAGATAAACTCTCTTATTGGTGATATTCAGAAGTATCTCGTCAATAAAGAGGAATTAAATGAGGTGATCGATCTTACGCAGAATATTTCGGACTTGGATACAAAGATTAAGGACGAAACTGATTGGTTGGCTGTTGAAGAACATTACAATGAAATCAAGCGACAGATCGATGATTTCAATAATCTCACATCGAATTATTCCAAAATAGATTCAACGGTCAGTTTGATATGGGATACACAAAGGAAGGCGGAGCAATTGCAGGTCAACTACGAACAACTTAAAGCTCAATATAGATCCATTCTGATGAAAAATAAAATATGTCCTTTTTGCCAATCACAAATTAACGAAGAGACAGTTAAGGGGATGCTGCAATGAAGTATATTCCAATCCTATTTTTGCTTTTATGCTATATAGCTGATAGTCGTGTTTATGACAGAAATTGGAATCGAAGTGGTTATAAAGTAAAGGAAGGGGGAAGAACAGTCATTTATGACAAGGACTGGAACAAAAAAGGATACGAAGTCGATAACAAAAGGTATGACAAAGACTGGAACAGAACCAAAGAATACAAAGTATACAAAGACTCCTCCCGATAAAGAAGGTTACTACTGGGTTAGAATCGCAGCATTTTCTGATCCACAACCAGCCTTCATTTTCAAAAATGATGGATTGTACTGGAATAGTAATTGGAAAATAAAGTTCATTGGAGATACTTATGACTATTCTCTCCCCTTTGCAGAGAGGGAGTTCGATTTGAGATATGGGAGTAAATGTAAATGAAATTATTGATTTGTGGGGATTTACATCTCACGGATAAATGTCCCTCAAATAGGAAGGATGACTATGAAAACACCGTATTACGGAAATTCACGTTTATTCTAAACACTGCAAATGAACAACGATGCAAAGCAATTCTCTTACCTGGAGACGTGTTTGATACTCCTACTCCTTCATATCGTTTCTTTGCGAGAGTTCTTTCAATACTTGATGAGTGTCTGGGGAACATCAGGGTTCTGACTGTGTATGGTCAGCATGACATGAAATACAGAACGACAGACAATACAGCATTGAACACTTTGCGGTATGCAAATAATTCTGTGAGGATTCTTGACAGGGAAGGTTGGGTGTTTGACAAGGTGTGTTTTACAGGATGTTCTTGGAATGAGGAATTGATTGCCCCCGTTCGTGGATACTTCAATGTTTTGCTTACCCACAGAATGCTTGTTGATAAAAAGATTTGGGAGGGACAGGAACATTTTGAGTATGCGGATGTTTTTCTGAAAAACCACAAGTTTGATCTGATTGTGAGTGGAGACAATCACAAGTATTTTTATGTAGGCAACAAACGGAATCGTAGCCATTTGTTCAATTGCGGCAGTATGATGAGATCAACGATTTCTCAACTGGAGCATAAACCTGTGTGTATCCTTTTCGATACTGATTCCCCTGATGATTGGAAATCAATTCCTATTCCAATTGAAACCACGGAGAATGTATTTAAGATGGACGAGATTGTTTCAATTAAGGAAAGAAACTCCGATCTTGCTTCCTTCATAGAGGGGTTATCAAATCAGAAGGAGATGGGTCTCAATTTTCAAAGCAATCTATTGAATTATATTAAGGAAAATAATCTAAACCCTGACATTTATGAGTTAATTAAGGAGGGTATGAATGAATGACATCATCAAGGAACTCAATAGACTGAAAAGTAATATCGATGATTCAAAAACACAAATTGCGATCCTTACTGACCGCAAGGAGGAGGCGTTGAGAAGATTGCGAGTGGATCATGGATTGAAGGATTTAACGGCAGCCGAGAAATGGCTCGAACGAAACAAACTTGAGCTTGAGAAACAGGAGAAGCTTATTAGGAAATCTTTTGAAAAACTCAATGAGCAGTATAAGTGGTGAAATATGCCCACAACACTTTATATCGCAAAAGAATGGTCGAGTAGTGGAATCTCAATTACTTGGGTAAAATCTAGACAGAGGATAGATGTTTCTGGTTGGTATGACTCCTGTGTAGGAATAGAAGGTGAAAGTTTTACTTTGAGAGAATTTTTCGATCAATTGGGCATCTCTGAAAAAGATTGCAGAAAGGCATTCAGGAATGATTGATCTTCAACCATACAAGGACAAACTTAATCATCTTAAAGGTCAGAGGGAGTTGCTTATTGGACAACGAGATGAAGTAGAAAAACACATTGAAATATTGTCGTATCAGCTTGAAACAGCTACACAGGCACGTTCAATTGTTCAGATCGTCGCTGAAAATACCCAAGCAAAAATAACCTATCATATCAGCAATCTTGTCAGCTCCGCTTTGGCCGCTGTTTTTCCGACACCTTATAAATTTGAAATGAGGTTTGTACAAAGGCGTAACAAAACGGAGGCTGATCTTATATTCAATAAAGAAGGTAATGAATCGGATGACCTTATGAATAGTGCTGGGGGCGGTGTTGTTGATATTGCAGGTCTTGCCTTGAGAGTAGCCTTGTGGTCATTGAGGAAGAATCGTGCGGTAATTATAATGGATGAACCTCTACGATTTCTGTCCGCCGATCTTCAAGAAAGAGCTTCAAACATGCTGAAGGAAATAAGTTCAAAATTGGGTATTCAGATTATCATGGTTTCTCATTTGAAAGGGATGATTGCTGCCGCGGATAAAGTTATAACCATTGATAAAGGAGCAATTATTGAATGAACGTCTGCATTGAATGTGGAAAACCTTTAACCAGAAAACAGAAGAAATTCTGTTGTGTAGATTGTATGTGGAGGCATCACAATCGAGCACACAAGGATATAAGGTATTGTTTGGTTTGTGGAGTAGAATTAAGTCCCTGGCACAAACAGTTCTGCTCTGAGGAATGTCGTGAGGAACACAGGTTGAACACTATCATAAAAAACGGAAAGCCTGAACAGAATGCTGTTCCATGTAAATGCCCCACCTGTCACATTATTCACTATAAGAATCTCGGATATAAACCAAAGATGTTGCCAAGAATCTATTGCCCAGCACATGAGAACAGACGGAATTATTCGGAGGAATTTTGATGGAGAAATA
>ENA-UPSM01002288-UPSM01002288.1-activated-sludge-metagenome-genome-assembly--contig:-NODE-2288-length-23468-cov-6.363559_pt1 | contig 23468 bp, 18 predicted proteins | sample MGYA00238181_ERZ773283 | MGnify/ENA primary metagenome ERZ773283 (study PRJEB29023, sample SAMN05720199) | activated sludge metagenome | isolation source: Anaerobic digester | place: Japan...
ACGCCTCGCCGTGTCACGCCCCCGCAACGCTAGAGTCGCCTCTGCGTCCCCACCACGCTCCATCGGAGCCGGTTTTCAGGACGCGAAAAAGCCCCGTCCGCAGGACGAGGCTCGAGTCACGGAACCGATCGTTGTCGCAAGGCCTCGCAAGAGGCCGCGGCGATCAGTGGCCCATCATCTTTCCGAGGAAGCCTTCCGGAGCCATCGGGCCGCCCGGGGTGATGAACTCGGTGAAGTCGTACATGAAGAACCCGACCATCGCGGCGTAACCGACGGCGAGCATCGTCAAGCCGAAGAGGAGCGCGACGATCTCGGCCTTCTTCATGGCCTTGGCGCCGGTGGTGATGCCCCAGCTGATGCAGAAGGTGGTGAGGCCGTTGGCCAGGTGGTAGACGGTGCCCAGGATGCCCAGACCGTAGACGATCGCGGTGCCCTTGGACCAGTCGGTCATGTGGGTGGCGAAGTAGTTGTAGGTGACCTGCCCCGAAGGATTGGTGGCGGCGTCCTGGAGCCAGCCCATCGACACATGGACGCGGGTCAGGAAGATGTGGGCGAACAGGAACCCGAGCACGCCCAGGCCCGACAGGCGCTGGAAGAAGTACCGGACGTTCTCCAGGTTGAAGTGCTTGAAGACGTTGGTCTTCTCGCTTTCGATCATGAGCTTGATGCCGTAGATCGAGTGGAAGGCCAAGGGCAGGTACACCAGGAGGGCCACCCACACGTAGTTGAGGGGGTTCGCCCAGGTGGCCTGGACGGCCTCGTCGAAGGCCTGGGGGCCGGCGAGCGAGCTCGCGTTGCGCGTCAGGTGGAGGACGAGATAGACGCCCAGGGGAACCACACCGACGAACGAATGGACCTTCTTGGCGACCCATTCCTTGTGACTGGTGCAGTTGGTGCAGACGGAGGCTGTGGCTTCTGTGCTCATGGTGACCGGAAAATCTAATACCTGGAATCCCGTCAAGAAGACCTTCAACTCCATTTCCTGTTCCTGACTCCCGCTGCCGGTTCCCGTCCAGCCCAGGGGGCCCCGTTGCTCCCTGCCCGGCCACACAATGCACAAACCCGGCAAAACCCCGACCATCCTTGGCTACAATTGCCAAGATCCTTATGCAGAGTCTGACCATCGGCCCCATTCGTGCGCTCCAGGGTGCAATCCAACTTCCCGGCTCCAAGAGCCTTTCCAACCGCTACCTGCTGCTGGCGGCGCTCTCGCGAGGCACCACCGCCCTGGTGGATCTGCTCGATTCCGACGACATCCGCGCCATGAAAGGAGCCCTGCTCCAGCTCGGCGTGGCCCTGGACCAGACCTCGGAAACCACCCTGACGGTGACGGGAATCGGGGGCGCCGGCTTCCGTTCGCCCGACCAGCCCCTGAACCTGGGCAACGCCGGCACCGCCATGCGCCCGCTGGCCGCGGCCCTTTGCGCCGCAACCGGCGAATTCACGCTCGACGGCGTGGCCCGCATGCGCGAGAGGCCCATCGGCGACCTGGTCGACGGATTGCGTCCCATCCTGGCCGACGGCGCGAGCATCTCCTACGTCGGCAACGAGGGCTACCCACCGCTCAGGATCGAGGCCCGCGGGTTCCGCGGCGGCCGCACCAAGATCAAGGGGTCCACGTCCAGCCAATTCCTGACCGGCCTTCTGATGGCCGCGCCTTTGTCGCCGCGCCCTCTGGAGATCGAGGTCGAAGGCGATCTGATCTCCAAGCCGTACATCGAGATCACGCTCAAGCTCATGGAGAAGTTCGGGGTGCGCGTGGAACGCGACGGATACCGTCTGTTCCGCGTGTCTCCCGCGATCTACCAGGCTCCGGGCACCGTGGTCGTGGAAGGCGACGCCAGTTCCGCCAGCTACTTCCTGGCCTTTGGCGCGTTGGGCGGACCGGTTCGGGTGAACGGCTGCGGCAAGGACAGCGTGCAGGGCGATGCGGCCTTCGCGACCGTGCTCGAGAAAATGGGCGCCCGAGTGACCTGGGGCGACACCTGGATCGAATGCCGTGCGCCGGAATCCGGCAAGCTCCGCGCCTTGGACATCGACATGATCGACATGCCCGACGCGGCCATGACCCTGGCGACTTTGGCGCTGTTCGCCGACGGCGCCACCGCCATCCGCGGGATCGGGTCGTGGCGCGTGAAGGAGACCGAACGCGTGGTGGCCGTGCGCGACCAGTTGCGCAAGCTGGGCGCCACGGTGGAAGAAGGCCCCGACTGGATCCGGGTGACGCCGCCGACGACGCTTCGCGAAGGCGTGGAGATCGAGACCTACGACGACCACCGCATGGCCATGGCGTTTTCGCTGGCCGCCCACGAGGTGCCGGTGGCCATCCTGGACCCCGGCTGCACCGCCAAGACGTTCCCCACCTACTTTCAGGAATTGTCGCGCCTGGCGAAGGGCCCGGCGGCTTGACCGGGACCGTCCCCAAATACCTCCCCTGGGAGCGTCCACCGGTGCCCCAGGCGCCGCGACGCAAATGGAGCCGCATCTTGATCGCCAGCATCGCCCTTGCCGGGGCACTGTACGGAATTTCGTCGCTGGTCGATTCGGCCGGCGACTCGGCCGCAAGGCCCGACACGGTCGCGGTCCCGCGAGACTGCTCGCCCCAGTCGATCTTCCCTGGAAGGCTCCCCGGAATCCCCAGGGTGGACGCCCAGGCCCAGGCCTTCGCGACGGATCTTGTCATGCGGCACCCTTCGGTGCTCACCGTGGCGGTGGGATTGGACCTGCGCACGGCGCGCCCCATCTTCTTCCTGGCCCGCGAAGGGGAAAAGCCCGTCACGACCGACATGAGGATCCTGGCCGAGCCCCGATACCCGATGGCGTCGTTGGCCAAGATCCTGACCTCGGCCGCGGCGATTTCCAACGGAATGGATCCGTTCCAGAGCATCACCTTCCGGGGAAACGCGCACACCCTCTACAAGAGCCAGATCCGTCCGACCCAAGGCGGAACCGAAGTGAGCCTCGCCAAGGCCTTCGCGTTCTCCATCAACCCCGTGTTCGGCGCCCTGGGCGCCAGCACCCTGGGCCGCGAGACCATCCTGCGCTGGGCCGACTCGCTGGGGTTCAACAAGCCCGAGGGGCTGGGCAACGGCGTGCCTTCGGGGCGCATGCTCGCCCCCGCCGACACCTACAACCTGGCCGAGGTCAGCTCGGGATTCGTGCGGACCACGTTCCTTTCCCCGGTGCACGCGGCCATGATCGTGCGCAAGTTCGCCCACGACGGCGTGCTGCGTCCCCCTTCCTGGACGCCGCCGGAGCTCGACAGCACCTGCGCCGAATCGACGATTCCCGACAAGCGCCCCTACGACGGACTCGGCGAGCTGTTCCGGCTCACCGTGGACAGCGGCACCGCGCGCGGAGGATTCCAGGCTGGCTGGCCGATCGAGGCGCGCGAAGGGTTCCAGCTGGGCGGCAAGACCGGATCGCTCGACGGCAAGGACCCCGAAGGCCGCTACGAATGGTTCGCCGGATTCGCGCGCATCGAAGGCGAACCCGATTCCGGCATCGCCATCGCGGTGATGACCGTGAACGCCGGACGGCATGTGCTGAACGCGTCCTGGACGGCCGCGAGCCTGTTGCACTGGTGGGCCCGCCACGCGACCAAGCTGGATGCGATCCCGGTGGCCGCCAACGACGCCAAGCAATTGGATGCCGCCCGCGCCAAGTACACGCAGGACGACAAGGACGCCCTGAGCGAACGCCCCTGGCACAGGCCTTGGCGCAAGAAGCGAATCCGAAGGAAGGCCCGCCCGCATTGACCCGCCCCGCAGCAAGCTGCGGGGAAGCCGACCCGGAGAGATCGACGGTTCGGCGGACGATGGTGGCGGAAGCGGCGATGCAGGTGTAAATTCCTGTCACCGACAGATTCCTCCTCCATCCGGAAAGCTCCGCTCCCATGGACAAGCTGATCCTCGCCGTGTTCACCGACGGAACCTGGAACGACGTGCTCCGCACGTCCTACGCCGGGGACGCGACCAACATCGCCAAGCTGCACAAGCTCTGGGCCGAAGGCCGCGAGCCCGGAACCGTCCGCGCCAAGCACTACGTGGTCGGGGTCGGGACCGGCGGCACGCTGGATTCGCTGATCGGCGGGCTCACCGGGAACGGCTTCATGGACCGTGTGGACCAGGCGATGCGCTGGATCTGGGAAATGGCCGAGCAGAATCCGGGGGACATCGAAGTCCAATTGTTCGGGTTCAGCCGCGGCGCGGCCGAATCGCTGCATCTGGTCAACCTGCTGACCGACCCCGCCAGCCTCGCGCGCTTCAGGCTGACGGGACGGAATCTGCGTGTGACGTTCGTGGGCCTGTTCGATCCGGTCGCGTCGCTGGGGATTCCCGGCAACGGGATCGACAAGGACGCCCGGTTGCGGCTGCGACCGAGCCAGGCCAGGAAGGTGGTCTCGCTGGTGGCGCGATTCGAGGTCCGTCCGCTGTTCGATCTGCAGAGCCTGCGCGTGGAACTGGATCCCGAACGGGCCGACGAATCGATCCGCGCGGGGGATTGGGACAAATTCCGCAAGAGCCACCCCCTGCCGTCGCCCGACTGGGAGGAATGGCTGCTTCCCGGCATGCATTCGGACATCGGGGGCGGCTACGAACCACAGGAGTGGATTCCCGATCTGCCTCCCCTGGAGCCGTTGCCGGGCGAAACCCTGGAAGACCATCTGTGGCGCGCCAAGGACCAGGAACTGGAAGCCGGCGCCGCGCCGCGCGGATTGACCGGGAATTCGGCCTGGCCCAAGGAGCAGGTCGCGGAACGGATCCGCGCCATCCACGAAGAGAAGCTCCGCGCCTGGGAGCGGCCCCGGCTCGAAGACGCCGCCGGGAACCACGGATTCGGGGGGCAGCCCGGAACTCGTCAAAAACCGGTCCTGCCGGGGATCCGATCGCGCTCCAACGAACTGTCCAAAATCGCGCTGTGGGTCATGATCCGCAGGGCGGAAAAATCCGGCGTGAAGTGGAAGACCTTGTCGGAGCTGGACGCGTCCATCCGCCCCGGATTCGAGCGCCTCCCGCCGCAGCATCCGCTGTACTGCCTGCAGGCGCTGGACCTGTACCCCACCGACCTGGAAAAGCAGGTGCGGCTGGACGCCGAACGGTACTGGCGCGACGTGGTCCCCTGCATCCACGACTCCCGACTGGCCACCGACCTGGGGCAACGCGCACGCGAGGTCTATTGCCGAGGCCGCAAGGACTGAGAAGAATTCCGCCCGATCTTCCACCGGGCGCCGTTGCCACGATCCGATCGCGAACCCCATTTCCGAAACCCGTCGCCGCACCGAAGAACGTCTCGGACGACCCGACATGTCGTAGATTGATTGGGAATTATCTTGATTCTCGATCTCTATCTCTGCCAGGATGTCCCATGCACATGTTCCGGTCTCCAAACCGCTCCTCCATCCGCGCCGCTTTTGCGATGTTCGGCGCCGCGCTGGTTGGACTCCAATCCTGCCAGACGTCGGAACCCGAAACCCCATCCTCCGAGCTGGAGGTTTCGGCGTCGGTCTCCTACCAGGACGCCTGGAAAGTTCCCGATTCCCTGACCTGGGCGGTCGGTAGCGGCCAGCACCGGAAAACGGCGCGGCAGGAGATTTCCCCGACCATCGCGACCGGCTGGTTCACGTTGCCGACTTCGCGGCTGGATTCCATCCACGTGGGCGTATGGGCATCCGGAATCCGGACGTTCCTCGTGTCCTACACGCGCTCGAGCTCCACGTCCACCACCCTCACCCAAGGGGAGGTCGTCACGGATTCGATCGCCAAGGCTCTCCTGGAATCCACCACGAGCGCGTCGGAGCGCATCCACGACAGCGTCCTGGCCCGCTACGCGCGGCATCTGGTCGACGGCACCCCCGCCTTCGCGGGATATCCCGGAAATTGTCCGGTCGGGATCGACACGGCGCGGCTGGTCCGCCTGGCGATGCTCTACGCCGCGACCAAGGCGTCGACCATGGAAAATCTCGCGAAGAGCTGGTCGCTGGGAATCGGCAAGGCACAGGCCTACGAGCTCGTGCAGGAACTGGTCAAGGCCGGGAAGCTCGGCGACTCCCTGGCCAACCGCGCCTTCCCCCCGTACCCGGTGCGCATCGGAACCGCGCTCTCCCTGCCCGACATGGAAGCGGGTTCTTCCGCGGTGGTGGCGGGCGTCTTTGTCGGCGATTCGGGACTCGCCAAGCTCGGCTGGAAGATCCTCCAGGGATCCGAAGACCGTTCGGCGGAATTCAAACCCGGCTTTTCCGCCCAACTGGAAGCCGGACGCTCCGTCTGGAACCTGGCCACCGACGCGGGCATGACGATTTCCGTCACGACCGCTCCCGAGGGATCCTACCTGCTCCTGGTGTGGATGACCGACGTCAACGGCCGCACCGACACCGCCCGGTCCACCTTCCAGGTGCTGCCCGCCGCCGACCGCACCGGACCCGCGATCTCCATCCTGTCTCCGCGGCAGGATTCCATCCTGGAGAACAAGGATTCGGTGGTGCAGGTGGTGGTCGCCGTGGACGATCGCAGCGGGGTCGATTCCGTGGTCATCCAGGGGGCCCCCGCCGATTCTTCCGAGGGCCGATTCTCCCGGTCCGTGACCATCCCCGCCAGCGGCGCCAGCTTCCCGATCCGGATCCACGCCCGCGACAAGGCGGGGAACACCACCGACTCGGTGGTGCGCATCGCCCGCAGATCCGCTTCCGGAACGCTGAACGCCACCTTGTCGCGTCTGGCGCCCGAGAACCAGTCGGGGAACACCCTGGCCGTGGACGACTCCTTGTTCCAGGTGGAATTCGTCTGCCGCTCGCCCTACGGCATCGCCGACACGGGCGTGCGCATCGGTGGTCGGCTGGCCAGGCGCATCTCCGACACGGTCTGGAGCCTGGACGTGTTCGTCCCCGCCAACGGATTCGAGACCACGATCCCCATCGACCTCGTGGACAGGAACGGCGGCAAGGTCACCGACTGGGTGAAAGCCACCCGCGCCAAGGACGCGACAGGCCCCGCCGTGGTCTGGTCGTCGCCGTCCAAGGACACGATCGTCGAAAACGGGACCTCCACGGTGGCCATCCGCTTCCAAGTACAGGATCTGTCGGGTGTCGATTCGGTCAGGATCCGGGGGCGCGCGCCCGAGCCCTTGGGCAACGGTGCCTACCTGGCCCTGGTCGATCTGCCGCCTTCCGGAACCGCCACGCCGATCGTGGCGACCGCCTGGGACCGCCTGGGCAATTCGTCGACCGCCACGCTCCTCGTCACGCGCCGCGCACCTGGCCAGGTGGGCGCCATCCGGATCCGGTTGGAATCCCCTTCGCAGGCCAAGGGCAACCAGCTGATCGCCGAAGTCGATTCGTTCCTGGTGAAGTGGGTGGTGGCCAGCGAGCTGGGCCTCTTCGACAGCTCCGTGCGCATCGCGGGAGCCCCCGCGCGCCGCGAGAAGGATTCCGTCTGGAGCGCCCGGATCCACGTTCCCGCCACCGGACAGGAAATGGCGATCGTTCTGGCCGTGGCCGACGCCGGCGGACGCCTGGCCTCCGACACCGTGTGGGTCGCGCGGGCCAAGGTCCTGCCACGCCCCGTGCTCCGCCCGATGTTCGATTCCACCCAGGGCGCGCCGCCGCTGCGCGCGGGACTGTACGCCACGATGTCGGATTCCGTCGAAGTCGCCTGGAGCTCGGCCGGCGAATGCGCCGGATGCGAATTCCGGATCGACGGCAAGCGGGTCGATCCCGTGTCGGGAATCGTCCGCTCCAGGATCCAGGTGCCGCCGGGGACTTCGGGCCACGTGCTGCTGGTCACCCAGGACGGGATCCAGGTGGGCGAGGACTCGATCTCCATCCACCGCTACAAGCCGCTTTCGATCGTCCGCACGGCCCCCGCAAGCGACACGGTGGACTACCTGGTCGGCTCGGTCGACATCTCGTGGACGGTGCGGAACGCCGCCCGCGTGGACATCGGCGGTGTCGCCCAGCCCATCGCAGCCAACGGCGCCTATTCCACGCGTCTGTCGTCGTTCCTGCAAGGCGCCAACGTCGTGCGCCTGACGGCCACCGACAGCATGGGGCGGCTCGATTCGTCGGTCGTCACCCTCGTGAAGGTGATGCGCGTGGATCTGTCGCTGGTCCCCGACCTGGACACCCTGGTCCAATGGGATTCCGCCCGCTTCACGATCTCGAGCCTCACCGGCGGAGCCGCGCTTTCCTGGTCGACCGACAGCGCGAACTGGATGGATGTCCCCGCCGACGGCCGCGTGGCCCTGCGCCAGGATGGCCGCGTCTTCGCGCGAGGCGCCAGGACCGGTTACCTGCCCAACACGGTGGGCTCCAAGTCCTACAAGATCCGCCACCCCAACACCGCGCCGTCCTACAAGCGTTCGAACCGCGACACCATCAAGGTCCTGGAAGACGCCAAGCCCTATCGCTCGATCTGGTCGGAATCCGTCTCGATGGGCGGAGTCCGGGATTCGGCGCAGAAAGCATCCTTCCTGTTGACCCCGATCGGCACCGGCGCGAACCTGTTTTCCGCTGCCCCGGCCATCGACGCCGCCAGCGGGATCCTCACGTTCACCGTGCTCCCCGACGCCAACGGCACGGCCAGGTTCCGCGTGATCCTCAAGGACGACGGGGGGATCGAACGCTGGGGGGTCGATACATCGAGGATCGACACGCTGGTGGTCTCCATCGCCCCCGTGAACGACGCGCCGATCCCCGACGCCTACGAGGCGTTCGAGGCGCCCATCACCGGCACCCCGTATTCCCGCCACCCCCCGACCGCGAACCCGGGCGGCGGCGCCTCGGAAAAGAGCCAATACGTGAACTACCGGTTCGATCCGCTGAACGAAACGGCGAGGACCTGCTTCCTGGTGGCCCCGAAGGTGGAACGCGACGGGATGGGATTCTTCAACCTGGGGTTCACGACATCGACCGGCTGCATCGCCGGAACCGCGCTGTTCCGGATGACCTTGAAGGACGACGGCGGAACGTTGTCGGGAGGCGTCGATTCGGCCGCGACCACCCTGGAAATCCGTCTGACGAACACCGTCACCGACGCCAAGGGCGCGGTGTACCACTACCGGAAGATGGGCGGACTCCTGTGGCTCCAGGAGAACATCGGTTCGACCTGCGGAGCGACCTGCCCCGCCGAAGGAACGGCCTTCCAGGAGACCGATACGGCCCGAGTCTGTCCTTCCGGATGGCGGATTCCGTCTGCGGCGGAATGGAAGGCCCTGGTGGCATGGGCAGGAAACGGCTCCGATTCGCTTGGCTCCATCCGGCTCCGTTCGGATTCGGGATGGACCTACACGAGCACCTTCACCCCCCCCTACGACTACAACGGCGACAACTCCACGGGGTTCAACCTGGTCCCCACCGACCACATGGACCAGAAATATTCCTGGTACGAAATCGCCACGATGTGGACCTCCACCGAAGATTCCCCAGGGCGAACTTCACCAACAGCGGATTTTCCGTCGGAGCCAGTCCTTCCGATTTCAAGGGCCCTCGCCTGGCCGCGCCCATCCGCTGCGTGAAATAGCCCGACGCGCCGTCGTGCTCCCGCAGCGCGACGACACCGTTGCAGAACCTCCCGTCTTCCCGCCATCGCGGCCCGTTCGGACACCCTTCCGGACGGGCCTTCTTGTTCATCGCCCGCGGGAAAGAACCGCCATCTTCCAGAGCACCCAGGCGCCGCCGGCCAAGCAGACCGCGAAGCTCGCGTGGCCCAGCAGCCGGAAGAACCCGGCGATGGCCTGGTCGTGCGCGAGCCAACCCAACCGCCCGAGCATCATGTTCCAGTCGTGCCCGATCTCGTCGCCGGCGAAGGGACTCACAAGCGGCAGCTCCATGGCCCGCGCGTCGCCCGCGTAGACGGCGACATCCATGAAGTTGGTCCCCAGCCACCCGAACGCGAAGCAGACCGCGAACGGGTCGCGCTGGCGCACGAACATGGCCATCCCCACCAGCGGCACCAGGCACTGCAACAGGGTGCCGCCCGCGACCGACAGGAATTCGCCGAACCCGAACACGATGTGCCCCAGCTCGTGGATCCCGAGGTTCAAACCCTTGATCAGGGATTGGTACAGCGGATCCGACACGTGGTGCGCCCAGATCCAGACCATCCAGAGAAGCAACGGAAAACGCGCCCACCAGATCTTGTCGACCGCGCAGCCTTCCACCCACTCGACGAGAGGATGCGCCGCCACGGGGCGGTTGCGCCGGGGACCGGGCCCCATGGACCAGCCTTCGCCCGTCGACGAAGGTTCGGAAGGCCCCGTTGTCTTTTTCCGCAAGGTCATCGTGCGGTCAAGGGTACGATTCCCCGGTCAAGACGGCGGCTCGATTCCGCGTGGCGTGCCGGCATCAATGCGCCTTGCCCCAGCTGGGCGCGATCCCGGCTTCGGCGACCAGGGGGACGGAAAGTGTCAGAGCTGATTCCATGACCGCGCGGATCCTGGCGGCGGCTTCCGGGGCGCGATCGACCGAGGCCTCGAACACCAGTTCGTCGTGGACCTGCAGGAGCATCCGCGCGGGCAAGCCCGCCTCGCGGATCTCGCGATCCACCAGAAGCATCGCCTTCTTGACAAGATCCGCCGCGCTCCCCTGCACCGGGGTGTTGGCCGCTTCGCGTTCGGCCCGCTCGCGCACCGCCCGGTTCTTGTCGCCCAGTTCCTTGATCCAGCGCTTGCGGCCCAGAATGGTGCTCACGTAACCCTTTTCGCGTCCTTCTTCGACGACGGATTCCATCCAGGGTTTCACGGCGGGGTAGGCCGCGAAGTAGCCGTCGATGAACCGTTTGGCTTCGGCGAACGGCACGCCCAACTGCTGCGAGAGCGCGTGCGCGCCCATGCCGTAGACCACCCCGAAGTTCACCACCTTGGCCTGGCGGCGCATGTCGGAGGTCACCTGCGACGGATCCACGCCCGCAACCTGGGCCGCCGTGCGCGCATGGATGTCCTGGCCGTTGCGATACACCTCCCGCAGCGCCTCGTCGCCCGTGAGGTGCGCCAACAGGCGCAGTTCGATCTGGCTGTAGTCGGCGGCGATCAGGACGTTGCCGGGGGATGCCACGAACCCGTCGCGGAGCCTGCGACCCAGCTCGCCGCGGATGGGGATGTTCTGCAGGTTGGGTTCGGAACTGGACAGGCGCCCGGTGGCCGCCACCATCTGGTTGAACCGCGTGTGGACCCGGCCCTTGGCGTCGCAAAGCCCCGGCAACACGTCGACGTAGGTGCCCAGAAGCTTGGCCGATTCGCGATGTTCCAGGATCACCGCCGGCAGCGGATGCAGCTCCTTGAGGTCCTCCAGCGCGTCGGAATCCGTCGATACCTGCCCTGTGGCGGTCTTGCGGCCACCCTTGAGCCCCAGCTTGGTGAACAGGATCTCGCCCAGTTGCTTGGGCGAAGCCACGTTGAACGGCTCGCCGGCCAGCTGGTGGGCCTTCGCCTCCAGCTCGACCAGATGCTTCTTCATCTCTTCGGACAATTCCCTGAACAGGTCGCGGTCGAGCGCCACGCCGTCCTCTTCCATTCCCGACAGGACGTCCATGAGCGGCCGCTCCAGGGCGTCGTACATCTCCCACAGGCCCTGGCGTTCCAGGTCCGCCTTGAGCTCGGGCCACATCCGCAGCGCCCAGTCGGCCCCCTCGGCGGAATACGCCGCAGCCGCGTCGGGATCCACCATGTCCAGGGTCTTGCGGTTGCGCCCGGTTCCCGTGACGCCGTCCAAGGCCAGCATGGCGTGCCCCGCGCGACGGAAGACGATCTTGTCGATCGCCGACTGGCGCTCGCCCGGCGCCAGCAGGTAGGCGGCCAGGCTCGCGTCGTCCACGCGGCCATGGACGGCAAGGCCTTGTTGCGCGAGCGCCCGAATGCCGTTGCGGGCGTCGGCGGCGATCCACTGCCGATTCCTGTCACCGAGGACCGGCCCCAGGATCTCCTGGACCTCGTCGATCGAGGCGTTGCCCAGCGTGGCGTGGGCGAGCGGAACGTAGCGTCCGATCCCTTCGCCCCACGACACGGAAAAACCCACCGGACGATCGACCGATGGGCCCGGCACCACGGCGCGCACGTCGATCGCGGCCATCGGCACGGCACCCAAAATTTGTCGCAACATTTCCAGGTCGTCCCGGGAAGACGCCACCTGGTAGTTCCCCGCGATCCTCGCGACCACGGGCGCGACCTTCTCCTCCTTCCAGACCGTCCCCTGGGCGTCGGCCTGTTGCGCGCCGAACAACCCCAAGCCTTCGGTGTCGGGATGCTCCGACGCCGCCGCCGGTGCGCCCGATTTCTGTCCCAATCTCGCCAAGGCCGGAAGCAGGGTCCGCATCCCCAGTTCGTTCAGGAATTCGCGCAGACGGGAAATGTCAAGGCCTCGGTAGCGCAGGTCGTCCAGCGGCATCGGCGCCGGCAGGTCGTCGCGCAGGGTCACCAGCGTGCGCGAAAGTTCCATGGACGCCCGACCCGCCTCCAGGTTCGCGCGCAGCGCCTTCTTCTTGACCCCGATGGTCTCGAGGTTGGAGTAGATCGCTTCGATGTCCGGGTACTGTCCCAGAAGCTCGGCCGCGGTCTTTTCGCCCACGCGCGGCACGCCGGGCACGTTGTCGGACGCGTCGCCCACCAGGGCCAGGTAGTCGCGCACCTGCGCCGGAGTCACGCCGAACTTGCCCTTCACCCAGTCGGAATCGATCACCTCGGGTCGTTCGCCGCCGCGCCCCGGATCGAACAGCTTCACGGAATCCGTCACCAGCGCCATGAGATCCTTGTCGCGGGTCATGAGATACACGGGCAGACCCTGGGCACTGGCGATCTTGGCGTAGGTGGCCATGAGGTCGTCGGCTTCGTATTCGGGCAACGACACCACGGGCAGTCCGCAAGCGTCGGCGAGTTTTTCCACCCACGGGATCTGCTCCTTGAGTGCATCCGGCATGGGCTGGCGCTGCGCCTTGTACTCGGGGTACATCTTGTGCCGGAACGTGGGACCCGGCAGATCGCGCACGATCGCCATGTGCGAGACGTCGCGGGTCTCGGCCACGCGGATCAGCGCCTGGGCGAACCCGTACACCGCCGTGGTCGGCAAGCCGCTGGGCGCGCGCATGTCGGTGCGCAGCAGCGCGTAGAAGGATCGGTAGGCCAAAGCCATGGCATCGACGAGATAGAGTCCGGACATATACCGGGAAAGATCTAAACCTCGTCGCCCGGAAACCGATGCGCTCGGCATGGAATCGAAAAACCTCGCTCGCCTCCAGCCGTTATCAGACCGGCGAGGGCTCTCCCCGCTCGCGCGCCAGCTCCCGCAGGAACACCTTCAGGACCTCGGAGCGCCTGTCCGCTTCGGCGCGACCCGCGGCCGTGCGCATCATGGCGGGTAGCTTGAAAAGCTTGGCGAAGAAATGGTCCACCGACCACTTCACGTCGTCGAGGGCACGATTCACGGCCCACGGATCTGTAGGGTGGACGAGCCCCGTCCCCATGCTCGCGCCCGTGGCGATGCACCGCGCCAGGCCGTGCGCGCCCAAGGCGTCCAGACGGTCGGCGTCCTGCACCACGCGCGCATCGGGGGTGATCGGCTCGATCCCGGCGGAAAAGGAATGCGCCTCGATCGCGTGATGGATGAACGGAATCTGGCGACTTTCCCACCCCGCGGCCGCGAGGAACTCCGACGCGGCGGCGGCGGCGAAGCGGCTGGCCTTGGAGCGATCGGGCGAATCCTTGGGGACGGCCACGCAATCGTGCAGCCAGGCGGCGGCGAACACGATGTCGGGATCCGCGCCTTCCGGGACGGCCAGCGACATCGCGGTGCGGACCACACGCCGCACGTGCTCCAGATCGTGGGCGGCGTCGCCGAAGGCTCCGTCGCGCTCCAGGAACGCGACGAACCGCGCCTCCCATCGCGATCGATCGGATTCCGTCACCCTTGGTCCTGCGGCTTGGCGGAAGACTCCTTCTTGCGCCGGGCTTTGGGCTTCTTCTCTTCGTCTTCCAGGCGCGTCACCTTGCCGAACATCGCGCAACCGGCCATGCCTGGGCGGCACTTCAGGCCTCCCAGCCGATGGCAGATCTCCTGGGTCGCGTCCTGGTGCGGACAGAAAAAGGACATGTCGCCCTTACTCCAGGTTGGCGGCCTGTTCGCGGATCGCTTCCAGCTCTTCCTTCATGGAAATGACCAGCGAGGTGATGGTGGAGTCCTGGCACTTGGAACCGGTGGTGTTGGTCTCGCGCAGCATTTCCTGGAGCAGGAACCCGATGCGCTTGCCCACGGGGCCGCCATCGGAGAGCGTCTTGCGGAACGCCTCGATGTGCGTGGCCAGGCGTGTCATTTCTTCCTGGACGTCCAGGCGTTCGGACATGTGCCCGATCTCCTGGGCGACCCTGGCTCCGTCGACTTCCTTGCCTTCCAGGTATTCGCGGATGCGGGATTCCAGGTTCTCGCGGACCTTTTCCAGGTTGGCGCGAGCCAATGGCGGAATCTTCCCGGCGGCAAGTTCGATCCGGGCCAGCCGCGCCAGCATGTCCTGTTCCAGGGACGCGCCTTCGCGCTGGCGGAACGCGTCGTGTTCCACCAAGGCCTGGGCGGCCGCCTCCAAAAGGGCGTCCTTGAGCGCGGGATCCACCGTCTCTGCAGGTTCGTCGCCTTTGCGGCTGGCCGACCACCGTACCAGATCCGACAAGGAAAGTTCGCCGGAAATCCCGGCCGCCTTCTGGATGGCGCGGAGCTCTTCGGCCAACCGCGCCCAATCGACACCGCTGGCCACCGCCGCTCCGGTGTCTTCCAACGTCGCCTGGACGGTCACGGATCCACGCCCCACCTTGCCTTGCACCACTTCGCGCAAGGCGAATTCGTGCGAAGAAAGCTGTCGCGGAAGCCGAAGCTGCAGTTCCATGAACCGTCCGTTCACGGAACGCACGTCGACGCGAACGAGTTTGCCTGCTTGCGCCGAAGCGCCGGTTCCGAAACCCGTCATGCTGCGGATGTTGGCCATGGGCTCTGCTCCCCTTCTTCACTTCTTGCCTGGTGACGACTCGAACCCAAAGAAAGAAACCGGACCCGCCCCTGTGAGGTGCTATTCCTTGCCCAGGTCACCGAGGCCGATCGCGCCGCCAAGATTGGTGACAGAATGTCCTCGAGTCTTTGTTCGCTTCCACAAAACCACCGCGCGCGAAATCGCCGCCGCCGGTATCGTCTGAACGTCGGTCCCGACTCGGGATCCACGAACCAAAGGAATCGGCCCATGTCCAACGCCGCTTTGGAGGTCCTTCCGGAAGTTGTTCCGGGCGCCAACCACCACGACTCGACCAAACCGAACGCCACTTGGAAGCTGGGAATGCTGATCTTGAGCGGACTTCCCAATGGACCCGCCGCCTGGGCCTTGCGAAACTTCGCGGGCAAGACCGTCCTGCGGGGATGGATCAGCGCCGAATCGGGACGCGTCGCGTTGCGTCTCCCCTTCGCCGATATCGCCTCTTCGCTGGAGATCCGCTCCGGTTCCGATCGTTGGAACCTTTCCCTCCCCCCACGGCGCGCCTGACGGGGACACCCCGTCCCCACCAAGAAGCCCCCCGTGACCAACCGCACGACATCGACGGCCGCAAGAGATCTATCCTGATGGGACAGGAGCCATCCATGTCCGACATCTACGACCATCTGGACTACCAAGCCTGGCTGCGCGAGGCCTGGGAGGAACGGAGAACGTCCGATCGCGTCTTCAGCCTGCGCTACGCGGCCCAGAAGACCGGGATCGACCACAGTCTTCTGGTGAAGATCCTCCAAGGCAAGCGCCACCTCACGGATCGAAACATCCCGGTCATGGCCAAGTTGATGGGATTGGATTCTCCGCGTGAAAAATACCTGAGTCTCATGGTGGCCTACGCCAAGGCCAAGACCGACGAACAGATCCGCTACGCGTTCGAAAAATTGTCCGCCTCCCGCCCCCACTCCCGCGAACGACTCGAAGCGGCGCACTACGAATATTTCCAGAGCTGGCGCCATGTGGCGATCCGCTCCCTGCTGGACTGGTACGAGTTCCGGGGCGAGAACTGGGAAGAGCTGGGCCGGATGCTGCTGCCTCCGGTATCCGGCAGGGTCGCCAAGGAAAGCGTCGATCTCCTGGAACGGCTGGAATTGTTGTCGCGCGATCCCGATGGCCGCTACCGCCCCTCGCAAGCGCATGTTTCCACCGGCGAACGCTGGCATTCCGCCGCGGTGCGCGCCTTCCAGAAGGAAGTGATCGAGCTGTCGCAAGGAGCCGTGGACCGTGTCCCGCGCGAACGCAGGGATGTGTCCACCCTCACCGTGGCCTTGTCCGGCAAGTGCCTGGAAGAAATCCGCACGGTCCTGAAAGAGGCCCGCTCGCAGATCATCAAGATCGCCGACCGGCTTCCTCCGGAAGAATCCGACATGGTCTACCAGCTCAACCTCCAATTTTTCCCGGTCACGCGGCTCCCCGCCGACCCCAAGTGACGCGAAGATGGCTAGGTTGATGTCCATGTCGACCGGAATCCCATCCGCCTGGGCGATCCTCGCAGGCGCGCTTCTCGTTGCGAGTTGCTCGCAAGATCCGTCATCGGGCGCATCCACCGAAACCACCAACGGGATCTTCGGCCGTTTGGCCGACACCGACAGCTCCCCGGCGGCCGGAGCGGAAGTCTCCATCTGGGACGCCCAAGGCGAACGGCAGCTCGCGTCCGTGGTCACCGACTCGCACGGATTCTGGCGGGCACCGCTGCCCCCCGGCAACTACGGGATCTTCGCCTCCACGCGCGATTCGCAGAAGGTGGACTGGCGGTTCCACACCCGTTCCGACACCGACACCGTGAGGCTCGCCCTTTCCGCTCCGGCGGCGGCGACCGTGCCCACGACCGACAAGATCCGACTCCTGGGAACGCCGTTTCGCGCCAAGGAAGGTCGGTTCGCCCGGATTCCAGGTGGCGCCTACACGATCGCCACCGACACCGACAACGGTTTCGCCGCGCTCGGGTCGTTCCGGGTCCAGAGCGGAATGGACGACAGCATCCTGATCCCGCTGCGCGACAGCGGCGTGTTGCTGGAAGACTTCGACGACAGCGACGCGGCGTTCCTCTACAAGGCTTCGGGGCCGAAGGGCGACTGGAGCATGCGCCTCTATGGCTTGTCCCCCTCCGACGGGATCCTGTTTCCGGCATCGCAATCGATCGCCGACGCCATCACTTCCCGCTACGCCTGGAACGGCAAGAGCCTCAAGGTGGAATACCAGGCCACCCACGGCTCCATCGTGCAGATCGCCCTGGGGTTCCATCGCGCCGTGGATCTGACCAAGCTGCGCAGCATCCGGCTTCGCACCAAGGGCAACGCTCCCTTCCGGGTCGTGGTCGGAGCCATCAACCAGGATGGATTCGCCGCTTGGGCCGGCTGGAGCGAACCCCCGAGACCAGAATGGACCACCTCCACTCTCAGACCCGACGTCGACATGATCCAGATGCCTTCCTACTCCCCCTGGAGCAACGTCGCGCCTTCGGCGACGCGGTTTACCATCGAGCTGTTGGGAATGGGAACCCCAGCCCAGATCATGATCGACGACATCCGGTTCGACGGGGTGGATGCGGCGGCTTTCCTTCCCTGATCCTTGCGCGTACGGTCCGCGCCGCGCCCGGACTGCTATTTTGCCGGATCTCCAGTGAAAGGGATCCGATGCCTCCTCTGACCAGACTGTACACGCGAGCGGGCGACAAGGGCACCACGCGGCTTGGCGGCGGGCAGAAGGTTCCCAAGAACAGCCTGCGGCTGGAATGCTACGGGACCATGGACGAGCTAAATTCCAATCTGGGACTCGTGGTGGCGCTGGGCGCCAGCCCCGGCGTCGCGCAAAGCCTGCAGCGGATCCAGAACGAATTGTTCGATCTGGGATCCGACCTGTGCTTTTTGGACGAAGACAAGCAGAAATGGTCGATTCCCCAGCCGCGCGAAGCCCAGATCGAGGCGCTCGAGCGGGAGATCGACGATTTCCAGGCCAGGACCGGACCGTTGACGAATTTCATCCTGCCCGGCGGGACGCCCGTTGCCGCGGCGCTGCACGTGGCCCGGACCGTGTGCCGGCGCCTGGAACGCCTGTGCGTGGAGCTCGACGCGGCGGAATCCGTCAACCCGCTGACCTTGCGCTACGTCAACCGCCTGTCGGATTGGCTGTTCGCCGCCCCGCGCCTGGAAAACAGCCTGGCCGGAGTCCCCGAGCCCCTCTGGAAACCCGGGGCGTGAAGCGCACCCTGGCGATTCTCGCCGCGCTGCTGGGCGTGGCGCTTTTCGTTTCGCTGCTGGCGGGCAGTTCGGATCTTTCGATCGGGGCGGCCTTTCGCGCCTTGTCCCAAGGCCCGGCAGGAGCGTCGCTGGATTCCGGGATCGTGTGGAACGTGCGCCTTCCCCGCACGCTGGTGGTCGCGCTGGTGGGCGGCGCGCTGGCCGCGGCCGGTGGCGCCTTCCAGGCCCTGTTCCGCAACCCCATGGCCGATCCGTCGCTTCTGGGCATCGCCTCGGGCGGTTCGCTCGCGGCCGTCCTGGTGCTGTTCCATCTGCCCCAGGCGCCCATCTGGATCCTTCCGCTGGCGGCCTTCTGCGGCTGCTTCGGGGCGGCGTTCCTGCTGGTGGCTCTGACACATTTTGGCGGACGCCCCACCATGACGATCACTCTGCTCACAGGGGTGGTGCTGTCCAGCCTGTTCACTTCGGGCGTGTCGCTGGCCCTGCTCCTGTCCGACGAATACCAGCTGCGCCAGCTCGTGTTCTGGCTCGCCGGCGGGGCCGAGGCCCGCGGCTGGATCCACGTGGCGATCGCGCTGCCGTCCATGCTGGCGGGGTTCGCGATCCTCCTGTCGGTGGGACGCTGGCTCGACGCCCTGGCCCTGGGCGAAGACCATGCCGAAGCCGTGGGCGTTCCCGTGTACCGCGCCCGGCTGGTCGTGCTCGCCGGAGGCGCGCTTTCTGTGGGCGCGGCGGTGAGCGTGTGCGGCCCGGTGGGGTTCGTTGGCCTGATCGTGCCTCATCTCCTGCGGCCATGGGTGGGAGCTTCGGCCAAGGCGCTGCTTCCCAGTTCCGCCCTGGGCGGGGCCGTCCTGCTGGTCGTGGCGGATTTTGTCGCGCGCGTGTGGCTTCCGGCGGGGATCCAGCTGGGTGTGCTCACTTCGCTCTTGGGCGTTCCGTTCTTCCTGTGGCTTCTTGTCCGCGAACGGAGGACCATGCTGTGAAGCAACCCCTGGTTCTGGACGACCTGCGCTTCGCCGTGCGCGACAAGATCCTGCTGGACGACATCCGCGCGGAACTCCCGCCCGGGAGCATGACCGCGGTCGTGGGCCCCAACGGAGCGGGAAAGAGCACGCTGCTCAAGGCGATCTCGGCGACCCTGCACGGCTGGACGGGATCCGTCACCCTGGAAGGCCGCGATGTCCGGAAGTGGCCGCGACCCGAACTCGCCTGCCGGATGGCCTACCTGCCCCAGTTCCGCCCCGTCGCCGTGCCGTTGTCGGTGGAAGACCTTGTGGCGATGGGGCGTTTCCCCCACCTGGGAGCCTGGAAGCCCTTGCGCAAATCCGATCGCGACGCGATCGAATCGGCCATGGAGCGCATGGAGATCGCCTACCTGCGCGACCGCGACGCGACCACCCTGTCGGGCGGCGAACTGCAGCGCACCTTCCTGGCCCGGTGCCTGGCGCAGGGATCGCCCCTGCTGTTGCTGGACGAGCCGCTCACGGGACTGGACATCGGGCACCAGCTGGCCCTGCTGGAGATCCTGGAGGGCCTGGCCGCCGAAGGCAAGACCATCCTGTGGTCGGTGCACGACCTGCGCCTTGCGGCAGAACACGCCCGCGACGCCTGGCTCCTGGATCGGGGTCGCCTGACCCGCCGAGGCCCGATCGACGAAGTGCTCGCCTCCCCAGAAGCCCGCACGGCGTTCGGCGTGGAGATGCGCCGCGCCGACGACGGATCCTGGCGGTTCGCGCGGGGGTGACGGGGCCTACGCCTCGCTCTTGTCCCGCTCGATGCCCAGCGCGGCTTCGCATTCGCGCAGGGCGTCGACGTATTCCGGCAGCCGGTTGATCGGCAGCAGGCGCTCGGCCAGCAAGGTCCGGGCGCTTTGGGGGTTTTCCAGCTGGCGCAGGATGATCTGGGCCGATTGCCACAGCGCGTCCTCGTTGGCCGGATCGATCGACAGGATCTGTTCGTACTTGAGCAGAGCCTGCTCCCATTCTTCCGACACGCCAAGGGACAGCGCCCAAAGGCTCAGCGCCTCGAGCCGGTTCGCCCCCACCGACAGCAGCCGCAGCTTCTGGTTGCACTTGTCCAGAAGGACCGCCGCGCGGCGGTCTTCGCCGTCGGCGCAGAAGTCGATGGCTTGGGAGATGTCGGCCTCGATCTGGGCCAGTTCCGGATCCTGATTGGTCGTGCTCATCCCGAAAATCTACCTCTGGGATCGAATGCCCTCTTTCCGAATCCTATTCGCGTCGCTTTGCGGGATCGCCGCGATCGCCGACGCCCTCCCGGCCGAACAGTTCGACTGGTTTTCGATCGCCACCCCCGGCCAGGCGGGCCTGCACCGGTCCGACGCCGGTCTGCCGGGACAGGACGAGGATCGTTCGCTCCTGGTGGACCTGGCCGCCAACGGCGGATCCTACACCGGCTTGACGATTTCCTACCAGCGCGACCATTCTCCGTTCGAATCGCCCAGATGGACCCGTCCTCTCGTCGACTTCGGCATCGAATCCGCCATCGAGGCGCTTCCCGGCCTGGTGTTCGGGCTCGACGCGACCGACCACCATCCAAAATCCACGGCATCCACTCCCGCCGGCGAATGGCAATTGTTCGACCCCCAGGGCGGGCTGCGGTTGGGCGCCGGCGTCGACATCCTGCGCAAGTGGCGTGCGGACGGGCGCTTGCGCTGGATCGTCGCGGGCTGGCTTCCCACCTTCACGCACACGCGGGAGTGGGAACTGCGCACCGGATTCGTCTGGGCGCGCCGCCTGAGGCTGGACGCATCGGCCGCCTGGTCGGATCCGGCCATCCCCGCGCGCTGGGAGATCCAAGGCGATTCCGTCGCGACGCAGGACACCGTGTGGTGGCGCGCCGACCGGTTCCGCTGGACGATCCGGATCGGCGGGGCCCCGGCCAAGGGCGCATCCCTGCAAGCCTGGGCCGGGCGTCGGAAGTTGTCCGATCCGGGCGCCGGCGACGAACCCTCGTGGCGCACCCGGGGCGAGGCCGCCTTCGCGGGCGCGCAAGGCACGCTGCGAACCGGTCCGGTGGACTGGGACCTCGAAGCCCGGCTGGAAGAAGGCTCCCAATCGCTCCTGTTCGACGGATCGGACACGTTCGGTTCGTGGCCGGATTCCGGCAAGACCCGATCGGAGGCCGACTATTCCATCGGATCCGCGCGGATCAAGGCATCCACGAAGCTAACGGAATCCGTCAGACCTGCGCTGCGGGCGGAAGCCGCGTGGATGGATCTGGAAAACGCCAGCTCCAGCGGCGAACCGCTTCCCCCGGTCCCGAAAGGCTCCGGGACATGGTCGACCGCCAAGCGGTTTTCGGCGCATCTGGAACCCTCGATCCGCACCCGCTGGGTCGATGCCACGCCGTCGGTCGGGCTCCAGCTGAAGATCCGGCGAGGCCACGCGACCCCCGTGTGGCAGGGGCTGGCCCCGATCCACCCCGGACGGGTGTGGACCATCCCCGTGGGGCTGCGCCTGTCGCGCAACGGCTCCATGAACGGATCCGTCGGCTACTCCGTTTCCGGCGAGTTCCCCGCATCCGGCCGCGGCGCCCCCGCCGCCGGCCTGCGCCACCACGTGGAAATGAAACAGGGGTTTTGAGCGGTCGCATGTATCCCATGGAGCTCGCGATTCGCCTCGGCTCGCAAAAGACCCAGGCCAACAGCGAGCCGTAGTTCGATATTTCGACGCAGCTTCAACTAAAAGCCCCTGGGAGGGAAACGTGTTGCTTTCGATCCTCGCGTATTTCGCCGCTTCGGCACCCTCGAATCCGTCCGTCTCCACCTGTGGGAACGCCTGGACAGCCAACACCATTTCCGTTGCGCGTTCGGCAACAGGCCACATGCTTGTCCTACAGGATTCATCCGGGATACGCTTGTCCGAATGGAGCGACGCCACCCGGGCCTGGTCGGATTGGTCGAATCTTCCCGGGCAAGACTCGATCGTTTCCGATGCATGGATCCAACCCCACGTGTCAGGAATCAACAACATCTTCGCCTTGAGCAGGCGGGCCGGGACCCAGCGAATCGAACAGTGGTTGCGCCACCAAGATGGCTCCATCGCGAAAAGCATCGGCATCGACGGTGCCGACAGCGTCGTTTTCCGACCTGTCTGCGGACGCAAGGGCCCCAACGGAGAACAGGCCCTCTTCGCCGTGTTCCGCGACAGCACCATCCGAACCCGCGTTTGGGATTCGCTGGGACGCGTTTGGGGAGGATGGTCGCAAATGGGCCAAAAGACCGGACACCCCCTGTCGTTGAACCAGGTCCAATCGAACATGTTCAACCTGTTCTCGCTTTCCGGCGAAACCGTCTGGCAGAACTGGTGGACCGGAAGCGGATACAGCGGCTGGGTGGTTCCAGCTGTCGCCGGCACAAGAAACGACCCGGTATCCGTCAACCTCAACTACAACGATCACTTCCTGTTTTCCTTCGCTCCGAACGGCTTGGCCCAATCCCGTTTCTGGAATGGAAGCGACTGGACGGGATGGTCGGCTCTCGAATTCCCCGCGACGCATTCCCTGGCCGCTGTCGCGATCAGCAACGACAGCCTCCTCTTGTACGGTCTCGACAACCAAAATCGGGTCTTGCAAGTTGGCTGGAGTCGGACGAAGGGATGGGGCACCGCTCAAGAGCTCGGCGCGTGCGCTCCCCGCCAGATGGCAATCGATTCGCGACGCCTGACTGCGGCATCCACCACCGAAGGCATCCTGCTCGCCATCCGCGGCTGGAACGATTCCATCTACCACGCCCTGGCACCCACTCCTGGAGCCATCGGCACTTGCTGGAAAACCCTTGCCGGACAGCCTCCAATTTTGTCGAACCCCTGGCTCCAAGCTCCGGTGGGCGACCTCAACAACCTGATGGTACTCGGGGAAGCGGCAGGCGTTCCTCGCACGTTCCAATGGATCTTCCAGCATGGCACATTCCAGCCCACCAACGGCATCGGCGAATCCGACAGCGTCGTTTCTCTTTCCAGCGCCCGCCTCGACTCCAACGGCAACCAGGCTCTCTTCGCGGTCTTCCAGGACAATTCGATCCGGATGCGTATCTGGGATTCCTTGGCGTTCACGTGGGGCGGGTGGCTTCCGCTCGGGAACCACACCTCCCGCTCCCTGGGAGTTGCCCAAACCGCGAGTTCCCAGCTCAACCTCTATTCGACCGCCGCCAACGGCGATATCGACCAGATTTGGCGGCATGACGCATCCTGGTCGAATTGGGTCAAGCCTTCCACGGATTCGATCATCTCTGGGCCGAGATCGG
>ENA-UPSM01002289-UPSM01002289.1-activated-sludge-metagenome-genome-assembly--contig:-NODE-2289-length-23457-cov-6.414623_pt1 | contig 23457 bp, 25 predicted proteins | sample MGYA00238181_ERZ773283 | MGnify/ENA primary metagenome ERZ773283 (study PRJEB29023, sample SAMN05720199) | activated sludge metagenome | isolation source: Anaerobic digester | place: Japan...
GCGATCCGGCCGCTGGCGGCGTCGCCGCGGGCGACGGTCACGCCGACGTCCTTGCCAACGGCCTGGGCGATCGCTCCGACGTCCTCGTTGCTGTGGCCGGGGCAGAGGACGATCGAGTGGACCCCTTCCTCGGCGACCATCCGCTTGCAGACCTCGAGGCCCTGGGCCTGGTCGCGGGCGACGACTGCGAACAGGCGGTACATCCCCGTGTCGACGACGGCCCGATGCTTCTCGGGGTCGGCATCCGGGGCGTGGGCGAGGAACAGCGTGATGAAGGGCATGCGACTCCTTTCGTCCGTTGGAGCGTGGCCACTAAAGGATACTCTCGGCTGGGGCTGGAGCTCGCGCTGGAGCTGGGCCGCGCTCGAGGGCGACGCCGCGGCGTCTTGCTCCCTGCCGCGTTTGGCGCCGCGCCACGGCGAGCGTTTGGCTTTCAGCGCCAGCGGTGCCGCGGCGAGCGCTTGCGAGAGTCCCTCGGTAGACTGTAGGGACTGTGACCCCGGATCCCGCAGACCTGCGTCACCTTGAGGAGCTTCGCGCTCTCGCGCGCGACCTCGCCCTGCGTGCCGGCGAGGAACACCGTGCCGGGTCGTCGGAGACGCTCGAGACGGAGAGCAAGTCCTCGCCGACGGATCTCGTCAGCCAGGTGGACCGGCGGACCGAGGAGGTGCTCGTCGCGGCGCTCACCCGAGCGCGGCCGCACGACGCGATCGTCGCCGAAGAGGGGACGTTGGTCTCGGGTTCCACCGGCGTGCGCTGGCTCATCGACCCGCTGGACGGGACGACGAACTACCTTTACGGCTACCCGGTCTTCTGCGTCTCCATCGCCGTGGAGGTCGACGGTCGCCTGCAGGTCGGCGTGGTCCACGAGACGCCCACCGGCCACACGTACGAGGCGGTCGCCGGGGAGGGCGCCGTGTGTGACGGGCGGCCGATCGCCGTGCGGCGATCGGCCGCCCTGGACACGGCGCTCGTCGCCACCGGCTTCTCCTACGACCCGGAGCTCCGCGGCCGGCAGGGCGCGGCGCTCGCCCACATCCTGTCGCGCATCGGCGACGTCCGCCGCGGCGGGTCGGCCGCACTCGATCTCTGCCAGGTCGCGGCCGGCCACCTCGACGGCTACTTCGAGCTCGACCTCGGCCTGTGGGACTACGCCGCCGGGAGCGTGATCGCGGCGGCGGCCGGCGCCGACGTGCGGCACATCGCGGCGGCCTGCGGCCGGGGACCGGCCGTGGTGGCCGCCGCGCCGGCGCTGATGCCGCCGCTGCTCGCTTTGCTCGCCGATGCCGGCGTACTGCCGCCGGCATCTTTTTCCTGCTCACACTAAAGTTTGGTTTAGCGTCCGGGCCGGCGCTATGGTGGGTGGCAGACGCCTCGTGGAACGTGGCAGGTGACGTGCCGTCACGGAAGAGGACGGCGTGGACGCGCGCACGACCGGGCGTGGGCGCCCGCTGTGGACGGGAAAGATCCAGGAGGCGGCGACCAGTTGTCGCCGCAAGGGGCGGCGACCCGTTGTCGCCGGTCTCGCGGCGGGTGCGCACCTTCTCAGCCTTCCCTCGCCGTTCATCCTCTCCCCGCCGTTCACCCTTCCTTCACCATCGGCAGCCGCGGCCTCACCGGCCGTACCGCATCGTCGTACCCGCTCGTGGACAGAGGAGGGGCCATGGCCAAGATCCTGATGATCCATCCCGACAAGTGCACCGGGTGCCGCAACTGCGAGCTGGCGTGCTCGTTCGTCAAGCATGGTGACTTCCAGCCGGTGGTCAGTCGAGTGCATGCCTATGTCTGGGAACGCGAGGGGATCTCGGTGCCGATGATGTGTCAGCAATGCGATGACGCGCCCTGCGTGACCGTCTGTCCCACCGGCGCCATGCATCGCAGCACCGAGATGACCAACCTGGTCGACTGGGACGAGCGCCTCTGCATCCGCTGCAAGATGTGCACGATGGCCTGTCCCTTCGGCAACGCGCGCTATGACGCCGCGAGCGCCATGATCCTCAAGTGCGACACTTGCCAGGGGGAGCCGGAGTGCGTCGCCTTCTGTCCCAGCGGCGCCCTCGAGTTCGTCGACGACACCGAGCACGTGCGGGCGCGCAAGAAGGCCTATGCGGCCAAGCTCAAGGACGCCTTCCAGGAGGTGAGCTGAGATGTTCGGCTGGACGGGCACGATCCTGCGTGTCGACCTCACCACGGGCAAGGTCACCCGCGAGGCCACCGACCCGAAGGTCGCGCGCGACTACCTGGGCGCCCGCGGTCTGGGCGGCTACATCGTCCGCTCCGAGGTCGACCCGAAGACCGACCCCCTGGCGCCTGAGAACAAGCTCGTGTTCGCGACCGGGCCGCTGACCGGCACCTTCGCGCCGTCGGCGGGCAGGTTCGACGTCGTCACCAAGGGGGCGCTCAACGACACACTCGCCGCGTCGAACTCCGGAGGCGCCTTCGGCCCTGAGCTCAAGTTCGCCGGCTACGACGCCTTGGTCGTTGAGGGCCGGGCGGACAAGCCTGTGTACCTGTGGATCAAGGACGACGCGGTCGAGATCCGCGACGCCGGCGCTGTCTGGGGCAAGGACACGGCGGACACCACCGATCTCGTGCGCGCCGAGACCGACGAGGACGCCAAGGTCGCCTGCATCGGCCCGGCCGGTGAGAGGCTGGCCCCGCTCGCCAACGTGATGAACGAGATGCACCGCGCCGCCGGTCGCACCGGCGTCGGCGCGGTGATGGGGGCCAAGAACCTCAAGGCGGTCGCCGTGGTGGGGAGCGGCGCGGTGCAGGTCGCCGACCCGGCGGGTTTCAAGGCCGCGGTCCTGAAAGCACGGGGAATGATCCAGGCGCATCCCGTGGGCGGCGCCGGTCTCAAGGCCTACGGCACCGACGTCCTCGTCAACATCCTGAACCAGCTCGGCGCGCTCCCCACGCGCAACTGGCAGGACGGCTACTTCCCGACCGCCGACAAGATCGGCGGCGAGTCGCTCGCCGCTCACCAGCTCGTACGCCCCAAGGGCTGCTTCAGTTGCATCATCTCCTGCGGCCGGGTGACGAAGGTCGACGACCCGGCCTACAAGGGCTTCGGCGAGGGGCCGGAGTACGAGACCGCCTGGGCGTTCGGCGCCGACTGCGGCGTCGACGACCTCGACGCCGTCACCAAGGCCAACTACCTCTGCAACGAGTACGGTCTCGACACGATCTCGACCGGCTCGACCATCGCCTGCGCGATGGAGCTCTTCGAACGCGGCGTCATCACGGCCAAGGACACCGACGGCGTCCAGCTCACGTTCGGGAACGCGGCCGCCATGGTCGAGATGACGCGCAAGGCCGGCGAGGGGGAGGGGTTCGGGGCGAAGATCGCCCAGGGTTCGTATCGCCTGGCCGAGAGCTACGGGCATCCCGAACTGTCGATGACCTGCAAGAAGCAGGAGATGCCGGCGTACGACCCACGCGGCATCCAGGGCATCGGCCTCAACTACGCGACGAGCAACCGCGGCGGCTGCCACGTGCGCGGGTACACGATCGCCGTCGAGGTGCTTGCGAACGGCGCCGAGATGGACCCGCGCGTCACCGAGGGCAAGCCCTCGCTCGACATCACCTTCCAGGACCTGACGGCGGCCCTCGACTCGGCCGGCGCCTGCCTCTTCTCGACGTTCGGCATCAGCGGCGTCGAACTGGCCGAGATGCTCTCGGCGGCGACCGGCGTCGCATACTCGCTGGACGACTTCATGAAGGTCGGGGCGCGCATCTGGAACCAGGAGAGGCTCTGGAACCTCGACGTGGGCTTCACGAGCGCCGACGACACCCTGCCGGCCCGTCTGTTCGAGGAGCCGATCAAGACCGGGCCGTCGAAGGGCCTGGTCAGCCATGTCGGCGACATGCTCCCCGAGTACTACGGGCTGCGAGGCTGGGACGAGAACGGTGTGCCGACCAAGGCCAAGCTCAAGGAACTGGGACTGGAGCGGCGCGCCGGAAGAGCGCGGACCGCGCCGCGGGAGGCGGCGGCGGCTTGAGCCGGACGGGCGGAGCGCGGCGCCCGGTAGGGCGCCGCGCTCCCCGGCGTGAGCCGCCTGCCGCCGTGGTTGCCTTGACTGCGACGGCGCGACGTCTCGGCGTCATCCAGGGGTGGAGACCCGGGAGGACAGACCTGTGAGTGCGGATCGCGAGCGCGGGGTCACCGCGCGCGAGCTGCGCCGCATCGCGGCGGTGCTCGCGCGCTATCCGCAGGGCGACGCCGGCAGTCTCGTGAACGCCCTGCACGACGTGCAGGCCGAGTTCCGCTATCTCCCCGAGGCGGCGCTGTGCGAGGTCGCGGACCACCTCGGCCTGCCGCGCGCCCAGGTCTACGGGGTGGCGAGCTTCTACCAGGGGTTCCACCTCGAGCCCCGCGGCGAGCATACCTGCACCGTCTGCATGGGTACCGCCTGCCACGTGCGCGGCGCCGCGCGGCTGCTCGAGACGATCGAGCGGGACGCGGGCGTGGGCGCGGGCGGCACCACGCCCGACCTCAAGCTGACGGTCGAAGAGGTCAACTGCGTGGGCGCCTGCGCCATCGGCCCGCTCGTCATCGTCGACGGCGAGTATCACGGGCATATGACCGCCGATCGCGTCTCCCGGCTGGTCGCGAAGCTCCTTGGGGAAGGGGCTTCACGATGACGGCGCGGCTCGCCGGTCCGCGGGCCCTGACGCGCTACCGGGAGGCTCTCACGCGGGCCCGGGACCCGGGCCGCCGCGTCGTCTCCGTGTGCGTCGGCACCGGATGTCGGGCGAACGGCGCCCGCGAGGTGTACGCGGCGCTGCGCGCCCAGGCGGAGAAGCACGGCGTCGCCTGCGAGGAGCAGTCGCGAGCCACAGGGTGTCTGGGGTTCTGCCAATGCGGTCCGCTGCTGTCGGTGGCGCCCGAGGGGATCGTCTACCAGCACGTGCGGGTCGCGGACGTCCCCGAGATCGTCGAGAGGACGCTCCTCGGCGGCGAGACCGTGGAGCGCCTGCTCTACGTGGACCCGGCGACCGGCCGTCCGTGCCGCACCGAGGAGGAGATCCCCTTCTATCACCGGCAGCAGCGAGTTCTGCTGCGCGACAACGCGCTCCTCGACCCGACCTCGATCGACGACTACATCGCGCTCGGTGGCTACTCGGCCCTCTGTCGCGCTTTCGAGATGGGACCGGTGGCCGTCCTCGAGGAGGTCAAGCGCTCGGGGCTGCGCGGGCGCGGCGGCGCCGGCTTTCCGACCGGTCGCAAGTGGGAGGCGTGCCGCGACGCCGCCGGCGACCTGCGCTACGTGGTCTGCAACGCCGACGAGGGCGACCCGGGAGCCTTCATGGACGATGCGCTGCTCGAGGGCGATCCGCACAGCGTGCTCGAAGGCATGATCATCGGCGCCTTCGCCATCGGGGCGCGCGAGGGGTACGTCTACGTGCGCCAGGAGTATCCGGTGGCCGTCGAGCGGATCACGCGCGCCATCGACCAGGCGCGCGACCTCGGTCTGCTGGGGGAGTCGGTCCTGGGCAGCGACCTGTCGTTCGACGTCCGCGTCAGTCGCGGCGGCGGGGCGTTCGTCTGCGGCGAGGCGAGCGCCATGATGGCCTCGCTCGAGGGCCGCCGCGGGGTGCCGCGCCGGCGCATCATCCATCTCTCCGAGCGCGGCCTTTGGGGGCGGCCGACCAATCTGAACAACGTCGAGACCTGGGCCAACGTGCCTCAGATCGTCCTGCGGGGCGCCGACTGGTTCCGTTCCATGGGCACGGAACGCTCGACGGGGACGAAGATCTTCTCGCTCGTCGGCAAGGTGAACGACACGGGCCTCGTCGAGGTGCCGATGGGGGCGACCCTGCGCGACATCATCTTCGGGATCGGCGGCGGCATCCCCGGCGGCAAGGGGTTCAAGGCGGTGCAGACCGGTGGCCCGTCGGGGGGTTGCCTCCCGGCGGAGAAGCTCGACACGCCGGTCGACTTCGACACGCTGGTCGCGGAGGGGTCCATGATGGGCTCGGGCGGCATGATCGTCATGGACGAGGACACCTGCATGGTCGACGTAGCCCGCTACTTCCTGCGCTTCCTCGCCTCCGAGTCGTGCGGGAACTGCACGTCGTGCCGGGAAGGGCTCTGGCGTCTGCGCGACCTTCTCGGCGACATCGCCGAAGGGCGCGGCACGCGCGACACCATCGCCCTCATCGAGGAGCTCGCCGACACCGTCAAGGCGACCTCGCTGTGCGCCCTGGGCACCAGCGCGGTCAATCCGGTGCTCTCCACGCTGCGCCACTTCCGCGACGAGTATCTCGCCCATGTCGACGACAAGCGCTGTCCGGCGGCCGTCTGCAAGGCGCTGATCACCTTCTCCATCGACCCCGATGCGTGCAACGGCTGCACGCTCTGCGCCGCGCGCTGCCCGCAGGGGGCCATCAGCGGCGAGAAGAGGCAGCCCCACACGATCGCGCCGGAGCTGTGCATCAAGTGCGGCATCTGCAGGGACGTCTGCCCGCGCGACGCCGTCCGCGTGCATTAGGAGGCGAGGCGATGGACGTCCGGCTGACGATCGACGGTCACGAAGCGAAGGCGCCGAAGGACATGAGCTTGCTCGACGTGGTGCGGCGCGTCGGCGGCGAGATCCCCGCCCTCTGTCACCACGAGGGCATCGCGCCGATCGCGGCCTGCCGTCTGTGTCTCGTCGAGGTGCGCCGGCCGGGACGCGGCGAGGCCGTGCTGACCACCTCGTGCGACTATCCGGTGTCGGAGGGCCTCGAGGTGGTCACCGCCTCGCCGCGCATCCGCCGGCACCGCGCCATGAACCTGCAGCTTCTCCTGCCGTACGCTCCGGACGCGCCGGCGTTGCACGAGATCGCTGAGTCGCTGGGTGTGACGGCGCCCCTCTTCGCCCCGGTCACCGGCGCGCCGCTGCCCGGCTGCATCCTCTGCGAGCTCTGCGTGCGCGTGTGCGCGGCACTCGGCTACCATGCTCTCGCGGCGATCGGCCGCGGCGACCACAAACGCGTCGGCCCGCCGTTCGGCCGGAGCGTGGCCACGGCCTGCGTGGGCTGCGGCGCGTGCCACGAGGTGTGTCCTACCGGCTGCATCGCGATGGAGGACACGGCGACGACGCGCCGTATCTGGGGCCGCGAGCTCGAGCTCTTCACCTGCCGGCGCTGCGGCAAGCCCTTCACTACGGTGGCTCACCGGACCGTGATGGTCGCCCGCGGGGACATCCCGGCGGAGTCCTGCGACCTCTGCGAGACCTGCCGGAGCCGCGACTACGCAAGGCGTCTCGCTCCGGTCCGCTGACGCGGCGACGAGCCGGCCGGTGCCCTCTACCGTCTGGCTGCGTGGGGACGGCGCGCCTTCGCCTCGTCTCGACCAGGGACCTCGGGCCGCCGGCGACATCGACCCGGGCATCGTGCGGCCGTCTCTCGGCGCATATACTCGGCGATGGAACCGGCCCGACGCGGACGACGGAGTGGGACGCGGGCGGCGCGTCGCCGGCCGGCGGACTGCGACGTGGCCGGGGGTGACGACGTGGACCCTGACGAGTTCAAGTCGAAGAAAGCCGGGAGGGTGGTCGTCACCCGCGAGGGCTATGCGGCCTTCGTGCCGGCCCCGCTGCCGCCCAAGCTCACCTACACTCCGGCACTCGCGCTCGCGTTGTCGCGCGCCGATGCCGCCCTTGGGGCGCTGTCCGGGTTGGGCGCCGAGTTGCCGAGTCCCGAGGCGCTGACGGCGCCGTTCCTGCGTCAGGAGGCCCTCTGCAATTCATGTATCGAGGGCGCCGACGTGACCCTCACCCAGGTCCTGCTGCACGAGATCTCCGCGACGCCCCCCGGAGCCCGGCTCGACCACCTTGACGAGGTCCGCAACACGCTCGCCGCCTTGATGGACGGCGTCGAGGCGGTCGCCACGCGGCCGCTCGACCTGGATCTCCTCCGTCGCCTGCACGAACGCCTGCTGCGGGGCGAGCCGACGACGGCGAGGACGCCGGGCGAGTTCCGTACGACCCAGAACTGGATCGGGCCGCCCGATTCGACGCCGGCCGACGCCGTCTACGTCCCGCCGCCGGTGCGCCAGATGCGGGCCCGGCTCGACCAGCTCGAAGCGTTCATGGCCGAACGCGACCGGCTGCCCGACCTCCTGCAGTGCGCGATGGTCCACGCGCAGTTCGAGTCCATCCATCCGTTCGTCGGCGGGAACGGGCGGCTTGGCCGTATCCTCATCGTGGTCTTCCTCGCCTCTCGCGGACGCCTCGCGCAGCCGCTGCTCTACCTCTCGGCCTACCTCGATGCGCACCGCCGTGAGTACTACACGTTGCTGCAGCGGATCCGCACGCACGGCGAGTGGACGCCGTGGTTGCTGTTCTTCCTCGAGGGCGTGCGCGAGACGGCGGAGCGTGCCTACGCCCAGGCGCGCACGCTGGTCCGCCAGTACGTCCGCTACCGCGCGCGGGCCGACGAGGACCTCCACGAGTTGGTGGACGCGCTCTTCATCTCGCCGTTCATCTCGGTCCCGGAGGCGCGGCGCACGCTCTGGGTGAGCGACGGAAGAGCCCGCCGGGCGGTGATGAAGCTCGAGGATCTGGACCTGCTCGTCCCAGTGGCGGGCTCCACCCACCCTCGGCTGTGGGTCGCGCCGGCGATCCTCAGCGCGATCCAGGAGCCCATCGAGGCTCTGGTGGGGGACGTCGAGGAGACGCGCGAGGGCGCCCCGCAGAAGTCGTGGATCGGGGCGGACATGAGGCCGCGTCGTCTCGCCGACCGCCTTATGAGGGAGGCGATGGCGATGATCGACGCGGCGCGGGCCGCCGGCGTCGTCATCCGTCTGGCCGGCGGCCTCGCCGTGCGCCGTCACGTCGTCGACCTCGACTTCATGGACCGCGAGTACTCGGACGTCGACCTCGTCGGCCTTTCGAGTCAGCGCGAGCAGCTCATCCGGGTCATGGAGGATCTCGGCTACGTCGAGAACCGTTTCGTCAGTCAGGCGACCGAGGGCCGACAGCTTCAGTTCCTGCACAGGGAAGCGGCGCCCGTCGCCCAGGCGGCGCAGCGGGACGACGCCGCAGATGCCGAGGAGGCGCCGGGCCGGCCTCTCGTCCACCACGTCGACGTCTTCCTCGACGTCATGCGCATGGACCACGACATCGACATGCGCGAGAGGCTCGAGCTCGACGAGTACGCCATCTCTCCCGTCGACGCCCTTATCGCCAAGGCGCAGATCGGCAAGATCAACCACAAGGACGTCCACGACATCATCGCCCTGTTCAAGGACCTTCCCCTGCGGGACGTCGACGACGGCCTGTCGATCTACGTCCCGTACATCGCCGAGCTGTGCGCCGACGACTGGGGCCTCTACATCGACATCACGACGAACTTGCGTATCGTCCTCGACTGGCTCGGCGACTACGGCCTGAGCGAGGAAGAGGTCACGCGCGTGTACGGGCGCGTGACGGCGGTCCTGGAGGCGATCGAGGAAGAGGAGAAGACGCGGCGCTGGCACCTGCGTGCCCGCATCGGCAAGCGGATCCCGTGGCGCCGTGAGGTCGAGGGCGCCGAGGGCATCCCAGTCGTCGTCCCCTTGCCGTGAAGCCGCCGCCGGCATCCCCGTCATCGTCCCCTTGCCGTGAAGTCGCCGCCGGGCGCGACGCCGTTGTGAGCGGGGTATCCTCATGACGGTGGAGTCGGCTACGGGGGAGGGCGCACGATGGAGGAGATGGAAGCTGGAGTGGCGACCGATGCGTTGGGTCGCTGCGAGTTCTTCTGGGATTTCGACCCGCAGGTGATCCGGGAGATCGCCTCGCAGTCCACGGAGCGGTTCTACGACCCGGGCGAGGCCGTCTTCGAAGAAGGCCTCAAGGCGTCGAACCTGTACGTGGTCGAGACGGGACGCGTCGGGCTGATGGTCATGCTGCCCAACGGGCACGAGATCATGGTGCTCGACAAGGGGCCCGCGGAGCCGTTCGGGTGGACCGCGCTCACGGATCCGGGGCGTTACGTTGCGACGGCGCGTTGCCTGCGCGAGACCGCCCTCGTCGAGATCCCGGTCGCGGTGCTCGAGGAGATCTCCCACCGCGATCCCCTTCTGGGCCTGCGACTCATGCGGCGCGTCGCCTCTGCGGCCGTCGCCTGGATCGCCGACCTGCGCATGCAGCTCACGGCGGCGCTGGACTGAGGTCGGGGCGCGACGGGCGGGCGGCGCGGATGCGCCGCCCGCCCGTCGCGCCTAAGGCCGGCGCGGATGCGCCGCCCGCCCGTCGCACCCCAAGCCGGCGCGTCCGCGCCGCCCCTCGCGCCCAAGGCCGGCGCGCTCAGCCGGCGGACGAGTCCGGGACGCGTTCGGCGGCCTTCGCCTTCCAGGCTGACGCGAACTCGCGCATCGCCGCCTCGCTGGAAGCGTGCACGGGCAGGGAGCGCAGCACGGCGAGCGGCGCGGTGACGTCGTGGGCGCCGTGCAGCACGGCGTCGCTCACCTGGGCCGGGGTCTTGAGGCTGGCGGCGAGGACACGCGTGGTGTCGCCCGTCGTGGCGAGGACGGCGGCGAAGGAGGCGACCAGGCCGAGGCCGTCGAGGCGCTGGCGGATGGCGCGGTCCACGTAGGGGATCACCCAGGCGCAGCCCGACTCGTGGGCGACGAGGGCCTGCGCGGGGGAGTACGCGGCAGTGAGGGCACAGCGTACGCCCTCGGCCGTGAGGCGGCCGGCCGTCGCCGCGCCGACCTCTGTCGCCCCGAGCTTGATGACGACGCGGTCGGGCGCGAGAGACGCCGCGGCGAGCGCTTCGTCGCGCAACGCGGCCTCGCTCGCGCCCGTCGGCTGGTAGAAGGCCGGGCCCTCGGGGAACGCGGCCAGGAGATGGCGGAAGTGAGCCAGGGCGTCGCCGGTCTCGCGGGCCATCAGGGTCGGGTTGGTCGTGAAGCCACGGACGAAGCCGAGGGCGGCCGCCGCGGTCAGGTCGTCGATGTGTGCCGAGTCGACGAAGATCGCCACGGCGTCCGCCCTCCTCTCTCTGTCTGTCGCCCTCGGTTGAAGCCGAGGCCCGGTCTCAGCCGACGATCCTACTTCTCGTCGCGCGCGCTCAGGGCAGCGGCACGGGCCCCTTCGTCGAGGGGCGGGGCCCTTCGTCAGCGTCGCACGGGCGGGGCGCCTTGCTCAGTGGTGGCAGGCTCCCTCTAGCCCGAGTTCGGGCAGCGCACCCTCGATGTAGGCGGCGACGGCGCTCTGCACGTCGTCCCCGTGGCCGGCGTGGACGGCGATGCCGACCTGGTTGAAGCCCATCAACGGGCGTCCCCCGATGCCGTCGACGACGATGGCGTCGACCGTGTTCTCGGCGAGCAGCAAGACGGGGCGCATGCACCCGCCTTCCTCGTGGGCGTAGTTTTCGACGACGTCCACGGCGGTGATCTCACCGTTGACGACCTCGACCACGGTGAAGCAGGCGCAACGCCCGAAGTGGCCGGAACGTCGTGCCGTCAGACCGCCCGGGGCCTCCGAGGGGACGGCGATGCGAGTCGTCTTGGCTGTCGAGTCAGTCGTGGTCATGTGGATCGCGCTCCATTCGTCGTACGTTTCACGGACGCCGGCAAAGGCCAATGTCCGCGTCGTCAAGGGGCCGTCACGGCCGGCCCCGTGTCGTCAGGGGGCCGTCACGGTCGGCCCCGCGTCGTCAAGGGGCCGTCACGGCCGGCCACCGCGGCGACGACCGCCGCTCCGTCCTTCGTCGCGGCTGCGCTCTTCGGGCCTGTCGCGTCCTTTGGGGCCGCCACGTCCACAGCGACCGGCGCGCGCTCCACGCCTCATGCCGCAGCGGCCGGCGGGATCCCAGCACGTCACGACCTCCGCTGCGCCGCATGACGGGCAGACGGTCTCGGGCTCCGGATTGGCGGCGGCCCACACCGCGCCGCAGGCCCGGCAGCAGAGCTGCCGCGGCTCGACGCGGTACTGGCCGCCGCCGATGAGGATCGCCTTGCCGCCGACGAGCGCCTCGGCCACCGTGGCCCGTCCCTTCTCGAGGATGCGGCCGATCGTCTGCCGTGAAACGCCCATGACGGCGGCCGCTTCCTCGTGGCTCAGGCCCTCGAGGTCGACCAGGCGGATGGCCTCGAGCTCGTCGACGGCCAGGGGCAGCCGTTCGAGCTCGCGGCCGGGCACGCCCGCGGGCTTGAACAACGTCACCTTGGGGATGCCGCTGACGCTACGCTCGATCGGTGGTCGGGCCAAGATGTCTCCCGGTGGTTCTGGGCATGCGCCAATACTACAGGCACGTCCCCGAGGCCTTCAACGCGGTTCTGCCGGGCTGTCGTCGCGGGACTGTCCCGCGCCGTCGTCGGCCTCCGCGGCGTCGCCGTCGGCGGGCGCGGTCGCGCCTGTCCGGTCGGCGGCGTGACCCGCGGCGGGCGGCAGGGTGAGGTGCTGCGCACCCGTGTCCTCCTCCGGCGGCTGTCGGCGCGCGCCGCTGTCCGGCGGCGCGCCCGGGAGGCGCGCCGCCGACTCGCCCGCGCGCGCCAGTTCGTCTGGCGTCGGCGGATCGATGCGCAGGTACCCGGCGCCCAGCCGCTGGACCGACGGGTGCGGGCTCGCCGCCAGTCGGACCGCGCCTCGGCGCAGGAGGGGGCGTGTGAGTCCGTCGGGGTCGCGCAGGTCCTGGGCCGCCGATGTCGCCAGCGCGAGGAACGTGGTCGTGACCGTCCTGCGGGTAGTCCGACCCGCTCCGCCGCTCAGTCGTCCTCCGCCCAGTCGTCCGCCGCCCGTGCCTGGCCGGCCGACGCCGCACGCCGCGCGGCGTCGCCACTGCCTGCCGCCCCCGCTGCCTGATCCTGATGCGCTGTTCATCGTCGTCGCTCCGTCGTCAGCTCCAGTGACCGCTCACCGTCGGCGCCGCGAGCGCCGGGAGCTCGCCGCGCGCGAAGGCTGCGAGCGCCTCGCGCGCGACGACGCCGCTCTCCACCTGGTGGATGGTGATGCCCGCCGTCGCGAGGACCTTGTGGGCATTGGGGCCGACGTTGCCGGTGATGACCGCTTCGACACCCTCCGCCGCTACCGCGCTTCCTGCCTGCACGCCGGCGCCTCCGCTCGCCTCCACGTTGGCGCCGTTGTCGAGCGCCCGTGAGTCCCCCGTCTCGGTGTCCGCGATGATGAACCAGCGTGCACGACCGAAGCGTGGGTCGACGAGGGCGTCAAGGTCCTTCCCCTGAGCACTGATGGCTACCTTCATGGTGTCTCCTTGGTCGGGTGACGGTCGACGGGTCCGACCGCCATGTAGAAGAGTGCTCCACGGTGTGTGGCGCTCACCACACGTCCGTCGTTGACGAGCGAGGTCACCGCCTTGAGCGCTTCGTTCCTGTGGATGCCGAGCCCGGCGGCGATGTCGGCCAGCGTGCACGGACGGCGTGTCACGAGGGCGAGCACATCGGCGCGTGAGGCGCTGAGACCCGCCATGGTGGGCGCTGCCGGTGCGATCACCTCGGCCTGTGGATCGAAAGCGGCCGCGTACTCCTGGAGCTGCAGCGTGGGCACCGCGTGGGCGCGGGACTCGGCCGGCGGTCTCACCACCGTGTTCAACTGGACGCGGTCAGGAGCGAGTCGCGCGGCGATGCCGGCCAGCCGCGCGACCTGCTGCGGGATGCCCGTGACCCCGTCCAGCAGGAGGACCTCCAGCCAGAACTGGCCGCGGAAGTTCTCGCGGAAGGCGGCCATGCCGTCGACGACCTCGTCGAACCGCAAGGACCTGTGCGGTCGGTTCACCAGCCGGAAGAGCCGCTCGTCGGGTGCGTCGAGCGAAGGGATGACGATGTCGGCGGATGCCAACTCGCGCTGAAGCGCGGGCAGACCGAGCAGCGAGCCGTTGGTGAGTACCGCGACAGGGATGTCGGTGGACCGCTTGATCCCGGCGATGACATCGCCGATGCCGGCCGCGAGCGTGGGCTCGCCCGAGCCGGCGATGGTGATGACCTCGGGCGCGGCGTCAAGCCGTGTCCGCACCTGGTTCACGACCTCGTGCGGATCCACCCAGTCCTGGCGCTCCACCGTCTTGTGCGTCGTGCGACCCAGTTGGCAGTAGACGCAGTCGTAGGTGCACGTCTTGAACGGGACGAGGTCGACGCCGAGGGAACGGCCAAGGCGCCGGGAGGGGACCGGCCCGTAGACGCGATCTCGCGTGTCCTCAGTCATGCCGGGTCGTGGCTCCATGCGCGGTCTTCCGGGACATGGTCGGCCGCCTTGCGGCCGTCGCGTGCGCGTTCATCCATCGAGGGCCTGTCCTTCCCGACTCGGCGCGAGCATCCCGCTCACGCGTTCCCAGAGCTGCGCGATCTCGGCTGCGGCACGGCCTCCGTGGGTGATCACGTCCGTGCCCTCGACCTGAGCCCTCGTGACCTCGGGGTCGTAGCCGACCGTGGTCACGAACGCTGCTCCGGCGGCGCAGGCCTCGCTACCGATGCGCTCGCTCATGGCGGGGTGCAGGTCTGCCTTGTTGACGCAGACGGCGAAGGGCAGGCGGAACTGCCTGACGACCTGGACGACTCGGTGGAGGTCGTGGCGGCCGGAGACCGTCGGCTCGGTGACCACCAGGACCAGGTCGGCGCCGGTGAGCGAGGCGATCACGGGGCAGCCGATGCCGGGCGCGCCGTCGACGATGACCAAGGGAAGGCCTCGCTCCTCGGCGACGCGGTGCGCCTCGTTGCGCACCAGCGTGACGAGCTTGCCGGAGTTGTCTTCGGCGACGCCGAGCCGTGCATGGATCAACGGTCCGAAGCGCGTCTCTGAGACCATCCAGTGCCCGTTCACGACAGGCGTCATGGTGATCGCGTCGGCCGGGCACACGCGGGCGCACAGATCGCAGCCTTCACAGGCGATGGTGTCGATCTCGTAGCGGCCGCCGGCTGAGGTCAGGACGGCGTCGAAGCGGCACACCTCGGCGCAGCGACCGCAGGCGGTACAGGCCTCGGCGTCGATGACCGCCTGCCGGCGGCCGCTGAAGTCGTGCTCGTCTCCGAGCTCCGGTCGCAGCACGAGGTGGAGGTCGGCGGCGTCGACGTCGCAGTCGGCGAGCACGGCGCCGCCGGCGAGGGCGGCGAAGGCGGCGACCATGCTCGTCTTGCCGGTGCCGCCTTTGCCGCTGATGACGACGAGCTGGCGGGGAGGCGTCATGAGGCTGCCCTCCCCGGTCTCTGCGAGGGGACCGCCGCGGCGCTGACGATGCGCTCCCACGCGGCCGCGAGCGTCCGCTCCAGGCCGTCGACCACGTCGATCAGCAGCTCGCCGCGCGCGTACGCCTCGGCGATACGACGGTCGTTCGGCAGCTCGAGGACGATCTCGATCCCCTCCTCGGCGCAGAAGCGGCGTACGCGGTCGTCGCCCAGGTCAGAGCGATTGACGGCGACGACGCAGGGGAGGGACAGGGCACGCACCATCTCGACGGCGAGCCGCAGGTCATGCAGACCGAACGGCGTAGGCTCGGTGACGAGAACGACGAGGTCGCTGTGGCGCACCGCCTCGATGACGGGACACGAGGTGCCGGGAGGAGCGTCGACGAGGATGATGTCGGCCTCCCCTTCGGCGGCGGCCATCGTCGCCCGCGTGGTCGGCACGGGCTTGGCTTCGCCGACGGTCAGCACCCCGGTGACGAGTTCGAACCGGCGGCGCCCGTCGAGCCGCACCACGGCGTGCTCCACGCGTCCCGTCTCGCGCGGGCTCTCGTGGATCGCCTTCTCGGGGCAGAGCAGGCTGCAGGCGCCACACGAGTGGCACAGTTCGGGGAAGACGAGCACCGTCGTGCCGATGACGGTGATCGCCTTGAACGCGCACACCTCGGCGCACACGCCGCAACCGGTGCAGGCCGCTTCGTCGACCTCGGGGATGAGCACGTTCACGGGATCGGTGCGCTCGAGCTGCGGATCCAGGAACAGGTGGCAGTCCGGCTCCTCGACGTCCGCGTCGAGGAGCCGGACTGCCACGCCGCGTGCCGCGAGCAGCGCCGCGAAGTTCGTGGCCAACGTCGTCTTGCCGGTCCCGCCCTTGCCGCTGGCGAAGGCGATGCGCATCGCGTCAGGTCTCCGTCAGCTCGAAGACGCCGTTCGGGCACTCGGTCACGCAGGCCTCGCACCCGTTGCAGCGCTCCTCATCGATCTTCGCGACATCGTCGACGGTGATCGCGTCACGCGGGCACACATCGACGCACGATCCGCAGGCGGTGCAGTCTTCGGGGCGCGCGACGACGGCAACGGAGCGGAGCTGCGCCCCGGAGGGCGCGGCGCCGGGCGGCGCCGCGCAACTGCCGTCGCGGCGGCGCAGTCCGGCGCCGCGTCCGCCGCCCATGCCGCGTCCGGCGCCGCGGCCTTGGCCCGAACCGGGACCGGCGCCACGGCCTTGGCTCGGGCCGCGCCCGGCGCCCATGCCGCGTCCGCCGCCGGGCCCGCGTCCGGCGCCGCCCTGTCCCCGGCCAGCCATCACGGCTTCGCCGCTGCTTCGAGGCGGTCGAGGCGCTCGAGGATCTCCGAGACGCTCTGCTCGAGGCGTGCGAGGGGATCGCCCTCGGCAGCCTCGGTCGCGACCGGCGCAGCCTCCGGCGGCACGGCGCTCGCTGTGGGCACGAAACCGCCCGTCCGGCGCTGCCAGCCGGTCAGCCCGGTGGCGTAGTACTGGTTCCTCCAGCCACGGCCTGCGCCGCGAGCGCCCCACGGTCGTGGGACCGCTCCTGCGCAGTAGCCGCGGCCGCCGCCCGTGAGCGGACCTTGTCCCCAAGGCCCTGTACCATCAAAACCTGGCATCGTTGCTCCCTCCATGCGTGTCACCGTGGCTTCCATACCACGATAGTTATGAGCATATGCTCATGATATACCCATTGTCGCCGACTGCAAGCCCGGGTGCCGCATCGGACCGCTCCGCTCAGGTCCAGGTACGGTAGAGTGCGGTCTTGGATGGCGGAGGGGAGAGGGGATGGACCGATGGGAAGGGGGCGGCAGGATGGATGCCGGCGACGTGGGTGACTGGATCCAAGAGATCAAGGCCGAGCCGGGCTCGGCGGCCGTCGGCATGATGTTGGTCCACCAAGGCGTCGTCCGTGGCACGAGCCGCTCGGGCTACCCTGTGCGCGGGATGGTGCTTGCCGCCGATCGCGCCCGGCTCGAGCGGGCGCTCGACGAGGCGGCGGAGTCGCCCGGGATCTTCGCCGTCCGTGGCTGGGTCAACGAGGGTGAGCTCGCGGTCGGCGACGACATCATGAAGCTGCTCGTCGCCGGTGATGTCCGTGAGCACGTGTTCGCGGCTCTCGAGCGGCTGGTCACGACCGTCAAGCGCGAGGTCGTCACCGAGACAGAGCTGCGCTGACGGGGGCAGGAGCCCCGGGAGGAGGAAGAGGATGTTCACGTGCGCCGAATGCGGCGTCGTCGCGTGCGACTCAGGCGAGAGCACGTCGTATCCGCGCGGCTGCCCGTCGCTGGAGCCGGACCGCGACGAGGTCCTCGCCCTGTATCGTGAGGACGACAACAGGAGGCTCGCCTGCAACGCGGCCCTCGTGGAGGCGGGTGGCTACTGCCGGCTGACGCGCCTCGAGGAGACCGTCGACTTCGCCCGACGCTGCGGCTTTGCGCGGCTCGGTCTCGCCTTCTGCGTCGGGTTGCAGAAAGAGGCGAAGGTCGTGAGCCGCGTCCTGCGCGCCCAGGGCTTCGCTGTGGACTCCGTGGTCTGCAAGAATGCCGCCCTGCCGAAGGAGGAGCTCGGTCTGACGGACGACGAGAAGGTGGCGCCGGGGGAGTTCGAGCCCATGTGCAACCCGATCGGGCAGGCGCGGGCCCTGGCGCGCGCCGGTACCGAGCTCAACCTGCTGCTCGGTCTCTGCGTCGGCCACGACAGCCTGTTCATCCGGCACTCCGTCGCGCCGGTCACGGTCCTCGCGGCCAAGGACAGGGTGCTCGGCCACAACCCGCTGGCCGCCGTGTACCTTGCCGACAGCTACTACCATGACCGGCTTTTCTCGGGTGGGGGCGAACCGCTGGCCTGAGCGGCCCCGGCTGAGGAGCGGCCGCAGCGGCGCCGCCGCGCGGGGAGCGCGGAGGCGGCCGGCGGCGATCTGAGCCCCTAGCGCTCGTCCCGCCGCCGCGTGCCGCGGCGCCGGAACGTCTCCTCACTGACGTTTTCGGTCCATCCGCCGCGCGTCCCCAGGCGCAGGTCGAAACCTTCGACGTAGGGTTTGATGTCGAGGAGCGGTGTCCCATCGAGGACGTCAAGGTCCTCGACGATCAATTCCGCGCCGCGGCGCTCGACGAGGCGCACCAGGCTCAATCCCAGTGGGTTGGGGCGCCGCGGGCTGCGCGTCGCGAAGACGCCGCGGGGCACGTCGTCCAGGTACGGGACCACCTTGAGGGCCTGGCCCTCCGGGAAGGGACGCAGTCGTTCGGCGCGGTGGAACCAGTAGATGAGGTGCAGGTGCGAGAAGCCCTCCACGCCGTCCAGCCCCTCGTTGTACTGGGGAAAGACCTCCACGCGACCGCGCGTTCCCTCGGCGCAGACGGGCTGGATCGGGGTCGCGCTCTCCTCGGTGTGAGGGCTGTGGATGATGCCGATCGGTTCGAGTACGAGCTTGTCCATGTACGCCTCCTTCTCACTCGGAGGGACGATACGCCGCCGGACGCCGCGCCGCACGACGCAGAGTCCGCGCCGCACGACGCGGCGGCGGGCGACCCAGCCTGGGTGGCGCGGCATGCGGCGGCGCACAGGTCTGTGAATGAGCGGACGGGCCGACGGGCCTCCCGCGTCCGATGCGCTCGCGCCTCGGCGGGGGAAGGAACGGGTGCGAGCAAGGGGCGCTTCGCGGGTGCTAGAGTCGGGGCGACGATGCGTGCCGGGATGGACAGATGAGTGCATCCTCCGAGCCTCCGCCTACCGCCCGCGCCCCCCTGTTCGCCCTTTCGCTCGGGCACGGATGCGCCGACCTCAGCAGCTCAGCGTTGTTCGCTCTGCTCCCTTTCCTTCTTGTCGAGCGGCACTACAGCTTTGCGGCGGCAGGCGTCTTCGCCCTCACCGCCGAGGTCGCGGCGGCCGTCTTCCAGCCGCTGCTCGGAGCCCACGGCGATCGTCGCGCCGGCTTCTGGCTTATGCCCGTGGGGCTCGTCCTCGCCGGACTGGGGATCGCTGCCGTCGGGCTCGTCGAAGGCTACGCCGCGACGTTGGCGGCCGTGGTCGTCACCAGCGCGGGGTCGGCGGCGTACCATCCCGAGGGCGCCCGCTGGGCGCGGCGCATCTCGAGCGGCAGAGTGAACGCCGACATGGGCGTCTTCTCCTTGGGCGGCAGCCTGGGGTACGCGCTCGGCCCGCTGGTTGTGACCGCGGCGCTTGTGCCGCTTGGGATGAGCGGCACGCTCGTCATCCAGATCGCGCCGTTCGCCGCCGCCGTGGCCATCCTGCTCGTCCTCCGCGACCGGCGCCGCGAGCTGACGGCGGCGGCGCAGGCGGCGCGCGCCGTCGTCGCGCGGGCATCGCGCTGGGGGCCGTTCGTGCGCCTCCTCGTGTTCACGTCCGTCGCGAGCTCCGTGCAGACGGCGCTGCTCACCTACGTGCCGCTCTTCCTCGTCGACGAGCGCGGCACCAGCCCGGGCGCGAGCAACGTCGCGAGCAGCGTCCTGCTCGCCGCCGCGGCGGGCGGGACGCTGCTCGGCGGCCTCGTCGCCCAGCGTCACGGGCGCCGGCTCGCGCTGATCGTGCCGCAACTTGTGCTCGTGCCCCTGATCGCGGCCATGCCGGCGCTCGGGTTCGTCGCCATCCTCCCCGTCGTGGCGCTCGCCGGGCTCGCCATGAACGCCTACATCAGCGTCACGCTCGTGCTCGCCCAAGAGTATCTGCCGGCGCACATGGGGCTGGCTACAGGGCTCACGGTGGGACTGACGAGCGGCGCGGCCGGGCTCGTCGTCACGGCGCTCGGCCTCCTCGGCGACCGCGCCGGCGCGGGCGCCGTCATTCTCGCCATCGCGCCGCTCGCCCTGCTCGGCGCCGGCCTCGGGGCCCTGCTCCCCGAGCACAGCTCCCCGGCCATGGAGACTCGCGCTCCCGGAGCCGCTTGAGGAAACGTGGGTGAATTCCGATGATCTGCACTGACGCCGGCAATGTGGCCGCATGTCTGCGGCGGGCGACGCCGACGGCACGCGTACATGACGGGAAAGGGTGACCAGTGCTCCTCCAGGGCAGCCTCAAGGAGTTCAGCCTCCCGAACATCTTCCAGCTCGTCAAAATGAGCGCCAAGACCGGCGCGCTCACGATCCGGCGCGAGCAGGAGTGGGGCAAGATCTACTTCAGGGACGGCCTCATCCATTACGCCTTCTCGGTCCCCCAGTCGCTGCCCCTGGGCGAGCGCCTCGTCCGCGCCGGTCTGGTCACCCCGGCCCAGTTGAAGCAGGCGCTCGCCACGCAGAAGAAGGCGCCCGAGTCGGGACGCATCGGGACCATTCTGCTCGAACTCGGCTACGTCGATCGCGAAGGGCTGGAGGTCGTCGTTCGCGACCAGATCCACGACACGGCCTTCGATTTCTTCTCGTGGCCCGACGGCAAGTTCGAGTTCAGCGCCGACGAGGTCGTGGCCGACCAGGATGTCCTCGTCGAGATGAACGTCGAGAACGTGATCATGGAGGGCTGCCGGCGGATCGATGAGTGGGAGCTCATCTTCGAGCAGCTCGGCTCGCTCGAACGCATCCCGCACCTCGCCTGCGACGCGCGCGTGGACGAGCGCGGCGAGGTGCGGTTCACGGCCGAGGAGTGGCGCGTGATCGTACACATCGACGGGCGTGCGGACATCAACTCGATCCTGCGCGAGTGCGGGCTCGACCGCTTCCATGGGGCCAAGGTCATCTACAGCCTCTTCTCCAGTGGGCTGATCACTGTGAGCGACGCGGTCATCGGCGCCATCGGCCGTGGGCCGGCGGTCGCCGTCCGGGGGCCGATCGACCTCTACAACGAGGTGTTCCTCACCACGCTGACCGACGCCAACGTGACGAAGCAGCTTCGCGTCGAGATCATCGACGACAAGGAGATCGAGATCCCGATCGTCGCCGGCATGCTCTCCCTGGCGACCGTGGGCGGCGACGCCGACGACGCGCAGGGCGGCGGCGACGCCGACGACGCGCAGGCGACCGGCGGCGAGAACGAGGCGCTCGTGTTCACGGCGAGCGCCTCGTCGCCGGAACAGGCCTGGAAGCGTCTCGGCGGAGAGAGCTCCGCCTTCGTCATCCTCGCCAACGCGAACGACGTCGACAGCCTGCGCGCCACGCGCCGCGACCTCGACTTCGTGCACGCCTTGGGCGACGTGCCGACCGTGCTCGCGACCTACGTCTCGATGGGAGACGAGTGCGTCCCCGCTAAGCAGGTGGCGAAGACGCTCGGCATCAACGGGGACGTCCCGGTCCTCCCCTGCCGGCTGCGCGACCGCGATTCCGTGATGGCGGTCGTCAAGCAGGCGTTGGCGCTCGTCAAGTCGTGACGATGGGGGCGCCGTACGGCGCCCCCCGATGACGGCGAGCGACTCGTCCGCGCTTTCCCGTAGGCCGGTGGCGCAGCGTCCACGGCGGGCGGGGCGGCTTGTCACGCGCCGACGGCGGATGGAAGATTGCACGGCCGTTCCGGCCGAAAGGAAGCGAACCATGTACTACCCGAGCTACCGCATGCGTCGTCTGCGCCGCACTCCCGCGATCCGCCGCATGGTGCGCGAGACGACGCTCGCCGTCGACGACCTCATCTACCCGCTGTTCGTCATCGCCGGCGAGAACGTCAGGAACCCCATCGGTCCCATGCCGGGGTGCTACCAGCTCTCGATCGGCAACCTGCTGCCCGAGGTGCGTGAGGTGGTCGGGCTCGGCATCCCGGCCGTCCTCCTCTTCGGCATCCCCGCCCACAAAGATCCCGCGGCCTCGACTGCCTACGACCCCGAGGGCGTCGTCCAGATGGCCGTGCGGGCGATCAAGGACGAGTTCCCGGACCTGCTCGTGATCACCGACGTCTGCCTGTGCGAGTACATGGACCACGGCCACTGCGGCGTCGTGCAGGACGGCGAGGTGCTCAACGACGTGACCCTCGAGCTGCTCGCGAAGACGGCCGTCACGCATGCCGAGGCGGGCGCCGATGTGGTGGCGCCCTCCGACATGATGGACGGCCGCGTCGCCGCCATCCGCAACTCGCTCGACGACGAGGGCCTCTACGACACGGCGATCATGGCGTACTCGGCCAAGTTCGCCTCGGCGTTCTACGGGCCCTTCCGCGAGGCGGCGGAGTCGGCGCCGGCGTTCGGCGACCGCAAGACCTACCAGATGGACCCGGCGAACGGGGAAGAGGCCGTGCGCGAGGCACTGCTCGACATCGAGGAGGGCGCCGACATCATCATGGTGAAGCCGGCCCTGCCGTACCTGGACGTCGTGCACGCCGTCAAGCAGGAGACGCGCTTCCCCCTCGCGGCGTACAACGTGAGCGGCGAGTACGCGATGGTCAAGGCCGCGGCGGCGAACGGCTGGCTCGACGAGGAACGCGCCGTGATGGAGGCCCTGACGGGCATCAAGCGCGCCGGCGCCGACCTCGTCATCACCTACCACGCCAAGGACGTCGCCCGCTGGCTCGCCTAGCCGGGCGGCGGAGGGGCGCGGCGCGGTGGACTGCGTGACGAACGGAGCGCCGCTCGCGTCTGCGAGCGACCGCGGCCTCGAGGCGGCGGACGCCGTCCGGGGCGACGACCATGTCGCGCGCAACCGTGCCGCTTGGGACGAGTGTGCGAAGGACTTCGTCGGCCTCGGCGAGCTCGCTTGGGCGGACGAGGAACCGACCTGGGGCATCTGGAGCGTGCCCGAATCCGAGCTTCACGTCCTGCCCGACGACCTTGAGGGCAAGGACGCGATCGAGCTCGGTTGCGGCACGGCGTACGTGTCGGCCTGGCTTGCGCGCCGGGGCGCGCGACCGGTCGGCATCGACCTGTCGCGCGCCCAACTCGCCACGGCGCGCCGGCTGCAGGCCGAGTACGGCCTCGAGTTCCCGCTCATCGAGGGTGACGCGGAACAGGTACCGTTCCCCGACGCGAGCTTCGACCTCGCCATCAGCGAGTACGGCGCCTGCCTCTGGGCTGACCCGTACCTGTGGGTCCCGGAGGCCGCCCGCCTGCTGCGTCCGGGCGGCCGCCTGATCTTCCTCACCACCAGCACGCTGTCGATACTGTGCACCGGCGATGAGGCCGGCGCGACGGCCGGTCGGGAGCTCGTGCGCGACTACTTCGGGATGCACCGTTTCGAATGGCCCGACGAGGACTCGGTCGAGTTCCATCTCGGCTGGGGCGACTGGGTGCGGCTGCTCGGGGCGAACGGGTTCCGGGTCGAGGACTTCATCGAGGTGCGGCCCGGGCCCGGCGCGAAGATGCGCGCCCGGTTCCTCGAGGAGATCGTCTCGCTGGACTGGGCACGACGCTGGCCCTGCGAGGAGGTCTGGAAGGCGCGCAAGGAGGGCTGAGCGGCCGGCGCGGCCGCGACCGTAGCGG
>ENA-UPSM01002292-UPSM01002292.1-activated-sludge-metagenome-genome-assembly--contig:-NODE-2292-length-23442-cov-8.005730_pt1 | contig 23442 bp, 20 predicted proteins | sample MGYA00238181_ERZ773283 | MGnify/ENA primary metagenome ERZ773283 (study PRJEB29023, sample SAMN05720199) | activated sludge metagenome | isolation source: Anaerobic digester | place: Japan...
AAACCCGCCGCACGTCGCAGCGCTCCAAAGACCCCACCGCCACCAGATCCGCCAGGTATCCCGGCGCCACGCCCCCCCGATCTCGGTGGCCAAAATAGCGGGCGGGCGTGAGGGTAACCATGCGGAGGGCCCCCAGGGGATCGATCCCCTGGACCCCGGCGAGGCGTATTTTCTCGTCCATGTGACCCCGGTCCATCAAATAGCGCGCCGTCAGGTCGTCGCTCACCATCATGCACCGATCCCAGAGGGCGGGGCGCCCCCTCACCAGGGGGGCCAAGGCTTCGAGGTTATGCTCCGTGGCCCCTTCCCGGATCATGATCCCCATGCCCCGGCGGAGCTTTTCCAGCCCCTCTTCCAAGGTTACGCTCTCGTGGTCCGAGTCGCACCCGCTCAGCAGGTAGGCACCGAGCTCTTGGCCGGACAACTGAGGGGCATGACCCGATTTAACCCGCCCCGACGCGGCCTGGAGGATACCCCACAGAGAGGGGTCTCCCCCCGTCACGGCGGGGTAGTTCATCACCTCCCCCAGAGAATCGCACCACCCCCGAGAGAACATCTCTCCCACCGCCGCTGCGTCAAAGGTCTCCCGGGACGTCTCGAAGGGGGAGGCGGGGACACAGGAAGGCGCCGTGAAAAACATATCCACGGGGCACCCCAGCCCCTCTTTCCACATGTAGGCCACCCCGGCCAGGCCGCAGGTGTTGGCGATCTCGTGGGGATCGGCCCCCACCGCCGTGGTACCCCGAAGCACCGCCAGCTCCGAAAAGCCCGCCGGAGTGAGCATGGTGCTTTCGATGTGGCAGTGAGCATCGAAAAAACCCGGAACGAGCACCAAGCCGGAGAGGTCTTCCTCCCGCATCCCCCGGTATCCCGGGCCCACCCCCACGATCCGCTCCCCCGACACCGCCACGTCCACCTCTTCGTACTCCAGGGTGAAGACGTTGGCCACTCGCGCTCCCCGAAGCACCAGGTCGGCGGGGCGCTCTCCCCGGGCCGACGCCAGAAGATCTGCCATGGCCACCTCCGATCCCCTCCTTTCTCCTCTTCACTTTTTACTGTGGGGGCCTTCCCGCCCCCCTCACCTTCCGGTCCCGCGCCCCGAGCCCCCCGATCTTTGACAGGATCCCCCCGAAACGGCATAATCTCCGGGGAAAGATCGCCCTTCGGCCGCCCCTTCCCGCCCCGACGGAAGCTCCCCTTCGGGCCGAGGTGCGGCTCTCTCTTCGAGTCGCCTCCGGCGACCCGAAAGAACCCCTCGCTGGAGGTGCATTTATGGCAAAAAAAGACGGAAAGAACCAACCACTTCCCCCGAATTCGCCAGAGCCCGCCTTCCCCTCGGGGGACATCGACCAGCGCCTGGCCCGAACCTTTTCGGCGAGGCCCATCGTGATCCCCGACGACGGCCGAGGGCCCCTGTTGGAGTTGATCAACTCCTCCTCCCGGTCCATCCTCATAAAGCAGTTTACCTTCGATGACCCGGAGCTGCTAGGGGCCCTCCTGGCGGCCCGGCGCCGGGGAGTCGACGTCCGCGTCATGCTGAACGCCCGCCGCTCTTCGGGGTCTCGGGCCAATGACGCCACCTTCTCGACCCTGAAGTCAAACGACGTGATGGTCCGTTGGGCCAACCCCAACTACTACGTATCCCACGAAAAATCCATGGTGGTGGATTCCACCTGGGCCCTGGTGGCCACATTCAATTTCACCTCCAGGACCTTTGAGAGCATGCGGGACTACGGGGTAATCATCGACGACATCGCCGCCATCGCGGACATCGTGGCCTGTTTCGCCGCCGACTGGCGCCGGGCGGGATTCAACCCCGCCCCCGACACGCCGCTGGTCTGGAGCAAGGGGAACTCCCGGGCCCTCATGGCTCACTTCATCGATCGAGCCAAGAAGGATCTCTACGTTCAGCACCCCAAGTTCGTCGATGCCACGATCTTGGACCGACTGGTCCTCGCCTGTCGCCGGGGGGTGGAGGTGCGCATCCTCTGCGGGGGCAAGTCCGGGATCTCCGATTTCGACATGCCCGACACCTTCTCCTCCCTCCGGATCCTCAAGCCCTTCGGGGCCAAGATCCGACGCCAGAAAAAAACTTTGCGACTGCACGCCAAGCTCCTGATCGCGGACAAAAAGGTCGCCTGCCTGGGATCGATGAACATCGACCGTAGCGCCTTCGACCTGCGCCGAGAATTGGGCATCCTCCTAAATGGCGGCGCGGCGGTGAAACGCTTTTCAAGCCTCTTCGACCAGGACTGGGACCAGGGGACTCCCTACGACCCCCCCGACCCCGTCTCCGTACTTCCGGCGCCGGAGGAAGAGGACGAGTTGACGGTCAGATTGGGGCCCGACGATGACGTGGAAGAATGACCTCCAGGGCTTCGACGAACCCCCCGCGCCCCCTTCCCTCCGGGAAATCGCCCTGGCGTACCTAAAAATAGCCCTATCGTCCTTCGGAGGAGGGCTCTCGGCCTGGGCCCGCCAGATCATCGTGGAAGAAAAGCGATGGCTTTCCGACGAGGCCTTCCTGTCGGCGCTCACCTTCAGCCGCATCCTCCCCGGGGCCAACCAGGTCAATCTGGCCGTCTTCGTCGGCACCACGCTCCGGGGCGCCCCGGGGGCCTTGGCGGCCCTTACGGGCCTTTTGGCCCTCCCCTTGGCCATCGCTGTGGCCTTCGGCATGGCCTATCTCTCCTTCTCCCAAAACCCCCTGGTGAGCCTGGTCCTTTCGGCGCTGACGGCCACCTCCATCGGCATGACCCTGGCCACGGGATTCTCCATATCCCGACGCCTCCCCTGGCATCCGGCCACCCTCCTCGTGGCTGGGGCGTCCTTCGTCGCCATCGGCCCCATGAAATGGCCCCTGCTGCCGGTCCTGGTGGCGCTAATCCCCCTTTCCGTGGCGCTCCACTGGCGAACGGCCGAAAGGAAAGCCCCCTGATGGCTCTCCTCGGGGCCATCGCCCAGGTCTTTCTCCCCCTGTCGCTCATGGCCTTCGGGGGGGGGAACACCATCATCGCGGAAATACAACGCCTCGTGGTGGATCTGCACGGCTGGGTAACGGCGGAGGAGTTCAGCGGCATGTACGCCATATCCCAAGCCATTCCAGGCCCCAGCATGATGATCGTCACCCTGCTGGGCCTTGCGGCGGGAGGGCTGGGAGGAGCCCTGGTCTCGACCATCGCCACCTTCGGCCCCTGCTCCGCCCTGGTGTACGCCCTCGCTCGGCAATGGGACCGGGCAAAAGACGCCCCCTGGCGCGGCGCCGTCGAGCGGGGCCTCGCCCCTGTGGCCATCGGCCTCATTTTCGCCGGGGGATGGGCCCTGGGGCGCGAGATCCTGGATAACCCTTGGGAGTATGCCATCCTGGCCCTCTCCACCTTCGTGCTGGCTCGGTGGAATGTCAATCCCCTTAAGCTCATGGTCGCCGTGGGGACCTTGGCCCTGGGGGCGGGGATCCTTTTGGGGGGATGACGGCAGGGCCCCTACCTCTGCCTGAGTCCCCTTCTCCCCAGGGATCCCCGCCGGACCAGCCCCCTACCCCAGAGGGCGATGTAGAGCAGAAGGGCCATGACCCACAGCATCCCCACGTCAAAGAGGGGAGTCGCCACGACGATGGGACCCAGGCGCTTGAAGGGGGCCAAAAAATGCGCCCTTCCCCATCGGTTTTCGGGGGCCCAGGCGATGGGAAGGACCTGGGGTACCAATCGACTCCCCGAAAGCACCACGCTGTCCACCAGAGCCACCCCCAGGGCCAACTTCGCCACTTCCTTGTTGAAGTGGCGATTTTTTAGCTCTTCGAACCCCTGGTGCCCCAGGGTGGCGCGCATCCGATCCTCCGTGGCACGCCTCCGCTGGGCCGATTCCTCCCGGAGGGCCTTTATGGAGGCCTCCACCCGGCTCAGATAGCCCCCCACCCGCCGCTGGACATCCCTGGAATAGGTCTCGACGTCGAGGCTGGCGTCTTCCAGGGCTGGGGCGACGCCCGAGTAGCGTTCCAGGTAGCGGAGCTCGTGGCCCAAGGCCGTGAGCCTCTGGGCCACTCGCTGGCGCCGGAGCTCCTTCGGCTCGCCCGCCGGGGGGGTCAAGAAGGGATAGCTCGCCAGCCCTCGGACCTCGGGCAGATAGCTTCCCTCGAGGAATTCGGCCCACCGGACGACGTTGTCGTCGTCGACAAAGTTGACGTTAAAGCGATTCTGGGTGTAATGCGCCACCAAGAGGGCCTCATACCCCCAGCGCGTGGGCATGAACTCCGCCACCAGGGGGACGAGGCGGTTCCCTGCGTCCTTGCGGATGAGTTCGTCGTAGGGGATGGTGGGCCCCCCCAGCATGATCTGAGGCACGAGGAGGATGGGGATGAGGATGTAAATCGCCACAGTGGACTTGAGGGCCGCCGAAATGTTGAGGCCGAGCATACAGGTGCAGCAGCTCGTGCTCCAGAGCACCCCCCAGGAAAGGAGATACATGTCGGGGATCTCCAGGATCGTATGCCCCAGCAACACGAAGACCCCCGTCTGAAAGGCCGAAACGAGGGCCAGGTGGAGCACCTTGGAGGCGGTATAGGCCCCCCAGCTCAGGTTCAAAAGGCGCTCCCGCTCCAGAATCTTCCGGTCTTTATTTATCTCTTCCGAGCTGATGGAAAGCCCCAGGAAGGCGGCGATGACTACGCTCATGAAAAAATAACCTGAAAGATTCGTGTTTTCTCGGAAAACATACTCTCCCCCCCAGGCCCCGCGAAAGAGCGCCCCCGCGAGGAGGGCCAAGAGGGGGGGTTCCCACAGGTTCACCATGAGGTATCCCCTGTTGGCCGCCCGGCTCCTGAAGTTCCTGACGAAAAACAGGACAAACTGCCCGAGGGGAGATGGGCGCTCCAGACGGCCCTCCTCGGGAGCCGAAGGCCTTTCCCGGCGCTCCGGGAGGGGAGGGGACGACAGAAGGTACAAGCGGTGCCACTCTTCGGCGGAGACCCGACGTTCCTTCGTGGGGAATCCGTCGTCGTCGACGCATTTTTCTTCGATGATCTCAAAGAGCTGCTCGGGGTTCACCGCCCCGCAGTGCGGACAGGCGTACTCTTCGCTTCCCGCTCGATAGGAGGCCGTACGGAAGTGAAGCAGGGCACCCAATGGGGGGCCGTCGTAGATGGGGCGCCCCCCCTCGTCGAAGATCCATAGCCGATCAAACAGCTTAAAGATCTCGCCGGAAGGCTGGTGGACCACCGCTAAAACGAGGCGTCCCTTGGCGGCCTGGGCCTTGAGGAGCCCCAGGACGGTCCGGGAGTCCGCCGAGGAAAGGCCACTCGTGGGCTCATCCAAAAGGAGGATGGAAGGTTCGCGAATGAGCTCCAGGGCGATGTTCAGGCGCTTCCGCTGACCCCCGCTGATGGTTTTTTCCAGGGGATTGCCCACCTTGATGTCCCGCGTGCCGCTCTGGTTTAGCTCCGAAAGGAGCTCCTCGCACCTTAGGCGGATCTCTTCACCGCTCCGGTGGGCCAGACAGAGACGAGCGCTGTAGTAGAGGTTTTCGAACACCGTCAGGTCGTCGAAGAGAAGATCGTCCTGGGGGACGTAACCCACGACCCCCTCCAGCGAGGCGGCGTGCTCGGCGACGTCGAGGCCGTTTATGAGGAGCCGACCCCCTTTCAGGGGAAGGCATCCGGTGAGGACCCCCAACAGCGTCGACTTTCCGGCGCCGCTGCCCCCCATGATCGCCCCCATCTGCCCTCCCTCCATGGAGAAGCTGAAATCGTGTAACCCCACGTCGGCGCTGCCGGGATAACGGAATTCCAAGTGCTCTCCCTCGAAGATGATGAGGCGGTCTCGCCCAGGCCTGACAAACGCCGCCGCAATCTCGGCGAAGTAAATCCGGTCCCTCCGGGAATTGGAAAGGACGGACCCTGGTTTCAGCTGGTACAGGACGGACGGCGCCAGGGGGACGTTGTCGAGGAAGGTCGGCTCTCCCTCCGACGCGCGGAGGAACCAGACCCCCGGGTCTTCGGAGCGCAACACCACGAAGCCCCCTCCGAATCCCGGGCGCAATAGGCTTCGACCGAGCTCCGCCTTCGGAAGCACCCCCTCGGGGAGGAGAGACAGGAAGTTCTCCCCCCGAGCCCCCTCGCCAAGGGGATCGCCGCAAAGGGCGCGCACGTCCTCCACAAAGGTTTCCGAGATACCCAGGGCCCGCGCCACATCGCCATCCAAGCGATCCTCTTCCCCGGGGGCCGAGCTTTCGGGGCCCTCCCCCGAGGCGCAGCGCCCCGAGATCTCCACGAAGCGCGCCAACACTACGAACTGCTCCCGACGGGGCAGGCGCGAACGCAGCCCTTCGGCCACCGCCCAGACATGCCCCCGGAGATCCTCCCGGGGGCTCTCTCCGTGCATCTCCAACGTCATGTCAAAGAGATCTAGGTAGGGGCGAAGATCTTCCAACCCCAGGTGATCGCCGAGATAGGCCGCCACCTTCTCTCGGACGAGCCCCCGGGAGGACGGCGGTGCCATGGCCGACTGAATGGCAAATAGATGTAATATGGCGTTAAGCAGGATCTCCGTCACGGCCGATGTCCCCTTCTCCCCGGAATAGCCCTTCGTCGACAAAGGCCAGACGCCCCCACAGGATCGGGGGCGCCTGGCGCATCATCGTCTTTTCTACTGACACGGAGCCTTCAGCGGGGCACGCACCGGTTCGACAACGGAAAGGACCTTTTGGAGATCTTCTTCTCTCACATTTCCCAGAGAGGCCTTCACCACGTCCATGATGGACTGAATCACCGCCTTGCGACCGCCCACATCGAGCAATTGGGCCAATTCACCATTTTCTTCGTAGGCATCGAGGATCTGGTAGGTAAGGTCGAGCTGGGGGATGTGGGAGTTGATCAGGTCCGTCACCTGATCCGTGACCCCCGCCGCAAGACCCAGGGAGCAGAACAGGTAAAAGAGCTCCAGGGTGCTGCCATAAAACCCTCCCACAAAGGTATGGAGCAGGACGGGGTTTTCCTGGGACTGGCGGATCATCTCGTGGATCATCTCGATGGATTTGTTTTTCTTTTCCTCGCGGTCCGACTCTGGAACGGGCTTTTTGAAGGCGTCCCGGGGAAAGCCGATGCGGTCTTCCAGCTCCACCCGCGCGGCGACGATGTCTTCGAAGCCTTTCCCGAACAGGTGGGCATAGGTCATGTCCATGGCGTACATCCCCCACAGGACGTAAAGTTCCTCGGGGGTCTTGCAGGCCACGATCCCCGATACGGGGAGCGTGAGCTCCTTGTTCCACGACAAGCCCGCATCTTTCATCTTTTCCATCATGCCGAAAAGTGCCGTCAGGTCCTTCTCGTTCAAGACCTCTACAAGGTGCTCGCAGGCGGCTCCCAGCACCTCAGCCTTGCTCTTTTCGGCCGCCGCCGCCGGGATCCCCGCCATCCATATCGCGCCGATCACCCACAGAGCCAAAAGTCCCCACCTAGATCTCACACCACTTACCCCCTTTTCTCTTGCTCTCCGAAGCGCTGTTTCCGCCGCCCCCCAAGACTTATATCATTTCCCTTTCCGCGACAGCCACAAAGGCCCATAAAATCTCCGCCGAAGCTCCCCTCTTATTGCCAGCCCCGACCGAAGCAAGCGCCCGGAATTTCTGGCTAATTTTTTTCACCCAATATCGCCCTGGCCCTTTCGTGCCCCGCATTTTCAGGAAAAACCCCAGGCCCGGCGAGGAACGCAAAAACCCCCTTTTCACCAGACCGAGGAGTTGTCTGCGAAAGGGGGCTTTTCACATCATTTGGGCTTTTGCACGACCGCCGCCGCAAAAACCCTGTGGACAACAAAATGGCGCGCCCGGCGGGATTCGAACCCACGACCTTTGGCTCCGGAGGCCAACACTCTATCCAGCTGAGCTACAGGCGCCTATTCCAAATCTTCGACAGGGAGTAGGATACTCTCCGGGCCTCGTCTTGTCAAGCTGCCCGTCCGGCGGTGGGACTTGCCGGGCCCCGAGCCCTGACGGGGGCGATAACGCCTCCCTTTCCCTCCCTTCTGGCCCCTCGAGCCCCCATAAAAAGGGGCAAGGGCAAGAGGACAATTTTTAATTAAAAAATATCCATTTTAAAACATTTTCTGTGAAAAAATATTCTCAAAATCATTTTTTCCCCTCCACCCCCTCGACAAGGGGAAATCTTTGTGTTCTAATATATGTCGTTCCGACACGATCGTCGGGCGCATTCGATTCGAAGAATCGGGAGGGGCGAAGACACATGAAGATTTTGGTTATCGAAGACAACAACGCCTTGAGGGAGATCATTTCCGAAGGCCTCGCTGGCCCAGAGAATAAGGTCATCTGTGCAAACGACGGAGCCGAGGGGTTGGCGCTGGCGAAGCGCGATCCCTTTGACTGTGTGATCTTGGACCTTATCTTGCCGGATCAGGATGGATTGGACGTGCTGCGGTCCCTTCGGAGCCAGACCATGGTCCCCGTGCTGATCTTGAGCGCTAAGGACAAAGTGGAAGATCGTGTGGCGGGGCTCGACCAAGGAGCGGATGACTACATGGTCAAACCCTTCGAGATGGCCGAGCTGATCGCCCGGGTCCGGGCCCTGGTGCGCCGGGCGGCCAACGGCGGTCGGGCTCTGCTGGGATGCGGCCCCCTCGTCATGGACACCGCCGCCCGGGAGTGCCGCGTCCACGGGGAGCTCTTGACGCTCCGTCGTCGGGAGTTTGACATCCTTGAGCTGTTCCTGAAGAACGAGAACCAGGTCTTTACCCGGGAACAGATCATCAATCGGGTCTGGAAAAAGGAGTACGAGGGGGGTAGCAACGTGGTGGACGTCCACATCAAGTACCTCCGCGACCGCCTACGCACCTCTCACCTTGACCGGATCATCATCACCGTGCGCGGCGTGGGATACAAGCTTCTCTGCTCGGAAGCAGAGTAAGGTCGGTCTCGAGGGGCCATGGACCTCTCCGACTCCCCTCCACCCCTTCCGACGGACCGATTCGGGGCCCTGATGGCCCACGAGCTTCGGTCAGCTCTGACGTTGCTGGAGGCCCGCATCGATACGGCTCTCCTCCGTCCCCGTAGCGCCGCCTACTATGAGGCGGCGCTACGGCAAGCCAAACACCATGCGGGGGAGGTACGGGGGCTTCTGGAGGCCCTGATGGATCTGGATAAACTGGGACGTCTGCCCTCCCCCGGCAAGGGATCCCGGTGCGATCTGGCCAAGGTCGCCTTCGCGGCGGGCGTCCCGTGGGAGGATGCGCACCGCCCCGGCGAAACTACGATCCGCTGGGAACTTCGCCCCGCCCCCGTGTGGGGGGACCCCCGCCTCCTGGGGAGAATGATGATTAATTTTCTCGATAACGCCGTGAAGTACTCTTCCCCGGGATCTCCCATTGCGGTGTATACGGGAAGGGAAGGGGAAAAATCCTTCCTGCAGGTGACCGACCGGGGGGTGGGCATGACGGAAGAAGAAATCCGCCAGTGCCTAGAGCCCTTCTGGCGATCGGCGGATTGCCAGGACCGGGCCTCGGGCTACGGCCTGGGGCTTCCTTTGGTGTGCCGCATCGTCCGACTTCATGGGGGCGACATGGAAATCATGTCCCGCAAGGGCGAAGGAACCACGGTACGGGCCTCCTTCCCCTCCGCCGGTGGTGATCCGGAGCTTGAGGATCGGGGGGAGCCGTGACATCGATCCATCCTACATCGGAACCATATTTTGCCGTTCCCAGAACAAAGTCGTCCCCGGGGGCGGCTTTTGCCATCAAGGCGGGGGGGGCAGAGGCCCATGACATCCCCCCGCCCCCCTATTTCCCTATTTCGGCCCCCCGGGTTAGCCCGGCCCCATCCCCACGCCCCCTCCGACGCCTCTACATCCTCAGCGAGATGAAAAACGTCCGTCCATCGCGGAGGATCAGGAGCACCACGCCCTTATGGGCTTTGCCCAGGGCCTTGTTCCAAGCGGCTTCGTCGGGGACCGGCACGCCGTTGGCTTCCAGCACCAAGTCCCCTTCGCGGATTCCCAGGCGCTCCGCCGGGGTGCCGCGCTTCACTTCGGTCACCACCATGCCCTTGTGGTCTCCCAGGTTATACTTGGTCCGCCGGGCCCCATCCACCGGCGCCACAGCCAAGCCCAACTTCTCTTCCACTGCGTTCCCCTCCGGGGACTCCCCCGTCACCTGGCCAGGCAATTCGCCGAGGCGCACCTTGATCTCTTTTCTCTCTCCCCGGCGCATCACCGTCAGGGTCACCTCATCCCCCGCCAGGTGCTTGCGCACCGCAAAGGAGAGGTCCTGATAGTTCTTAAGGGAAGTGCCGTCGATTTCCACGATGACGTCCCCTCGCTGGAGTCCCGCCCGCAGGGCGGGGGAATCTCCCTGGACATCGCTCACCAGAGCTCCGTCGGTGTTTTTTAGGCCATAGGCTTCGGCGACTTCCTCCGTGACGGGCTGGAGGTAGATGCCCAGCCATCCCCGCCGCACCTTGCCGAAGTTAACCAGATCATCCATCACCTGTTTCGCCATGTTCACCGGAATGGCGAAGCCGATGCCCTGGGCGTAGGGGATGATGGCGGTGTTGATCCCCACCACCTTGCCGGAAAGGTCCAGCAAGGGGCCCCCGCTGTTGCCGGGATTGATGGCGGCGTCGGTCTGGAGAAATCCCTGGAAGTTCACGTCCTTCGCCCGGATGTTGCGATTTTTCGCCGAGATGACCCCCACGGTGATGGTGTGCTCCAGGCCAAAGGGGTTGCCGATGGCCGCCACCCACTCCCCCACTTCCAGTTTGTCTGAATCTCCAAGGGAAAGAACGGGCAGATCCTTGGCGTCGATCTTCACCACCGCCAGGTCGAAGGTGGGATCTCGCCCCACGAGCTTCGCCGGATACTCTTTGCCCGAGGCCAACGTCACCGTGATCTTGTCCGCTTCGGCCACCACGTGGTTATTGGTGAGGATGTACCCATCCGCTGTTACCAAAAAACCCGACCCCGCCCCCCGCATGGGCACGATGTCGCTAAAGCGCCTTCCCTGGTCACCGAAGAACTCCCTAAAGAAAGGGTCGTCCCCGAAGGGGAAGGGCGTCCGGGTCACCATCTTCTCCGTGTCGATATTCACCACCGCCGGAAAGGCCTCCCGGGCGATTTTTACCACCGGGTTTCCCGTGTAGACGTCCTGGGCCCGGGCGTCGGATAGGGCTCCTAAAAGGATCGCTCCCAAGACCATCACGCCGACAAAAACCTTCCATTTCCCACTCCTGTCCATGATGACACCTCCTCGAAGGATTTCGCCCCCAGTGTAGAAAGCTTAGCCCTTTCCGAAAAGGGCGTTTTGCGGATCTCTCCCTCCGCAAGCTCACGGACGAAAAGATCCGGCCCCATTGCCCCCCTAGGGGCGACTGGAGCCTTCTTTCCGGCATTTTCGAAAATCGCTCCAGGTCGCCCCGAGCCAGACCAGCCCCGCCAGGGCAGCGGTCCCCGTCAGGAAAAAGCCCATGAGGTGGATCGTCGGCACGTTCTCGTGGCGCCAGGGATCCACGCTCCAGCGGAGGAGGGCGTAGCCCACCATGAAGAGGGGCCAAAGCACCGCCCCTCGCACCCGGCGCTCGCTCCCCTTCCCGATCCACCGCTCCACTCCCATCAGAAGGAGCAGCAGCCCCAGCTCTCCCAGGGCGTAGTAGATCTGCGTGGGGTGTCGCACCACCCCTTCGGGGTCAAAGGGGAAATGCATCCCCCAAGGAGGAGTGGTTTCGACGCCGTAACAGCAGCCGTTCAGAAAACACCCCCATCGCCCCAGAGTCTCGGTGACGGCGGCGGGCAGGCTGGCGGCTTCGGCCACGGTTTCCAGGGGCACTTTCAGGCGATGACATCGCCATGCGGCGCCTATTCCCGCCCCCGCGAAGGCGGTGATGGCCGATAAGCCCCCCTCCCAGGGAGAGACGATGCGCCAAGGGTGGGAAGAGAAGTAATCCCAATGGTCGTAGACCGCCCCCAGGCGGGCCCCCACGTAGAGGCCCACCAGCCCCCAGAGGAGGATGGTCACCGCCCGATCTTCGTCCAGGGCAAAGGGGCCCATGAGGCGCCGCTTGGTCCAAAACACCGCCAGCATCAACGAAAAGGTCCACAGTATGTAATAACTGTGGACCGGCACGCCTCCCCACGAGAAAAGAATGGGATACATGGACGCTATCGCGGCAACCGGGTGCGGTAAACCATCTTCCCCGTACTGGCCCGGGCCACGTTCTTCTGGGGCCACACCACCACTCGGCGCGTGGGTTCTTCCCCCACGGAGCGCGTCTCCACCTCTGCGTTATCCTTGAGGGCCACGTGCACCACCCGGCGCTCCCAGCTGGTCATGGGATCCAGGGATATGGGGCGCCGCCGCCGCACCGCCTCGGAGGCCGCTTGGCGAGCTGCCTCTTCGAGGTGGGCCTGACGGTGTTCGCGGAATCCCTCGCTGTCGAAGCGGACCCATCGCCCCTCCAGTGGTTCTCGGAGCATGATGTTCACCAGATATTCCAAGGCCCTCAGGGGTTCGCCATAGGTCCCTAGGAGCATCTCCCGGTCTGTGCCCCGAAGGTCCACCCCGTCTTCTTCGCCGAAGACCACGTCCACGTCGACCCCCATGCGCCGGGCCATCTGTCGCACCACTTCGCGCACCCGCAAAAGATGCCGGGGCGCCACTGGCGCCGCTTGGTAGGTATTTTTTTTCCCCAATAGGCCGAAGAAGCGCCGCCCTTCTTCCCGCACCGTCACCATAAAATCCTCCGGCGCCAGTCCCAGTCGCTCCGAAGCGATCTGGCGGGCCTCTTCCATCGATGCCGCTTCAAAGACCACCATATCTTGTTCCGCCATGCCAAGCCCCTCCTTACCGACGTCCCCTGAACTCTTCCACCGGGCGGTGGGCCCCAGCCCTTCGCCCTACCGGGGCTTATCCTTATGCAGGACAGGTTTTTCCAGCATTTCCCTTTCGGTGCGGTGATAGACCCACCACTGCTGCCCCACGCCAATGGCAGAAGAGACCACCCAGTACAGCAACACGCCGCCGGGCATCCCCAGGCATATGAAAGTGAGGAACAGGGTCATGAACCAGTTCATGTTCCCCATCTGGGGGTTAGAGCTGGCGGACAGCTGGGTCTGAAACCAGGTGAGAAAGGCGATGACCACCACCAGCAGGGCGTTGGCACCATAGAGCCCCACCTGGGCCAGGCCCGCGATGTTGGTGCCCATGGCCGACAGGATGGCCATGATCCCCACGTCAGGGCTCGAACCGATGCCCAAAGCCTGGCCCAACACCGCATAAAGCGAGCTGTGGAGGTGGATCCCCAGAAAGGAGAAGGACTCCTTGGTAAGATGTAGCACCGTGGTGAGCTTCTCCTGATTATTCAACACGTTAAATAGGAGGATGAGAATGGGGAGCTGGACAAGGATCGGCAGGCATCCAGCGGCGGGGTTGACCTTATGTTCCTTGTACAGGAGCATGATCTCTTTGTTCATCGTCTCCTTGTCGTTGGCGTACTTCTCCTGGAGGACCTTTGCCCTAGGTTGGAGTTTTTGCATCTTCTGCATGCTGACCATTTGTTTTTGGGACAAGGGGTAGAGGAGGATGCGGACCAGCACCGTGAGGAGGATGATGGCCACTCCATACGACGTGGTCAGATTGTAAAAGAGAACGAGAATCTGCAGCAGCAGATTCTCTCCCGCGCTCCAAAGTGCACTCACACCGTTCACCGCCTGTCGAGATTCGCGGCAGACGCCGCGTCCTGTGACATATCATTTTCTGGCATCATGGCCCCTATACCACCGCCAACCCCTCGGGCGCCGGAGACGGGAAGGCCTTCTTTGTCTCCTTCCGGGACCGGGTCGTAGCCCCCGGGATGCCAGGGGGCACACCGGAGGATCCGGCGAAAACCCAGGCCCACGCCGCGCACCAGACCGAATCGAGAGATGGCCTCAAAGGTGTACTGGGAACACGTGGGGTAAAATCGACAGTTCCTTCCCAGGAAGGGGGAAATGAGGCGCTGATACCCCCGAATGAGGACCAAGGCCCCCCGGCTTACCCAGGAAAGGCGAGGACGACCCTCCGCCGAGGGGCTCAAGGGCTCCCTCCGACGGGGACACTCTTGGGCACCACATCGTCCCAGCGATACCGGGGAACTTCCTCCCGCAACAGCCCTCCCCGCCCGAGCAGGGATCGCAGGTCGTCGAAGATCTCCGGCACGGGGGCTCGCAGGGCGTCGTTTTTCAAAGAGACCACGATCCACAGCCCGTCCCGCACCAGGGGGCGCACGTGACGCACGGCCTCCCGGAGGAGACGCCTGCCGTGGTTTCGCACCACCGCTCCCCCTTGGCGCTTGCCCACCACCAATCCGAAGCGGGCCCCTCCCTCGCCCCGGTCCAGAAACAGCAACCGCACCAGCCGTCCTTGAGCACGCCGACCGGTGCGGAAGAGAAGGTCAAATTCCCATCCAGAACGGAGACGGGCCGAGGGAGGATAGGAAAAACGCACCCCCCATCACACCGCCAGACGGGCGCGGCCCTTGCGGCGCCGGTTCCTCAACACCCGCCGCCCGGCGGGAGAGCTGGAACGCACCAGGAAACCCATGGACCGCTTCCGGGGTTTTTTATGTGGCTGAAACGTACGCTTCATAAAGACACCTCCTCCTACCACACGATGCCGTGCAGAGTCCTAACCAACCGGGATACTATATCACAGCCCGAAGACCGGGGCAAGCGTCCCGGCTCCTTCCGCCAGGTCAAGCTGGGTCCGGGCCTAGGCCTCCGAAAGCGATCCCCCCCGCCCTGTCCATTTTGGCCGGGGCTTTCCGTCCCATTCTGCGGCGGCGGGCCTCTAGATTTTTTCCCGTCGTGGGAGAGTCCTTGGGTGCCACGCCCCCGGGGAGCGCCTGGGCCCGCCTTCCGGAGGCCTTAAGCAGAGGGGCCGACGGAGGGCGCGTCGCCCGGAGGGCAGTTTCGGAGGTCAGGGGGATCCCATCTCTTCGTTTTCCGGGACCCGGAGGTTCATCCGGCGCACGGGTACCCGGGGCAGGCTCTCCAAGATTTCCCACTCCGGATAGTCCGTCACCCGGCAATCAAGGATAACGGCCCTCCCTCGGTCGGAGGAGCTTCGGATCAGGCGTCCCACGGCCTGTTTAAGCAAGAGTTTAGCCCAAGGTAGGGCGGAGGAAGAAAAGGCCTTTCTACCCAGAAGTTCCTGTCGGGCCTCCACCAGAGGGTCTTTTGGATGGGGAAAGGGAATGCGGTCAATGATTACCTGGGTGAGGCCGTTTCCGGGGATATCTACCCCTTCCCGAAAGGACACGCTCCCCACCAGCACCGAGGTTTCGTCCTGGCGAAAGAACTCCAGGAGCTCTCCCCGGGGAAGGTCGCCCTGGACAAGCACCTTGAAGGGGCGAGGGGTGGATTTCAGCCTCTCACCCACCACCCTCAAGAGGCGCATGGAGCTCAGAAGCACCAGGGATCGGCCGCCGTTATCCTTCACCAGCCTCTCCACCACCCGGGCCACCAGGGCGTCATACCCCGGATCTTGCACCCGGAGCCCCATGCGGACGACCCAAAGCTCCATCTGTTGCGCCAGGGGAAAGGGGGAATCCAGCACCAGCACCTCGTTCGGCGTCAATCCCGTCTCCGTCGACCAGTTTTCCACGGAACCTCCCAGGGCCAACGTGGCGGAGGCCGCCACCACTCCTCGGCAGGGGGCCTTCTCCATGCTTTCTCCCACCAGATCGGCGCACTCCACCGGGGTGCTGCATAGCTGACGGCCGTCCCACCAGTAGGCCCAGGAGGGAAAATGGTCCACCGCCGTGCACCAGGCCAGGTCTTCCCGCATCTTCCTCAGGGCCTTACTCCAGGAGAGTATCTCGTGCCCCTCCTCCGGGATCAATTCCGGATCGCGCTCTGCCAGTGGGGCGAAACGCTTCACCAGCTGATCCGCCAGGGCGATAAGGGGCCCCCCATCCACCCCCACTCCTTCCTCCGCACGACGCCAAGTGTGGCCTTCGCCCCACCGGATCCTCATCTGTCCGAAAAAAGCCTCCACCTCCCGGCGGCACCCCACCAGATCCTCCGAGGCTCCCGAAAGGTCCACCCCCAGCTTTTCCAGCGCATCCCCCGGAGAAGACACCACCCGGGCTCCCAGGAGGCGCTGCCACTCCTCCTGCGAGGTCCCCCGCGAAGAGCTGGAACGAGCCGCCTCCGCCATGCGGTGCGCCTCGTCGCAGAGGAGCACGTCGAAGGGGACGGGAAAGGGCGTCCCCAGGCCAAGGGTATACGAGAAGAACAGGTGATAGTTCGCCACCACCAGGGTGCTGCCCTGGGCCCGGCGAAGGGCCGCCGTCACGGCGCACTCCTCTCGGTGGGGGCAAGCCCTTCCGGCGCAGCTCGACGCCGAAGCGGCGGCGGCCAGGAGGGCCGGGTGCCCCGGGGGAAGGCTGAGCTCGTCCAGATCCCCCGTGGCGGTGCGCTCCATCCAGGCCCCGAGCTTCCGGGTCCCTTCGCCCCGGTCGCCAAAGGAAAGGGATCCCTCGGTGGTCATCTCCAAAGCCCGGCGGCGGCAGAGGTAGTGGGATCGCCCTTTGAGAAGGGTGTAGGACACGGGAAGGCCCAGCACCTGAAGGAGGCGGGGAATGTCCTTTCGAAGCAGCTGCTCCTGTAAGGGAATGCTCGCGGTGAGGAGGAGCACACGCCCCTCCTCTTGGGTGGCCCAAAGCAAGGCCGGGGCCAGGAGGGCAAAGCTCTTGCCCACCCCTGTGGGGGCCTCGACGGCCAGAAGCCACCCCGGGGGGGCTTCCTCGCAAAGATGCCGTACCCGCTCCGCCATCTGCTGCTGGGGGGGGCGGACTTCGTAGCCATCGAAGGCCCGGGCAAAGGGCCCTTCCGGGCCAAACAGGGCGTACATTTCCATCATCCTTCCCCTCCCCACGAAGGGGCGGCGTCACAGCTTTAAAAAAATCTTCCGGGGAAGGCCATCCCCCGATCGCCCCGCCCCCCGAAGGGGAAAAGACGGGGTATACTTTCTCCCAGGATGCCGCCGAACTCAGGGCACCCCGGGAAAGGAGTCCGTCATGAGGCGTCTTGCCGTACCGCTGCTTTTGATCGCCCTCGGGGGATCGATCGTCGGGGGCCATCTCCCCGAGGACGGAAGGGGGTCTTCCCCGGCGGAGGCCTTTTTTCTCTTCGAGGAGGAAGACCCCTCGGCGCCCCCCGAGCCCTTCACCTGGCGTCGGGCCCTCCCCTTGGACGACGTGGCTCGTCTCTTTCGGGAGGGGGGATTTTTGGCGCTCTGCGAGGGTGGAAGTTCCTCCGACGTGGCGGCGGCCCTTCTTCGGGGGGCCGATCCCAACCTGTCCAACGACCGGGGACGGTCGGCCCTCATGTTCGCCCTGGCAAATCCCGACCCCGCCGTGGCCCAAATCCTCCTGGAAGGGGGAGCCGACCCCCGGGCCGTCGACCGGGAGGGACATCCCGTGTGGATCTTCCTCCCCCCCGGGGGGGCGCTACGCCCCCTGGCCCTGCTCCTGGACTTCGGACTAAACCCCCGGAGCCCCGGGGCCTCGGGGGTCGAAATGCCCTTTATCCTCGCCGCCGCCGAGGACGCCCCCGCCACCCTGCCCCTGCTCCTGGATCGAGGAGTTCCCGTCGATCTCCGGGACTCTGCCGGGGCCACCCTCCTCATGTGGGCCGCCACCAACCCCCGGCCGGGGGGCGTGGAGGCCCTGCTCCTCCGGGGGGCGGACTCCCGGGCCGTCGATGGCGAGGGGCGAACCCCCCTTCATTACGCCCTGGAGAGCCCCTATCCCGGAGGGGAAGTCGTACGGGCCCTGCTCCGGGGAGGGGCCGATCCCAATGCCCGTACCGTCGAAGGCACCACTCCCCTGGCGTTGGCGGCCCGACAAGGGGCCCCCCGGGAGGTCTTCGAAGCCCTCCTTCGGGGGGGAGCCCTGCCCTTCCTGGGGGATGAAGAGGGCCTCACCCCCTGCGACGAGGCCCGCACGAACCCCGACCTGAGGCATCGCCGGGATATCCTGAAGCTTCTCTGCCCCTAAAAAGGGGATCCTGGACCGGATCCCCTCAGGGGCGCACTGTGGAGATAAAGTCTCCTCGCACCCACCCTTCGTGGCCGCTGGGAGTCCGCACGTAATGCCACAGGGCGTCCGGGCCGGTCCCCACCGCATCTCGCTCCACGTAGGCGGAGAGGTCCCGCCGAAAGACCACGGGGACCATCCCTTCCTGCTCTTTTCCCACCACCCGTACCGAGGTGCCCTTGCGCAGGTCGTATTTTTTTCCCAGGCAGAACACGGACACGGCGCGCAGGAGCCGGGCGTCGTAGTACTCGGGGGAAGACTGGTACACCGTGAGGGATTCGTTTCCCGCCAGATTGGTCACCACCCGGGATTTCGTGGTGGGCTCCTGGCGCACGTTTACCTTGGTCCCCGTGAGGGCCCCCGGCACCCCCCGGGCCTCCCGGCGGGCCTCCAAAAAACGAGGGCCAAAGGATCCCAGCTGGGTCTCTCCAAAGGCCAGGGCCCGAAGCGAGGCGTCGTCTCCCCCCCCGTCGTAGAGGCAGAGCACCCCCCGATCATCCCCCGTCCCCTGGGGAAAAAAATCGAAGGGGCCCAGGGATTCCGGGGTCTCCCCCAGGAGATGGCGCAGGGCGGAGCGCCCCATCCCCACAAAGGTCCCGGCGAAGCTGCCATCGCCGGAGAACTCGTACTGCAGGAGCTCCCTTCCCGCATCCTTCACGCGAAAGACGTAGGAAAAGCCCTCTCCCTGGGCGCGGCGCACCTCCCGGGGTTCGAAAGATATCCTCAAAGGCACCTCGGTGGTCCCCGGGACCGGATGGTCCATCAAGGGGTCTTCGGCGCTCCGAGCCCCCGCCTCACGGAAGAGGCGATCCAGATCCACCGCCGCCACCGCACCGGGGGAAAGGGAGGCCTTCGGATTTTCTCGCCGCACCGAGGGTCCGGGGGTGGGAGAGGTGCCCCGGAGTCCGGGGTCCCGGGGATGCCAAAAGAAAAAATACGTCCCCACCCCCGCCCCCAAGAAGGTCAGCACCATCCCTATCCCGAGGATCTTCAACACGTGGTATCGGTAGTGCGCGCTGCTTCGTTTCATGAGGCCCTCCCGATCTGCCCGTTCCGCCTGCGGCAAACGGCCGTTCTCGCCGGCGATCGTACCACCCCCTGGGGGGGCACGGTCCCTACTCTCGTCATTGTACGCCCTGATCTCGTGGGGTGGAAGCCTCTGACGGGAAAAGACGTAAAAAAGCGGAGCCCCGTCGGGGCTCCGCCTCGCTCCTTTAGGTTGGTGCCGGAAGGGCTCCTTACGCCATCACCACTTCGGTGCCTTCCTGTCCCTCCAGGGCCTCTACCGCCTTGTAAAGGGAGGTAATGATGGCCTTCTTCCCCGGGAAGGTGCGGGCGAACTTCACCGCCGCCTTCACCTTGGGGAGCATGCTCCCCGGAGCGAAATGCCCCTCGTCCACGTACTGAATGGCCTCGGGCACCGTCATGCGCCGCAGATCGCGCTGGTCGGGCTTTTTGAAGTTGATGGCCACCCGGTCCACCTCGGTGAGGATGAGGAGCACATCGGCCTGGATGTCCTCCGCCAGGCGCTCCGCCGCCAGATCCTTGTCGATGACCGCCGCCACCCCCCGGAGGGAGCCGTCCCGCTCTTCCACCACGGGAATGCCGCCCCCGCCGCAGGTCACCACGATGGTGGTGTCCCACAGACGCTTCACCGCGTCGATTTCCACAATGCGCACGGGCGCGGGGGAGGGCACCACCCGGCGCCACCCCCGCCCCGCGTCCTCTTTCATGTTGTAGCCCTTTTCCTCGGCGATGCGCTGGGCCTCTTCTTCGGAATAGAACGCTCCGATGGGCTTCGTGGGGTTCCGGAAGGCCTCGTCCTTGGCGTCCACCACCACCTGGGTGGCCAACGTCACCACGGGAACGTTCCGATTGCGCCGCCGGAGGGCGTCCCGCAGGGCCTGCTGGATCTGATAGCCGATGTACCCCTGGCTCATGGCGCCGCACACGTCAAAGGGCATGGCGGGGGTTTCGGGATTGACCTTCGCCGCCGTCTCCGACGCCAGGACGATGCGCCCCACCTGGGGGCCGTTGCCGTGCACCACGGCCATTTCGTAGCCCCGGCAGCTCAACTCCGCCAGATACTCCACCGTGCGGCGCACCACGTCGAGCTGGGCTTCCGCCGTGGCGGGCGTTCCCGCCTCCTGCAACGCATTGCCCCCAAGAGCCACCACAACTTTTGTCGTACTCACGAGAAATTCCTCCCCGAGAAGATCTTCAGATGAACGGCTCCGCCGCCAACGAAAAAATTATAGCGGCTCCCGGCCAAAAGTCCATAGAAATTTGGTTATATATAAACCAAATTCGAGAAAAAGTTTATTCGCCCCTCTCCGGAAGAGAGAGGGAACCCGCCCCCCCGGCGACAGGCCCTTGCTCCGGAGAAAATCCGAAGGCGCAAGCCCCCGGCCCGGTCTTCTTCCGGCCTCGCCCCATGTTCCGGCTTTTCGCCGCGCCTCCTCCCGGCGTTCTCCTCCGGAGGCGCCGGAGAGAACGGGGAGCGGCGGAGGCTTCCGCAAGGGGGTCTGCGGCACGCCGATTCTTTCGGTCCCCGAGGGCTCTACGGGAGCTCCACCCCCGCCAGGAGCGTTTTGATCCATCCCTTGGCCCCGTCGTACCGCTCCGCCGGCAGCACCACCTCCACCAGAAGGGGTGTGCCGGGGTAGGTGGCGATCATCGTGGCTTTCCGCTGCCCCGAGGCCTCCGGTGCGGCGTAGAGCCCCGCCCGACAGATTTTGCCGACGGCGTTTTTCAGGGTGTTGACCCCGAAGAACGTCTGCCCCGCTCCCCGCCGCGTCGCCTCCGCCGAAGCCTCCTGCTCGCCGGCCAGCACCAGCACGGAGATCACGGACATGTCCGGGCCGCTGTACACTCCTTTGGAGGAGGTCACTTCCTGGGGCACCGAGGCATCGGGGAGCCGCACCCGGATCTTTTTCGAGGCGTCCACGAAGAGCCCCGGATCGGGGGGTTCCGTCAGGTCGGGGAGCTCTCCTTCGGAGAGATCCGGCGAGAGGGCGGGAAGGTCATCGCCGCTGGAAATCGCCCCCACTCCCGTCACGGGAGGCGGGGGGGTGAGGGGCACCACCGAGGGCCCGGGGGATCCCGTGGCCCCCTGTCCCGGAAAGAGAGGGGGCTTGCTTGTGCCCGTGCCTTCCGGGAAGACCGCCTGCAGAAAGTTCGCAAACTGGGCCTCCAGCGCGGGGAAGTCCTTGCGCAGGCCGTCGAAGAGAATGGCCCGGGCGGTTTTGCCGTCCATGAAGAGGAAGAGCCGGGCCTTGAGCTCCGCCGCCCCCTCGCCCTGGCCGGTGAAGGTGAAGTCGTGACGCACCGCGGGCCGTCCTCCCACGGTGGCGTCCCCCACCTCCCCCGCCGCGTAGTTCCTGAAGGATCCCGTCATGAGGCTGTTGGCCTGAAAGGCCTGGAAGTAGCTCCGCACGTCCATGGGGGCGGCGAGCTCTTCCGTGAAGAAAAATGCCTCGGCCCAGACCGATTTTCCCACCTGGAGCACGTAGTACGACGCCACCCCCGGGGCGGGGGCGGCGCGCTCCTGCCACCCCGGCGGAAGGGGCCCCAGACGCAGGGCCGCCGTCGCCGCCCCGGAGCCCAAAAGCAGCGCCACGGCGGCAAAGGCCCCCCACAAGAACCTCTTTCTCATCTCCACCACATCCTTTCTCGCCCTCCGGCGCGGAACCCGGAGCCACGACAGAGCTCCGGAGCGCGCCTCCGGGATCAGTATGGCACGAAATCGTCTTCGGCGCCACGGGAAGGGGCGAAGCCCTTTTTGCCCCCACGAAGGGGCCCGGTGACCTCCGCGCCGGAGAACAAAAAAGGGGGGGCACAAGGCCCCCCGTGATCTTTTTATATTACGCCCAGAACAAACCTACTTCGCCCGCATGTAGGCCCAGACGTGCGCGGCCGTAAAGTCTACCGATCCTACGGTTCCCTTCGTTGCCGATCCGACAATGACAAGCCCTTCCTGCGCTCTGATATCGGCAAGCCTCGCCCGGGACCCCGCCGTGGGCACATAGACACCGACCCACGCCTGGTCTCCGGAGCCCGCCACGTCGTAGCTTCCACCCAACGTCTTATTCATCATCCTGCTCAGGTCGGCCACCGTAGGCAGGGCCGCCTGGGCCCCATTATCAGCGTAGTACTGCATGGTGGAGCTCGCCATGGTGCGGAGGTCGCTCAGGGCCTTGGTGGCGTCGGCCTTGTCCGTGCTGCTCCCCATGACCATCATCATGCCGCCGGCGAGGATGCCGATGATGATCATGACGATGAGCAGTTCCACCAGGGTAAAGCCGCGCTGCTTCTTCATGAGTTTCTTCATCACAATAAGTCCTCCTTTTCTCATCAACAAAACATCACATAAAGGGATAAAAAAGGTGCCCACCACGCCTCGTCTTCTTCACCTCGCCCGAATCCGCGCGTCTCACCCCCTTTCATGCCCCCGGACCGGGGGCTAGAGCATGGTCTGAATGGCCCCGATGATGGGAAAGAAGATGGCCATGGCGATGACCGCCACCACGCCTCCCACGAAAACGATCAACATGGGCTCCAGCAACGAGTTGAGCTGTCCCACCTTCACGTCCAACTCCGCCTCGAACCAGTCCGCCACCTTGTTCATCATCTCCTCCAGGCGCCCGGTCTGCTCGCCGATGGCGATCATATGGGCCACCATGAGGGGAAAGATCTTGACCCCCTTGGCGGTCTCTCCCAGCCCTTGCCCCCTCTTGGCGGCCTCTCGAAGCATCGCGAAGCCCTGGCGCACCTCGTAGTTGTCCGACACCTCTCCCGCCATCTCCAGACAACTCAGGATGGGGACCCCCGCCTGGACCAGAGATCCCAGGGTCCGGGTGGAGCGGGCCATAATGGCCTTGTACTGCAGGTCGCCGAAGACGGGAACCCGAAGCCGCACCCTATCGACGAAGGGGCGAGTGGCCTTACTGGACCCCAGGACCACCCAGATCGCCACCAGAGCCACGATCGCTCCCAGAATAATATACCACTTGTTGCCAAAAAAGTCCGCCAGATCGAAGATCACCGTGGTAATCCACGGCAGCTCGGTGTTGAGGTTGTCCAGGGCGCCTTTAAACTTGGGGACGATGACCGTCACCATGAGGTAGAGCACCAGGGTGGCAAAGGTCATGATCACCGTGGGGTAGGTGAGGGCCCCCTTGATCTTGCGCTGGAGGGTCTCTTGTTTCTCCAGAAAGGATGCCAGACGGTTCACGGTGACGTCCAGTAGCCCCCCCTCCTCCCCCGCCTGCACCATGGCCACCATGAGGGTGTTGAACTCGGGGCGATTTTTCATGGCGGCCGCCAGAGACACGCCGTTATCGAGCATTTTTTTGACCTGGACCACGGCGTAGG
>ENA-UPSM01002297-UPSM01002297.1-activated-sludge-metagenome-genome-assembly--contig:-NODE-2297-length-23420-cov-4.970169_pt1 | contig 23420 bp, 18 predicted proteins | sample MGYA00238181_ERZ773283 | MGnify/ENA primary metagenome ERZ773283 (study PRJEB29023, sample SAMN05720199) | activated sludge metagenome | isolation source: Anaerobic digester | place: Japan...
ACCGAGCCGATGGCCGAGCGCACCCTCCGGGCAGTGGCCCACGCCGGGACGTGGGCCGAGCAGCGGGCGGAATGGGCCGCTTTAGCCCGTCCTGGCCGACTTTGATCGACTCATGCTGGAAGTTGTCCGATCGCTTGGATCTTGATAGATTTTGCGCGCATGCGAGCCGTGGCACCGATGACGAGCTCTGAGCCTTGGGTGTCTGTCGACGCCGTGGCGGCTCACATCGGCGTCGCCAAGGACTCGGTGTACCGCTGGATCGACGCGAAGGGGCTGCCTGCCCATCGGGTCGGGAAGCTCTGGAAGTTCAAGCTCTCGGAGGTTGACGACTGGGTGCGCGCCGGTGGAGCAAGCGAAGCGCGTACGCGGGCCAAGCCAGTGCGGCGAACGACGGCGAGGAAGACGAAATGACCGCCACGACTGCCCGCACCTCCACGCGCACGACGCCGATGCTGTTCTCGCGGCAGCGCCAGCTACTGCAACTCCTTGATGCGCTGGGCGGCACGTCAGGCATGCTCGACTTCCAGAAGCTGCTGTTCCTGTACTGCCAGGAGGCGTCCACGGGAGAGGCGCCCTACGACTTTGTCCCGTACAAGTTCGGCGCGTTCTCGTTCACGTCCTACGCGGATCGTCGGAAGCTCATCGAGCGTGGGCTCCTGGAGGATGAGGACGGCTGGCAGATCACCGCAGAGGGGCGGAAGATCATCGGGCGCACGATGGACATGCAGCTCGCGGCCTTCGCGAAGCGGCACCGTGGTCTGCACGGGGACGCGCTGGTCGCCGACACATATCGGCGCTTCCCGTTCTTCGCGATCCGCAGCGAGATCGCCGAGCGCGTCCTCAAAGGCGACGACGCCGCGCTCGCCCGCATCAAGGCAGTCCGCGCCAAGGCGACTGGCCCCGCGCTGAGCACCATCGGCTACGAGGGCCACACGCTGGAGAGCTACCTGACCATCTTGCTCAAGAGCGGCGTCACGCTCCTCTGCGACGTGCGCCGGAACCCCATCAGCCGGAAGTACGGCTTCTCGAAGAACACGCTCGCGCGCGGGTGCGAGGGCGTCGGCATCCGCTACGAGCACCTGCCCGAACTCGGCATCGCGTCGGAGCAGCGGCAGTCACTCGACACGCAGGCCGACTACGACGCGCTCTTCTCCGACTACGAGCGCACGTGGCTCCCGAAGCAGGGTGCGGCGCTGAAGAAGATCGAGGGCTGGATTGATGCAGGCGAGCGCGTGACGCTGACCTGCTACGAGCACCAGCCGAACCAGTGCCATCGCCATTGCGTCGCCGAAGCGCTCGCGGGCAAGGCCAGCAAGGATCTTACTGCCAAGCACTTGTGAGAAGGTTGGGGGCACGATGGAGAAGCAGCGCGTTCTCATCACCGTCAAGACGTACCCCACGCTCTCTCGGAAGTACGGCGAGACGGTCTGCACGGCGGGCGTGCGCGAGGACGGAACGTGGGTGCGCATCTATCCCGTCCCGTTCCGCCGCCTGAACGAGGAGCAGCAGTACAAGAAGTACGACTGGCTCGAGGTGCGGCTCGTCCGCAACACCACCGACCCGCGCCCCGAGACGTACCGCCCCTTCGACGCGGCCGACCTCGAGGAGCCCGTCGGGCACATGGACACCGACGACCAGTGGCGCGAGCGGCGGAAGCTGCTGCTGAAGACCGCCCGCGTCTACGACCGGCTCGATGACCTGATCGCAGGAGCGAAGGCGAACGAGATCTCGCTCGCCGTGTTCAAGCCGACGCGCATCACCGACTTCGTGTGGGAGGAAGAGGAGCGCACTTGGGACCCGGACAAGGTCCGGGAAATGCGCGACGCGACGAAGCAGTACGACCTCTTCGCCGACAACACGTGGCGCGAGACGTTCAAGGTGATCGACAAGCTGCCCTACAGCTTCTCGTACAAGTTCGAGGACGCGACGGGCAAGAAGAGCGAACTGCAGGTGCTCGACTGGGAGGCGGGCGCCCTCTACTGGAACTGCCTCCGGTCGACCGACGGCGATGAGCCCAAGGCACTCGCGAAGGTCCGGCAGAAGTACTTCGACGAGTTCACGAAGAAGGATCTGCACTTCTTCCTCGGCACGACGCAGCAGTTCCACTTCGTCGCTCCGAATCCCTGGGTCATCATCGGCGTGCTGCCCATCCCGGAGCAGAAGCAGCTTGGGCTGTTCTGACGCGGGGTGGCGAAACCTCCGACCGCCCCCGGTGGGGAACGGACGGGGATCGCCAACGGCCCGCAGGGCATCCCGGGCCGACCCGGCGAGACCCAACTAAACCCGATTGAAGCCGGTTTCGTCCTCTGATACCCTGCGTCCCTCGACCGCCCGGCCTTGAACCAGGTGACGCATGGATGACCGATGGCTCTCAGTGGACGAAATCTCGGAGTACTTGGGGGTCAGCAAGGACACGGTTTACACGTGGATCAGCGCGAAGGGCATGCCAGCCCATCGCGTGGGTCGCCTCTGGAAGTTCAAGCGCGACGAGGTCGACGGCTGGGTGAAGTCCGGGGGGGCAGCAGATCGCCAGGACGTCGATCCGGGCGGCAAGGAGGGACGGTGACGGCCCGCCCTCCACAGTCGAAGACCAACGGTTCGCATCGGCCAGCAACCGTCGCTGGTCTGGATCCCGCTGCGCCGTACTCGTCGAGGCTCTCGGCGCGCTCGGCGCTGTTCACCGAGCTCCACCAGCTTCTCGACGGTGAAACGAAGGCGCTTTCGTCGGCCGAATACCGGCGCCGAGTAGTCGACGAGAACCGCCTCGCGAAGCCGTCTAAGGCAGCTCGCGAGAAGCTCTGGAAGGAGCTGAAGGCACGGTACCGGCTCGACGCAGAGGACCCGCTTTTTGCTGCCTTTTGGACCGAGTGGACGCGCTGCACCTCGGAGCCCGAGCGCAGCCTCACGGCCTACGTGTTCTTCGCGCTCAACGATCGCCTCGTCACGGATCTCGGTCTCGATCTGCTCTATCCGCTTCTTCGTCGCGCGCCCGCGGAGCTGCGACTCGCTGACGTTCTCGCGTTCGTCGAGCGCGCCTACCGCGCCCATCCCGAGGCTCGCGCATGGTCCGACGAGACGCGCACAGCCGTGGCCCAGAAATACACGGCGAGCATCCGCGACTTCGGGCTCGCGCGCGGGACGATTCGCAAGACCTCGATCCGGCCCGCCCTCTACGGCGCGCCGGTGCGCTTGGTCGTGCGGGCACTGCGTCTTGCCGGTACCGCGCCCCTCGACATCGTGCAGTCGCCAGCCTTCAAGCTGCTCTGCCTCGATACGACCGAGGTCATCGATGCGCTGAGCGAGATGAACCGCGTGGGCGCGCTGCGCTTCCGCATGCAGGGAGACGTCGTCGAACTCGACGTGCGAGGTGCTTGATGGACAGCATGTTCACCGCGCTCATCGAGCTTCTCAAGACGCCGCTCCGGCACGACCGAGGCGTGAAGACCGACAGCTCCGTGCTGCTCATCTACCCGCCCGATCGCGAGCTCGACTTCCGGGAACACCTGCTCGACACCTTCGTGCCCGAGCTGGACGCGAAGAACATCCCGCACCGGCTGCTCGACCTCTCTGGGTTCCTGTTCTCCGGCCTGAGCGACGAGCAGATCGAGTCGCTCCAGGAAGACGAGTTCGAGGACTACCGCTGGATGAAGCAGGGCCTCTCAAAGCGGGCCGAGGCAGCTCTCCATGCGCGTCTGACGGAGGAGGCCTCAAAAGTCCCGGGCGGCAACGTCCTCGTGTACGCGACCGTCGCCCTGCATCCCGTCGTGCGCTACGGCGAGGTCCTCAAGGGCCTGCGCGACCTCGATGCCCGCATTGTCCTCGGCTTCCCCGGTGAGGAACGCGGCGGGAAGCTTCACTTCATGAACCAGGCTGACGGCGCCAACTACCTGGCCGTCAAGCTGTTCGCGCGTTGGGGCAAGACGACGCCGCCCGGGAGAGCCAGCACATGACCACCGTTCGAGAAATCATCAAGCGCGACATCGGTGTGAAGGTCGAGGGCGTCGTCAAGGTGTTCGACCGCTCGGCGCTCGCGAACGAAGTCCGCGAGTACGTCGTCACCGACAAGATCGAGGACGAGCTGAAGCGCATCGTCGACACCTTCACCCAGGTCAGCGAGACGCTCCGACGCGGCGGTGCTTCGCGTGACGTGGTCGGCATGTGGGTGTCCGGCTTCTTTGGCTCCGGCAAGTCGCACTTCGCCAAGGTGCTCGGCTACCTGCTCCAGAACGACGAGCTGGGCACCGACGGAGAACGCTGCATCGACGCCTTCGTGAAGCACCTCTCGGACAGTCAGCGCGGCAAGGATGTCCGCCTACGGCTCGGTGAGATCAAGCTGAACACGCAGGTCCGCACCATCGCGTTCGAGATCAAGAGCCGCCAGTCCCTGACGAACCCGAACTCCGTCGGCGAGATCCTCCTCTCCGAGTTCTATCGGGACATCGGCTTCGGCGAGAACTTCGTCGTCGCGCGCATCGAGCGTCGCCTGCACCAGCGGGGGCTTCTCGACAAGCTCGCGGAGACGTTCGAGTCGCTGCACGGCGTGCCGTGGCGCAGCGAGCAAGGGCGCGAAGACCTGATGACCGTTCGTCGTCGGCTGTCGAAGGTGCTACCGAAGATCGATCCGAAGGAGTACCCGGACGAGGACTCGGCGAAGAAGGCGCTCGACGACGCCTTCCGCCACGAGAAGCTCACGGCGGAAGGCATCGCCGACGAGCTCGTCGCGTGGGTCGACGCGCAGAAGCCAGCCGGCGGCAAGTCGCAGCACCTCGTGTTCGTCATCGACGAGATGGGCACCTTCATCGGCGACTCGAACGAGAAGATCGGTGAGCTGAACAGCCTCGCCGAGATGATCGGCAACAAGGGCAAGGGCAAGGTCTGGCTCGTGGTCACCAGCCAGCAGGACCTCGAGAAGGTCGTCGACCGCACCAACTTCCAGCCGACCCTCGTCGGGCGTCTAAACGCCCGCTTCGAGCTCAAGCCGCACCTTATCTCCGACGAGATCAACAAGGTCGTCTCGGAGCGCATCCTCAAGAAGCGCCCGGCCGAAGAGAGCGGGCTCAAGGCGATCTACGCGAAGCACGAAGGCCACATCGCCGACCTCGCCGACATCAAGGCGAGCCGCCGCCTCGCGAGCATCACGGAGCGCTCGTTCATCGACGCCTATCCGTTCCTTCCTCACCAGGTTCGCCTGGCGCAGGACATCTTCGAGGCGCTCTCGGGCTTCCGAATCTCGGGCGGCGTTCGCTCGATGATCGCCGTGGTCATGGAGGCCCTCCAGGACCTCGCCGACAAGCCGCTAGGTGTCGTCGTCAGCTTCGACCAGGTCTTCGACGCCGTCGAGAACGACCTGCTCTCGCAGGAGTATCTCGGCGCCTCGGGCGTGCGCTCGATCTACGAGTCGGACGAGCGTGTCCCCAACATGCCCGTCGAGTCGTCGCGCGTCCTCAAGGTGCTATGGCTCCTCCAGCGCATCACGTGGGTGCCGCGTGTTCCCGAGACTCTCGCGAAGCTCCTGGTGCGCGACCTCACCACCGAGATCGCCCCGCTTCGCGGCCAGGTCGAAGCGACGCTCACCGCACTTCAGGAGGCGGGCTACGTCGCCCGCGACGAGGCGACCGGCGAGTGGAAGTTCCTCAACGAGCGCGAGCGCACGATCGAGCAGGCCATCCAGGAGATGGTCCGCCCCGGCGGCACGAAGAGCATCAGCATCGCGGCGGTGCGGCGCACCGCGCAGCAACTCTGCAAGGACGAGGTCGTCACGCGAAAGAAGCTGGCGAACTTCGCCGTGACCCACGGCACCACCAAGGTCCCGTTCTCGTTCGGTGTGCATCTCGACGGCGAAGCGGTCGAGACCGGCCCCGAGTTGGAGGTCGTGTTCACGAGCCCGCTCGCACCGGGGCGCAAGACCGACCTCGAAGAGGTGCGCCGCCAGAACCAGGCCTCCGGCGCGAAGGGCAAGACGGTGTGGTGGGTGGCAGACGCGCCCGACAACCTCGAGTCCCGCTTCAAGCGCTACGAGGCGCTGGTGAAGGTCACTGGCGACAAGCGCTTCACCGAGGACAGCTCCGCGGACACGCAGGACGCGCTCTCCGAGAAGCGCAAGGAGCGCGACGAACTGCGGAGCGCACTGGTGAAGGACCTCGAGCGCGCGTTCGTCACGGGCACGCTGTTCCACGGCGGCCAGGAGATCAGCCTCGAAGGCATCTCCGACCTGAAAGAGCCGATCAAGAACGCGCTCTCGTCGGTCATCCCGAACGTGTACCCGCGCTTCGCCATCGCGGATCGCTCCTTCGAGTTCGCCAAGAACCTCAAGGCGCTGCTCAGCCCGACGACGTCGGAGCTACACAAGGTCGCGCCCGACCTGCAGCTCTTCGACACGCAGGGGAGCCTGCAGCGTGAGTCGGCGCTCGTGGCGCAGGTGCTCGAAGTGCTGACCGACCTTCGCGACGAGGACGCCGACGCCGAAGGTGCGCGCCTTCTCGATGCCAAGGACGACAAGGGCTTCAAGGGCTTCTCGCGCGCGCCGTTCGGCTGGCCCGACGAGCTGGTTCGTCTGCTCCTCGCGGCCTGCTTCCGCGCGGGCGCCGTCTACCTCGAGCAGCAGAGCGCTTCGGGACCGTCGGCGCTGTACGACTACAAGGGCGCCGACGAGCTGTTCTCGAAGATCACCTCGTTCAAGAAGGCCACGTTCCGCATCGCGGAGACGAGCCTCTCGGTCGACCAGATCAAGAAGGCGAGCAAGGCGCTCATCGCGATGGGCGTGACCGGCACGCCGGAGTCCGGCAACGCCATCGCCGCTGCCGTGCGGACCCTCGGGTTCGCGCTCAAGTCCCGCATCGACGACGCGCGCATTCGGGCGCAGCAGGGCCTGCCGGTGCCCGACACCATCCTCGGTGCGGAGAGCGCGCTGACCGAGCCCACCACGGCCAAGGACCCGACGGCCGTGGTCACCGCCTTCCTCGCGAAGGAGGACGTGTGGAAGACACTCCACCAGTCCGTCGAGGCGCTGCGGCACTTCCTCGACGCGAACCGGCACAAGGACTTCGACCTGTCGCGTCGGCTGGTGGCGCTCGCGACCGACCACCCGCTGCCCGAAGCGCATCCGAAGCGCGCGACGTTCGAGCAGGCGGCGAAGGACCTCGCGGCCATCGTGGACGACAAGGCGGTCGTCGCGCGCTGGTCGGACTACCGCTCCGCGTTCGACACGGCGTTTGCGGCGTACCGCGATGCGTTCGTGCAGAGCTATGACGAGGTCCGGCACGCGGCCGAGGCGGCCATCGCCGCCATCCACGAGGGCGATGCCTACAAGAACGCGCCCGCGGGCCAGCGCGAGGCCGTCGTCGCCAAGGTCTTCGGCACGGGGCGGGTATGTCACTATCCGTCGCTCACGCTTTCGTCAGTGGAGTCGCTGCTCGATGCCGCCGGCAAGCGAAGCCTGACGACGCTGGAGCAGGCGCTCGTGGCGCTCCCCGTGTACCGGTCGCAGGTGGAGTCCGAGCTGGCCGCGCTGGTGCTTCCTCCTCCGCCTCCGCCGCCTCCGGGCGAGAAGGTGTTCGAGTGGCGCCCGGCCACCGTCCTCGTCGGCAAGCGCTTCGCGACCGAGACCGACGTCGACAACGCGCTCGATTCCCTCTCCAAAGAGCTCAAGGCCCGCGTGCGTGAGGGCTTCACGGTGGTGGTGAAGTGACGAGCGACCAGAACGAACACGGCCCTTCGTCGGCCCAGGCGCTCTCCGACAGCCTCAAGGAGGCGGTCAAGTCGTGGGTGCCCAAGGTCCGCAAGGCACTCGACGACGAGTTCGGCGCGCAGCTCGAGCGGCTCGGCCTTCGCAGGAACGGCAAGCACGTCGCGCTCGACAAGATGAGCCTGCCCTCTGCGTCCGTGGCAGTTCGCCATCGGGCCGAGGCGCTCGTCGCCCGCGAGTCGCTCTCCGAAGGAACACCCGAGCGCGGCTACGACAACGTCGTCCGCGAGCTGACCTACACGCTGCTCAACCGCCTCGTGGGCCTCAAGGCGATGGAGGCGCGCAAGCTGCTCTATCTGCCGCCGCCGGGCGACGCGAACGCCTCGCCGGAGGAGACCGAGGTCATCACGCCGGTGCCCGGCCAAGCGCGCTCGCGCTACCTCCGCGACTTCCGCGCAGCCGGAGGCAGCCGCTACAAGTACGAGGACGACGCCGAGGAAGCGCTTCTGCGCGAGGGACTCACGTCAGCGTTTCGCCACGTCACGAGCGAGATCCGCGTCCTCTTCGATCCCGACCACGAGTACGCGAGCGTGTGGCCGACGCACGCCGCGCTGACCGGCGTCCTCAAGATGATCAACGAGGACCTTCCTGCGGACGCGTACCGCGCGCAGGACTTCCTCGGCTGGGTCTACCAGTTCTTCAACCGCGACGAGAAGAAGCGCGTTCGCGACGAGAACAAAGGCACGCCTCGCTCCTCGTATGAGCTGGCCGTCATCAACCAGTTCTACACGCCGTCGTGGGTGGTGAAGGCGCTCGTCGATAACACCCTTGGGCGCCTGTGGGTTGAGATGCACCCCGACACGGCTATCCACCGAGTGTCACCGGAGGGCACTCCCAGCTATCAGATCGTCCCTGCCACTCAGGGCGCAGTGGCGGAACAAAGGCCGGTGTCTGCACCGAAGCTCGCGCGCGACATCGCTCTTCTCGACCCCGCGTGCGGCGCCATGCACTTTGGCCAGTACGCGTTTTCGCTCTTCTACAGGATGTACGAAGAAGAGCTTGAGAGATGTGGCCAGCCGGGTTGGCCCGCCGAGCCCTCGGTATCATCTCCCGCGGACATTCCTGCGGCGATTCTCGAGAACAACCTCTTCGGGATCGACATCGATCCTCGTGCAATCCAGATCGCAGCCCTCTCGCTCTTGCTCACCGCAAAAGAGGCGGCATTGAGCCATGGCGTCTCTTTGAGGTCGGTCAGGGTGCGTCGCAGCAACTTGGTGGTCGCAAACGGCGTGAGCCTCGGCGAGTCGTCCTTGAAGACGCTGGTCGACCGCATCGGCGTGAAGCTCGGCTCGGACGAGCTTCGCCAACGTCTCTTCCAAACCCTCTGGGATACCGTCAGGAACGTCGGCGAACTGGGCAGCCTCGTCCAAGTCGGCGAGGGGATGTCGCGCGTCCTCGACGAATGGGTCCAGCAGCAGGCCAAGGCGCGGGGGCTGACGAAGGTTGCGCGGCGGCGTCCTACCCCGCAGCTTGAGCTGGGTTCCATCATTTCCGACGCCAACCGGCTACGAGCCCACCAACTGGAGCTCGAGCGCCAAGCGCTTCATGCCGAGGCGGTCGACCTCCAACGTGAACTCCTGCAAGCAGTGGACGACGCATCTGCGGCAACTGCAGCGGCCCCCTCAGAACGGCTGTTCGCGGAGGACACAGGCAGGAGCCTGAAACTGATTCAGACGCTGTCTCGCAAATTCGACGTTGTCGTCATGAATCCGCCGTATGGCAGCCCGACCAAGTCTAGCGCCGAGTACATCGACAACGCATATCCCCTTGGCCGCAACGATATCTACTGCGCGTTTGTCGAGCGAGGACTCGCTCTGTTGACGGAGGACGGGTATCTCGGGGCGCTCACTTCTCGGGCATTCTTCTCCGGGCCGAGATCTCTCGACTTCCGCACCGCACTGCTCGGAGAACCCTTCTTCATGCCGCTCCTGTTGGATCTGGGAAGCGGCATTCTCGACGACGCCACCGTGTCCACTGCTGCATATGTGGTAACTCGCAAGCGCTGCGGTGAAGTCGCGGTGCTCGATCTCGTTTGCGACGGCGGTGAGCGTGAAATGCGATTGCGCCAGGTTCTCTCTGGCGACGCGCGCTGGGTCTATCGACGCAGCAACGAGTTCTTTCTGGCGATCGCAGATCGGCGTCTCGCCTACAATCTGCTTCCGTCCCTCGAGAAGGCGTTCGTCGACTACCCGCCGTTGTTTCCCGAGTACCTTGAAGACGCTGCATGCGTGGGTCGCAAGAACTTTGCACCCCAATTCGCCGCTGTCGTGCAAGGAATCATTCCTGTTCCTCTCGAGTGGTTTGTGCGGCAGCGGTGGGAAGTCCGAGGCGACGGAGGAGCGACCTGGATTCCTCTGGCGAAGGGTGGAGACTTCGGTCGTTTCTGGTACGACGAGGACCTCGTTATCGACTGGTCCTCTGGTGGTGCCCGAGTGAAGAGCGAGGCGAAACGACGCTATGGGTCGGCGTCACGCACCATCAAGAACGATGGCTACTTCGGCCGCCGTGGGCTCACGTTTCCCCGCGTCAGCAGCATCGGCTTCAGCTGCCGTCCGATGCCCGACGGCGCAGGTTTCACGGACAAGGGCCAACTGATCTTCCTCGCCTCATCGGAAGACCTTAGCCCGCTGATGGCGGTGCTGAACTCCGAGCTGATTCTCGTGACCCTGCTTCTCCTAAATCCGAGCCGTTTTACGGAGGTCAACGACCTCGCGATCCTGCCGGTGCCGCGCAAGATGCCCCGTCGCTTAGGCGAGATCGCGGAGCGAATGGTTGCGATCAAGCGCGAGTGGGCGGCGGGGCTGGAACCGTCGAGAGAGTTCGTCGCTCCGCATTTGGCCAGGGTTGATGGCGACACCCTTGCTGCGCGACTCGAGAACATTCAGGTGCTGGAGCGCTCGAACGACGATGAACTGCAGGCCCTGTATTCTGAGCTCAACGAGGTCGTGGAGAGCCTGTATCAGCTTGCTCCGGCCGACGTGGAATACGTCCGGAACCGATGCAGCTCGATCGCGCGCGAGCGCGTCTGGGCTGGAATGCAGACGAAAACTGCTGCGCAGCGGCGTCTAGATCTCGTGTGGCGTCTCCTGTCATTCGCGGTGAAGCGCGTGATCGATGCCGACGACGACGGCATCGTGCCGTTCAACCGCAGCACCGGGGAGACGCCGCTCGCCGAGCGCGTTCGCGTTGAACTCGCCGCGCTCTTCCCGGAGCGCGACGAGAGCCAGATCGAGGTCGAAATCGTCAACGAACTCAAGCGCGGCGCGAAGGGCTACCGCAAGTGCACGAGCCTCGACGACTGGCTCGCGAACGCCTTCTTCGAGTACCACGCGAGCGTCTACAACGGCCGACCTATCTACTGGCATATCGCCTCGGCGCAGGGCATTTCGCCCTTCGCGTTCGGCGCGCTCGTCCACTACCACCGCTTCGACAAGAACCGGATGCAGAAGCTCCGCGCGAGCTACGTGCGCGACACCATCGAGGAGTTGCGCCGCGACGCAGGACTCGCCGACAAGGCCGGGCGCGCCGACGACCGCGTCGAGCTGCAGGCGAAACTCGAAGAGGCGCAGGCGCTCGACAGGAAGCTCCAGCTCATCCAAGAGGGGCATCACGAGGGCGCCGAGGGCGGCGACCGCGACTTCCGCATCCTCACGCCGTGGAAGGAGCCCGCGGAGCGACCCAAGGGCTGGGATCCCGACCTCGACGACGGCGTGAAGGTCAACATCGCGCCGCTCGATCGGGCGGGCATCCTGCGTGTCTCGGGGGTTGCGGGATGATCCTCGAAGCTCTGGTCAGCCAGCTCGAACAGCGCTTCCAGCACGAGAAGCGCGCCCGCGTGTGCCTGTGGTTCGACGAGCGCAGCGAGTTCGGAAGGCTCCTGCCCCTGCTCGAAGCGCACGTCGCCTCGCGCACGAAGCCGCCCTTCGTGCTGCTCGCCTACGACAAGGCGCAGCGCCATGGGCAGATCTGGCTCAAGCACCAGGTGCATCAGCGGCTCGAAGCAGCGAGCCCGAGTGAGCGGGCGAAGCTGCGCTTCGTCGTCTACGTCCCGCTGCCCGAGGAGCGCCTCGACGCCACGGACCGCGACGACGACGTGTGCCTCGACCTGCTCGAGGAGTTCCGCGCCGTCGGCGTCTTCTTCCGCATCGGCGGCAAGAAGCCGACGCTCTTCAGCTTCCTGAAGCAAGCGGGCGTCGTGCTGCCCGACGGCCCCTCGGACCAGCGACGCCTCTACGAGGGCGGGCGCGATTCGCTGCTCGCGAAGTACAGCGCCAAGTTCGTCGACCGTCCGCCCGTTTTCTGGGAGACGACGCTCACGCCCGACGTTGCGCAGTCGCGCCTCATCGGCGACGTCGACCAGAGCCTCTTCGAGCTGTCCGTCGATCCCGACGCCGCTTGGGCGGCGCTCCACGAGAAGGGGCTCGACCAGGAGCTCTTGGTGATGGTGAAGGAGCGGTACGGCTTCGAGGCACCCAGCCGCGCGCCATCCGACTGGGTTCGCGACTTCGTCACGACCGTGGCGCTCACCGAGACCTTCCTTGGGTACGGCGAGCCCGCCGACTTCCCGCTCAAGGGCAAGCTCCCGCCGCTGCCCCTGCGCCAACACCACGTCGCGCTCGTGCATCGCTGGCTGCGCGACGCCGAGTACCGCCCCGCGTGGGACCGCCGCGTCGAGGAGGCCGAGCAGGACGTCGACCTCACGGCGTGGGCCGAGACCCATCCTGCGGGACGGTCCGTCGCGTTCCCGCACCTCGTATGGCAGCGCTGGCGCCGTACCTGGAAGGAGTTCGAGGCGGCGTCAGCGAAAGACTCGACCACCGAGACGTTCTTCACGAACACCCGCACGGTGCTCGCCGAGCAGGCCGAGTTCCTCAAGGCCCGCGACCAGGAGATCGGCCACTGGCAGCTCCTGCGTGACCTCGATGTCCTGGTCACCGCCTGCGCGAGCGCGCGCAAGGACGTGGGCGCAGCGAGCGAAGCCCGCGCGCACGTCGCGCTCTTCGTGAAGCACGCGAGAGAGATCGACGGCGCCCACCTGGAGATCCGCTACGCCGCCGAGGAGGCGGGGCTGCCCGCCGTCGCGAAGGTCGCGGACCGCGCCTACGCTGCGTACACCAACACGCTGAACGAGGCGTTCTTCAAGCAGGTCGCGGAGACGAAGAGCCTCGACGGTCTCGGGCTTCCCGGCGTCACGCAGCAGCTCGAGAAGTCGGTATGGAAGGCGCACGGGCGGCGCGCCGTGGTCATCGTCGATGCGCTTCGCTACGACTGTGCCGTCGCGATCGGCGAGCGCCTCCGCGGGCAGAACGTCGAGGTCACGCCGGTGCTCGCGGTGCTACCTACGGTGACGCCGGTCGGCATGACGGCGATGCTGCCGTTGTCGGGCACGACGGTGGACGTCGAGCTCAAGCAGAACTCGCTGCACCCGAAGGTCGGCGGGAAGGACTTCGCAGCACGCGCGGCGCGCTTGGCGTTCCTGACCGAGTTCGGCGCCGACTGCCGCGACATCTCCGAGGTCGAGTCGTCGTCGTCGCTTCCCGACGCGGGTGACTTGCTGGTCGTCTACGGCCACGAGGAGGTCGACAGCATCGGCCACGGCCAGGCAGAAACGCTCATCCGCCACGTCCACCTCGAGATCGAGCGGCTCGCGCGGCTCGTGCGCAAGCTGCATCGCTGGGGCTACACCGGTGTCCACATCATCACCGACCACGGGTTCATCCTGCTCGACGAACAGAAGCTCCCGGCCGAGGTCAACTGCGACAAGTCGTGGTGCCACGTCCTGAAGGAACGCTACGCCCTCGTGCCCGCGAGCGCAGACCTCCCGCTCGTGACGCTGCCCTTCGCGTGGTCGTCGGACTACCGCGTCGCGGTGCCGCCGGGGCTCGCCTTCTTCAAGGCCGAGAAGTCGTTCTCCCACGGCGGCGCAGCGCTTCAGGAACTGGTCATCCCGTACCTCGTCTCGCGAGGCCACGCGCCGCAAGGTAAGCGTGTCGCGATCGAGATCGTGCTGCCTACGTTCGAGCTGCAACGCCCGGCGGTGAAGGTCACCGTGCGTGTCGCTGCGTCGCCCTCGCAGAAGGATGCACAGCAGTCGCTGAGCTTCTCGGAGTCGGGCCGGACGCTTTCACTTGAGGTGCTTCGCCGGGCTGCGGATGGTACCGCGACGACCGTGCTGGCCAGCAAAGCGAAGGAACTCCGTATCGAGCCGAAGGACAAGGAGCAGAGCGTGACGCTCTTCTTCCACACTGCGCAGAGCTTTCAGAAGGGGGAGCTGCTCGAGCTCGACATCCGCGACGTCGAGACCACCGAACAGTTCCCGCCGGGCGGCATCAAGCTGACCGTCGGAAGAGACATGTGAGGCCTCATGAGCAACGGAATTGAACTCGACGACTTGGACCGACTGGCGAACGAAGCGTTCCCCGGCCTGGTCGTGCGCAAGGACCTGCTTCGCCGCATGCGGAGCGCGTTCGGCGTGCCCGCGTTCGTGATCGAATTCCTGCTCGGGAAGTATTGCGCCTCGACCGACGAGGAGGCCATCCGCGAGGGGCTCGAGTTCGTGCGCGAGACCCTGAGCAGCAAGTACGTGAAGCCCGACGAGCGGGAGGCGGTGAAGTCGGCGATCAAGCAGCACAACACCTACGAGATCATCGACAAGATCTCGGTGCGGCTCGTCGAGACCCACGACAAGTACTGGGCGCGCCTCTCGAACCTCGACCTCGACTTCATCAACGTCGAGGAGAGCCAGGTGCGCGAGCACGACCGCTTGCTGATGGGCGGCGTGTGGGCCGAGATCAAGCTGCGCTACGATGACGCCTACGTCTTTAAGGGACAGAACCGCCCCTTCTTTGTCGAGAGCATCCGCCCCATCCAACTCTCGACGCGCAACATCGAACGCTTTATCGAGGGGCGAAAGCGATTCACGCGCGACCAGTGGCTCGACCTGCTGATGCGGTCGATGGGCTACGAGCCGAACCACCCGTACTACACGAAGCGCCGGAAGCTTCACTACCTCCAGCGGCTCATTCCGCTCGTCGAGCGCAACTACAACTCGGTCGAGCTCGGGCCACGAGGCACGGGCAAGAGCTTCGTCTACCAGCAGCTCAGTCCGTACTGCCACCTCGTCTCGGGTGGGCAGACCACGACGGCGCAGATGTTCGTGAACCTGAGTTCGGGGCAGCGCGGGCTCGTGGCGCTCTGGGACGTTGTCGCCTTCGACGAAGCGGCTGGCATCAAGTTCACGGACAAGAACGGCCTCAACATCATGAAGGGCTACATGGAGGATGGCGCCTTCAGCCGAGGCAGCGACGTCATCACGGCCGAGGGCTCGGTGGTCTTCGTCGGCAACATCGACGGCGACATCGAGACCATCATCCGCACGTCGAACCTTTTCTATCCGATGCCCAAGGAGATGGACACGGCGTTCTACGACCGCATCCACGCGTACATCCCGGGCTGGGAGTTTCAGAAGACGTCGGACGCCGCGTACACCAACCACTTCGGGCTCGTGACCGACTACCTCGCGGAGGTCTTCCGCGAGGTGCGCAAGCGCAGCTACGGTGACGTCGCCGAGCGCTACTTCCGCTTCGGGCAGCACCTCGGAGGCCGCGATCAGAAGGCCGTTCGCAAAACGGTGTCGGGACTCATCAAGCTGCTGCATCCCGATGGCGAGGTCACCAAGGCCGAGGTCGAGGAGTACCTGGCCTACGCGATGGAAGGGCGTCGCCGGGTCAAGGAGCAGCTCAAGAAGATGGGCGGCCTCGAGTACTGGGACACCACGTTCTCGTATATCGATCTCCAGAGCGGTCAGGAGACGTTCGTCCCCGTCGCAGAGATGGGGAGCGGCAGCATCATCGCCGAGGGCGGGTTGCCTCCGGGGAGCGTCTACACGATCGGCACCGACGCGGCGGACAACCGACTCGCGATGTTCTTGCTGCAGACGCAAATGAACCGAGGCTCGGGTCGCATCGTCCCGCTCGGGAATCTGTCGAGCAAGATGAAGGAGGCGATCAAGACGGCGGACGCCTACCTGAAGGCGAACCTGAAGAACCTCGGCATCGACCAGGACTTGAAGGCCTACGACTTCACCGTGCAGGCCATCAACCTGAACCAGGCCAAGGAGGGAGCGGAGACGGCCGTCGCCTTCTTCCTGTCGATGGTCTCCGCGCTGCTCGGCAAGCCTATCCTCGACCGCACCGTGGTGCTCGGCGAGATGAGCGTGCAGGGCATGTTGCTCAAGGTCTCCGCGTTGCCCGAGCGGATGCAGGCGGCGGTGGAGGCCGGCGCCAAGCGCATCCTCATCCCGAGCGAGAACAAGCGCGACCTCGCCGAGGTACCCGACGCGATCCTTACGGCGATCCAGTGGCAGTTCTACGACTCGCCGACGCGCGCGGCGATCCTGGCGATGGGCATGGGCTGACGCGATGGCGCCCTCGACGACGAGCGCGCCCCACGGCGACTGGTTCCGCGCGGGGCTCGACGGAATTCTGGACCGTTACCGTCGCGCGCGAGCCGAGGAGCGCCTCGACTCGAGCCATCCGCTCTGGGGGCACGCGAAGCGCCTTCGCGCTGACCTCGAGGCAACGCCCATCGTTCGCGAGCGGCCCAATGTGAACGTCCGCTGGTCGTTCGGCCAGGGCGCGTGGGCCCGCATCCCGTGGCTGGCGCTGCTTGACGACCGCGTCGCCAAGGCCACGAGCGATGGCGTCTACGTCATCTACCTCTTCCGGGAGGACATGTCGGGCGTCTACGCGACGCTCAACCAGGGCATCACCAAGGCTAAGGAGCGGCTCGGTTCCGAGGCGGGCCGGGAGACGATCCGTCAGCGCTCCGAGGAGCTGCGCCGCTTCGCGGGACGGCTCAGCGAAGCCGGGTTCGCACTCTCCAACGAGATCGAACTTCACACCGAGCACTCGCTCGGGAAGGACTACCAGCACGGCACGGTAGCCCATCGCCTCTACGAGTCGGGCTGCGTCCCGCCGACACGCGCGCTCCTGGAGGACCTGCGGCTGCTCGTCGATGCATACGACGGCATCGTGACGGCGCAGTTGGCGCGGCGAGTGTGAGCACCAGGGGGGCTGGCCCGTGCGCGACGACAGGGCGGCCCGCGTGCGCGCCGCAGCCTGCGACCACACCAACGCCCCGGACCACCGCGCTCGGCGCGCCACGCGCCAACGTGGGCGCCCGTTCCGGGTACGCGTGGGACAGCGCCCCGATGGTCAACAGTCCCACCCGGCGCGGGACAGTTGATCGCCGGGTCACGGTCCCGGAAAACGAGGGTCGGCTGTTAACCGCGTCTCGGCTTCTCTCTCCCCACGGGACCGAGATGAGAGCGCGAACGCCGTCCCGCGCGCGATCGACGCGCTCGTCTTCACGCTCGCGGCGCTCTCAGCGCGCTCGCCATCGCGGCGCACGGGACGCTCGCCGACGCGCAAACCCTCGGGGAATCAGGGGAGAAAAGACAACGGCCCCGGAGATCGCTCTCCGAGGCCGCTGTTAAAAAGTGCGGGGTCGCGTTTCCGCGACCCCGCGTGAATGGCTCCGCATTCGTCGCCGCTTGCTAACCCGTTCGCGGCGCTCTCGGCGGGACGGGTTCGCTCCGCTCGCAACGTCCCGAAGATGCGAACGCCTGCGAATCCAGGTGCTTGGGCGACGCGAGCCGGGACGCTCTCCAGGGTTCGCACCGTCCCGCGAGGAACGCAGGGCCCGTGGATCGCGTCCCCGGTCACCTTGCTTCCCGCTCGAGGGGGAAGCCGTGCTTGGCGGCGCCCCCCTCGACGATGCGCGCGTCCTCCGGCCGGAGGACGACAAAGACGAGCTTCGCGAGCCCATCGCGCTGCTCGGGCGGCGACGCGCGCAGGTGCTCGTGGACCGCGCCCATCATCGCGTCCACTGATGCGACCGGTCCCAGGCCACCGGCACCTGCCCCGAGGAGCGGCGTCGCCAGGATGAACTGCCCCATGAGGTCGTTCTCCGTGGCAAGCGATGCGGCAGCATCGAGGAACGCGCGCACGCACGCACGAACGCGGCGGGGGCCCGAGGGTCCTCCGGTCTCCGGGTCTCGCTTCCGGTAGTCGACCGCCGGCACGTGCAGCACCCAGCGGAAGGCGGCGCTGGTGCCCGCTGATGTGACGAGGCAGTCGTCCGGCTCGAGCTCCGCGTCGAAGTCCTCCTCGAGCCGCTCGCGAAGCTCCTGCTGGAAGGCGGTACCGCCGCAGGCCTCGCGAAGCGCACCCGAGACGCCGCTTCCGAGGGCGACGCTTGGGTTGGATGCGTTGACGACGGCGTGCGCGCCGATGGCTGGGTCGACAAGCGAGCCGGTGTAGACCCCGAGCTTCATTCACCAACCCTACTACGCCCTTCCGCGCAGCATCGAAGTCGCGGCCTTCCCGACGACTACCAACGTCCCGCCGCTCGCGACGATGAGACCCTCGGTTGCGATGGCGTAGGCCAGCGCACCTCCGGTCGCGACGACCGCGATGCCGCCAGCAATCCCCAGGGCTAGCTTCTCCCCGTCGGACCGCCGGTCCCACCAGCGCGCGAGGCTGCTCATCGCGCGCCACCCTTGCCGGACTTCTCGACGACGGCGACTCCGACCGCCCCGCCGATCGACGCGCCCACCGCTGCACCCACCGGGCCGCCGAGCAGCGAGCCGACCACCCCGCCGACCGCGGCGCCGACCCCGGCCGCGACTCCGCGCCGGCGGTGTTCCTCCGGCACCTGCTCGAGAGCGTCCTCTGCGTACTTCTTCAGTTCGTTCGTCGACATGTTCGTTTGCTCCTTCATCCGAAGATCCACTTCGCCACGCGGTAGGCCCCGTAGCCGACCCCTGCTGCGACCGCGGCGCCCGCGACCACGGGTCCACCGACAGCGGCGATGGCCGTCGACAGCGCGGGCCCGCCGAGACCGACCGAGCCCGCCATCACCTGCGCGACCGCGTAGCCCCCGAGGTTCGCGGCGGGCCCGGTCAGCGCCGCCGTGGCCCCCGCGAGTCCCGCTCCGGTTCCCGCTCCCGCCGCCAGTCCTGCGATGTGTGCCTTGTGCTTGCTCATGGTTGGCTCCTTCCCTCAGGCCGCGGCCTGGGCCTCCTCGCCGAAGTACGCGTCCGCCGCCCAGCCGATCGCCTCGGTGAGGGCCGCCGCCGTCGTCGCGTTGATCGCGTTGCCCCAGCCGGGCACCCACCCGACGAGCCACTGGCTGATGCCGCGCCCGACGTGCGTTGCGGTGAACGTGAGGAGCAGGTCGGCGGCGGCGGTCTTGGTGATCGCCGCGCCATGCTCGTGGGCGACGGCGATGATCATCGTCGTCTGGATGCCCGCGAGCACGGGCGCGTCCGAGCCGGGGATCTGCGCGAGGCCGGCGCCGACGGCTGCGGCAGCGGTGGCGGCGGTGTGAACGATCCCGTGGACCTTCTGGTTCGTCGTGAGCGCGGTGGATGTGGTCTTCGTCGGCATGGCGTCGTGGCTCCTCGTGGGGCTGCTGAATCGCAGCTGACGAGCCCTTTCGCATGGGACGTGCCGGACCCTCGATGCGCCGCAACATGTTGAATTTGCTCGCCTGAGGCCGAAAGCAGAAGCAGCAATGAGCAGCTTTCTGCCGACCTTTGAGCGCGATGCTGCCGATCGTATTGATCGGCATATCTCTGCTCGCCGATCCGCAGTATGCTGCCGCCGTGAACATCGTTCGCGCGCCAAGTGGCCGAATTTCATCGACTCCGCTGGCTGGCACTCTCCTTGAGATGAGCCGCTGCGGAGGTTCGCCATGCTCGCCTACGAAGCCGATCGCCGACCGACGCAGCACTACAACGCCCGCGCTGCCGAACGGGCACTTCGCTCCGACGTCGAGGAGTTCCTTATGAGGTGGGGGACGGAGACACGCGCCGCCGGTGCGACCCACATCACCCTAGTCCGGCGCGACCTGCCCATCGACCTGCAAGACACCGATGAGGCAGCTCGCGCCGAAGGCTGGATCATCGTCGCCGGCGACGATGGCTCTCTGGTCACGTGCTACCGGAGGAACGACGCGTGGCGTTTCGTTCGCCGCAAGAGCCAGATGCGCCCGCGTCGCCGTTCGAGGAGGGCCGCCTGACATGCTCGTCCAGCGCATCGCCCTGCTCGCCGAGCGCCTCGGCATCCCGCTTCCCCGCATCGTGGGCCAGACCCGACTTGGCCTCGCCGGAACGATCCGGGTGCTCGCACCTATCCCCGTAACGTGTTCGCCGAGAGTTGCTGAGCGCATCAGCGAACTCGATCAGACGCTCGACTTCGAGTCGGCGATCGAAGAGCTGAACCGTCGAGATGTGTGGACGTGGTTCCAAGCGAAGGGAGCCGACGGTCGCTTCAAGGCCCCCGAGTTCGGCGACCCGCCGACCAACACGCTGATCCAGTGCAGCGAAGGCGTGGTCGCCGGGGACGACTTCTGCGTGGTGCTGGCTACGCAGAGGGTCGCGTTCGCATGTCAGCCCGCCCGCGACGGTCAGAGCCTCCGCGCGTTCTCAGTGTTTCGCGCGCGCCCTCCGTCAACGGCACGGCTGCTCGTCGCGAAGTTCGAGGTTGGAGCCGACGCCGGATTCGACGTGGATGGCTTCTGCACCATGGTCGCGGCGCAGGCTCGCCTTCGAGCGGTCGTCGACCAGCGCGAGATCGAGCGCGAGGCCGCTGAGGATCGCGACTTCATCACGGGCGTGCGGCGCTATCTCGAGGCGCTGCGCAACCACACCATCTCCTCGACGCCGCGCGCGAAGTACGAGCTCGTCGAGCGCTCGCCCGTGCGGCTCCGCACTGCCGATGGTGATGCATGGCCGCGCGCGTTCACGCGACCTGGGACGCTGCTCCAAGTGCCGACTGAAGGGGAGCAGTTCAAGACGCTGCCTATTCTCGACGTCTCAGACGACGGCGACGTCCTCACGATGGATGGCGACGACGATCGCGTCGAGCTGCTCGACCAGGGAGAGCTGAAGGTCCGGCCCGGTGACGACTCCCTGAGGCGCATGCGCGAAGCGCTCGACACGATTGCGATGGGCACCGACGAGGCGCACGGCCGATTGCTCGAGGCGCTGACGCGACCTGGGTCGCTTCAGCCTCTACCACCGTCCGATACGCCAGCGGCCAATGAGCAGACCTCGCGCCAGTTCGAGGCAAAGGCGCTCGCGCTCAACACGCCCGACATCGCGCTCATCCACGGCCCGCCGGGAACGGGGAAGACGACCGTCATCTGCGGCATCGTCGAGGACCTCGTCAAGCGCGGTCAGCGCGTGCTCCTCGTCGCCCCGACCCATGTTGCCCTCGACAACGTGCTCGAGCGCGTAGGGGACCGCTCCGGAGTCACGGCGATCCGCCTCGGTTCAGCGGACAACGTCGAGGAGCAGGCTCATCGGTTCCTCCTCCAGCACCGAAGCAAGGACCTGACTCGCCATCTCGCCCGGGATCTGCGCATCGCGACGAGTGATGCGCCCTCCGACGATCCTGTCGCCGTTGTGCAACGCGAATGGGCTGGGCGCATCGCCAACGACGAGGAGGTCGGCACGCTGCTCCTCCTCAACGCGAACCTCGTGTGCGCGACGCCCATCGGCATTGCGATGGCCCGCGAGTTCCGCGAGGTCGAGGTCGTCTTCGACGTTATGATTCTGGACGAGGCCAGCAAGGCGACCATCACCGATTTCCTCGTGCCGGCCGCGCGAGCGCGGAAGTGGATCCTGGTCGGCGATCACCGGCAGCTCGCCCCCTACGTCGATCTCGGCGAGCTGGAGGCGGTCGTCTCCGAACGCGTCAAGCGCGCTGGTGTCGAGGAGCCTGATGTGAGCTGGGTGCGCGAACTCAGCACGCGGCTTCGGCAGCACTTCGACAACCGAATGCACCCGGACCCCAAGCGTCTCGCGGACGCATGGCGCGACCTCGTCGACGAGCTGACCCACCGGTTCGAGATCGAAGATGCGACCTTCGACGAACTCGTGGCTCTGGGCGCCGATCCCGACAAATGGCGCGCGGCCTATCACACGGCGTCTCGCTCGAACGGTGATGCGGGTGCAGCGAAGAGAGCGACGGTGCTTCGCCTCGGCGCCGAGCTCCTCGAGCTGCAATCACTCGCGCTCCCGAGCGTGTTCGAGCACCTCACGCGTCTTCCTGCGAGCCGCGCTGTGCGGTTGAACGTTCAGCACCGAATGGCGCCGGCCCTGGCCTCGTTCTCGTCGGAGCTGGTGTACGGCGGCGACTACCCGTCGGCGCCGGAGACCGCGAAGCTCGGCCTCGACATCCCGAGCCTCGAAGCTCCGGCCATCTGGATCGACACCGCCTATGCGCCCGCCGCGCGTCGCTACGAGCACCCTCGAGACCGAGACTGGTCGGGCGGCGACTACATCAACCCGCTCGAGATCGACGTCGCGGGGGAACTCGTCGAGGCCTGCGCGACGTGGGCCGTCCAGAGCTGGCGCGGCGACCCTCGCGAGCGCGGACGCGGTCCCGACGCGCCGTTCGAGATCGGCGTTACGTCGTTCTATCTCAAGCAGGCGCTGCAGCTGCGCGAAGCCATCTTCCGCAAGCTCGCGAGCGGCACCGATCCTTGGCGTCGACGGTGGAAGAGCCCTGCCGCGAACGGCGCCCCCATCGACATTCACGTGAGCATCGTCGACAGGTTCCAGGGGCGAGAGAAGGACCTCATCATCCTCTGCACCACGCGCAGCAATCCGAAGGGCCGCCGGGGACACGTCGACAACCTCAACCGCCTGAACGTCGCGGTCACCCGCGCTCGGCACAAGCGCATCGTCATCGGCGACTCGACGACGCTCGCAGGACAAGGCGACGGTCGCCGCAGGCCGCCCGGCGACCTGCTGGTTCGGCTGTACGAGACCAGCGAGCAAAAGAAGAAGTGGGGACGCGCGCTAGGAGGTCGGCCGTGAACGCGCCCGAGCTGAAGACCATCGCCACGTCCCTCGAGGACGCAGGTGCTCCGGGACTGCCGACCGTGGTGCTCACGCGCGAGGTGCCGCTCTTCGAAGTCGAGTTCGCGGCGCTTGAGTTCGCCGAGGAAGCGAAGCTCCCGACGAGCGACTGGGCTGCACTCGCCTTGGCCCGCGCCCTCGGCGAGCTGTCGCCCGCTGATGTCGACGCGTACCTGGGGCTGGGCGAGGCCGTGTCCGAGGGGCTCGTGCGGCGCCTGCTCGACGAAGGGCTGATCGAGGAACGCGCCGAGCAGAACGTACAGGCGGTGAAGCCCGCGGAGGAGTCCGGCATTGGCGGCTTCTTCCGTCGTCTCTTCGGCGGCTCGAAGGCGCCTCCCGTCGAAGCCGTCGCGCCGCCAAGCCGTGCGCAAACGGCTGCGCGCAAGCTGCGCGAGTCCCGAGCATCCAGTACCCCGGTGTGCCGCCTCAGCACCGGCGGCGCGCAGGCGCTCGAGCGAGGCGCAGTTGCACAGCGTCGCGTGCGGCCCGCCCGCCTGCTCTTCCTGGCCGAGCCGCTCCTCTTCCTCGGCGTGGTCGATGAGAAGCGGCAACGACACACGCAACATCGGCGGCCGAGCCCGCTTGAGCCTGAGCGCGTCCCCGGCGCGTTCCAGGTGCTCGACGCGACCTTGGCGCTGCCCCCGAGCGAGCGGCTCGAAGCCTGCGGCATCGAGGCGAGCATCCGCGGCTTCTCCGGTCAGTTCGTCGGCATCGTGCCCGGTGCTCAGTGGGAGGTCCGGCAGA